>Ga0114951_10001295_pt1 | contig 31453 bp, 34 predicted proteins | sample AM7aDNAmetaG_FD_88677 | JGI IMG/M metagenome (GOLD analysis project Ga0114951, IMG submission 88677) | Freshwater microbial communities from Finland to study Microbial Dark Matter (Phase II) - AM7a DNA metaG | ecosystem: Environmental > Aquatic > Freshwater > Lake | place: Finland: Lake Alinen... | reverse complement strand
ATTCTTGCATTCCGCTGTGATGTAAATTCTTTTCTTCTTTGTGTCCATTTTTTATAGCTTCTGTCAAAAGTTCTTTAATCATGTCGTTTATTGTGACTAGTTTAACATATTTTGCCAGTTGCGCCCTTAAATCTTTTTCTTCAATCGATTTCTCTGGACATGGCCTTTTCATCATTCTGTTGTGCATTCCAGTACAATGATAATAAATATATCTGTGGATATTGCCATTTTGCTGTCTTTTAGTTTTTGCTTCTGCGGTTATAGAACATCCACAGGGGCACTTTATTAAGCCAGTAAAAGTGAACTGCCAGTGTTTTTTGATTGGCTTGTTCCTCTCTTTTAACTGCTTTTGGACTAAATCAAACAATCCCTGGCCTATTAATTTGTCATGATTGCCCTGAGAGATTTCGCCGTTGTGTTTCATTAGACCTAAATAAAAAGGATTGGTAAGCATGTGAACCAAGGAGTTTTTACTTACCTTCATTCCTTTTTTTCCATTCAGACCCATTTCATTCATTCTGTCCTGCATTTTATCAAGGCTGTAAAGGCCGGTAGCATAATCTGCAAAGACTTTTTTGACAAGGTCTCCCTTTATTGGGTCTATTTCTATTCTTCTAAAGGTACGGTTTTCTTTTACTTGTTTTTCAAGCAGTATCTTTTGGACTTGTTTTTTGTAAGTCGTCATTGTCCCAGATAGCGTTTGAGTATCACAATTTATATTTAGATAGCCCAGTGGGGCACATCCAACCCATTCGCCCTTTTTTATTTTAGTTTCATAAGCTCTCTTTACGTTGTCGCTTATGGCATCGGAATAATATTTTGCCAGACCCAAATTAATTCCAAAGTGAAATTTTTCAGTGGCAGATATATTAGAATGTATGACAAGGTTATCAGAAACAAAATGAAGCTCTATTTTATCTTGCATAGCGAAGTCGTATAAAATTGAAATACGTTTATCAAAGACTTGTCGGGAAAATCGATCTACCTTGTCAAAACATAAAGCAACTTTTTCTGTTTGTGATTCTAAGTATTCAATAATCTTGTCAAACTCGCGCCTTTTTGTTTTGTAGGCACTTTCATCAAAACTGAAAGTTCTGACTATATCAAAACCCTTTCTGGCACAATAGTCCTTCATTCTGTCTGCTTGAGCTGGTAGGGAATTGCCTTTATCTGCCTGCTCTTCGGTTGAGACTCTCGATGTGGTTATTGCTTTCATAATTTTATAATTTATTAGTTTTGAATATTGCTGTCCGAGGTGTCCATTCTATAGAAAATAGCGACTGAACAAACTTGAACCAAATTATCTGTTATTTAACTGTTAAGCAGATGTTTTTATGCTGTTATCTATGCTGTTTAACAGCACAAAAGTAAAAGATTAACCAATACTGCTCTTGTGCTGCTTCTGAGCATAAAGGTAGTGAATTTACCGATACTGCTCCAATGTTGCTTAGCAGTATCAACCTAGCCTGTTCTTTGGCTGTTTATCAGGCTGGACTACTACACTGTTCTTGTGCTGTTTCTCAGTGTAAAGCTTGTGCCTGACGACATTTCTGACCTTGAGCATTTCTTTAGTTTTTTTGACTGAAAGTTGTTTCTTCATATTTTTATAATAAACAACCTCAACTCTCTGTACATAGTAGAATGTCTATCTGTTGTCCGTAGTGTCCGAACCGTCCATAGCTGCAAAGTGATTTTTCTGCTCACATATACAGCACGGACAGCTCGGACACTGCCTATCATTACTTGATTTTTCGCAATACAATTTTCCTGCCACCGCTATGCTCTCTATCAGCATTGATGCCTTTAGCTTTTAAGTTAATTTTTATTTCATTAACCTTGCCCCAGACCTTATTGGCATTTTTAGGCCACGCTTTAGACTTGGTGTCTATTCTTAAAATTGCTGCCGTCCTATTCAATTCTTCCAATAAGTTAGTTGCATTTTCTGCGAATTCTTCTTTGTCCTTCATTAGTTCCATAATTACTGTTCCTATTAAGCTGGCATCGATTACCTCGTCGTGCTGTTGTAAGATATTTGCTTTGTAGGCATCCAAAAAATCCTTTTCTTTGTTTCCCATAGCTTTGGCAACAGCAAATCCCCAATGGGTGAAATCGGCCATTCGTGGCATAGCTTTTAGTTTTACATTTGGCTCTTCTTTTAAAGCCGCAGAAAGTATGCCAAAAATTGAACCTAATATGAATGGTTTTGCTGATTCAAATTCACTTATTATTAGTGCTTCTTCTTTTCTGTTGCTATTATCTATGGGTTCGTGAGCCAGCAATATTGACCTTTCCAATAAATCAGCTTTTGAAATTACCAAATTTATTCCATTGAGACCAACAACATGCTTAAAGGAGTAGATTATATCGTCATCGTTGGTAAACAACTCTCGCTTCGAAAAACTGCTCCCAGTGCAAACCTTGCACAATGCGTCAGAAAGCCAAGCCTGCAAATACGAAAGATTATCTAAATTGATTATCCAGTGGTGGGAAGCAGTCTGGACAAACTCGCGTAAATTATCCGGTGGAGAAAGTAAGTCTATTTGGGAAGGGTCAATTAAATTTTTAAGCAATTTATGCAACATGCTTTTTGCGCTTCCTTGTGGTCCATGTGAAACTAATATTGGATGTGCAATATCAGGTATTAAACAACAGATAACAGCTACTAAAAAGAGGAGTTGCTCATTTTTGTCTTTTAGGTTTAGAAACTCTAATAGCTTTGAAACATCTCCGCCTTTCTGCGGGTGAGTCTGCGGTTTTTGGTGATTAAACCTATAAAAAAGTATTGGCGGATTTTCTATTATTTCCCAGCCGTCTTTGCTGATGCGCACAGCTTTGCCGTCGCCCAAGTCATACCAAATACACCCCTCGTGCCAAGCGACTCTTACGTGAAGTTTTCGCATTTCTCCGCCGAAACAAGCTTCTCCAGATAAGACATTTGTCACGCTTGTGAGAATTGACTGGTTCAAAGGCGTTTTCATTTCTTTCCAAGCAATTGAAGAAAGCCACCTGCTAAATAATTTTGAAGACAATTTGATAATTTTGAAATTATCTTTAAACATTGCATGAGCTTCGTTGTACTGGTCGTGGAACAACTCAATGTTTTTTTCTTTAACCAAAGCAATCAAATCCTGTGTTTGGGTTCCTTTGCCTTCTTGCTCTGTTGTGTCTTTTATATCCTCTGCTTGTTTTTTAGCTATGGATTCAAAAACAGATCGCAACTCATTTTCTTCCAATGGCGGATTATTCTTTAAGTTCCAATTTTTCAACAAAGGCCAAGCCATGTATTCCCACTGATTGGCAGGGAAACTAAATAGTAGTTTGCCAGTGATTGAGGCCGCTGTGTCATTTCTCTGCCCCTCAGCCACGCCTTCAAGCAATTCAGGCCAGTTCTTTTCTGTTGCTCCTGATTTTTTCTGTGACATCGCTTTTAATAACCACTCCGGCGTTTCCGCTATTTCAACCTCGTCAATTCCAAAGTTTTCAAGCCATGCATAAGAATTTCCTGATGGGTGTAATGACGGGGGAACAACAATATATCCGCCTTCGCTTCTAATATCCATAAGAGGCAAGAACCTGACATTGTTAATAATGTTTTCCTTCTCGCTGTACTTAAAGTAATAGTGAATACCGCCGCCACCACTAATTGCGGTTGGAGTTTTAGGAATCTCAAGACCAGTGATATCTGCTCCTTCTTCTGTGTCTAAAACTATCACTCCTGAAATCCTACCTGTGATTATTGCAATTCCAGTCACTGACGGATTTGAAAACCAACCCTCAAGTTCCTCAATAGTTGGTTTTCTTTCCTGAAATTCTTTCCAACTAATCAACGGCTTTTTATCTCTACCGACAGGAATTATTGAAAATCCCATGCCCAAATACTTCTTTGCTATATCTAATAAATTGTTCATATTGTTTTAAATTTTATTTTATTTTTTAATCAATGCTTATAAATCATTTCTATGGAGGTTTAGTGTTTTTCGGTTTTTTCTTCTTTGATTTCTCAAAGCTAACTACTACTTCTGCCAGAGCTGAAATATTTTTCTCTATTTCGCAGAGGCTTTCTTCGGAAAAATCATATCTAAATTTTTCTAATATTTTTTTGAATTTTTCATTATTCTTAATATTCATATAAGGCGCTCCTTGAATCCGTTTTAATTCGCGTGGAAAACAAAAAGCACCCTTACCTTAGTAGGATGCGTTCATTCAATATTCAGTAATGAATTGATTTTTTATGGTTTAAAGCACCAGCCCTCTTCTTTTTGGTTGAAGATTACATCTTTTTTATAATAAACTTTCAATAAATTATGAAGCTCACTGACATACTTTGAAATTGTACTGAAAGAAATTATACCCCTCCTGTTAGAATGGATAATGTGGTCTTTGATATCGTCGAATGTAATTAACTGATTAGGTTTTTCCATAAATAACCTACATAAATCCTTAACCTGATTTCTCATTTTTATTTCTTCCTTGCTGAATCGTATGCTTCCGTCGTTGTATGCGACTAACTCTCCAATTGTAGTTTCTGGTTTTAAATCCTTCCTAAAAAGTTCAACCTTTTTTGGTTTATAATTACTTTCCTTTGTTTTAATTTCTTTTAGATTGTTGCTAAAAAGTTGGTTGGAGGCAATCTTAATAAATTCAATGTAAAATTTTTTTGAAAGTTCAACTAGTGTTTGTAGCTCAGCAAATCTGGTAGTCCACAAATCACGTTCTACTTTTTCACTGCTATATTTTAATTCTGGATATAACCTATAAATAGTGCCGGCGCCAATCCTGTCGGCAAAGAAATATTTTCTGAAAAAATCATTTAAAAGAATAAAATTTTCGTTAAATTTTTCAAGAGATTCTTTTACTGTCTTATCAAAAAATTCATTGAGACTACCTATGGCGTAGTCAAAATATTTATATCTAGCTTTTTGGAAATCCTCAGTATACGAAGCATTCATCGAAACATTGTCCAAGCATTCGTAAAAATAAATTTCAGGCAAAATGTCCAAAAAAAGTTTAAATTTATCTTTGTCTTCCATGCCTATTTTTTAGCACATTTTTGGTCATTTCTCAACTGCCTATGTAATTTTTGTTAAAAATATTATAGTATAAATTAACAACTTAATAATGAGCCTAACCCTTGCGGATAAAACTGCAAGGTATGGCAACCAAAACCTTGTAGGCAGTAAGCTCTTCGTCAGAGCTCCCTACAAGGTCGTATTCCGAAAGGTTTACGGGTGTCGCAAGACATCGCTGGCGGAGAGCTTTTTGATTCCGCAATTTTAAATTTATGGATGAAAATGAATTAAAAAAGTTTGAAGAAAAAGAGATAGACAGAATAACGCAAAAAGTTGTTTCGGTCATAAAAGAAAGTAAAACATTGACCAATGCACAGGTTAATAAGATTATCGATGAAGAATCAAAGGACAACTCCTTTTATGAAGGCATTGAAGATTGGAATATCCATTATAGCAAAGAACGAATAAGGGAAGGTGTTCTCAATAATAAGTTGCTTAATCAGGTGAAGGCGGAGAAGGGAGAACTTTCTTTATTGTGGTTTAATTTTTACGTCTATTTTAGACTACCTGCTGGTATTGTTGTAAGTGTTTTGCTTCTTTTTTCTGGCGGACATATAGCATTTTTAAATTTGATTGATTTAATTATAGCAGGCGTTCTTTTTTGGGGACTGAAAGAAAGAAAACTGTGGGGTTGGAAATTTAATTTTGTAGTTCTAGTACTTGGCACCTTTGCTCTCCCGTTACAAAGAGCAAGCAATGCTAATGAATTTATTGTAGTCTTTGTTGTATTTGCTTTGGCGTGGTTATTACCAAATTGGATTTATTTTAAGAAGAGAAAATATCTATTTTTGTATTCTTATGGAGTTGAAAACAAATAAATCATGAATTTTGAAGAAGCAGAAAAAATTGCTGGCGACTATGGTGGATTTGTAGAATGGACGTATTGGCGACTCAAACCTATTTTTTGGACTGAATATCCAGAGTCAATTTTGCACAATTCTAAGGAAGATATACAAGCGGCATTAAATTTGGTGGGCAAGTCCTACCACGATAAAGGAGACAAGGTAATGGTGGATAGTATCCAAGGGATTCAGCTTTTATTAACTTATTTTGTGGATGACGAGAAAGCAATACTTAATTCTGCTAAAAATTTTGAAAAAAAGGAATGGCGCGAATCAATGATTGATTTAATAGAAAAATTTCGCCAATTATACGGAGAACCTGAACATATGGCCAGACTGTTGGGGAATGTGTCTGCTGAAAATATTAACTTCGAAAATTTAGATTTATCTATAGCATATTTAATATTAAATATTTTCGCCACATTTCTTACATATGCACATGCAACGCTAAACTCTCTTTACTGCCAAAAAATTCCTGAATCATTATTACCTTTTCCTAAACCCGTCATAAAAAAAGCATTTGAATTACACATTGATACAGGTACGACATTCGGTAGAAGGGAAGACATAGAATCGTTTAATTTTGGGAAAGAAATTTTGGAAGAATACATTGATAATAAATTAGCTATTAGTGAATTGATTAAAAACTTTTCCAATGAATGTAGCAGAAATTCAATAGTTATGAGTATAACTTTAAATTCTGTAATTTATAAATAAAACTTATGAAAAAAATTACAATTATATGGTTCATTGTCGTTGGTATATTTTTATTTTGTTGGTTCGGGATAAGGCCAGTATTAACTAGGGCAATATGTGCTAACTCTAATCGTCTCTTTGAGTATATTAATACCGATAAATATGAATCATGTATTCATAGGGCAGGACTATAAACCAATATGGAAAATATAAAAGAAAAAACAATTACTCAAGCCGAGCCTAAAAAAGGATGGCGGTGGGGTTGGATGCTAATTGACTATGCAATACTGCATACTATTGGAGCAAGTACTGACGAGAAACATTTATTTATAGGAGCTTTGGAATTGTTGTCGTTCTTCTTAGCTCCAATGTTTTACTACAGATTAAGAGAAAAAGTTAAGTTGAAAAAAGAAAGTCCCTTCGTATCAATTATTGGCGACATTCTTGTTGGATTGGCGGTTATTGTAGTTTCTATTATTGCGATATCGGTGTTGGGTGGAATAGGAGACAGAATCTTTTTAACCTAATTTAAAAATGTCATCTAAACCGTGGAAGTATGAGGGCAATAGGTGTATTTGGAAAGTTGGAGACAACACTGATTGTTGTGAGAATATTTTGTGTTGGGTTTGTTTGCAGGGGCGCTGTAAAGACGACAGGTGCCCGACTCATGTGATAGAAAATAAAGAGGAAGCAAAATTGTTGGCAAAGCTTTTATTTGGAAGCAGGATTGGTTATCAATTTACTGAAGAAGAAAGCAGGGCAGTGCAAATACTGCAGAGTAAATTTTATACAGACCTCTACCCGCCAATGGACAGAGGGTCGGAAGATGAGACGATAATTGAACATCTTAGAAATATATGGAGGAAGTCGTTCAAGGGTTGAGCTGAGGCATTGCCATAGGTGCAGGACATATAAATATACACATTTCCCATCCAAATTTACCCTACAGCATCCTAGTTAACTTAGGAATCGGTGGGACTGCATTTGAGAGTGGTTATTTATGAGTCTAGTTAAAGCTGGGCTTTTTTGGTGCTTGAATTTTAGTCAGAATAGAGTTATCGTTAAAGAAAATTATATGACCTACAATAATTCAATAAAAAAGTTAAGTCAGGAAATACCAAAAAATATCGTTGACCTTAGTATAGGGCGTAAGAGGGGAACAGCTCCCACCCAAGCTTTTTCTGATTTTTTAACTCATAGCGAACAAGGCGATTGGGCGGAAACATTATTTTTTGATGCATTAAAAAACTCAAAAGTACCATATATTCCAGTAAAATATGGTAAATCTGACAAAATAACCGCAGGTGACCCAACTTTTAAGGCATTTTATAACTCTTACCAGAATGAGTTAGATAGTATCGGAAAAAGACCAGACATTCTTTTGTTTAAACCAGAAGATTACAAAAAAGAATGGGGGAATGATATAAGCCACTCTTCACAAGAAGAATTAAATCTAATTGTGCCGAAAGCTATTGCGGGATTTGAGGTTAGGTCTAGTGCATATTTAACCAAGAAATTTATTCCCAAAAAAGATAGACCATTTTTGAGTTTCACCCCAAAGGTAGAAGATTTATTAGTCGTGCTAAAATGGGTTGAGACATTTGGTGTCCCTCATTTTTATGTTCAGGTTTTCTTTGATTCTATTTATATCATCTCTTTTAAGGATATATTGCTTTTACTAAAAGATGCGAAAATTATTGAAAAAGGAATTAAAAATAAAAAAATAACCGGTATTGTTGGTACCAGCCCTGCCTTTGTGATTGAAAAAAATCCTAAAAATCAATTTAAGGAAACCATTCATATCTATTTAAACAGAGGACGTGTTTTGAGCGATGCGATTGAGATGCCTAAATTAATCGGCACAACAAAAGAATTGGCTAGTGGACGCCTTATGCACTATGTTAGATTTGAAGGTGGCAAAACGGAGCTTTTTGAAAAAGAGTTATCTAATTTAATTGATAATAATTCTTGAATATTGAATCTGCTTGATTCATAATATCTTTTCTTTTATCTTCGGTTGAATCAATAAATATAGTTTGCAGAGTTTTAAGATTGTTAAAATCATTTTCAGATAAAATCCCAAAATTTAAAACGAGCGATTTATTTATATCATTTGGTTCAAATTTATCTAAACCATCTCCGTACTCTCTTTTTTCTCGGTCAAATAATTTCTTAGCAAAATCAGTATTTAGATAAATAAATAAAACATCTAAATACTCTTTCTTTTTTGGATAAAAAGAATGAAAGCATGTTAGGTTTATACAGTCGCTGGTATTCCAAATAAATTTTAATCCTTTTCTATTAAAAACAGGTGCCCATATATTAGACAAATCTCTTTTTTCTAATGCATACCATGGGGATCTGTTTTTTGTTAAAAACCTATTGTGTATTCCTTCCTGTTCGCCCTTTTTGATATAGGCAGTACAGTCTTTATTGTCTGAAATTAAGCCGTTAAATAGATAAACTTTTTTATTCTGATTTATTAATTCTGAAAAATTTTCTTTCGTAAACTTTATGCCTTTTACGAAATTAGATTTTGTTATGCAGGGAATTAAGCATTCTTTCGGAATGTTTAGCTCATTTTTTTGTTCCAATGTTAAAGTAAAATATTCGTTTGAACCAGTAGCTATCCCTCTAGAAAATTTGCCTATCTCCGAAAGCGGTATTAGATTTTTATCTTCTTTTTTTGTGTAACCATTAAAATAATTGCGCCATTTGACTTTTGGGTCCAGGATTTTAACATCAATTTCTCTCCTTTCGTGTTTTTCTAAAAAAGTAGTTAAATTACTTAATTCTTCTATTTTGGAAACATTGAAGAAATTTATTGCAGAACTATTTATTTTATTTTTTTCTGCTAACACTATTATTGATGTGGTTAGTGCATTATCAAAGACACTTTCTTTGTAATTGACGTTGATTAAATGTAATACAATACCAGATTGAATTAAATACTTTTTTATGTCCTCACCATAATTAGCATTAAGAAATTCACTTGGCACAATGAAAGCAAGTTTGCCACCGTCATTAAGCAGGTTCATTGCTTTAATTAAAAACCAGCAATAAATATTTGTTTGAATGCTAAAGTTAAAATATGTTTTTGAACAAATTTGTTGGTATATATCATTCTTATTTTTTATAAAATGATGCTTGTAGTAAGGGGGATTGGCTATTATTCCATCATATTTTTTATTCCAGGAACTTGTCAGAAAATCTCCAGTGATAATATTTTTTTCAAACTCTATTTCAGACAATGCCGCTGGTAGTATGTTTGATATTTTTTTATCTATTTCCCATAAATCAAATGCAATTTTTTTATCCTGGTTTTTAGAATCTATAGCTCTTTCAAAAATGCCTAACCCAGTAGCTGGGTCCAATAAAGACAAGCTCTTTTTTTTATTATCTAAAATCCAATCAGCCATAAAAGAGGCCACTTTAAACGGAGTGAAGAATTGACCTAAAGACTTTCGATGTTTTGCATCGGTTTCTGAAGAATATTTGTCCTCTAGTTTGTTGTCGTAGTAATTAGTCATTTTTATATATTATATATTCTTTTGGCCAATTTAAACACCTTTACATTTTTAAAACTTGTTTTGGGTGCAGATTTGCTTGACTTCGGTAAACAAAGGTGCTACACTTAGTGTACCATGGATAAAAATAAAATACAATTTTCGGAAAATGAACGAAAAGCCCTGAAAACAATCAGGAATTGGTTTGTTCATAAAGGGAGAAACCCCTCGATAAGAGAACTTACTGCAGACATGGGGTTTGGTTCCACAAGAACCACACTGCTGTTAGTAAACAAATTGATTGCTAAAAAAATGCTTTTAAGAAAAGAGGATGGCAGTTTGCGTATGATTAATGATTTTGAAGAAAATAAGTATAACGCCAAAACCATTGATTTGCCATTAGTGGGTACGGTTTCCTGCGGAGCGCCTATATTTGCAAAAGAGAATATAGAGACGTATTATCCTGTCTCAACTTCATTGGCTCATGCCGGTTCAAGGTATTTTTTATTGCGTGCTCAGGGCGATTCAATGAACTTGGCAGGCATTAACAATGGGGATATGGTTTTGATAAAGCAACAACCTAATGCCGATAGCGGTCAAAAAGTGGTTGCTCTTATAGACGATGAAGCAACAATAAAAATTATTAAATTTACACCAGAAGCAATAATTTTGGAACCAAAATCAACAAATAAGGATAACAAGTCTATTATTCTTTCTAGGGATTTCCAAATACAAGGTATTGTAATTGCCACAATTCCAAGTAAATCTTTAAGCATCAAAAAAAGCCGCTAATAATTAAGCGGTTTTTTTAGGCGTTTAAATCAAACAGGATAACTTCACCAATATCCGGCCGGCTGTTTTGAAAAGCTTGGGATGCTCGATGAAACCTTAACACTTTCATTCTACCATCGCTGACACCTATAAGCAAATAAAATTAACTTAATATGGTATATCTAATATCATATACACTCCATAAACCGGGGCAGGACTATACAGACCTGCACGGAGCAATCAAGGCAATTTCTGGCACATGGTGGCATCATACAACATCTGTTTGGCTCGTTGAAACTTCAATGTCGGCAAAACAGATTTTTGATGCTTTATCCCGCTATATTGACGCTAACGACGACCTGATGGTTTTCAGACTTCAGGGCGACTGGCAGGGCAAGCTAGCTGATGCTACAAATTATAATTGGTTGCGTGCTAGGCAGTTCTAACAATGACAACAAGGAAAATTCACAGAAGCTCTGTAACGGGTAAATTTGTAACGAAGCGTTACACGAAAGTTCATCCGAGGACTACTGAAACTCAAAGAGTGCATACGAAGAAGAAATAATTTTCATCTGATGTATGCAGAACAACAGCTGGTGAAGAGCTGTTGTTTTTTTACGCAGAAGTCTAAAAGCGACTGTCTTTATATTAAACCACCTTTCAATTCAGGTGGTTTTTTGTTATATTAGATTAATTAAAGCAGGGACAGCTTAGGCTAGGTTTATGGTTTCTATATTAGGAAATGAGTTTATAAACCAAGTTCTAATGCTGTGCCATGACCGCTGCCTACAACATTTAGTATCGAGGCAACCGAGAGACCTCAATTTTAGTATAGTAAGGTAATAAAAAGGCATGAATAATGTGTTTTTTAGTTGCTTTAAATTTGATAATTTTTATCTATTTACTCACTTTGTTTATAGCTGTAAAGTAATTTAATGGAAGAAATAGGAAGAAATTCGCCATGCCATTGCGGCAGTGGTAAAAAATATAAAAAATGTTGTTTATTTAGGGACGAGAAGAAAGCGGCTGTAAGGCAGCGAGTTGTTAAGTTCTCTAGAAGGGACTTAATTTCCGGTCCATATAAAAAATGCCCTAATCCAAAATGTTGCGCCAAAGATTCTTTTGGTGTTTTTACGCCGGTAGGAAGCCAGAAAGACTATATTAGGGAATGTGTTAAATGCGGTTATAGCCAAAAATTTATTTTTCCGGCGATTAAGAAAAAAATTGTATATTTAGATCAGTTCGTTATAAGCAATTTGATAAAATTATTGGACAGGTCACATCCAAGCCATGGAGCTATAAAAAGCGATCCTTTCTGGGGAAAATTATTTATAAAGCTTGAGGCCGCCGCAAAATCTCAAGCCATCGTCTGTCCAGATAGTTTTTATCATAAAGATGAGTCTTTGGTGGGTAATATTGATTTTAGATTAGCGCAGAGATTGTACGAACATTTTTCCCACGGAAAGACACTATACCCAAGTACGCTGATTGAAAGGAATCAGATTGTTCAGCACTTTGAAGGGTGGTTGGAAAACAAAAAAGTTGAATTTGACTTTAACCCCGAGAATATCGCTTTTGAGAGAGACCTGCATTCTTGGGATGTGGGTATAGCCATATCAGTAAGGGCAAACCCATACCCAGGAGAAATAGATAGTTTGAAGGTAAGCAACTCGGAAACAAAAAAACAACTTAAAGAAATTTGGACAAGATGGCAAACCGAAAAGGATGTAAGCTTTGTGGATAGAGTAAGAGAAGAAACAGCAGGACTTTGGCAAGGGATCACGATCGCTGCTCAAAGATTCTTCCAGAGAAGGGCGCTTGCTATGAAAAAAATATCTTCGGGCGAAGCTTATGATATGAAATTGGAAGATTTTATGCCGCCAACATCAAATGATCTTCTTGAGAATGTTATGAGAGTTGCACGATCGAAAAATGTGCCTCAGCAGGAAGTAGGGCAAATTATTTTAAAATATTTTAATGACATAGATGCCCTGCTTGAAATGCCTTATATGAGAATCAGCTCTGTAATGTTCGCTGGATGGGCCCGTCGTGCTGCGCTTGGCAAGAAAGAACCTCCAAAATCGACAACCGACATACAATTCATTGCAAGTTATTTGCCCTATTGTGATGCTCTTTTTGTAGATAAGGAATCTGCACAACTTCTTAAGGAATTGCCAAAAGAAACGCCCAGCCATTTGAGACTAGGCGAATTCAAAGCAAAAGTTTTTTCTCTCAAGAATAGAAATGAATTTTTAGATTACCTTGATCAAATAGTTTCAGAACTTCCTGCAGAACAAATTTCTACATTAAGAGATGTTGAGGGGGAGTCCTACACAAAGCCATATTGGGAAATCATAGAACAAGAGAAGAAGGAACTTGGTATTTAATTTATTTTGCGAGTTCTAATTTTTTGTTTGTCATCACCACCCTGCTTTTCAGGCAGGACAATACTTCTCTTTTTTCTGTGACGTTGCCGTCCTTCAGAATATATTTTAGGTAAGTTTTTAAATTGATGTCCTTATTTGTTTCTTCGCCTTCCTTGATTCTCAGCACCCCTTTTGCAAAAGAACTTGATATGAGCGTGGCAATCGTTTCGCACCACCTGAAAGTAATGTCAGGCGAGGATTTATTAGTGCCAAGTGTAGAAGGTAAGTGCACCTATTATCAACTTATTAAAAAGCCATTTGTTTCTGATCTTAAAAAATTTATTTGTAGACATAAGTAAAAATATGAAAGACGAGATAAATTTGGAAAACATAATAGCGGAGGGCGCTCTCCTAATTGATGTGCGTACTGTTGGCGAATATAAAAATGGACACATCAATGGTTCGTTGAATGTTCCATTAAGTGATATTGAGGATGCGATGTCTTGGCTCATAAAAGATGTGCCGATAGTTGTGGTATGTGAATCGGGAAGTAGAAGCGCCCAAGCGAAAGAAATATTGGAAACTAATGGATACAAAAAAGTTTACAATGGCGGTAGCTGGAGCAATCTCGGAGAAGTAAAAGCAGGAGGTTGTCCAATTAAATAAAATTAGTTGAATAAAATAATATGATAATTCAAGTTCTTGGCTCGGGATGTCCGACCTGTAAAAAATTATTTGAGCTGACAAAACAAGCCGTAGGCGAGCTTGGTTTAGAAACTGATGTTGAATATATAACAGATATTCAAGAGATTGTAAAAATGGGCGTAATGTCCACCCCTGTTTTAGCAATAGACGGAAAGCCGGTTATAGCTGGCTCATTGCCCGACATTAAAAAAATAAAGGAAACCATAAAAGAGGCTATTAAATAATATGGATATATTTTACCCTCTTCAATTATTAGCCGACTGGCTGACATACAACGTTTTTAACATTGCTCCCAAAACACTGCTTGCCGGTGCTGTTGATTTTTTTATTAATGACACGATAAAGATATTTATTCTTTTATCGGTAATTATCTTTTTTGTTTCAATTGTCCGCTCATACCTGCCGCCCGAAAAAATACGTAAAGTATTATCTCACAAGAATAAATACACAGGGAATATAGTCGCATCTCTTTTGGGGATTATCACGCCGTTTTGCTCTTGCTCGGCAATTCCTTTGTTTCTAGGGTTTGTTCAAGCCGGAGTGCCGCTTGGAGTCACTTTTTCTTTTCTTGTTGCCTCTCCCATGATCAATGAAGTGGCTTTGGTTATGCTTCTTGGTCTTTTTGGTTGGAAAATAGCACTGATATATATTTTTAGCGGTCTTATTATATCCATTCTATCCGGAATTATTATCGGTAAAATGAAGTTAGAAAATTTAGTTGAGCCATTTGTCTATCAGAATAAAATCAACGGCAATGTTGACTTGCCTAAAATGACAAGAAAAGAGAGAATTATTTACGCCAGAGATTATACTTTAGATATTCTTAAAAGAGTTTGGCTGTATGTGATTATCGGCATTGGAGTTGGGGCGTGGATACACGGCTATGTGCCAGCTGATTTTTTGGCTCAATATGCAGGATCAGGAAAATGGTATGCGGTCCCCTTGGCTGTGCTTATCGGCATTCCTCTTTATTCTAATGCCGCTGGAGTTATACCCCTTGTTAGCGCGCTGACAGAGAAGGGTGTATCAATGGGAACGACACTGGCCTTTATGATGTCGGTTACTGGTCTGTCATTGCCGGAGTTTATGATTTTAAAAAAGGTAATGAAAACTAAGCTGATAATTATTTTTGCTTCAATAGTCGGCATCGGTATTATTTTTACAGGGTACTTATTTAACTTCATCTTAAGATAATGATATATTATTATCCGAGTGTAGTAATTTGCTATCCATTTAATAAAGCATACAATAAAGAAAAGGGTTAATAATTATTAAAATCAAATAAATATAAAAAATATGATAAGAGGAAATTTTATTGGTGCGGCAATTGTCGCCATAATCTACACAGTTTATATTTTGATGCATCCATTTCCAACAAAATGGCAAATGGTTTTAGCGTTGGTGGTTCTTAACGCTTTAACTATCGTATTGATGGCTTTTGCGTTCAAATAAACAGGTTCTAACGGCGTTTAAATATAAAAATAAAACACCCCTTAATGGGATGTTTTATCCGACTTTTAATTTTATTCTATTTCTTTTCCTCCGGCATTTTTTTTATCATTTCTTTCATTTGTCCGATAAATTCCAATTCTGCTTTCAGCATTTTTTCCTTTTTTTCCAGCTTGGCTAACTTGAATTCTTTGTGCATTGGTCCGTGCATATGATGGCCTCCGCAACATCCTTCGCCTTCTTCGTGTTCTCCGTACATTGTATTTTGGCTGTTGATCGAATAATGTTTTCTGCTGTAGCCAGCTTTATTTTTAAAATAAAATGCGGCTCCTTGAAAAATTACCGGTCAAACAGTCTTTTAAATTATTTTGAACGACCTTTGCCTACATTAATCAATACGTGGAAAATAATAAATTGGGTTTAGGCGTTATTTCCACATTTCTAAAATTTCATCAGTTGTCATTACTATAAGTAAATTTTCCATATTTTTTAGCGATCTTTCGTGGCCTTCCTGACTGCGGGAAGAACAGGCGTCTTTGGCTATAATAGGATAAAATCCTCGGTTTACAGCATCTCTGCCGCTGGATTCAACTCCGTATTCAGTTGCAATGCCGGTAAAAATCAAGGTTGTTATTCCTGCATTGCGAACCATGTTTTCAAAATTAGTGCCGATAAAAAAGCTGGCTGTGTTTTTGGGGATTACGACATCTTCTTTTTCTGCCGGGATCTCAAGCTCTAGGGCATCCGGAGACGGCCAGTTCATTTTTCGCCTTTTAGCAAAAAACTTTCTTGAGGCAGATTCAAACCGCTCGGGAAGAGGAGTGATTTTTGAAAAGAAAACTGGAATGTTATTTTCGTGTGCTGCATCGATGAGTTTTTTATTGTTCGCCAAAAATTCTTCCTTGTTGAATATTCCATCAACAAGACCTTTTTGAACATCCCAAATAACCAGGGCTGTTTTATCTTTTTTATTTATTTCGTTTATAATTTCTTGATCCATAATTTTTATTTTATATCATTATTTTATATCATTATATTAACCCTTACGACATTAAAATAACATTAGTTGCACATTTTAATGATAAAAAGACGTATTAATTTAATAGACAACCATGGTCGACTATTTTTACTTAATATAATTAAAAAATTAAATTTATGTCAAAAAATGCAATTATATGGACAGTCGTGATAGTTATTGTCGTTATTCTGTTAGGATGGTGGTATTTTGCCTCAATGAATCAGCCAAGCGTAACAACAACGCCAACCACTCAAAGTTCTGAAAAATCAATTAGTTCATTTACGCTTTCTGGGTTAAACCCAGTGGTGAATGGAGCTATTGATAATACAAATTATACAGTTAGCCTCACCGTTCCAACGGGAACCGATGTAACAACATTAATTCCAAGTATTTCAGTTTCTGATTATGCGACAGTTTCTCCAAGCTCTAATGTTGCTCAAGATTTCACTAATCCAGTTACTTATACGGTAACTGCTCAAGACGGCTCAACTCAAGCATACACCGTTACGGTGACAGTTGCGGGATCAACTCCAACTCCTGCGCCAGCGGCTCAGTAGGTAAACAATAAGAACACCGAAATTCATCGGTGTTCTTATTGTTTGGAGGGGATTTTATTGTTATATTTTAATAATGAATAAAATATTTTTAATTATAGGAATAATAATTTTAATTGCTCTCGTGGGCGGAGGGCTTTTTCTTTTCTATTATTACAATTCTTTATTTGGAGCGCCTCAAAATAACGCAACACCGGAACAATTTACAATTCAGCAAAACACAAGCCAGCAAATTATTGTGGATGATTTATATAAACAAGGTTTCATAAAAAGCGAATGGGCTTTTAATTATGTTTTGAGCAATAAAAATTTAAACAATAAAATTCAGCCAGGCGGATATAAAATTTCAAAAAGCATGACTGCGTGGCAGGTGGCTGAAACATTTTCTAAAGGGCCATATTTAGTTTGGGTTGTAATTCCGGAAGGATTGCGCAAAGAACAAATTGCAGAAATTCTTGCTAAAGATTTGGGTTGGACTGACCAGCAAAAAAGCGATTGGATTACAAATATTACCGCTCAAAATAGTAATTATTTTGAAGGCGTATATTTTCCTAATACATATTTAATTCCGAAAGCCGAGACGCCTGCGGATACAGCCCAAAGACTGATTGATAAATTTAATAGTGAGTTTGCGCCTTACCAACAAAAGTTTACAGCGGCAAATATTAAATGGACTACCGCATTGAAAGTTGCATCAATTGTTCAACGAGAAGGTCTAGGCAAAGCAGATATGCCTTTAATCGCCGGAATAATTTGGAACCGGCTGGATAAAAAAATGAATCTTCAAATTGATGCGACCGTGCAATATGTAAGAGATAATTCAATTCATTTTTCGGCGAACGGAGATTATGTAATCCAGGGAAGCTGGTGGTCGCCGATTAAACCCGCTGACGAAAAGATTGATTCGCCATATAATACTTATTTAAATGCAGGACTTCCTCCTCATCCAATTGATAATCCGGGGTTGGAAGCCATAGACGCTACGCTTAATTCAGCAACCACAGATTGTCTATATTACTTGCACGACAGCAGTGGGCAGATTCATTGTGCTGTAACTTATCAAGAGCATCAGGCGAATATAGAAAAATATTTAAAGTAAAACTTTTTAAATGGCTTGGAAAAAATATTTAATAATATCCGTTATTTTTCTGATATGTGTAATCGGCTGGCTAACCTTTGGAAAATATATTGCCAAAGGAAGTCAGTATATGTTTTTGGGAAAGTTAGTTCCCGTGCCGGTGCCGACGGCGATGGATCCAAACTTTTTAAAACAAGTTAACGAATGTTTTATTCCAACGGCAGCCGTGTATGGATATACATTGAGAATTACTGATGGCTTCCGTTCTATGGACGACCAGACAGCGCTATACCAATCGGGAAGAACCATAGACGGACATATTATTACCGAAGCGTCTGCAGGTAAAAGCATCCACAATTATGGATTTGCGGTTGACGTGGTTGACCGCTATAGAGGTTACGATATTGATTGGCAAAAACTTGTAAAAATTGGCGCATACTGCGGACTTGAATCCGGCGGAGAAGGCGACCTTCCTCACTTTGAAGAAAGAGCCGGACTTACTACGGCAGACTTTGCGGCCGGAATGAGACCGCCACAATTAAATCTTCCTTGCGCAATTATGGATGAACGGGCAAAAGCAAACCAATCCTTAACTCTCGATGATCTAAAAAACTGTAATGCTCCAAAATTTTAGATTATTTCCCGTTGATTCAAACACAAATTTTTGCTAATATTTAATAATATGAAGAATAAAAAAGAATCAAATATTATCCAAGTTACCAATCTCACGAAAAAGTTTAAAGATTTCGTAGCGGTAGACGATATTTCTTTTAATGTAAAGCGTGGAGACATTTTTGCATGCCTAGGTCCAAATGGAGCAGGGAAGAGCACAACCATTAAAATACTTATCACACTTCTCAAGAGCACAAGTGGCAACGCCTTAATCGACGGTTTAGACATAATTCACAATTCCGCTGATGTTCGCCATATAATAGGTTATGTGCCTCAGCAGATTTCCGTTGACGGAACTTTAACTGCTTATGAAAATCTAATGCTTTTTGCCAGACTTTATGATATTCCTGCAGATGAACGCAAAAAACGAATCAGTGAAATACTTTCATTTTTAAATTTAGAAGATCACGCAAATTCTCTAGTTAGAACTTTTTCAGGGGGTATGATACGTAAATTGGAAGTCGGCCAAGCCATGCTTCATCGTCCGAAAGTTTTATTTTTAGACGAACCGACAACCGGTTTAGATCCAATCGCCAGACAGAATGTTTGGAGCCATCTTTCAGAATTACGCGACAAACAAGGAACAACAATTTTTTTCTCAACACATTACATGGAAGAGGCCGACGGCGTTTCAGATCAAGTTGCAATTATGAATAATGGAAAAATTGCAGCCATGGGCACAGTTGCCGAATTAAAAGCTAAGACAAAGAAAAAGAACGCAACCCTTGAAGACGCATTTATTTTTTTCACTGGTAATACTATCCACGAAACAGGAAATTTCCGTGAAATACGAAGAACCCGTCAAATAGAAAAAAGATTAGGTTAATTTTTAAATTATGTTTAACTATATCTCTCAAGTAATAACAAAGTCGTATGTGCTAGCCGAAATGGAAGCCAGAAAATTGATGCATGACCCGACAGAATTAATTTCTCGAGCAGTCCAGCCAATTTTATGGCTTGGTATTTTTGGTGAAGCATTAAGCAAAGTGCGTGCGATTCCAACTCAAGGATTTACATATCTGCAATTTATTACGCCGGGAATTCTTACCCAATCGGTTGTGTTTGTCGCAATTTTTTATGGATTATATATTATTATGGATAGAGATACGGGAATATTGCAAAAATTACTTGTGACGCCAACTCCAAGAATAGCATTGGTGTGGGGTAAAATGATTTCAGCCGGTTTGCGCGGTCTGACAATGGCAGTCGTCGTAGTTATTTTTGCCCTAATCTTAGGCGTCAAACTTAATATTTCTATTTTATCAATATTGGGAATTATTTTAATCGTTATGCTTGGGGCAGCAGTTTTTACCGGACTTTCCATGATTATTGCTTCAATTGTAAAAACCAGAGAAAGATTTATGGGAATTGGTCAAGTTATCACGCTTCCGTTATTTTTCGCGTCAAATGCAATTTATCCAATTTCAATTATGCCCGGCTGGATGCAAGTTGTGGCGAATATTAATCCTTTAAGCTATATGGTAAACGGATTGCGGGTGCTTATGCTGACCAACACTACCACAGGAATAGGATTTGATCTTCTTGTGCTTGTTGTAACTGCTCTTGTTATGTCGGTTATTAGTGCATGGATGTATCCGAAGGTTGTTATATAAAAAATATGAATAAATATATTAAGTGGCTCGTATTTATTTTTATTATACTGATTATCGCAGGAACAGTTTTCTATGTTTCATTTTCGCATAGTCCTTCATATATATATCGTCCCGTCCGCAGATTTTTTTCAAACCACGTGCACCGGCCGATAAACGTTAACGACATAAATACCGTCCAATCTTGGATGACTTTTGATTATATCAACAAAGTTTTTAAACTACCGCAAGACTATTTGAAAAATAATTTAAGCGTATCAGACAGTAGCTATCCTAACGAAACTATAGGCCGTTATGCCAGGTCTAAAAAAGAAAAGTCTTCAGCCGTACTTACTCAAGTCCAAGAAGCGCTACATAATTATTTAACGGGCAGTAAATAAAATGGATTACCTGTCTGTTTTTGGATCGCTACTTTCGTATCTGTTGCTTTATAAATATGTCGCGCTTTTTGTTTTTTCATTTCTTTCATCTGTCGGCATTCCAATACCATCCAGCAGTATTCTGTTAACAGTAGGCGTCTTTGCCAGTCAGAGCTACTTTGATTTTTGGTTTTCATTAGCCACAGCAACAATCGCCAGCATACTTGGCGATTTATTTGTTTATTTGCTGATGCGGAAATATGGAAGTGTATTCTTGAAAAGAAACTATCACAAAAGATTTTCTTTTATTAACAAATTGGGAACGTATATAAAATTCTTGGAGGGGTACATAAAAAAACACGAGGGTTTGGCCATTTTTTTAACAAGATTTGTCGGAACGGCTGGATCTATAACGAATGTTTTAGCGGGCTTGGTTCCAGTATCCTTCAAGAAATTTTTATTCTATGATTTTCTTGGAAATTTTTTAGATGCATTTGTTATACTCGTAGCTGGATTTTTTGTTGACGAGTCATGGCAAAAAATAGCAGGAATAGTTGGAGTGGTGGGTGCCACAATTACAGTTATAATATTAGTGGTCTCGGTCATACTTATTGTGCGAATGCCAAAAAATAATTTTAAGAAACGGTAAAATAACAAAATTATCGGAGGTACAACTGCATAATTTTATTGTGCGACAAATGATACTAAAATGGCACATCAAAAAACCGCATATGGAGTCCCATTTGTCCCATTCTCCGACTAAAATAGCCTAAAATGGGACTGGGATATTTCGGCGGTTAGTCCCATTTTATACTTTCCATTTTTCTGCAATTTTGCTATACTGACCTAATAAATGTAAGACCGAGCGGGCTCGGACTGAAATTCGTCAAAGGGTCAGATTTCCCCTTAGGGATTCACGTTCCAGACCGATGACGTCTGCCAGCTCATTTTTCCCGATTAAAACCGTTCCGATTTTGCCTCATGTGGATAGGACGGTTAGAACCTTTATTATATTATGCGACAGAAAGCCACCTTTTCATTGAGGTGGTTTTTTGATAGAATTATATAATAAAATAAATTGTATGGAATCTGAGGAATTTAAATTATATCCCGAAGAAGAACCGCTAAAAATGAGAAGGCTATCGCCCGATCATCCTGATTTTTTGGAAAATGTTGAGGAACAAAAATCACGGGAAGCAAGGCATCTTTTTGGATTAGATGATCTTAATATTATTTCGCAATTTGAGGAAACCATGTCGCATTACCCCGAAGGAGAATTGACGGAACAATATGGGCACTTTATAGACGAGACCTTAAAACATTCTATGCAGGAACTTGTGATCCTTTCTACGGATAAAGAAAATCAATTTGCATCCGTCGGGTTTGAAACATTTTTTTACGAATCCCTTGATAATTCAGAACTGGCTGAGCAATTAAAAAAGATTTTTTCAGATGAATTTATTGATGCGGAAAACGGGGAGATATTTATAACGGCTCAGGAAATTTTACCGCGTTTTATGGAAATACCCCTACCTTTGTATCGCAAAATGTTGGAACGTCACGTAGAATGTTATTCAGAAAGTGAGAAGGAGTTACAGGAAAAACTTCCCGAGTGGGAGCTTGCATTCGCAGACCGCTTAAATGAGCAGGTAAATAAATGGAATCTCGCACTTACAAAAGAAGAAATTTTTAAAAGATTGGAAAAAGTGGAAGTGATGGCGGGAGACTATTTAACCTATTCTGATTTCACAGAAGCAGATGGAGACTATCATCCTGCCAGTTGCACGGCAGTTGTGCCTACTGGGGAAATTTATATGATTAAAGAATCTGGGCAATCTCGCGATGATTATCGGGAGTATGTATACACGCACGAAATGTTGCACGCCGTATCCGGGCTAACGGTGATGGGCGGAGAAAACTCTGAAGGTGAATTAGCAGAAACTCAAATCAGACGGCATGGTTTGCACGCAGAGGGTAGATTTAAATGGCTGAATGAAGCCTTCACTGAATTTTTAGCATTAAAACTTTTAGGAAAAGAAGACAGTAATTCTTACAAAGACGAAAGGAGAGAATTGCAACTAATGATAGATAAAGGCGTTCCGGAAGAATTATTCGCAGCTGCCTATTTTGAAAACCTCGAACCTGGAAAAACTCCAAGATTAAAGGATCTCATAAAAGCTGTTAACCAAAAATGCGGAATTCGTTATTTACAAAATTTGGATAAGGAATTTTCATAAACAATAAAAATGTAATTCTAATTGTTGTTTGCATTTAATTTTGTTTATTCCGATTATTATAAAAGACCAGTTATTATCGGGCGCCCATGTTAAAATGCCGTTGTATTTTCCTTCCCGGATTTCGGAAATCATTTGGTTGAATACCGGTCTTTGACCAACCTCCTTTGAAGAATGCGACTCACGTTTAATCTCAACAATATTCAAGTTTCCTTGTTGTGCGACAGCCAGCATCTCTTTGATCTGGCTATCGATGCTAAGGATTTGACGATCCTCGGACTCGGTGCTTTTGCGTGCATAAAGGCAGTATTTAATAGGAGTGGCGATTATAGTAGGTGTCGGGCGGCCGTTAAATTGTGTTGTTATTTGTTGCATATTTTAATGTTTTTAATTGTGTTATAATAATTAAAACCTAAAATTTACTAAATGAGTCCTTTTAAAAAATATCGGGTCAAATTTAGTGAATAAAAAAAATGAAAATTAAATCCCTAATAATAGTATCTGTTTTGGTAGTAGCGTTTTTTTGTTTTGCTGGTTTTGTAAAAGCACAAGCCACAGACAATTCAGCATTGATTGCACAACTTCAAGCTGAAATTCAATCATTGATGCGACAGATAGCTGCGATACAAGCTCAGCAAGGAACTACAACTACGACAACTCCTGCCACAAGTTGGTGCCATACTTTTAATACTTATTTAATAGTTGGTTCTACGGGTACGGAGGTAGATGATTTATGGACAGCGTTATCTAAGGAAGGTTATGGAGCGACTGTTTCTATGGATCATATAGGTATGGGTATGCCAGATACCTTTGGAAACAATACTTTATCTACGCTTAAACAATTTCAAAAAAAATATGGAATTGCACAAACTGGCACGGTTGGCTCAAAGACCAGAGCAAAATTAAATGCGTTGTATGGATGTACGGTTTCATCGGTACCAGCCACATGTGTTGATTCAGATAGCGGATTAAATTATTATGTAAGTGGTCAAGCAAGTATTCCAGTCAATGGACCGGGAACCAGTCCTGAATTTTTAGAGGATAGTTGCCAAGGCAATACATTAACAGAAGCATATTGTTCAAACGGACGCGTTGCTTCAACAACATATGTCTGTCCTAATAGCTGTTTAAACGGCGCTTGCGTAAACTCTAATCTTTCAGTCACCGTTACATCACCCAACGGCGGCGAGGTTTGGAAAGTGGGTGAAACCCACAATATAACATGGGCATCATCTTTACCGCAAAGTAGTAGTGTCGTAATATACTTATCCAAAGCAGGTTCAAATTATGATTATACTGTAGCGACGAATATTTTGGCTTCTCTTGGGACTTATTCTTGGACAATCCCAGCGACAGTGGGAGGCAGCAACACTGGTTCTATTAGCACTGTTGGAAATCAATGGAAAGTAATGATTGAATATCCATCAAGCTCAGGTTTTGATACTAGCGATAATTATTTCACCATCGCCACAGCAACTCCTACTCAACCGACAAATGTTTCGGTTAGTAATATTACAGTGGGAGGAATTCTAACGACACAAAGTGTTGCCATCGGTGTGGGTGTGCAAATGACCGCAACTGTACAACCATCAAATGCTACGAGCCCTGCGGTGGCGTGGTCGGTTATTAATGGAACTGGAGCCGCTACTATAAATTCTCAAGGATTGCTCAACCCAACTTCTGCTGGAACAGTGACTGTTATAGCGACCGCTCAAGATGGCTCAGGTATTCGGGGGTCAGAAATTGTAACCATCGTTAATTTAAATTCAAACAATACGCAAACGCAAACAAGTTGTACACCAAGGTGGGATTGCCGTGATTGGACTAGTTGTGTTAATGGTCAACAAACCAGAAATTGTATAGATTGGAACAGTTGCAACACAACGACTAATGAGCCCCCAACATCTCAATCTTGCACCACAAGCTCAAGTTTTGTGAATACGGTTAATAATACCACTTGGAATGACGCATCGGCGACTTGCGATGCAAACCCTGTTTCGCAATTTGATTCAATTGCTACTCAATATGGCGTTAAAATTGAACCAAAGGTTATTGCTTGTGGTGGACAGCAATGCAGTTGCGGTCTTTGGTTGTCTTGGCAAAGCACGCCGTCAGATGTGAATCAGGCCTGTCAGGAAATATCTTCGATAAAAAGCGGCATTGAAGCTATACAGAATGTCGGGTTAAGTTATCCGGCATTAACGAATTTTTCAATACCACACTTTAACATTTCTTGTAATAATGGCGTAGCAACTCAAACTCCTAATGGTATGTAGATTTTAATCTTTATTATTTATTAAAAATAATCAAAAAAATGGAACAACAAAATACGCCTCAAATACAGACGCCGATCCCGCCAAATCAAAACGAACAGTCGCTTGATGTTAGCCGAAAGAGAGGTTTCTTTTTGGGTTGGGTTTGGATTGTATTTTCAATTTTTGGAATGATTGGGTATTTAAGTTATATATTTAATCCATCGATTGATCTGGTTTTAAAATTAGCTCTTATTCTAATTGAAATTTTGAGCGCCATCACAATTTACGGAGTTATTATAAAGAAAAAATGGGCGTTTTATTTTTTACTTCCGAGTATGATTTTAGGGCTTGTGCCAATACTGCTGATTTTTCAAGGGATGTTCAATTTTTTCAACAGCGTACTTAATTGGTCTGGAAACACGCACAGCGTGGGTTTGTCTTTGGGCGTAGTTGCAATTCCTTTAACCATTGTATTTATAATATGGCTTGTTTTTGGGATTCTATGGGTAGTTTATTTCGCTAAAAGATTTGTCGGAAATTTATCAAAAATATTAATGGTTTCAGTTATCATTTTATCTTTACTAATTGCAGTTGGAATTTTATTTTATTATCAACAGAAATATCCGAATACAAATGCAGTAAAAATCCAACAACCCGTGCAACAAGTGCCTCAGCAACAAAACAATGCCCCCGTCACCCAAGTTTCTGACTGGCAGACATATACAAATTCACAATATGGTTTTTCATTATCATATCCAACTGATTTTGCGAACGTAAATAATTTAACATCAACACAAAAAAATTCACTTATGTCATATATGGGGGCGTGTCCCGTAGGAAACAACGCATTGGCATTAAATGAAACCAGTTTTTGTTATATTGGCAATCAAACATCGGACGGATTTGCCGTAGCTTCCTTAAATATAACTGCCAGTACAACTACAAGTATGCAAGATTGCGAAAAGTCAAAACCAAATGGACCAGACGGTGAATTGACTCCAACTCATCAAACAACAGTTAATGGTATCATTTTTTATGAAGCCCAATTTTCTGATGCTGGACTTGGTCATTTTGTATCAACAGATTCTTACGGATCATATCATGGAGGAACTTGCTATACGGTAGATTTAAATATTGAGTCTAACCGAGGCACTTCAGAAAAGGGACTTAGCGCTGATTTTTCTTCCATGATGCATTCTAAATTAGTATCGATTCTTTCTACTTTTAATTTTACAAATCAAGCAACAAGCCAAACACAAAATACTCCAACTGCGGTTACTTCGCCGAAAACAACAAATGTTCCCGTAAACACTAAGCCGTCAAATTTTACCTGTCTTAATATCAAAAACGTAACATATGCTCCCCAACTTCTCTCTGGCCAGACTCTTTTTGTAGAATGGGGAAGCCAATATACCGATACAAAAACATGGGGAAGTTATGGCTCCATAGATTCTTCGGGAAGTTGGAGCGGATTTGCCACAAGCACTGGCACATTTCGTCAGGGCACCAATAGCTCGCTTATGCCACTTACAATATTGCCGTTGCAATCTAATACTCAAAGCACTTTTCAAAAAGGTATTATGACAATTACCTGTTCTGACGGGAAAACAGTTAATGCTCATATTCCGGTGTTTAAGTCTGGATTTGGCGCTCAATATGAAGACCTGTCGAATAATAAATTCTATTTATTTTACGTAGCCAATGACGGCTCGACTTATTACGATGCGGCTTTAACAAAACTTGCGCGATCGGCTTTAAATTAAAATTTTTAGTGCAAAATTTATGAAAAATAAATTTAGAAGGCCACCAGTATTAATAGCAATAATTTTAATTTTAGGCCTCTTAATTTTTGGCGGAGTTTTTGTGTATCAACGCTTTGCAAAAATCGCTCATCCCCAAACTCCCGTTTTCCAGAAAGGTAAAAATATCGATGCAATAAAAATAGGAAATAATCTGTGTGGAATTAGCATTGTTAAAAATTGGGCAGAGAATGGCGGTTATACTACAGACTTTTTATTCGAATATAATGGAATTCATTATCAAACTAATGAAAATCAAAAATTTAAATATGATTTTTCGGGCGGTTTTGATTCCAGTTCTCCCACAGAGATTATTCAAGCAGATGGCGGTACTGTTTACGATATAAATTATAATCACGATCCAAGTTTAGAATCAGGTGATCGACAGTTTGATTTGATATTTTACTCTCAAGAAATAAGCAAAAAAGATTTTGAAACAATTGCGAGTTGCATTAAATCAAACATAAATTCAGTAAAAAATTTATTTCAAGTCGAAAAAAAAGAACGAGGAGAGCTGCGGGCGATGATATATACAAATCGCGACCCTTATGTCAAAGATTGGTATATATGCGATTCCAATAAATTACTTACTCTAAATATTTATCCCGGGTATTCCATAAATAATCATTCAATTGATTACCTTGTCGGCTCAATTGAAAAGAATACACAAGGGATTTTTGGCTATATTATAAACGGCAAATTTTATCCGGATATTTTTACACAAAAACCTTATAACCTGCCACTAACACAGGGTATGATATCGATTGCCAAAGATGCATTTAATGATAATTCCAAATGTCGCGACAGGTCGGGCCAGACATTGCCAATATCAAATTCGTACGAAGATTTTATTAAAAATCCTTATCCAATATAAATTAAAAATATTAAATTAAAAACTATGCCAAATCAATTTACAGTTACACAAACTACTGGCTACGGAAACAGAATAATGAATTCCATAGCAGGCGTTTTCTTTGGGATACTTTTATTTTTTGGATCATTTGTTGTTTTATATTTAAACGAAGGAAGGTTTGATTATTCAACTCTTGCCAAAACAGCAACAGATATTAGCTCAACAAGTCAGGCAGATTCTTCTTTAAACGGAAAGTTAATTTCAACGAGTGGAACTTTGTCGTCTAATGAAACAGTGAGCGACAATTTATATTTAAAGGCTGGCAACTATATTGACGTTAGAAGAGTTGTCGAAATGTATGCATGGAAAGAAACATCAAGCTCTCACACTCAACAAAATGTTGGTGGCTCGCAGACAACTCAGACTACTTATATATATTCAACAGAATGGACAGATAATCCGGCAGATTCAGCAAATTTTAAAGATCAAGCTGGGCATGTGAACCCTTCAAAATCTCTAGGCGATTCAGACGATAGAGTTACAGCAGCGACTATTGGAAATTATAATATTGATATGCCCGACGTTACTATGCCTGTGGGCACAAAAATAGCTCTCGATGTAAGCGATACTCAAAATGCAAATCTACAAAATGGTTATGTTTTTATAAGCGCGACACCCAATTCCAGCGATTCGGTTATGAGTCCGCAAGTTGGCGATTTGCGTGTAAGCTATTTAGCTATTCCGTCTGGACAGAGCGCCACTGTTTTCGGCAAATTAGACGAGCAAAACATTGATCCTTACTTTAGCCAAGACAACCATCGACTTTTCCAAATATTTATGACGACAAGAGATCAAGCAATTGCATCTTTGCATTCGCAGTATGAATTATGGCTTTGGATTTTCCGCGGAATCGGATTTTTAATGATGTTTTTCGGACTTTTGATGATAGTTAGTCCTATAACCACTGTTTTAAGCATTTTACCGATATTGGGAGAAATAGGCGGAATGATATTTGGGTTGGCTGTATTGCCAGTCGCACTGATTTTAACGATAGTTACTATTTTAGTTTCAATGATAATCCATAATCTTATCGCTCTGATTGTAGCACTTGTAATTACAGTTTTGGTAATAACTTTTTTTGCCATAAAGTTGGAGAAAAAAATAAGAAAAAAGCCAGCGCAATCAATTAACTCTGTTTCTCCTCCACAAATGAATCCACCCGTTCCTCCAGTTTAATATTATTAAGGATATTCTTTGCTGGAATATTAGGCCTGATAAAAATTTATGGAAATTTGTATTTTTTAGTCGTAATAACGTCACCCAAAAGTTTGGGTGATTTTTTTATACAAATCGTTGTTTTTTTGTCCACTTTTGGCTATACTCAAATGATGAGAGACAAAAATATTTCAAGTTCAAATTTTTCTGTGAACGACTTAATTTTGTTTTGCATACATGCTATTGTTTCAAATTCAGAACAGTGCAGTTTTGACCGTCTGGTTAAAGAGTGTTTTACTTTGTTTCCGGATACGTTGAAGTTTACCCGATATCCAATTTGGCCGGACTCGCGAAAATTAGACAGACCTTTGCGGGCTTTGAGAATTGAAAAACTGATTATTGGAGATTCTAAAACATATTTTATGCTGACAAGGTCGGGAGAAGAAAAAGCCGTATTTGTTGCAAAAGCTTTAAGACAAGGAAAATTATTGTAAAAATGAAAAAAATTAAATTAATTATTGGAATTATTTTTTCGCTGGTGTTTTTTTATGTTTGTTTTCAAATTTATTTTCCCGAAAATCTTTCGTCAAATAAAACAATTGTTTTTACTGTTCAAAAAGGGTGGGCAGATGACCAAATATCTGCAAACTTGCAAAAATTGGGAATTATAAGAAGCGCAGATTTTTTTAAATTTTATGATTTAATTTCCCTGCAACATTCCAAACTTAAGGCGGGGGATTACAATTTATCATCAAGGATGTCTGTTTATGTTATTGTGAAAAAAATAGCCAATGGCGAAGTTATTAAAAATAATCTTGTAATTTTGGAGGGATGGGACGTTGCGGACATTGCAAAATATATGCAATTAAAAGGAGTTTGCAGTCAAGCGGAATTTATTGCTTTAACAAAAAAAAATTATGGCGACAGATTTGATTTTTTGGCCAACAAATCCAAGAACCTAAGTTTAGAAGGGTATCTTTTTCCCGACACATATCAGGTTTCAGAGAAAGAAACTTGTGATGATGTTGTGAACTTAATGCTGGAAAATTTTGGAGAAAAACTGACGTCGGCATTAAGAACTGAAATTGCCAAACAAAAAAAATCAATTTTTGATATTGTAACAATGGCTTCAATGATTGAAAAAGAAGTCAGAAGTTTAAACGACAAAAAAATTGTTTCGGGAATTTTATGGAAAAGATTATCAATTGGTATGCCGTTGCAATTAGATTGCACAGTGAATTATATCACCGGAAAAAACGATTCTTCGTGCACAATAAAAGATACGCAAATTGATTCTCCATATAACACATACATGTATTATGGCCTGCCAAAGGGCCCCATTTCAAATCCCGGCATCGACTCAATTATGGCCGCCATTTATCCCACAAAAACAAATTATTTATATTGGCTTTCCAACGGTAAAACAATCTTCAGCGAAACCTTAGACCAGCACAACGCCGCCAAAGCGAAATATTTGAAATAAAAAATATGCAAAAAGAAACATTAAGCGATTTTTTTGCAAAATATATAAAAGATACTCCAGAAAAATCATTTGTATCGGATCAAAAATTAGTTTTATGTCGCTTAACATTAGAAGTCGCAAAAGGCATTGATCTTATAGAATCAGCGAGAGCTGTCTATATAACTTCGCGATGCTTGAAACATCTTTTTGATAAAAAACCAGCCGAAGAGTTCTTATTTATTTTAAAACATTTGCGCGAGATAGTCAGATATCCTGACCAAATATATTTAAATTTTGATGAAAAAAGAGGAGAGTTTTGTTTTATAAAAAAGATTGGCGATTCAAAATATTTATGTTCTATTGAAAGTGAAAAAGAAGAAATTCAGGTCGCTACCGCCTTTCGTCTGCGGGATGAAAATTATATAAAAAAATACACTCTCTTGTGGGACTGGGGGAACGGCGCCCCCCATCGTAGTGCGTTGGATACTCCAAAGGAGTCTACTAGCACCCCGCAGTAGAGCCGAATTTCTGCATTTCAGCCCCACAAGAAAATGTACTTTAAGTTTGCTTCAATTTAATCTTATTCTATTATAAACCTATTGTCAAGACTGACTGACTGGAGTTGGAACAATTATTTGTTGCCATTCCCGCCTGCCTGCCGCAGGCAGGCGAAAGCGGGAATCCAGAAACGTCTTAAATCTGCTTTTTTAGTTGAGTTAAAAATCACTCGACGAGCTTGACGGGATATTTTTATTATGCTATGATAAAGGGGTAGAGAGTTGGGCACATTATGCCCTCAAACCGAACACTTTGCGTTAAAATACTTTGAAATTGAAGGTATTTTTTTATTGAAATTTTCCAATACGAATGTTTTTAACTTTCTGCTTCTTGATAATACCTCTTTTGGTGTGAAAAATCCAAGACATTTGTATGGTTTGTT
>Ga0114951_10001294_pt1 | contig 31459 bp, 21 predicted proteins | sample AM7aDNAmetaG_FD_88677 | JGI IMG/M metagenome (GOLD analysis project Ga0114951, IMG submission 88677) | Freshwater microbial communities from Finland to study Microbial Dark Matter (Phase II) - AM7a DNA metaG | ecosystem: Environmental > Aquatic > Freshwater > Lake | place: Finland: Lake Alinen... | reverse complement strand
TTGAGTTGGAGTGATGAAGTGTGACAGCATTATAACTTTAGGCACTTCCCCTACAATTTCAACATATACTGCAAGGCTACAGTTCGTGGTGCCTGCACATCAGCAGGGCGAATCATATATTCTTTGTTAAAAATATTTCTTACCACTACAGAAATACGTGATTTTTCACTTAAATCGAATCCTAATCTGGCATCAAAGATAACCTGTCCTTTGTTATTGGCTTCGCGGTATTGTTTTAACCCGGGAAGGATAAACATGGGTTTGCCGTTAAAGATAATGGGCTTACCATTGGGGAAGCGCAAAGAATCTTCAAAAGCCTTGTCAATATTAACAATAAAGCTGTTGAAGTTCAGCGAAAAACCGATATCAATTTTTCTGACTGTTACTTCTATATCTCCTTTGGCACTATGGTAGAAGCGATATTTGAGCATATCGTTACGTGCAGATGTCTTAACTCTGTCTTCCGGTTTAATGTTAAGGTCAACAGGATTTGTAAAAGTATAACCTGCCATAAGAGATATAGGCAATCCGAAAAACTTACCCTGCCCGGCTATGGTTAAGTCAACTCCGTTTATACGTGCGTTACTAACGTTGTACGATTTAAAACCAAGATATTTGAAAACGGTATCAGGAGGATAAAAGGCAGCCTGATAGGGAAAATGATAACCAAAACCAAATTCTATCATATCATGATATTCGGTCCAAAAGCCTGCAACGTCAACATAACCCTTCCAGTTGCTCAACTTAAAGCCTTGTTGAAAGCCTATTTCAGCACTCCATCCTTTTTCCGGTCTCAATGAATCATTGGGAAAAATATTGAGCTGACCTGCAGAGGTATGAACGAATTTTTCGCTGATTGTCGGATATCTGAAACCCTGACCGAAAGAAGCCCTGAGATTAGTATGTTCAAATAATTTGTAATTTAAACCCGTTCTGAAGACAGGGCGGGAATCAGTTTTATCTTTATCCATACGGTAAGCTTCCCATCTTACGCCTAGTGACGCTGTAAAATTTTTAAGCTTTTTATCTACCTGCGAATAAAATGCAGCGCTTGTGCCATAATGTTTTTCCGCTCCGTAAATTTCAGCAATGGATTCATAATAAGTGCCTGTAATTCCCGATGTCCATGTAAGATTGTCTTCAAGATATTTTTGATATTGATATTCTCCATAATATAAATTATCATCATTTTTCTGATGGGTTGAATTGCGGTTTTGGGTTCTGTATAATCTTGTTTTAAGGCTGTGTCTGTTGCCGGTAGAAGAAAAATAAGTAATATATGGGTCAACATTCATGCGGGTATTATAAACCCTGTAATTGTTAAAAGATGGGCTGAGCTGATAAATTCCTGAATCACCGTCTTTCCACATCATAAATTTGCCGCCATCCCATTTCATAAAATTGAAGTTAATGCCATAAGAAAGTCCTTTTACTTTGGCATTTCTCCAACGGGTGTTAAAATTAAACCTTTCCAGTTGTCCATTGTCACCCTGCCTGTAGCCATTATCCGAATAAATATTACCACCAACGACCAAATCAAAATTACCTATCATGCGTGAATGTAAAAATTGGGTGCCGGAAAAAATAGGCTGGGTGTTGCCCCACCATTTGGCAGCTTCGCGGGCAGGATTTCCATAAAAACCAGAAGTAAACATCAATTTAGTTTCAGGTTCCATTTTGGGATATTTTGTACGTATATTGATAACGCCGTTAAGAGCTGAGGAGCCATAGAGTGCTGAAGAGGCGCCTTTGATGATTTCAATCTGGTCTATATTTTCTATAGGAACAAATTCCCAGTAAGCTACACCCGAAGAGCCACCTAACAGAGGTAAATCATCAACCATCAACAAAACACGGCTGCCGGCACCATAGCTGTAACTGCTACCTCCTCTGATACTGGCTTGCTTATCCATTATCATTATACCTGGTGCTTGTTGTAATACCGTTGTTACATTTTGTGTGTTGGTATTTTCTATCATCGAAGCTTTTATAATATCCATAGATACTGTAACATCTGTCAGTTTTTGCTCAAACTTACCGGCACTTACCACAAATTCGTCCAGTATTTTTAAATCTTGCTCCATCCTCATATTTAAGGTTACAACTTCATTTTCTTTAAATTTTTCAAATCTCTTCTTGGTTGTATAGCCTATCAACCTGTATTCAAAAGTGTATCTGCCAGGATCCAACTCAGTTGAAAAAACACCTTTTTCGTCTGTTGATATCACCTTTATTCCATTATTAATAATAATGTTTACACCTACAAGTGTTTCTCTTGTTTTGAAATCTGTAACAACACCGGAAACTTTAACCTTTTGAGAAAAAGTAAACAGAAACGGATAAATAGCTAAAAGTAATAAAATGTAAAATTTTCGCATAATTCATTTTTTTTTAAAGCATGTAAAATTAAGTGTTTTATGTATTTGATTATTAAAAATTAGTTAATACATTGACGACTTAATACAAAAAGTATTAAACGTCATATAAAAATCTTATAACGTCAAACAAATTCAGCATTTGATTAGTCTATACTTTAAGGATGTATTGCAAAGCAAAAGTACGAGGTGCCTGTACATCGCCCGGGCGTATCATATATTCTTTGTTCAGCATATTTCTGACAACAAACGAAAAGCGTGATTTTTCGCTCAAATCAAAGCCTACACGTCCGTCTATAACAATAGTGCCTGTATTGTTTTTTTCTCTGTATTCCTTTAAGCCGGGTAGAATAAACATTGGCTTGCCATTGAAAATAATTGGCTTACCGTTTGGAAAACGAAGCGAGTCTTGAAAAACTTTGTCTATATTGATAATATAACTGAAATAATTCACCGAAAAGCCATAATTTATTTCTTTATAAGACATTTCAAAATCTACTTTAGCACTATGATAAAAGCGATATTTTAAAATACGGCTATTAGAAGTTGTTAATCCACTTCCATTATCTTTATAGTTTAAATCTATTGGGTTTGTATAAGTATAACCGGCCATAAGAGAAGTAGGAAGTCCGAAAAGTTTACCTTGGCCACCAATAGCAATATCAACACCTGTAATTTGAGCATTGCTTACATTATAAGCCTTAAACCCGAGGTATTTGAACACAGTATCAGGTGGATAGAAGGCAGCGACATATGGAAAATGATAACCAAATCCGAATTCTATCATATTTCTATATTCTGTCCAAAAGCCTGCCACATCAAGGTATCCTGTCCAGTTACTAATTTTAAAACCTTGTTTAAATCCTACTTCAGCACTCCATCCTTTTTCCGGTTTAAGAGAGTCATTGGGGAACAGATTTATTGAGCCTGCAGAAGAACGAATGTATTTTTCGCAAATGGTCGGATATCTGAATCCTTGACCGAAAGAAGCTCTGAAATGTGTATAATCGAACAACCTGTAATTTACACCTGTTCTAAAAACAGGCCTTGAACTAGCCTGATCATTTTCAAGCCGATATGCTTCCCATCTGGCTCCTAAAGAAGCTGTAAATCTGTCTAATTTTTTATCGAATTGCGAATATACAGCACCACTAATTTCATGTCGGTATCTTTTACCATAAGTGTCTGCAATTGACTGAACGAAAGTACTGGTGATTCCTGATGTCCAAGTAAGATTATTTTCAAGATATTTCTGATATTGATATTCTCCAAAGTAAGTATTATCTTCACTTGATTTATTGGTATTATTTGCGTTTACAGTTCTGTAAAGCCTTGTTTTTAAGCTGTGTCTGTTGCCAGTAGTAGAAAAATAAGTGATGTATGGGTCAATATAAAGTCTTGTATTATGGTACTGTTGGTCAGAAGCAATATTGGCTCTATAAACGCCTGAGTCGCCGTCCTTCCACAAGAAATAATCGTGTCCGGCATTTTGCACACCATCAAAGTTGACACCATAGAATAAGCCTTTTACTTTTTTATTGCGCCATCGTGTGTTGAAGTTCACCCGCCCTTGCTGGCAATCATTTAACTCTCTGTAGCCATTGTCAAGCTGTAAATTAGCTGCTACAACCAGATCGAAATTGTCAATCATGCGTGAATGGAAAAACTGTATTCCTGTAAAAATGGGCTGGGTGTTTCCCCACCATTTAATGGCTTCACGTTCCGGATTACCATAAATTCCTGATGAAAAAATTAATTTTGTTTCAGGTTTTGTTTTAGGAAACCGGGTTCTTATATTAATAACTCCGTTAAGAGCTGAAGAGCCATAAAGAGCAGAAGATGCACCTTTTATTATTTCCACCTGTTCAATATTTTCTATAGGTGCCATACACCATTTCACATCACCGGAGGCTCCTGCAAGCATTGGCAAATCATCAACCAGAAGTAAAACACGGCTTCCTGCACCATAACTATAGCTACTTCCACCTCTGATACTTACCTGTTCTTCCATTACCATTACGCCGGGCACTTGTTGAATAGCCGTTTCTATTGTTTGAGTATTTGTATTTTCAATCATAGAAGCCTTAATGACATCCATTGATACTGTGACTTCGGAGAGCTTTTGCTCAAACTTACCGGCGCTAACAACCACTTCGTTCAAAATTTTTGATTCGTCTTCCAATCTAACATTGATAGTTATCTGGTCATTTTCTTTAAGATTAATTTTCTTTTTTTCTGTAACGTATCCAATAAATTTGTATTCTATGTTATATTCACCAGCCTCTAATTCAATGGAATAAAATCCTTTTTCATTTGTAATGACACCTTTGGTTGGGCTTATAATAACACTAACCCCTACAAGTGTTTCTTTTGTTTTATAATCACTTACAGAGCCCGAAATATTGGCTTTTTGTGAAAAGACAGAAAAAAAAGGAATAATTGTTACTAAAAACAAAAAGTAATATTTTTTCATAAAAAATTCGTTTTAGAGTAATTTATATTTTCAGCATATATTGCAGGGCAAACGTACGTGGTGCCTGCACATCTCCCGGCCTTATCATGTATTCTTTATTAAAGAGATTTCTGACAACGACAGAAAGCCTTGACTTTTTAGCCAGGTCAAGACCAACCCGGGCATCGAAGATAACTTGTCCAACATTATTTTTTTCTCTGTATTCCCTTAACCCCGGCAATATAAACATAGGTTTCCCATAATGAATGATAGGTGTTCCATTCGGAAATCTCAAAGAATCTTCAAAAGATTTATCAATATTGATAATGGCGCTAAAATAATTCATCGAAAAGCCCCAGCTAATATCTTTCCACGCCATTTCAAAATCCACCTTAGCACTATGATAAAAACGATATTTCAATATACGGCTTCTTGAGGTTGTTAAATCTTTGTCTTCTTCTTTGATGCCTAAATCTATTGGGTTTGTATACGTGTAACCAGCCATGAGTGACGTTTGTAATCCGAAAAGTTTACCTTGTCCCACAATAGTTACATCAACACCTGTGATTTGAGCATTGTTTACATTAAATGCTTTAAAGCCGATGTATTTAAAAACAGTATCTGGGGGGTAAAAAGTAGCCTGATAAGGGAAATTGTAACCAAAGGCAAATTCTATCATGTCATGATATTCCGTCCAGAAACCTGCTACATCAATATAAGCATTCCAATTACTGATCACAAAGTCCTGTTTAATTCCAAACTCGGCACTCCATCCTTTTTCAGGCCTCAGCGTGTCGTTGGGGAACAAATTAACGGCGGATACTGATGTTTGAATAAATTTTTCAGCAATTGTTGGATATCTGAATCCTTGCCCAAAAGAACTCCTTAAATGTGTTTTTTCAAACAAATGATAGTTAATACCCGCCCTGAAAACAGGTCTTGAATTGGTTTTTTCCTGCTCAAGCCTGAAGGTTTCCCATCTGGCACCCAGTGAAGCGGTAATTTTTTTATATTTTTTATCAAATTGCGTATAAATAGCACCGCTGGCCCCATAATGTTTATGTGCGCCATATATTTCTGAATGTGATTCAAGATACGTACCTGTTAGTCCTGTCGACCATGTCATATCATTTACAAGATACCTCTGAAATTGATACTCTCCGAAATATGTATTATCATTGCTGGCTTGGGATGTAGAGTTTTTATTTTCGGTTCTGTAAACTCTTGTTTTCAAACTATGACGATTGCCTCCCGGAGAGAAATACATAATGTAGGGATCAGCATTCATGCGTGCATTAAAAAATTTATTGGGATACGTATCGCTGGCTTTGTAAACTCCGGAATCACCATCTTGCCAGATAAAAAATTTAGCCCCGTCCCACTTCATATAATTACAATTCAAGCCATAGGTTAAACCCTGAACTTTTTTATTCCTCCATCTTATGTTAAAATTAATGCGGGCTCTTTGTTCATTGTCGTTCTCCCTATAGCCGTTATTAGAAAACACATTGCCGGCTACAACCAAGTCAAAATTACCTATCATGCGTGAGTGAAAAAACTGAGTCCCAGTAAATATAGGCTGTACGTTGCCCCACCACTTGATAGCTGAACGCTTGGGATTGCCATATACTCCTGAAGAAAAAATCAACTTGGTTTCCGGTGTTATTGAAGGGAACTTAGTTCTTATGTTGATAACACCATTTAAAGCAGAAGAGCCATACAATGCAGATGATGCCCCTTTAATAACTTCTACCTGTTCAATATTTTCTACAGGTGCAAAGTTCCATTTAACATCTCCTGAAGCACCTGCCATCATGGGCATATCATCTACAAGCATCAATACACGACTGCCCGCTCCATAGCTGTAACTGCTTCCCCCTCTTATACTTGCTTGTTCATCCATTACCATAACACCTGGAACTTGTTGTACGGCTGTTTCTATATTTTGCGTATTGGTATTTTCAATCATAGTTGCTTTGATAACATCCATAGAGACTGTTACATCAGATAGTTTCTGTTCGAACCGGCCTGCACTTACAACAACTTCATCAAGCACTTTGGATTCATCTTCCAGCTTAATGTTAATTGTAATTTTTTCATTTTCTTTAAGATTTACCTTTCTTTTTTCAGAGGTATATCCTACAAATTTATATTCTATGTTGTATTCTCCCGGCTCTAAATCAATAGTATAAAATCCTTTTTCGTTAGTAGTAACACCTTTGGTGGGCCCAAATATAACATTAACCCCTACAAGTGTTTCTTTGGTTTTTAAATCACTTACTACGCCTGATATTTTTGCATTCTGAGAAAAGAGATTTAAAGAGGTAATTAATAGCAGTAAAAATAATGGGTAAACTTTTTTCATAAAATACCTGTTTTGTGAATAAGGTGCAAAGTTATAGTTTTTTAATTTAAATTTGCAAGAAAATTACACCAACAGTGTTGCTTTACAAAATAGGAATAGGTTTGATACCGGGAATAGGAGATGTGAGAGCCAAAAAACTCATCGCTTATTGCGGGGGTGTTGAAGCCGTTTTTAAAGAAAAAAAAAGACTGTTACTTAAAATTCCGGGTATAGGAAAGGCTGCCGTTAATGAAATTACCTCTCAATCTGTATTGAGAAGAGCTGAGCAGGAAATTGAATTTATTGAAAAGCATAACATAGCGCCACTTTTCTACTTAGATAAGGAGTATCCACAGAGACTTAAGCATTGCGATGATGGTCCTATTTTGCTTTACTATAAAGGTAATGCAGATTTAAACCCACCCAAAGTAATAAGTATCGTGGGCACCCGGTCGGCTACAGACTACGGTAAAAATATCTGCCGGCAGATTACAGCTGAGTTAGCACCATATAATGTATTGATTGTTAGCGGATTGGCTTATGGCATAGACACTATGGCCCACAAAGCAGCTCTCGAAAATAAATTAAATACCATAGGTGTTTTAGGGCATGGATTAGACTCTATTTACCCCGCCGCCAACAGGGAGCTGGCGAAAAAAATTGTAACCTACGGCGGTTTGCTCACGGAGTTCCTAAGTCAGACAAAACCAGACAGAGAGAATTTTCCTCAACGCAACCGTATCATTGCCGGTATGGCCGATGCAGTTATTGTTATTGAGGCTGCTGAAAGAGGAGGTGCACTTATTACTGCCGAAATAGCATTATCTTATAACAGGGATGTGATGGCCATACCCGGCAATTTAAACAACGTTTACTCGCGTGGTTGCAACAAGCTTATAAAACAAAATAAAGCCGCGCTTATCGAATCTGCAAAAGATGTTATTTATTGTCTGGGATGGGAAGATGTTTTAAATAAACCGGCCCAAAAACAGCTGTTTGTTGAACTCAATGCTGAGGAAGAAATTATTGTCAACATATTAAAAGAACAAACAAATACTGCTATTGATGAAATAACCTATAAATGTAATTTCGCCGTTAGCAAAGTGGCCACGCTATTGCTGGAACTCGAATTTAAGGGCGTGGTCAATGCTTTGCCCGGGAAACAGTTTCAGCTGGCAAATTAGAAGAAGTGTGGAGTACTTTGAGTGCCTAGAGTGTGGAGTTATGATAGTCATGGCATCACTTTGAGTAGGCTTGTGGGTAAGTGCTGAAGCCATGACTAGGCTACATATTGTAAAACTTGTTATTTCGGGTTAATTATTTTTTTTACTTCTTCATCAAAGTCAGAAGAGTAGAATTTATCCTGAATAACGCGATACTTTTCAAATTCACTCTCAGCTTTAAGTATGGCTTCAAGATGTGTAACAGTTCCCTTGTCTTTTAGAATTGGATAATTGGACAATTCAAGAAATTTGTTTAAGAAGTTGACCCAGTCTTTCATAAACATAAGTTGCTGGCGTTTAGCATTATTCTCTGCCAAGTCCAGATATGCTGACACAATGCGATTCAACTCCTTGGCATGTTCTTCATTTAAATAATTTTTAGCTATAGTTGCATCTGATTTAAGAATTTTACCTTTTGGCGCGTTTTTCCATGTTTGTAGTCCCATAAATAATTTTGTAGCATCCGCTGTTTTATAAATAGTTTCGGCAGCTGTTTTTCCTGTAATTGCCCAATGCAGTTTGTTTTGCACCGATGCAAAAAAATCACTTGTTATTTCTGCATCTCTCTTATAGTCTGCGGAAAGAGCATATATATCGGTAATTTTCTGGTAAAACCGTCGTTCACTTGACCGAATTTCACGTATGCGTTCTATAAGCTCATCAAAATAATCCTTTCCAAAAGGGCTTCCGTTTTTCAGAAACTCGTCATTTAAAACAAAGCCTTTTATTATATATTCTTTCAGAGTGTTTGTTGCCCAAATCCTAAATTGCGTTGCTTGTTTTGAATTAACTCTATATCCTACAGCTATTATTGCATCAAGGTTATAAAATTCCATCTTACGTTTTATACTACGGTTACCTTCCTTTTGAACTGTTTCCAAAATGGAAATAGTTGCTTCCTTTCTTAATTCATAAGTTTCATAAATATTTGATAAATGTTTGCTAATAGCTGGTACTTCTACACCAAAAAGCTCTGCCATGGCTTTTTGAGAAAGCCAAAAACTTTCATTTTGAAATATAACACTTACTGAAATATTTCCCGTTTCTGTTTGATAAAGTATTATTTTATTTTCCATGAAATAAACATTTATTATATTGCAAATATAGCTTTTTATAAATATTGTTTAATTGAATTTCCAGTGTAGAATATCGAACACCTAATGTTGAATTACGACAGAACTCCCTTGTAAAATCATCATTTTAACTACCTGAAGTAGTCGTTAATCTATTCTTCTTAAATCACATGGGTTTAGATTTAGAAAAGCAGCCTGCCAACCTGTTAGTCATGGCTTCAACTGCAAGCGCATAAGTCTGCCTGAATGAAACCATGACTACCCCATTTCATTTTTCTTTCCCATCTTCTAAAAATTTATAATACCTTTGCCCCCGAAAAGAAGTGTGGAGTGCCTTGAGTGTGGAGTGCCTAGAGTTAAACACAACACCACACTCTAAGTACTCCAAACTCCACACTCCAAACTAAATTAATTCATCTATTAATCTAAAGTTTTTCTATGAGTATTTCAAACGAAGATTTATTAAAAAAAATTATTGCACATGCCAAGGAATATGGTTTTGTTTTTCAGTCGAGTGAGATTTATGATGGCATGAGTGCTGTCTATGACTACGGCCAAAATGGTGTAGAGCTTAAAAAAAACATTCGCGATTACTGGTGGAAATGCATGGTTCAACTCCATGATAATATTGTCGGCATTGATTCGGCCATATTCATGCATCCTACCATATGGAAAGCCTCTGGTCATGTTGATGCTTTTAACGACCCTTTAATTGACAATAAAGATTCTAAGAAAAGATACCGTGCCGATGTTCTTGTTGAAGACCATTTGCAAAAAATAGAGAATAAAATAGAAAAGGAAGTAGAAAAAGCAGCAACCCGCTTTGGCGATGCTTTTAATGAAAAACAATTCAGGGAAACGAATCAACGTGTTCTGGAAAATCAGCAAAAAATTGATGCCATTAAAAAACGTTTTTATACTTCTCTCGAAAATAATGATTTAAATGATGTTAAGCTGCTTATTGAAGAATTAAAAATTGTTTGTCCCGTTTCCGGCACATGCAACTGGACAGAAGTACGACAGTTTAACCTGATGTTTTCCACGCAAATAGGCTCTGTAAGTAATGAATCGAACACTATATATCTGAGACCTGAGACCGCACAGGGAATTTTTGTTAATTATCTCAATGTTCAGAAAACAAGCCGTATGAAAATTCCTTTTGGCATAGCCCAGACGGGTAAAGCCTTCAGGAACGAAATTGTAGCACGGCAATTCATCTTCCGCATGAGAGAGTTTGAACAAATGGAAATGCAGTATTTTGTTAAACCGGGCGAAGAAATAAAATGGTACGAATACTGGAAAGATATGCGTCTTAAATGGCATTTGTCCTTGGGATTGCCAAATAACAAATACCGCTGGCACGACCATGAAAAATTAGCCCATTATGCCAATGCTGCCGCAGATATAGAATTTGAATTTCCTTTCGGTTTCAAAGAGCTTGAAGGCGTACATTCACGAACCGATTTTGACCTGAATGCCCATATTAAATTCTCAGGCAAAAAACTTCAGTATTTTGATCCTGAAACCAATGAAAGCTATGTCCCCTATGTGGTAGAAACCTCTATTGGTCTGGACAGAATGTTTTTGGCTATTTTATGTCATGCCTATAAAGAAGAAACTCTCGACGACGGCTCTACAAGAGTAGTGCTTAACATACCGCCCCCTCTGGCCCCCTATAAAGTAGCCGTTTTGCCTTTGATGAAAAAAGACGGACTAAACGAAAAAGCACAAATAATTTTTGATGATCTAAAGCACGATTTCATGTGCTGCTATGAAGAAAAAGACACTATAGGCAAACGTTATCGTAGAAACGATGCTATAGGTACGCCATTCTGCATTACCGTTGACCATCAGACTTTGGCTGATGAAACAGTTACTATAAGGTACAGAGACACCATGTTGCAGGAAAGGTTAAATATAAATGAACTTAGAAATAAGCTGAATGAAATAACGAAGTTTCCTCGTTTATAAAAATGAGTAGGGTATTAGAAGTGCCTAGAGTGCCTAAAGTGAGCTAAAGTGCCTGGAGTTGAAGACCTGACGGTTGTAAAAAAACTGTTTAAAAAAATATAAGTGCCTAGAGTACTTAGAGTGCACTAGAGTGCCTAGAGTTGAAGACCTGACGGCTGTAAAAACAACTATATTAAAATATAAGTGCCTAAAGTGCCTAGAGTGAGCTAGAGTGAGCTAAAGTGTCTGGAGTTGAAGCTTGGCAGCAGCAAAAATAACTATATTGTCAGTTATAAATATATATTTCTTTGGACTCCATCTTCAATCAAAAAATAAAAGATTTTCATTTAACGTCAAATTCCAAACTCTAAACTCCAAACTTATTAAATAAAGATTTTTTCCTTTTTTATTACCTCAATATTTTATTACCTTTGCGGGCATAAAAAAACAACACAATGGGTGATCCTGTATATATCTATTCCGGCAGAGCTTCAGAATATCTCGCCAAGTCAATAGCAGATTGTTATGGCAGTAAGCTCGGTGTAGTTAATTATGCTACTTTCAGCGATGGTGAGTTCAGGCCTGCCTTCGAAGAAACTGTCAGAGGAGGAGAAGTATTTATTATCCAATCTACCTTTTCTCCTGCTGAAAACATTTTAGAATTACTTATGCTTATTGACGCAGCCAAGCGCTCATCTGCCCGAAGGGTTGTGGCTGTTATACCTTACTTTGGTTATGCCCGTCAGGACAGAAAAGACAAGCCTCGTGTACCTATTACTTCAAAGTTAATTGCAAATCTTTTGATAGCTGCCGGTGTACAACGTATTGTAACTATGGATTTACATTCAGATCAGATTCAAGGATTCTTCGACGTTCCTGTTGACCATTTGTATTGTTCTACTATATTTGTTCCCTTTTTAAAATCCCTTAACCTGCCTAATTTAACCATGGCTTCTCCCGATGCCGGTGGTGCTAAAAGAGGCGCTGCTTATGCCAAATTCCTTAATACCGAGTTGGTCATTTGTTTTAAACAGCGTGTTAAGGCTAATGTCATTGATAAAATGACCATAATAGGTGATGTGGAAGGTAAAGACATCATGCTCATTGACGACATTGTTGATACAGCAGGCACGTTAACTTTTGCTGCCAATCTGATGATGGACCATGGCGCTAAAAGCGTACGGGCTTGTATTACTCATCCGGTATTGTCTGGCAACGCTATGGAAAAAATAGAAAAATCTAAAATATCTCAATTAATTGTCAGTAATACAATTCCGTTGAGGGAAAAAAGCACTAAAATAACTGTTGTTGACACCTCCTGCCTTTTTGCAGATGTTATCAGGGCGGTACATAAATGTGAATCTATCAGTTCTCACTTTGATTTTACAACAATTCAATAAATATTAATCAATTAAATTTTACAAAAAATGAAAAAAGTATCTATTAGCGGTTCTCTGAGAGAGAGCGTAGGGAAAAAAGATGCAAAACTAAACAGGAAAAAGGGTCTTATTCCAAGTGTGCTTTATGGTGGTAAAGAACAATTAACTTTTACAGTTGAAGAAAAACCTGTTATGAAGCTCATCAGCTCTCCCGATGTTTATACAATTAATTTACTGTTAAATAAAAAAGAGTACAACTGCGTTATTAAAGAAACACAGTTTCACCCAGTAACAGACAAGGTTTTACATGTTGATTTTCAGGAGATTTTCGAAAACAAACCTGTTGTCATTGAAATTCCTATCAGATTGGCAGGTACTTCTCCCGGCGTATTAAGCGGTGGTAAATTACAGATAAAAATAAGAAAATTAAAAGTTAAAGGGCTTTATACATCTCTTCCCGACCATATAGATATTAACATTTCTGAATTAGAAATAGGTAATTCTGTTAAAGTGGGTGAGTTGAAAATGGATAACATTGAATTTTTAAACAACCCCAATGCTGTTATTGTGATGGTTAAACTGACCAGAGCTGCTGTTAGCGACGCTCTTACAGAAGAAGAAGCTGCTGCTACACCAGATGCTGCTGCAACGGCTGCTACTGCTGCAACGGCTGCTACAACACCACCTCCAACAGGGAAAAAATAGTTTTCTCAATTTATAATAATTCAAAACTGCATCAGATAATTATTTGATGCAGTTTTTTTTGCCCCATATGTCATTTCACTATAGTCAGAATTTTACAAAACTGTCTCCCCTCAGATTTCATACTTACCAGATAACTGCCGGCAGGAAGACCTTTGATATCAATGGTATAGGGGCTTTGAGTTTTAATATTTTCTATATTTTTTTCTATAATTGATTGGCCCATGATACCGGTGATTTTTATAGAAAGGGTTTGGGCAGCTACTGGGACTTTAACATAAATCATGTCTTTTGCCGGATTAGGATAGATGATGATATCCTCAGGATTTATATTTTCATTGATGTTCACTATCAGGGGAAATACATTTACACCCTTTATTCCCTCAACAGTGTTTCCCCAGGTGTCTTTCAGCAACAGTTTAAGATTGTATTGCCCGGGAGCCAGGCCGTTTGTATTCCACAACCCCAGCGTGTCTTCCTTTTTTTTATTCAGTGAATCTGTAGGAATCTCTGTCCATGATGATGCTCCGTTGACCTGATAGAACAAATGATAACTCCTGAAGTCCATCAGGAAACTTGCAGGTGTTTTGTCAATCCAAGCCGAACCTGTAACAGCAACGACAGTATCTGTAAAGGCATCGAAAGGCTGTGCAATGTAAGCATACCATGCTGCGCCTCCGTCAAGGGCTTTGGGTTCCTGGGGTACACTGCTCTGAACTACAATAATGACAGAATTGTTAAGTGCCGAGGGATAGCCATTCAGAAGAGAAGAGTATGCAAAATACAGGATGCCGTTCACCTGACTCCTGATGTAACCCGAAGCGCTCGAAAAGCCGGCAATGATAAATGATGTGTCGCCAGCCCATAGATATCCTCCGGAACCATCACAGAAAAAATTTGAACCCCTGAGATCTGAACTGCCCATACATCCTATTTCTCCTACTATGCACCCACTCATATTGATGAACGATTGTTCCATAGGATACAGGCTCCATGTCTGCACCTGACAGTTGTTCAGCTGCAGGTTTCTGTCACTCAGAGGGGCTGTAAAATTTGTATATGCTGTATTATTTACAAGCCCGTTTACCGTAATCGTATCTGAACCCATAAACCACAAGCCTATAGTACGCAGCGTAGAATTTGAAATGGTGACATCAGAACCTGTTTCTGGCATTATACCCCACATCACATCATAGCAGCTGTCGGCATCTATAGAGTAGGCTATACCACTGATACCGGGAGTGGCATTGTCGAAATGGTATCCATATATCGTGTCATTAACGGGAAAACTGAAATTTATATGAGAGCTGCCTGGGAAATGGTGCCATAAAAGCAGGGTATGGGCTTTTTTAAAAGTAAGATTGGCCTCTCCGCTTATCACATATTCTCCGGCAACATTTATATTGTTTACATTAACGACAGGACGCCCGTACAAACCGTTTGTGGTAAACCCTATGTTGGTGACATTTTCTAATTCAAGGTGTGCACTGTCGGTAAGCACCAGGTTGTGTGAAAGACCGCTGTGGTCTATTGTGGTGTTGTGGTATGATACTTTCCCGCCCCCTGTGATGACCAGCGACCGCTGATAGAAATACTGCTGCGGTATGTTGAGAGTAGAAGAATCCGCTTTAAGGCTGGGATGTGTACCCATCAGGTAAATATTGCCCAGAATGGTAGCCTGAGCATTTTTAAAATGCATACAACCGTCATTCACAATGATAATAGGCCCGTCGTGCAACCAGGCACCTGTTATCACCAGCGTATCTGTTATTACAAGGGTATCGTATAATATCTGGTTTCCCCCTTTAAAAGATAAATATTTTTCCGGCAAGCTGAGGGATGCATACATTTTGGACATTTGCTCAAATCCTGAATGAAAGGTATTATTTCCTTTTGCGACAGGCAGGCTTGTGTCTCTGCTACATACTCTTTTGTAGGCATATTCATTGAATTTATACAGTGACTCTTTGGGAAAAATAAATTTGCTTTGCTGACCCAGAAGGCTGTCTGCTATTACAAAAAGCAGACTTGCAATAAAAAATAATTTCTTCATAGGATTATTTCTTTTTACAGCAAAGATATTGAATATGAATTAAATAAATTAATTTTGCACTTCTAAATAGTGTCACCTTGAAATATTTAATTGTTGGTTTAGGCAATATAGGAGCCGAATATGCAAATACACGGCACAATATAGGTTTTATTGTTCTTGATGCTCTGGCTCAGGATGAAAAAATTACTTTTTCAACAGACCGTTATGCTGCTGTGGCTCGATTTAAAGCACGCGGCAAGCAGTTCATCCTGGTCAAACCATCAACTTACATGAACCTCAGTGGCAAAGCTGTTGCCTATTGGATGCAGAAAGAAAATATTCCCATCGAAAACCTCCTCATTGTTGTTGACGATGTGGCATTAGAATTAGGCACCATACGTATCAGGCCTAAAGGCAGCGATGGTGGGCACAATGGACTGATTGACATTATTAGTTCTTTAAAAACCACCGACTTTACGCGTTTACGTTTTGGCATCGGTAATAACTTTGCCAAGGGTTTCCAGATAGAATATGTACTGGGCAAATGGTCTGCCGATGAAGAGAAAATCCTCATTCCCCGCATCAAAATTGCCGCCGAAGCCGTTAAGCACTTCGGACTGCATGGGTTGGAAAATATGATGACTGCTTTCAATAAGAAATAACGGTTTGCTATTTTAGAAGCTTTTCGATTTCTCTTATAAGTTGTTCGGTTTGCTCAAGTAATGGAGCTACAGTGTCTTGATCGAATGAAATAAAGTCGGCATAATCTCCTTCTTGTCTCCAGTCAAATAAGTCAGAGTATAGTTTCCCAAATTGTTTGTCTATGATACCCTTTTTAATAAATTCGAGATGGAATTTAGATTTACAACCATTGTGAGTGTGTGTTCTGACATTGTTTTTTAAAAGCAGGGCATTTACACAATAAAAAGAGGCATAGTATAACCTGTTTATGCAAGAGTTCCACCTACAACCTTCAGCCAATAATAGAGCGTCTGCTAAAGTTTCATTTGCCCTTTCTATTCTGTATTTAATTAAATCATCTACATTTCCATTCATATTCTAATTCCCTCTTTTGAAATATTAAAATAAAGCGGTGTTACTGAATGTTTTGTTTCCCAATCAGATTTTGAATATACAAATGTTGAAATGGGCTCTCCTGTTTCAAGTTCTACATCAAAAAGCTCATGTCTGTATTCCTGCTCATCTTTTCTTGAAACATTTGATGTTTTGACCAGAATAAGAATATCCCAGTCAGAATCTTCGTTAGCAGTACCTCTTGCATGAGAACCAAACAGAATAATGTCCGCATCGGGGTCTTTTTTCTGAATTTTCGATTTAATCAGACCTATTATATGCTTCTCTTTCGAATTCATTTTTTTTTACAAAGATAAGTAAAAAAATAAATTTTACGAAAACTTATTGTTAATGAGCCCTGTTAGTGCTGAGTACTTTGAGTTACACAGACTGCAAAATACAATGACAGCTTTCAATAAGAAATAACGGTATCGGTACTGCTACTGTGCCAACTTCTAAAGTTTGCAACAGACAATCTATCTGGCATTGGAGCAGTACCGCGTTATAGCTATGTGCTTAGTCCTAAGTGCTTGTCTTTTTCTCATATTATTAATCTATCGTGCGTTGAGCATTAAAAAATTCATTATTTCAAGGGTAGTAAAAACATTATAATGTGTGGTGTACTTATATTATTATATTATTGAATAACGAGTTTTTTGATGTATGTCTTTTCTTCTGTGCTAATTTCTATAAAATAAATCCCTTTGGGTTTAGTTGATAAATTTATTTCTGTATCCTTAAATTCTGAATGATAAATAATTTCCCCGATTGAATTATAGATTATTATTTTATTGCATTTTAAATCACTTGGCTTTATTCGGAACACCCCATTACAAGGATTAGGAATTATTATTATATTATTGCTTATAATTAATTCATCCATTCCTGCTAGAAATTGCATTTCATTAACATTTAGAAGAAATAACTGGTTTCCGTAATAGCTACCCCAATCAATATTCCGATATGTTTGATATACATTACCAAGCGAATCAATATATCTGAAAGTTACTTTTCCTGGCTTAGAATCTTTTCCCCCAGTCTGACTGTTTGGTACAGAAGCCCATTGCCTAGTCCCCCAAAAAGCGCCATTTACAATATCCAATGGGGGTTCATTAGAATAACCATCGTGATCAATAAAAACCTTTCCTCCTTTAGCATTTAAAATTCCACCAAAAATTCCTGTTGTATTTTTTAACTCATCACCTATAACACGATAAACTGAAATTGAAGTAGTATCAAAATTGATATGCAATTTATAAAGCCCAAATTGATTCATGTTCAAAACAAAATCAGCTGTATCCCCACCTGGCCAAGGAGACAGGTCATTATCAGTGCTAAAATTGACTCTATCCCATCCAATTCCACCAGTGTATTGTGAAATTAATAAATTCCTTTGCCAAATTATGGAATCGGCATAGTTGGTTACTGTTCCTAATCCTACACTCCCATTTAAATCATAATAAATCCATGAGCTAGAGGCAGTATCATAATGAGCCCAATCATTTCCATTGGAAAACGTTTCATAATAATTGACCCACTGAAAAATCAGATATTCAGTCCAAGGATAGTGTTGAGTTCTTACCCATACTTTTCTTCCCTGCTTAATTTTACAATCAAATATTTTCTGTTTGTTTATCCAATCATTAGTTGGTATGCCTTCTACCTGTGTGATTACAGATGACAACAAGTTGCTGATTAATTTTCTACTTGGAGTTGAATCATTATTATTATTTAGGTAACTGTAATATGCTGTATTAAAGTTTTTAAACATATTGCTGTCAACTAAATGGAGTTTTCGCATTGCCGCAGCACCCATTTCATATCTTTCCCACGACAAAGCCATTCCTCCATAATCACTCCAAAAATCTTCAGTAGTAATATTGGAAACATTTCTGAAATCATAATCCCAATCCATTGAGGAACCAAAAGGAGAAGAATAATTTACAAGAGTATCATTGGGATATAATTGAACATAACGATTCATACATATATAACTCGCGCCTTGCGCAAATCCTTCTTCAAATCCGCTTAATTTTGAATTATAATTCCAATTTGAATCCATAGAAAGAACAACATCATCTCTGAAGGCATGGATAAGCTCATGCGTCAAAAGCTGTGGATTAAAATTGTCATCTTTGTGAATTTGATTAGTACCGGGAAAAAAAACATTGGAACCACTATAATAAAGATTTCTGACTAATGTAATAGTATTAGAATGAGACGGAGGACCATAAATTTCTTTTATAATTGGAAGCATTCTAGAAATAAAATGAACATATTTATTGATTTGGACAGAGTCCCATCCAGCAATAATAGTTGTGCCATTTGTATCATAGCCCCAATTTGCATATTGAACTATCAAGCTATTAGTAGAATTGCCTAAGCTTTCCCAGTTCATTTGTATGGGAGGAGTGCTTATATGATTGCTCTGCATCCCTGCACCATTTATAGAATAAATAGTAATATAGAAAATAGAACCTTCAGGTATCCCGAGGTTAAATAAACTTTTTGGAATAGTAGAAGTGTTTGTTCCTAAAGCCTGCCACCATCTTATATCTGTTGTATTTGGAGCAGATCCTATCCCAAAAACATACTCGTAAATTCCAGATTCGGAATCAATAGAGGGTGTAAATTCCACATAGACGCTGAAAACACTAAATTTATTAACAATTAGATTTGATGGATCACTAGGAGGCGTTGTATCTGATTTTATCTCAGTCTTTGGTAAATTATTAGTCAGATAGAGCATGTGATAATAATCCTGCATTGGGTATTCTACCAAATTAGTATTTTTATTTAGTTGTTTATCAATATTAATCTTAATTTTCTCTGTTCCAAGCTTTATTTGATAAAGATTCGAAGGAACAGGTAAGACGGGTTTCTGCTGACCATACATTTGGTGATGAATAATAAAGAGTATGATAAGACTGAAAATTATTTTATTTTTCATCGAAATGTCTGTCATTAATTTTTTTCTATGCATTGGATACAATGGTATTGGTACTGCTACTGCGCCAACTTATACGTGTTTATAAGCATATACAACCATCAAATATACCAAAAATATTTATAAATTACTATAAATTTGAAAAGAAAAGCTATTGAAAACAATAGTTTCAGTATGAAATTATTGCCACGAAAGCACTAACGAAGATACATTAAGTTTAAATGATTGGTTTTGTGCGTTTTATCGTTTTGGTATCTTGGTGGCAAAATTATGAAATTTCTTAGTCTTTATGTTGTGGTAATTAACGATAACATTATATTTGCAGTCCGGTATAATATAATTGGATTCTATGAACGAGCGTATCTGGAAAAAGGATTTCATTTTTCTTATTTTGTCGAACTTTTTGATGTACATCACCTATTATGCTATACTTTCTTCATTGCCCATCTATTTAGTCAACGATCTTCACGCATCTAAAATACAAGTAGGTATAGTTGTAGGCGCCTACACTGTAGCCTCTGTGCTGGTGCGTCCATTTTCAGGTTTCGCTCTCGACAGGTTTGGCCGCCGCACTATCTTTTTATTGGCTTTAATAATTTATTCTCTGCTTTTTGCAGGATATCTGGTGGCACTAACCATCACATCCCTCATATTACTTCGCTTTGCTCAAGGCCTCACATGGGGGTTTACTACAGTTTCCGGTTCAACCATTGCCGTTGATATTATTCCGGTATCTAAAAGAGGTGAAGGTATTGGGTATTTTGCATTGTCAACAACGCTTGGCATGTCTGTAGGCCCTATTGTCGGATTATATATTTGTCATCAGTGGGGAACAGTTGCCATGTTTGTTACGGGATGCTTTATAAGCATTGCAAGCCTGGTCTGTGCTTATGCTGTTCCTCTGAGCAAAAGGTTTGTGGTTGGAAAACATATTCCTTTAAGGTGGGACAGCATGTTTCATAAAAAAGCCATTCGCCCGTCATTAAATGTATTTATTACAATGATTGCCTACGGGGGGTTACTTTCTTTTATTGCACTCTATGGGCGCGAGATAGGAATTCAGAACGCTTCTTTATATTTCTTGATTTTTTCTGTTGGTATTGCCTCAGCCAGGCTTACAGCAGGAAAGGTATTTGACAAAAAGGGTCCGCGAAAGATTATAACATTATGTCTTATATTGCTCATTATTGGATTTCCATTGCTGGCTTTGGCTAAAGGCGCAGTTCTATTTTATATATCCGCAATAATTATAGGTTTTGGTAACGGTGTTATATTTCCAACATTTCAGTCGATGGTAAATAATCTTGCAGAATCAAAGCACCGAGGAGCAGCAAATTCAACGCTTTACACAGCAGTAGACCTCGGCATGGGCTTAGGAATGATTATGGCCGGTTTAATTGCCCAGCAAATCTCTATATCGGCTATTTTTTGGATAAATGCCCTGATTTGCGTTGCAGGGTTAATGTTTTTTCGCTTTTTTGTGCTTAAATTTTACGAAAATCACTAATATTCCTTTTTAACTCTTACCGTGTCAATATTCTATAATGCCTTTTGTTCTTTTATTGCTTAATAAATTTACTTCTGATGATTTTATCATTAGAAATTATTTCAATGATGTAAACACCTTTATTCAATCCTGAAATATCTATTTCGGGTCTGACATTTTCTGTTTCAGAAATAAGCTCCAACTGACCCATCAGATTATATACTTTAATAATTTTGCCAAAATTATTTTCCGGTAAAATAAGATTTATATAATTAAACGCAGGATTGGGAAAAACTTCAAACAAGCTATTATCAGTATTGTTGTCTTTTATTCCAGAACTTAAATAACACTGGGTTGTGTCTATAGGATTAAAATTAACCAGACCAAAAAGAACATTATCATACCCATCATATATTCTTGCTGAAATTTCATTTAAGTCGTTTGTACACCAATAATTATTATCAGCATTTAAATTACCCGACGTGACAATATAAGACAAGTCAAATAATATATTATTACAAATCTTATTACAATGAATGTTAGCAATAGATAAAAGTATTATTCCATAATTATTATTTTCAATATCATTCTTTGTAAATGTAGCCAAGCTCGAGCCTGTGCTTGCTTTGATTCCTATATCATTATTTATTATAATACAATTGTTTACAAGTGTACCCATCCCGGCATATACACCGACACCTCCTGTTGTATCTGTAAGGCCGTTTGAATCAATTATTGAATTTTGTAATGTGCCATAACTAATTGTTATTCCAAGTTTATTATTTGAAAAGTTAGAATGATCCACAGTTACATACGCGTTAACAGCGGCGCCTTGAGTATTATTTTTAAATATACATGAATCTATTAAAGTATAAGATTGTTGAGTAGCATCCGTATTCAAAGCAACAGGATCGTTTTTAAAACTCGAATTTTTTATTTCCAAATTGCAATTAATATTACTGGTTTGACGACTTATAGCACCAGCAGCCGATGAAAAGCTAAAAATACAGTACTTAAACGTCGATGAACTGTCATTATTTAACTTAATATTCCAACCGTCAACAGGCGGCATCACATGGCTCGTAAATATTATTGAATCATTTATGTTGCCTATCGCTATAATCCTCCCCTGACGGATTTCAAGTCTTGTATTGTTTTCAAATTTAACTGTCACTCCGGGTTCTATTGTGAGTGTAACACCAGGAAAAACAACGACATTGGCTGTAACGATGTAAGGACTTTCCAATATGGTCCATGTTGCATTTGTATAAATGCCGCCACTTACCGGTGTTTGTGCTTTTGCTGTTTGTACCAATATTATTAATAGGGCAACAATTGCTAAAAAAGGTTTAATTTTTCTCATCTATGTAAATTATTTAGACAACTTAGCTTTCAAAAGACATAAAGTTGTCGATATAGAAAATGTTTGTCAAACTCATGGCTTGACTTATCTTTTAGCACTTATAATCTTTTAAAATCGCATAATATGTAACAAATCTAAAAAGAATATTGGTATCATCAACAATAACATTATATTTGTTTTTCTAAATCCAACATCGGTTAAAAAAACGTATGCTTCCCCAAATATTCAAACAATTTCGAAGTTCTTTACTCGACTGGTATCAAATAAACCGGAGAAATTTACCCTGGCGACACATCAATGACCCCTATAAGATCTGGGTTTCAGAAATTATACTGCAACAAACTACCGTTGAACAAGGTCTTTCATACTACCTTAATTTTATTGACACTTTTAAAACTGTTTTTGAGCTTGCTGCAGCACCCGAGCAGGACGTATTAAAAATATGGCAAGGGCTGGGATACTATTCGAGAGCCCGCAATATGCACCATGCCGCCCAAACTGTTGTAAATGAATTTAATGGTAACGTCCCCGATACTTACAGCGACATAATAAAACTTAAAGGTATTGGTCACTACACTGCTGCTGCTATTTTATCTTTTGCTTTTAATCAACCTTACCCTGTTTTAGATGGCAATGTCATAAGGGTGGTCAGCAGGTTGTTTGGCATAGAAGAGCCTGTTGATATTGCCAAAGGATTCAATACGGTTAAAGAAAACTTGAATTTGATATTCGACATTAAAAACCCTGCTGATTTTAATCAGGCAATGATGGAATTTGGAGCCACCTATTGCCGTCAGCGAAATCCCTTTTGTGAAAATTGTTTTGCCCGTTCTTATTGTGTTGGTTTACAGAATAATATAGCGTCATTACTTCCCGTCAAATCAAAAAGCATTGCTGTCAGGCAACGATATTTTATATATTTTGTTCCCCTTATAAAAAAGGAAGGAGCCACTTATACCTATCTTAAAAAAAGAACTGAAAGGGATATCTGGCACAATTTGTATGATTTTATACTTTTTGAAGATAATAAACCTTTTATTTTAAAGTCTTTTTTTAAAAGCAATCTGTTTCATGATTTTATTAAATTGCACAATTTATATATTAATGTGTTTCCAAAAAAAATCTCTATCTCCCCTCCTGTTGTCCACAAACTAACGCATCAGACCATCAATACTCATTTTATCGTAACTCAGACACCCGATTTTGAAATGCCCGCAAGTTTTTTAAAAATAAAGATTAATGAGCTTAACAATTTCCCTTTGCCTAAGCTGGTTGAGAATTTCATCAGTACGGAGATGGGGGGGAACGCAATGGAACGCTGATGACGCAGATGATTATGATAAAAGATGATTTGTAAATTGATGAAACGCAATTCTATCATTAATAAAAAAAGCCGCCCTGAAGCAGCTTTTTCTTTTTAGAATAGTCGGACAAATTACCTTTTGGAGGTTTTTGGTTTATCGCCTGTAGTAGTCTTTGGTTTGTCGCCCTGACTTTGTTTGGTATTAACAGGTTCTACTTTTTTTGTTGCAACAGGTTTTTCCTTACGTAAAAACACACCATTTTTACTGTAGAAGAGGTTAATATTGCTTGTATCCTTGCTTACCAATACCTCGAAAGATATACTTCCTTTTTTATCAAGCTTATAAGCTTCAATGGCTTTGTATCCGGGATAATCTTTAGCAATGTTGTCAGTGATGCTTTTTTGCAATTCAGTAACTTTTAGAGTGGTTTTTTTAGTGTCATTAACAGCTGTAGTTTTTTTGCTGTCATTAGCTGTAGTTGCTTTTTTACTATCATTAGCAGTCGTAACTTTTTTGCTGTCATTAGTAGTCGTAACTTTTGTATTCTGTGCATTTACAAAAGTAATTGCCAATCCTAATATAAAAACTAAAACAATCTTTTTCATAATTTTTATTTTTAAATTTAAATTAATAATTTATTATTCATCAGAGCAAAGGTAATACAACTTTGGTGCTTTGATTTAAATCCGGTGTTAAAAATTGTTATAGAAATGACTGTATTAACAACATTTAACGTAAGTAAAATATATACAGTCTTTTGAGGAGTTTTTCTTATTATTACTTAACCTCTTTCGTCAGGAAAATATAAACAGGAAAGTGGTCAGAATAGCCTCCTGTATATGTTGTGCCAACATAAGTACGGAAAGGATATCCTGCAAAAGCGCCTTCTTTTTGTGTGAGGAAATTCTTATTAAAAACTTTAGCTTTAAAAAATTTATAGGTTGATTTATCATCACCAAGCAAAGTTCCAGTGCATATTATCTGGTCAAACAGATTCCAGTTGTCGCGATAAGCCAGACTGCCGAGACCATCTTTTTTAAACAGGTTGTACATTGGATTATAGAGTCCTTTTTTATTTACTTCTGCAGCATTTCCTTTGGCATTTAAATGTTTTAAAACACTTTTATTTGTCGGGTCGTCATTAAGGTCGCCCATGATGATAACTTTAGCTGTAGAATCTATTTTCTGTATTGAATCGACAATAGATTTACATAAATCGGCAGCAGCATTACGCAATGATGCGCTTCTTTTTTCTCCACCTCTGCGCGAAGGCCAGTGATTCACAATAATATACAATGGTTCGCCATCTAATTTTCCTGAAACTACCAGCTGGTCGCGTGTAAAGAAATCGGTACGCCCGGGTATTTTAAGTGCTACAGGCTTGCTGTTTGTTACAATAAAATGATTTTTCTGGTATATAAGGGCAACATCTACACCTCTTCTGTCGGGGCTATCATAATGAACAATACCATAATTTGACGATTTTAATGAATCCTGTTTAATCAAATCTTCGAGCACTGATCTGGTTTCAACTTCAGAGAATCCCATAATTACAGGTCCCCCTTTAACATACTCGTTTCCAATCTGAGAAATAACCTGAGAGATGTGACTTAGTTTTTCATGGTATCGTTTAGAGTTCCATTTGTAGGGTCCATCAGGTGTAAATTCATCATCGTTGGTATTAGGATCGTTGATGGTGTCGTAAAAGTTTTCAAGGTTGTAAAACGCAATGCAACCCACTTTATACTTCTTCTCCTGTGCGGATGCAAACTTTGCAGAGATAAAAAATACAACAATAAAAATTGCTGCCTGTAATAATTTTCTTTTCATTTTTTTAAAATATTTGCAAAGATATATATTATTTGATTTCGTTATTGTTTTTGACTTCTTATTGTAGGTTAAATTATTTTTTTCAGAATTCATCATTTTAAAAATTAATGTTTTACCTTTGCCTACTTTTCTCTAAAAAAAACTAAAAATTAAATATACGAAATGAAGAGAATCTTATTTTTATTTATTTTTCTGACTGCTGCAATAGCAATGCAGGCACAGAACGCCAAAGTATCAGGGACAGTATTCGATTCCGAGACAGGTAAAGTTGTTACAGGCGCAACAGTTCAGATAGGAAGTGTTCAGGTAAAGACGAACAACGAAGGGTATTTTGAATTGGTCAATATCCCTACCGGAAAAACAAGTGTTAGTATTGCTGTTGACGGGTATGAAGCTCAAACAGCTACTGTTGAAATCAATACTGCCGACACTAAATTAGGGGCATTTAGTATGAAACCTACATCTTTTTATAATTCTGAAGGTTCGGGTATATCAGAAGTAAACCTTTCTTCATTAGATTTTGAAGATGAAAACAAAGGACAGAATATTTCAGGACTGCTACACTCTACAAGTGATGTATTTGTAAACACAGCAGGATTTTCATTGGGTGCAGCCTATTTCCGTATCCGTGGCTATGATTCAGACAATTCTAATGTTTATATGAGTGGTGTTCAGGTAAACGATCCCGAAAACGGCCGTCCTTCATGGTCGGAATGGGGTGGTCTTAATGATGCTATGCGCAACAAAGAAGTTATTAACGGTTTGGGTGCAGCCAGATTTTCTTTTGGTGCCGTAGGCGGTACTACCAATATCATTACCCGTGCATCATTGCAAAGGAAACAAAATAAGATATCGTATGCTTTTTCTAACAAATCTTATACTAACCGAATAATGTACACTTATTCTACCGGCTTGATGAAGAACAATTGGGCTTTTACTGCCAGCGGTTCACGCCGATGGGGTAATGAAAGTTATGTGGATGGTGTTTTTTATGATGCATGGGCTTATTTTGTTTCTGCAGAAAAGAAATTGAACGACAAACACAGCTTAGCAATAACAGCCTATTCTTCCCCCACAAAACGGGGTATGCAAGCTGCAACAACTCAGGAAGCTGCCGACCTGACGGGTACACATTATTATAATCCCAACTGGGGATACCAGAATAACGGCGCTGATAAACGCAATGCTAAAGTGAAAAATTTCAATGAACCCATGTTCATTTTTAACCACTTCTGGGATGTTAATTCCAAATTAAAAGTAACTAATTCTGTTGCCTATTCTTTTGGTAGAAACGGAACGTCGGGGTTGAACTGGTATAATGCTCCTGATCCACGCCCTGATTATTACAGGTATCTGCCCAGCTGGCAAACCAATGCCAATCTTACAATAACACCAGATCCCGATGTTGTTGCTGCAATTACAAAAGCATGGCAAACAGATGTGAACACCAGTCAGATTAACTGGGATCATTTATATTTAGTAAATAAACTGGCAAACCTCTCCGGTGCACAGGCAAATTATGTTGTTGAAGAAAAAAGAAATGACCATACACAAGCCATGTTAAATTCTTTATGGAATTATCAAAAAGACGATCATATTAAGTTTGATGGTGGTCTTGAGCTTTCTAAATATACAGGACACCATTTTAAAACAATATTAGACATGCTTGGTGGTGACTATTGGGTTGATATCGATCAGTACGCTGTTCAGGATTATCATGGCAACATCGATTCAATACAAAACGACATGAACAACCCCAACAGAAAAGTAAAAGCAGGTGATACTTATGGATATAATTATAACATTTATCAAAATTCAGGATTACTTTGGGGTCAGGCTTCATTCAGCTATAATAAAGTAGAATATTTTGTTGCAGCTAATGTTTCTGAAACTTCTTTCTGGAGAGAAGGGCTTATGAGAAATGGTCGTAATCCTAATAATTCTTATGGCAACTCAGAAAAATGCAATTATACCAATTATGGCGTTAAAGGCGGAGCAACTTATAAAATCAACGGCCATAATTATGTTGTTGGTAACGCAGGTTATATCACCGATGCACCTTATGCGTCTAATGCATTCGTTTCTCCCGACATTAAAAACACCCTTACACCAGGTATCGGAAACAGGAAAACAATTTCAGGAGACATCAGTTATATTTACAAATCGCAAAAATTAAATGCCCGTCTTACAGCTTACCAAACCATGTTTTCTAATGATTCAAGGGTTATCACTTTTTACCATGACGATTACGCTACTTTCGTAAATATGACCATGACAGGGATTGATAAAACAATGCAAGGATTAGAACTGGGTGCCGAAGTAAAAGCCACAAGTACCATCAGCTTGGTTGCTGTAGGAGCTCTTGGAAATTACCGTTATACATCAGAACCTACGGCTACTGTTTCTTACGAAAATGGTTCAAAACCTGATATTACCGAAACTGTTTATCAGAAGAATTTTTACGTAAGTGGTACTCCGCAGGATGCCGCTTCTCTCGGATTTAAATATGCGCATCCCAAACTTTGGTATTTTAATATGAATGTTAATTATTTTGATAAAATGTATCTGGATTTCAACCCTGAAAGAAGAACCGAAGAAGCTGTTTATATGTTAGGTGAAGGAAACCCGCTAATTTCTGAAATTACCAAACAACAGAAATTAAAAGGAGGTTTTACATTAGATGCTTCATTAAGCAAATCTATCGTTTATAAAAAAGCATTTATAAACATAAACTTCAGTGCTAACAATATACTTGACAATAAAGATTTAATCACCAATGGTTATGAACAAATGCGTTTTGACTTTAATGATACCCAAGAAAAAAATGTTAATAAATTTTTACCTAAATATTTTTATGGACTTGGCAGAACATTTTTCTTAACACTATCAGTAAGAATATAATACACTATTAACTATATTAAAAAGGTACAATTTATGAATATAAAAAAGGTATAAAGGTATAGAGGTATAGGGATAATACATATTCCCCTATACCATATTTCCTTATACCTAAAAAATCAAAATGTATAAATTAAGTCCTTCAAAATAAAATATGATTTTTAAAATATGAAAAACAAAATGAACAAAATGAACAAAATAATAGCAGCTGTTTCAATTGTTATAGGAACTGCTTTTCTTGGAGGCTGTATAAAAGAAGGCGGCTTTGATACACCACCAGTAAATATTCCAAAGGTTAACTTTTCATCAAATACAACTATTTCGGAATTGCAGGCTATGCATACTGCCGGCAGTATAGAATCCATTAATTCAGATATTATCATTAAAGGTACCGTGGTCGGTAATGACAAATCGGGAATTATTTACAAGGCATTATACCTTGCAGATGATACTGCCGGAATTGAAATACCCCTTGACCAGTCAAACCTTTATTCTTCTTATGAAATAGGACAACGTGTTTATGTAAAATGTAAAGGTCTGGCTCTTGGCGAGTCTTATGGAAATTTAGAGCTTGGGATTCGTTCAGGGAGTTCTATTGTTCGCATACCTTCAGTTTCAATTCCGCAATATTTATTTCGCGATAGTTTACCCGGAGCTGCTCCTGTTCCTGCTACTCTTCTAAGTACTAATTTCGCCAATATAAAAAATCTGAACAGACTTGTGAAATTTGACAACATATATTTCCCGGATTCAAATCAGGTTTTTTGTGCGCATGGTGCATCATTTACAGACCACCAGATGGGTAATATAGCTGTAAGTTCACTTGTTCTGTATGCAACGCCTTATGCCTCTTATGCACCCGATACAATACCATCAGGAACAGGCTCTGTAACAGGTATTTTGGTTAAATATAATACCGTTTATGAGCTTATGATAAGAGATTTGAATGACCTTACAGGGTTTAATAGCAGTAAATGAAAGCATTACTTAAAATATATCAAACAATATAAATAAAAAAGATATGAATAAAATAAGCAAAATATTAACCCTTATTTTTCTGGCAGGAATATTATTCCTTAATAGCTGTGTAAAAGAAAAATTTGATGCACCAACGATTACGGCACCAAATCTAGACTTTTCGGCAAATAAAACAATAGCGCAACTAAATTTGCTTTGTGATTCTTTTGCCGGCACTCCCGCTACTTTTGGGCAAATTACCTGGGATTTTACAATTGAGGGGACTGTTGCAGGAAACGATGAATCAGGAAATATTTATAAGAATATTTACATTGAAGATACTACGGGTGGGATTGATATTGCTATTAATCAATCCGGGCTTTATACTTCATACAGAGTTGGTCAGAAAATTCTTGTGAAATGCAAAGGTTTGTATATTGGTCGTTATGGTGCCGCTGCTGAACTTGGATATACCTCTAATGGCTCTATATACTTCATGCCTGCTATTTTTATGAAAGATCATATATTCCTTGACGGCTTAGCTGGTAATCCTCCGGTTCCAAAACTTAAAACTATTCCTGCATTGACCACTGCGGATTATAGCACTCTTATTAGGTTAGACAGTGTATATTTTGTATCAAGTGAAGTTGGGAAAACTTTCGCTGATCCTAATGTTTCAGCTACAGACCGTACCTTAATGGATAAATATGGAAATTCTGTTGTAATCCGTACAAGTAGTTATGCAAATTTTGCAGGCAAACTAATTCCTTCAAAGATGGGTTCTATTGTTGGGATTTACAGCTATTATACTGCCGGACAGATATTCCTAAGAGACACCAACGATTTAATTAATTTTACTCAAATTCCACCAATATTTTTATCAGAGCCTTTCACGACAACATTGGGTAGTTTTACTCCGTATAGTATAACAGGTACAGAAGCATGGGCTATTACTTCTTATGGCGCAACAATGAGTGGATATACCGCAGGTAATCATGCCAATGAGGATTGGCTCATTTCTTCATCCTTTAATCTGAATAATTACACAAACCCAATTTTAACATTTAATTCAGCAATGCACTATGGAAGTACAGGCGATGGTTCTTTAAAATTATTATATTCTACAAATTATACAAGTGGTTTACCAAGTACAGCAACGTGGACAGAGCTTACCATACCTACATTACCCGATGGTAGTTCATGGACGCCAGTTTCTTCTGGCAATATTGATCTTTCTGCTGCAAACGGAGCAAATGTTCACATTGCATTCAAATATGTTTCCACCACAAGTAGCGCTGCTACATGGGAAATAACAAATATTTTAGGGAAGGGAACACCTAACTAAATCAGAATTTATAAATATTATAAAAGGCTGCCAACGATGGTGGCCTTTTTTATTGGTTAAGTCCTTTTTTTTTTCTTGTTTCCTTCTTTTTCTCCAACTTTTTAACGCTATCAGCAACAGGTAGATTTTCAGGCATTGTGCCTCCAATCTCTTCAATAGTTTTGCGTACCTTCTTACCTACTTCAAAATGGGTTTGGTTGGCTTTCTCTTTGCCTTTTATATTTTCTCTTTTTAATTTTTCTTCTGTTTGAGTGGCACGAAAAAGATTGGCAGCCAGTTCGGTGCTGCCCATATAGTCAAGTATCTGCTCGTTCTTTTTAAGTCTCTTTTTCTTGTGAATACCTTTTGCATCTAACCCACCATAAAGCCCCATGTAGCCGTGGTTCTGAAATATTGCGTAATCAATAGGTTCAATAACACCTGCACTTTTGGCTGCTTGTGCTAAGTGTTTGTTGTGTTCAGCCATTTCGTTGCGCAGGTACAATCGTTTCTCTTCTTCAGAACTCAGACGGTTGTAGGCGTCCATCTGGCTTATTTCCTGCAAACGGGTTTGTACGGCAAAATAGGTTTGCCCGAGAGCTACAATTTCTTTGCTTGGATCGGCATTTTGAACAATTAAATAACAAGCATAACGAGATAATTTTACGCTTGGATATTTTTGTTTAGCTCCTTTGCCATGATTTATCTCCTCGAGGTAATCCTCGAAGTGATCGGACACCCGATAA
>Ga0114951_10001292_pt1 | contig 31473 bp, 33 predicted proteins | sample AM7aDNAmetaG_FD_88677 | JGI IMG/M metagenome (GOLD analysis project Ga0114951, IMG submission 88677) | Freshwater microbial communities from Finland to study Microbial Dark Matter (Phase II) - AM7a DNA metaG | ecosystem: Environmental > Aquatic > Freshwater > Lake | place: Finland: Lake Alinen... | reverse complement strand
TTTCGAGGTTTTAAGCGCTCGTTTTTAAAACGACTTAACGCAACGATTCAAAATCAGGACCGTTCTCGTGAAAATAAACCGTTTTTCAGCAGCCTGCTAGATCCCTCGAAGTTTTTGATCGCTTCCGGCCATGACATCTTTGAAGGAGGACGCGCCAACGCCTGGAAGCCTCTCTGGTCCCAGACCGACGCGAAAGCTTCAATCAAAAAGATTTTTTCCTTCAGCGTGATCCCCGACAAGATCTTCGCGCTCACCGATCAAAGTATTTTTATGGGGAACTTAAAAGACCGCTCGTGGCAAAGAGTTTACAAGGACGACGGAAAAGAGCCGCTTTCTTTCACGGTTCATCCCAAGAACCCCAACCATTGGTATCTCGGAACACAGAAAGGCCTTTGGGAGACACGGGACGCCGGAAAAACCTGGTCACCTTCGACCGTCCTGCGGACCCCGGGTCCCGTACCGCTTCTCGTCTTTGACCATGACCGCCTTTTCCTCGCCGATGACAAAACACTTTATCTCGCAATGCCTGAAAGCCCGGCGCATTCCGTACTGGAGCTTGCCGGAACCGCCCTGGAGGCTTCTCCGCTGGAGGTGGAAGATCCGGGATCCTTGGAAACCCCGATCCCCTACGACCTGAAGATCCGCGACTTCACGGCTTCCAAGCGCGACCCTCAGGAACTTTTCCTGGCAACTCGAAACGGCGTCTTCCGAAGCCGCGACGGCGGTAACCGCTGGGAACCTCTTTCAAGAAGCGGCCTTCAAAATGCTTCCGTACTTCAGTTGGCTTTTTCCACGAAGGAAAACTCCCTCTATGCCGCGACGCCACGAGGTATTTACGCGTACGAGCCTCACGCCGGTCGGTGGACCGGCCTTTTCCAGGGATTGGCTCAAGATCACGCGCAAAGCATCGCGGTGTTGAATGAGGAGAGACTGCTCGCAATCACGGAAGAGGGATTCGTTGAGTATCCGCTCGAATCTTTTGTTCCGGAAGCGGGCCCATCCCTGGCGTTCCATCAACCGGCCGAAGAAACGCTCGCCCTCTTCAGAGAGCTCGTGTCTCTCGAGCCGTCCGCACGCGAAGTCCACAAACATGTCATCCGGTATGCCGACGTCTCAAACGGCAAAATCAAGAGGTGGCATGCGTTATCACGAGCCGCGGCACTGCTCCCATCTTTTTCTTTCGGAAAAAGCATGGACCGGAGCGCTTCCGTGAGCACCTATAGCGGGAAATTCATCACGGGCCCTGAAGACAGCAGCAAAGGATGGGACGGGGACGTCAGTTGGGACCTGGGCAACATAATCTACAGTTCTGATCAAACCTCAATCGACTCCCGGGAAAAAATGATGGTGGAACTCAGGAATGACCTCTTGTCGGAGGCCACGCGGATCTACTACGAGCGTCGTCGCCTCCAGATTGACCTCATCTTCACCCCGGCCGCTTCCCAGCAGGAACATCTCGAGAATCTCCTGCGCCTGGATGAACTGACCTCGCTCCTGGACGGTATGACAGATGGATTTTTTACAAAGCAGCTAGAGCGCGTTTACGCGGAGCACGCAGAATTTAATAAGTTGTGGGCATTCTACCCGGAAGGCGAAAGGAGTACGGCGTACGGCGACAAGCAAAACAAAAAGGGGGCTTAAAATGGGAGACGAAAAATATCAGGGTCAGAAACAAAATCATTATTCTTCGCCAAATTTACGCAGTGCGGCGTGTGTCGAACGAAAAACCGTAAGCGTTGAGAAGTCGGCGGGTCATGCGATTCAGAGCAGCATTTCAGACGAAGCTCGAAAAGAACATCCTGTTGCGTCACCCGCGCCTGCCGAGAATAAAATAAAAACCGTCAAGGAGCTTTTAATCTGGCAAAAAGGCATTGCCCTCGTAAAACAGGTCTACTTGGTCACAAAATCTTTTCCTCGGGAAGAAGTTTACGGGATCGTCGCTCAAATGAAGCGAAGCTCTGTCTCGGTCCCTTCCAACATTGCTGAAGGCTTTCGTCGGAGACACTCCACAGAGTTTAAACAGTTCCTCAACATCGCCTTGGGTTCCTTGGCGGAACTGGAAACGCAGGTGATAATCTCTTGCGAGTTAGCCTATATTGCCGGCAACGTTAAGGAAGGGCTTCTGGAAGCAACTGACCATCTCACTGCAATGATAATCAGCTTGAGTAAAAAAATGTAGCCTTTTTCGCCGTACGCCTTACTCCTTGCGCCGTACACGATCCAACCGTAGCTGCCCGCAGGCGGCCTCGATCTCGCGCCCGGCAGTCTGCCTCAGGGTCACGCGAAGGCCGCGGTTCTCCAGCTCGCGACAAAAATCCTCCGCGGCCTCGGGGGTCGGCGCTTTTTCAGGATATTCCGCGATCGGATTATAGGGGATCACATTGATCTTAGCCTTGAGCGGCTTGGCGAGTATGGAAACGCCCTCGGCCTCCTCGGCGGTGTCGTTCACGCCGGCGATCAATGTGTATTCGAAGGTGATCTCACGCTTGAGATCCCGATTGATGCGCCGGAGAGCGCTCATAAGATCTTTCAATGGATAACGCCGGTTGATCGGAACAAGGCTGCTGCGTACGTCATCGATCGAGGAGTGGAGCGAAACAGAAAGGCGCACGCGACCATCGACTGCTTTCACGAATTCCAGGATCTTCGGCGTGATCCCTGACGTAGAGACTGTGACCCGTCGCGCGCCAAAGGCAAAACCCCAAGGTTCGATCAGGATATGAATCGCCTTCATCGTGGCTTCAAAATTATCGAGAGGTTCTCCCATGCCCATGAACACCACATTCGTGATCTTTTTCCCCGTCAACCGCGCGATCCTCGCGACCTGCTCGACGATCTCCCCCGCCGTTAGGTTGCGGGTAAATTTCCCTTGCCCGCTCGCGCAAAAGACACACTGCACCTTGCAGCCGAGCTGCGTCGAAACGCACACGGTCTGACGCCCGCCCGGTTCCTCGTCATCCTCCCTCTGTGGGATCAGAACACTTTCAAGGAAATGTCCGTCTTCTGTCTTGAAAAGGAATTTGACGGTGCTCCCGGCCGCCGCCTTTTTTTCTTCGACAAGTTCGAGGGCCGTGAGTTGGGTTTTTTCGGAAAGTTTCTGGAGAGCGTCTTTTGGCAAGTTCCGGATCTCGTCCCAGGCCAGGACGTTTTTCTGATAGATCCAGTCGACCAGCTGCGCCGCCCGGTATTTCGGAAAGCCGCTTGAGACAACGAGAGCTTCTATTTCTTCAGGAGTTGAGCCGTAGAGCGTATTCATGATTTCAGTGGTGCCTTTCGCATTCAGAATTTTGCATCGCCTGGAAGTTCGCGTCCGTGAAAGAGGGGTTCATCTTACCAATCCGCCAGGGGATTAGCGATATAAAAACAATGGGCGCATCTTCACGGATGCCTCGTTCTTGTCCCAACCTCAAAAATCGCTGTTTTAAAAAAATACCGCGCGGGCCTATAATACCTCCACCGGAGGGGAAGCCCTGATGCCTAAAAAGATCCTGGTCGTGGATGACGAGCTCGAGATATGCAAAATGATCACGGAGCACCTCTTTGATGCAGGCTATGCCGCTTCCTACGCCCTGAACGGCCCGGACGGTCTCGCCATGATCAAAAAAAATCTTCCTTCGCTGGTACTCCTCGACATCGGTATGCCCGGAATGGACGGGGTCGAAGTCATGCGCCAGATCCACGAACTCCATCCGTCGCTCCCTGTAGTGATCCTCACCGGGAACCAGGACGCGGAGACGGTCAAAAAAATGGCTGCGCTGGGCGCTTGCGAGTATCTGACCAAGCCGATCCATCTGGAAACCTTGTTGGATCAATTCGTGCGGGATATGATCGGTTCACCCGATCAGGCGGACCACTCGCGTTAAAGCGTCTCGCCCAGTTGCTGGAGGGAAACGAAGCTCCGTATCGATCTTAAATTTGTCGTAGAAATTTCTTTAAATTCGACCCCGGTCGCGTATTGATTACCTTCGATAGATTTACTCCGCAAAGCTTTCCCCATAAACTTGATAGGTGGGTCAATATCGAGGCATGGGAGCTGGAACGTGGCGCGGACCTCTGCCCCGGGAGGGATCCCTTGCTCAAGAGAGACAAAAAGAATTCCCTTCTCGGAAATGTCTGCCACGCGCCCATGGACACGAATCTCTTCTTTGGCGGAAGGGCAACAGTAAACCACCGTAATCGGAATCTCCGCGTGCACGCTGGAACGCGATTCCCTCAAATTCTTTTGAGGTTTCTGGTAGAAGGGATTTTCCATAAAGTTTCCGGATCCTTTTTCAGGACCCTTTGCTTTTCGAAGCAACATACTCGCGGATCGCAAACAGGTCCTTTTTTTTGATCTTGAGGAATTCCACACCCGACCGGTAGAGGTCCTTTTCGAGGATTCCAGTGTGCCGGGCTATGCCCTCCACAGCAACGAGCCGGTCCGATTTCCCGGGCATCACGAAATTCATTTTAACAGCAGCTCCTGACGGAACGCCCTCCATGAAGGTCACCAGCAAGGCGCCTCCTTCAGAAATGTCGGAGATCCTTGTTTGAACGCCGACCTCCATATCACGAAGAGGGCAAAAATACCGCGTGATCGCGTAAATGCTGACACGGACAGACCGTCGCCGTTCCTTTTTTCCATGCTTGTGTTCTTCTGTCTTTTTTTCCATGGTAATCCCCAGGTTATTTGCGTCCGGCATCACTCCATGTTTCGGCTTTTTCTCGGGCTGCCTTTACAAAAATTGTCACGCCTTCAAAAAAAAGAAGTGCGGCAAGACCCGCCAAAAGCAGCCCTGTGATCCCCATGGGATTGAAAAGAAAGATTCGCCGCACCACCATCTCAAGAGCCCAGGGCTTGAGGATAAAATAAAGCGAACACATCGCCACGGTCATCATAAAAATCGAGGGCCAGAGCGTTACGGCATATCGCATCTTGTTCTTGGCAAGCCAAAGACTCACGGTGAGAAGGACCAGAGCTGCCAGAAGCTGGTTGCTGGACTCGAAGACCGCCCAGAACATCTTCCAGGCGGTATGACCTCTCCCGTGGCATCCGTCATGCGGGTCGAAACAAGGACTGCGGGGAGGATTGACGCTTCATCCTTAAGATATAATCCGTGAGAACATCGGCAACTATCTGATTACCTCGGGATGAATAATGTTCCGGGATCACCGCTCGATCTCCCATTTTGTCCGCCTGCTCTAAAAAAAGACGGTGCGGATTGATCAACGTTGTCCTTTTGCTTGCCTCCTCGAGGAACTCTATGCGCTCAGTCCTCAGATTCTCTTTAATTGGAAAAAAAACCGCCAGAAACGTTTTCCCTCGAGACTCGACTTCTTCTCTGAACTTTGACACGATCGCCAGGCTTGGGGCTTACGGGTCCTCCCCGTTCCAGGCTTTCTTGCTCACAAGACTTTCCCTGGCCCGGGCATACACAAACGAGATTAATTTGCTTTTGAAAAGAAGCCGGTCGCGGTATTTTCCCGGATCGTACCAAACCTCATGCTTTGAATTTTGCCAGATGTCAAAGTGGCTGACGATCCGCATGATTGCCTCCGGCGGAGGCGTCGGGGTGTTGATCGGCCTTAATCGGCCTTGTTCCAAAACAAACCGCGGGTTGAAAAAAGGGATGACCGGTTCCCGGAAATAAAACGTCCTCGCCAAGTTCACGTTCCGATTGATGTTTTCAACTTGCAGGCCAAAGATGACGACATCGGGTTCGTAAAGATAACCCGTCTGTCTCCACCGGAGAAGGCTCTGGTCCATGCCATAGCCTCCCACGCCGAAGTTCAGAACCTCCGCATGAATCCCGGCCTTCCCAAGCTGTCTCTCGAGAAGAACGCCCCACGTATCGTTAAACGGAACATCGTTACCATGCGTGAAGGAATCTCCGAAAATCGTGATTCTTAATACTCCCTCGGCAGGAATTCTTGAAATCACAGCTTCTCGATCGTTCGTCCGTATGGCATCTTTATTGTACTTATACATCCCAACTGGGGATTCACTTTTAGGCCTCGGAGCCCAACCCAATAAAGGATCATAGGTTGTAAATTTTTTTTAGGTGTACGGTACTGATTTAAGCTCTGATTCCAGTCATGGAGGGGGATGCGATAAGGATAGCATTGAAACGAGCGGACGAAGAAATTCCCCTCCCTGTCAAAATGCCCGCTCGCGCGCACCAGCATTTCTCCAAACAGGAACGCCGCAAGCAAGGCGCAGGGAAGAACGACCGCAAAGCTTCCCTTTTTATTCATTAAAGGATGGGCGACTTTCCATGAATCAACGGATGCAGTACAAATGATTATCTTCGACGCGATAATAGAGGGGCGCGACCTTGATCTTCGGATACCGCTTGCGTAACCGGCTCGTCTCGCTCACGATAAAATCGATCTCGTTATCGATCTCGTGCATCAGCGCCAGATTCATGAAATGTTCTTCCGCCGCAGCCTTGGTCCAACCGGCCCTTTGAACCAACCCCTGGATGAATTCCTTTTTCCGGGAGATCAAATTCACCATCCCGCAATGATTGTGACCGATCAGCGCGATGTGCTTCACCTTACCCACGCCAATGGCATAAGAAACCTTGAATTCGCTCGTCCGCAAGTTCGCCCCGCCGGAACGGATAATAAACGCGAAGTTGTCGGGCATGTGGAGATGCTTACGATTGTCCATACACATGCCAATAAGCAACCGTGCTTCAGCGTAGCTGTCAAAGGAGCGATTCAAATTTTGGTATTCCAGGAGCAACCCGATCGGGTTGTTGCGATACTCCTTGGGAATATCCTTTTTTTTAGTCACCGACAGGATCTTATATTTCATGGATCACGCTCCCCCTTTTAAGACATGAGATGTTCTAACAAGATCTTAACGCCTATTCCAATAAGAATAATGCCGCCCAGAATCTCTATCTTCTTTTCGAACAGACCGCCGAACTTATTACCCAATAAAACTCCCATAAAAGACATGCCGAATGTCACGACCCCGATAATGAGAACCGGCAATAAAATGGCAACGCTTAAAAAGGAGAAGCTGATGCCGACCGCCAAAGCGTCGATACTCGTCGCGATGGACAATCCGAGGAGCGCAAAGCCGGTCATCTCGGGAGCCGATCGTTCGATCGCTTCCATGCGCAGCGCCTCGTAGATCATTTTCACGCCGATGGCCAACAACAGACCGAACGCGATCCAATGATCAAAAGCCATGATGTGGGAACGAAAGGTGCGGCCCGCGCCGTAGCCCAGGACCGGCATAAGCATCTGAAAGCCGCCGAACATAAGCCCGAAAGTCACGGCTTTCCGGAGCTGCTGCCTTCGGATGATCACCCCAGAGGCGATCGAAACCGCAAACGCGTCCATTGACAATGCAAAAGCGATGAAAACGATACTCAGAATATCCATGTTAAAATAACCTTTTCAGATAGAGAAAGTCCTCTTCGCCCCTAGAATCCTGCGGAAATAAAACGGAGAGGGAGGGATTCGAACCCCCGAAGCCCTTGCGAGCTTAGCAGTTTTCAAGACTGCCGCATTCAACCGCTCTGCCACCTCTCCAATATCGCTTTGCGTCTTGCGTAAGGCCTACGAAGAAAAACGCCGTACGCGGAACGCCTTACTCCGTACGGGTTTTACCGCTTTTCTTTCCTCAGCGTCTTAAAGAATTCCGCGAGGAGGAACTTCGCGTCATCCGCCATGACGCCCCCCGTCACCTTCACGCGGTGATTCAGCCGGTCGTCGTCCGTAATATGATAACGACTGTGACACGCCCCGGCCTTCGCGTCCCTCGCCCCGTATACGAGGTTTTGACATTTGGTCATCACCAGCGCCCCCGCGCACATGGGACACGGTTCCAGCGTCACATAAAGCGTCGCGCCCTCAAGCGACCCACGATGTTCTTTTAACCCGGCGGGTTTCGCCTCCGGCATCTGGCTGAGCGTCTCCGAAGCCGCGGTAAGCGCGATCATCTCCGCGTGCGCCGTCGGATCATGAAGCATTTCCATTTGATTGTAAGCCCGCGCGACAATTTTGTTCTTCCACACCACCACCGCTCCCACAGGAACTTCGCCCTTATCGAGCGCGATCACCGCCTGCTTGATCGCCTCTTTCATGAAATATTCGTGATGCGGTTTTTCCATACGGAACCCTTTAATGCTCTGTCTTTGCGTGAAATCGTCGCGGCAGATTATACGGGACTTGGAGAAATTTGTAAGCCAGGTTTTTATTCCCGTCAGTTCCCGGAAGAAACCGTGATAGCAAACGACTGAGTCCGAACGATCGTTTCTTCGAAACCGCTCGAGCGACGACGTCACACATCCGGAGAGAAGAAAGCGCAGCATCAGAAATACTCGGAACGGTGGGAAGTAAAATCTCTTGGAATTTATTCTAAAAAAAGTCGGGAACGAGGTGGCCTTTCATAGCCGACGCGACCGATGGAAAGGCTTTATGCCTGGACCCCACGGACCTTATTTCCGGACTTGGTGAGCGCTTCCTGGATCCTGAGCCACTCCTTCTTCTCAAGCTTCCCGGCCATGAACTTGTCACACGCCGCGTTGTATTCCTTGCGGATCTGTATAAGCCTTGGGTCGATCATAGCCTCGGGGTCCTTTCGCTTTCTTACTACGTGGAACAGCGCCCTTCGGGTCTCGGAAGCTTCAGCGCCATCTTAGAACGAAGCGGGGTCAGTATACTCTTGTCCCGGAGGGTCTGTAGATTATGTTTGGATAAGGAAGGATGGCTGGCAAACACGCGTCATCCCTTGGTATTTCAAGGCCTCACCCGTTTGCCTGATCCGCGAGACGTGTTATTCTGTTTTCCAGAATAATTTGTCCCGCTTGAGGATCGTCACGCAGGCATCAACGACCGCAGGGTCAAAAATCGTCCCTTTTTTGCTTGTGATCTCATGGAGCGCTTTCTCCATGCCAAGCATCGGGCGATAAGGACGGTTGGTCGCCATGGCCTCGATCACGTCCGCCACCGCGATGATCTTCGCCTCGAGAAGGATCTTCTCTCCGGAAAGGCCGTTGGGGTAGCCTGAGCCGTCGAGCCTTTCATGATGCTGAAGCACGATCTCCGCGATCGGCCACGGAAACTGTATGCCTTGGAGGATCTCATAACCCTCTTTGGGGTGGGCCTTGATCACGCTCATTTCGGCTTCGCTCAATTTCGTGGGCTTCGTCAGATAATCGATGGGGATGTTCAGCTTCCCGATGTCGTGGATCACCGCAGCCATGCGGATACCGCCGATCTGCTTGTCGGTAAGCTTCATCTCCCGGGCGATGGCGCACGAGAGCTGCATCACGCGTTCCTGATGGCCCGCCGTGTAAGGGTCTCTTTTTTCAACCGCGGACGAAAGAGCGGCAACGGTTTCTTCCAGAAGACGCTCGATATTCTCATAATAATGGTTCATAAGATCCCGCAGGGAGAGCATCCCCTTGACGAAGCCGTCTTCCACGACGGGCATATGTCGGATCTTATTCTTCTGCATCGACTCCATCACGCTGATGTAGGAATCGTTGATGTCAGCCATTCGCAGGTTCCCGGTCATAAGCTCTTTTATTTTCATCCGGGACAAATGCTCAAGATCGTTGAAGTCGACTTTTTTAAGAATATCTCTTTCGGTAAAAATGCCAATTGTGTTGCTTTCTCTCATGATAAGAATCGCGCTGACGGCCTTTTCCTGCATGAGCCTGATGGCCTCCAGCACGGACTTTTCACAATCGATGCTCACCATCGAGGTTGTCATGTAATCAGAAATTTTCTTCATTGGAAGAGCTCCTCTCGTGTGCCTTCTTTTGACCCTACGTTCTTCTGAAGTGGCTCACCCTCTCGCTCGAGGGAACCTATTATGCCCCATAGTCTTTCGGCCAAACGCCTCCAAAGTTGATCTCCAATTATTGTACTCCTTTTAAAAACGACTTGGTAGCCGGCAAGAGGTGTCATAAAAATACTTTCGAAGAGGAATCTTCCGGAGAAAACGATGCGGAATTAGAATGAGCCGTCTGAGTAACTCTGTTGAATCTCCAGCGACGGCAACCTCTCGCTTATTCCTGAGGCTCTCACGTGCAGCCGAACGCATCGCAATACCTTCAAACGGCTACTGCGTCTTTTCTTCATCGGGTAAAAAAATCTTTGCGTAGTAGTTATAGAGGAAGCTCGCCACCACAAACACGAGGCCCAACCCCATGAAGGAAATGATCCTGTAAAGAACCTGGAGCTGCGCAAAGTCGTACGTGAACAACCGGAGGATGACCAGGAGGAATACGCTGAGTCCCATCCAGCGATAGACGCGCTCCTTTTGATGGAATCCATAGATGATATAGCCGAATGCGGCGATCCCCCAAACCAGGCTCAAGATCGACCTTGTGACGGGATCCCAGGTTAAGAGAAGGAAAAGTGCTCCAGCCGTGATCGAGAAATAGCGGAAGTAACCCTCATCAATGTTGGCGGCTTTGTACCGGCGTCTGATCCATTCTCCCAACACAAAAAGACCGGCGATTGACACAAGGGCGCCGGAGTAGCGGAGAAACACAGCCGGATCAGAAAAGAATCTTGAGAAGCCCGTCGTCCCGTCGTCAAAAACAAATCTCAGGCTTGCCGCAATCGTGAACACGACAGCCACGATCCGCAAAGAAAATCTATTCTTAAGAACCCCCGCCATCATTAAGATCCCGGCAATAAGGACCAGCATGCTCGAAGCGATCGCTTCAGGACCCCCCATCAAAAAAGCAGCCCCGGAATAACAGGCGGCTAAAATATAACCCGTCGTGTTCCCCAAAGTCTTTTCGTCTTCCTTGACCGCACTTGTCTTGTCGTACAAAGCGCCGATAAGGAACGCCGCGGCGCCCACGAACGCGCAGACAAAAAAGAAAGGATTGATCGGGAGTATCCATGTCGCGACAACCCCTCTTTCCAAAGAGTCATAAAGGAGCCCCCTCATGACTACAATGGCCACCAAGATCCACCCGATGACGCGGAGCACGATCCGTTGATGATGCAGGCCAAGCCAGACCAAGCTGGCCCCGGCCGCGGCCCAGCCATACGTGATCGAGCTGCCTCTAAAATACATCGGAACGATCAGGCAGAGTAGCGTCGTTGAAAAAACAAGATAAATGTCCGAAAGGAGTTGTTGTTTACGTTCCTCCTCCATGAGGGAGAGCCCGAGATAAACGCCGCCCATGACCAGCGCGAATATCCATTTGGTCGCCGGATAATAGATATGCAGGTGGTGCATCACGCAAACCACAAAAACAAGCCCGTTCAGCAGGGCCACGGACGTCATCACGGAATCCTCTTTCTCTTCTTTCCTGTCTTTCCCCTGAAACACCCCCATGACCGTGAAGAGCGCCCAATAAAGCATCAGGAAAGAAAGATGCAGGCACGATCTCATGGAGTCGATCGCGGGATAGGCCTGGAAGCTGCCTCCCACCCACGGAGCCACCAAGATTTCCCAAACTCGATTTTCGCCCGCGAAATAGGCCTGTGCCCTGTAAATGGATGGCTCCACCCAAACCCAATGGATCCCGTACACGGCCAAGAGGCAAAAAAGCGCCAGCCAATTCCAACCTAATTTGCGCGTCACATAAACGGCAGACACCGCCAAGAGATAAGAGGCCGCCAACGAATAAAACGATACATCCGTCGATACCGTCGCGAAATAGGCCAGAAAATAAGCCATGAAGGCCAGCGCCCGGGACCGGTACTGAAGGGATTGGACGATAAAGCCGGCGGCAACGACGAGCATGAAGAAAAAGCCAAGGAACGGGCTCTGGATCACCCGGACCATGGAAACGTGATAGGCTGCAAAAACAGTAAAATAAAGCACGGCCCAACCGCCGCCGATCGCGGACATCGCCCATTTGTGATAACTTTCTTTTTTGGAAAGAAAATTACCGGTTCCGGCCAGTGCGCATCCCAAAAGGGCGCCGATCGCCAGTTTCCCCCAGGCCCCCAAGAACTGGGAGGTGTAGGTGACAAGAAAAACAACCCCGAGAAGCAGCGTGAAGATTCCGATACGCGAGAGCCAGTACTTTCCGATATCCGACTCCGTGGTGCCTTTTTTTGTTTCTGAAAAAGACGGCGCGAAGGGCGCGGGCTCCGCTGTTCCGGACGGGACCGCCGGCACGACGTCCGCTTTCCTAATCGGCGGTTCAACCTTCTCGGGTTCGGGAACGAGGAGTTTTTGATAAACCCAGTTTGCCGCCAGCTTTCCTTGCGCGGCCTTCCCGCTTTCTCGCGCGACCAGAAGCTCCACCTGTTCCGAAATCGTCCGCAATTGTTCCTGGATCGCGTGGAGAGGCTCCAGACGTATCTCTCTCAACTGCTCCTTGATCTCGGCCAGAGTATTTTCTTTGGGAAGCTCGATCGCTGCCCTCAGAACCCCCTGGGTTTCAATGAGCTCCACTCGAAAGCCCGCCTTTTCAAGTTGATCCAAGAGAGCTCTTGCCTGTTCCTTGGTTTGATTATTAAAAACGAGCGCCTGCTTCTCAAACAAAAAATGCTTGGCATGGGTTTCATCCCATCCGGTCTGTTCCTGGGCGAAGCGAATGAGTTCCGGATGGGCCCAATACTTCTGCGTTCCCGTGACCGTCAGCGTCAGCGTCAGTGTCTTCATGGTGTCCCCCTTTAGGGTCCTTTCGGATCAAGCTCGTGCGCATGCCTCTCCCTTGCGTTGACCGCGGGAACTCCCACGAACACGCTGCGAGGCTCTACGACCGCGTCCTTCATCAATACCGCGCCGGCAGCGATCACCGCACCATCCCCGATCTGCGCTCCCGGCAAAATGACCGTATTCAGTCCGATGGTCACTCTTCTTCCGATCTTAACCTTCTTAAGGACCAGCCGTCCGCGTTCGACGGAATGGCAGATGACGGTCGAATGCCCGCCGATCACGGTCTCGTCCCCGATCTCAAGAAGGGACAGATCTGCGCCAAACTTGGAATTGATCTGAACGTTTTTTCCGAGCTTGGCCCCCATGAGACGGTAAAAAACACTCGCGATCGGCGTGAGCAGGATAAAATCGCCAAAAATATTCCATACCAAAAGCATTAACGAATTGGTAAGCGCCCACTTAAAGGCCTCAAAAGAACCCAAAGGATAGATGCCTTCTTTTAGTTTCAACTGAAAGAGAGTCCGGATAAGCCCGGTAATCAGAATCAGGCAGATCCCCGTCACAAAATAGGCGCCCGCCAGCGCCAACCCGAGCGCTAGCAGGCGGATCTCCATCGAGCTCGCCGTGGTCGCACTCCACACATGAAAACAAAGAGAAAGTCCGGGGTAGAGGGCCATTCCGATCGCCAGAATGCCGATCGCATAGAGGAACAAAGTGAAAAGAAGTTGTATTAAGGAAGTCGCAAGCCATTTCATTCCTTCACCTCTTCTTTCAGGGTTTGGGAGAACCACTCTGAACACGTTCTTATAAATTCGCCCGGGTTTGCGTCATAGATCTTCTCCGCATGCCCCGCGTTATCCACCAAAAGAAGCTTCTTGGGTTGCTTTGCCTTGCGGTAAAGCTTCGCGCTGTGAATAGGGTGGATCAGCCAGTCCTGCCGGCCGTGGATAAAAAGGATCGGCCTCGGAGCAATCTTAGCAACGGCATCCAGAGGTCTCACTTTAGGTAAAAAAGGATTCCCGGGCCGCAGCCCTTTCCCTTTCCCCTTCTCTCCGAGATTCAGCTTCAGATCTTCCAGCATTTCCTTCTCCCAAAACCGGTAATCGATCTTCCAGAAATCATAAGGAGAGCTTACGGAAATAACGCTCCGAATGTCCGTATTACGGCTTCCTTCGATGATCGCCACCGCCGCGCCCAGAGAGAACCCGATCACGCCCACGGAACGATACGCCTCTTTCTTAGCATAAGCCACGACCGCACGAAGGTCCTCTGTTTCAAGCGATGTGAAAGAAAAAAGTCCCGAGCTTTTCCCGTGGCCCCTGAAATCAAAACTGATCACGTCGAAGTCACGACTCAGAGCTTCGGCTATTTTTTGAAAAAGATACGCGTCTTTATTATTGTAAAAACCATGGGCAAGAAGGACCACCACGTCGTGGCCGGTTTTAAAATGCTCCGCGGATATCTTATGGGCGTCGGCGGTTAACAGTTTCATTTCAACCGTTCTCCTTTCAGCAAGACGCGGCGGTCGTCATTTTGCCAATTTCTTGTACCCAACAAAAAGCAGCACGGTGAAGGCCGCCAGGAGTGACAAAAACCTCATCCAGTCCTGAAGCTCGGACCAGTAACAAATATAACCCTCCGTAAGACAAAAAATCCCGCCGAACATGAGCCCGGTTCCAACGGCCTGAATCGATAGCACCGCCCCAATGAAGATGCATGCAATGCCGACCGGAACCGCTACAAAAAACAGATGCTTTTGGAAAACCGTCTCTTTTTGCTTAAAAATCCTCTCTCTTTCCTCATTCTCTTTATCTATCTTTGCTTTTTCAGCCGGCGTAGCGTCCTTATACTTTTCACAGGCGTAACACTTATTTCCGTCTTCCTCTTTAGGGGCGGGACTGAAAGTGCTCACCCCATAATGGATCAACATGGGCAAGATCACCGCGATCCCGAAACCCAAAGCGATCTTTTTGGCTAACATGGTTCAACCCTCCCTTTCTCCCCATGATTCATTTCCAGGGCCATGGTTTTCATTTTTTTCAAATCAAGCTTTCCGGAGCCCAGGAGCGGGATCTCGGGAACTTGAAAAAAATCCTCGCGCTTGGGGATCCAGAGCTTCGGAAAATCCGTTTCATTCAACTTGCCCCAGAGCCCATCAATATCGATCGTTCCCTTATAAAGAACGGCGAGCCGCTCGCCTCTCTTTTCATCCGGAACAGCAGTTACGGCACAAAGGGGCTCCACCACGGCGAGGATCTCCAGGATCTTTTCCTCGATCTTGATATGCGGGACCATTTCCCCGCCGATCTTGCTGAACCGCGACAACCGGTCCGTGATGTGGATAAATCCGTCTTGGTCGATGCGGGCCATATCACCTGTCTTGTACCAGCCGTCCTGAAGAACTTCCCGGGTCTTTTCTTCCTCCCCCAAATAGCCGCGCATGACGTTCGGACCTTTCACAAAAAGCAGTCCCTCTTCGTCATAGGATTTTCGTGCCCCGGTATCCGGATCCACGGTCTTGACGGCCACGCCCGGAATGGGGTGCCCCACGCTGCCGGACTTATGCCCCACTTGATGGATCGCGTCCTCCGAAGTTCCGTAATCGGGAACCCCCATGGCCACGATGGGAGAAAGTTCGGTGGCGCCGTAGCCTTCGAACGGCGTTGTCCCGAATTTCTCCCGGAAAGCTTCGCTCAGAGCTTGTTTCAGCTTTTCCGCACCTGCCACGACATAGCGAAGGCTCTGGAACTGCTCCGGCGTGCATTTCCGGACATACGCCGAGAGAAAAGTCGGCGTTCCCATAAGGATCGTGGCTTTGTATTTCAAAACGAGCTCGCCGATCGTTCCTGCGTCGAGAGGGTTGTTGTGATAAACAGCGCCAAGCCCGAGACCCACCGGCATACAGAGCGTCCCTGTAAAGCCGAACGAATGGAAGAACGGAAGCGCCCCCATGATCACATCCTTCGGCTTGACCCGGAGGATCTGGTAAAGGGCTTCGATGTTCGAAAAAATATTCCCGTGCGAAAGCATCACGCCTTTCGGCCGGCCAGTGCTTCCGCTGGAGAAGATGATGGTGGCAATATCCTCCACGTTTTTCTTATCTCCATGAACAAACCACCGTTTGATGAGAAAGGCCGGAAGCAAGAAGGCGCGCAAAGCATAGCCCAACTTTTCTTTTGGCGTGACGGAGGCAAGCAGATCTTCGAGGAAGATCATGCCGTCCAGTTTTTCAAGCTTCGCCTTATGCAGAAAAACCTTGGACGTCACGATCTGCCGCATTTCACATTGCGCGACACAGGACAGCAAGCTTTCTTTAGAAACGGTGAAATTTAAATTCACGGGGATCTTCCCAGCGAAAAGGGACGCTCCGTTTACAAGCGAAGCTCCGCATGAGGCCGGCAGGAGAATCCCCACTTTTTCGTTGTCGCCCCGCGTCCCCTGCGGTCCCCGGAACAGCTTGTCGGAAATAAGCAGCGCGCTCGCAAGCGTTTCGAGATAATTCAGCTTCTTCCCGCTCGAATCTGCCATGCAGAACTTGAAGGGATGTTTCTTCGCCTCTTCGATAAACGCGATGTGAAGCTTCTTCCGGTCCTTCCCCCGCAGTTTGAAAGCGTCGGCCGTCAACTCTTGAACGGCTTCGCGAACCTCATGGGACTTGGATTCCGGGCTCATCGGTTTTCCAAAAACAATCGTGACGGGATAAGGCAGCGCCTTGGGGAATTTCCAAAAAAACTTTCCGTTCTCAAAACTGAAAATGCTCCCCCAGATCTTGTCAATGCACATCGGAATGATGGGGGCGTTCACGCCTTTCATGATGCGCTCAAAACCTTTTTTGAAGGAAAGCATATTCCCGGTGCGCGTCAGCCCTCCTTCCGCAAAGATACAAACAAGCTCGCCGTTTTCGATCGCCGTCCGTGCGGTCTTCAAAGATTCCAGGATCGCTTTGGGATGATCCCGATATGAAATGGGGATCGCTTTGATGGCCCTTGCGAACGGCTTGACGGCGGGGTTGTTGTAGATCTCTTTATAGGCCAGAAACCGGACCGGACGCTCGAGAGAAGCCAGCACGAGCGGCGGATCCGCGTAAGCGACATGATTGCAAACTAGCAGGCCGCCGCCTTCCACCGGGATATTTTCACGTCCCACGACTTTGATGCGATAAAGCGTGTGGGCGAGGACCCAGTTGAATAATCGAATAAAAGCTTCCGGGAGGATCTTGAGAATCAGGATCGTGATCGCGATCGAAAAAACACCGAGGACGAAGAAAAGCTGGGCCGGATTGAATTTGAGCTGTCCCCCCAGGAGCCAGAGATAGGCGGAAGCGAGCAGAATGCAAGCGGAGGTCACGATGTTGGAGGCCGCCAGATATTTCCCGCGGCGATCTTCCGGGCTTTTCATCTGAAAATAAGCATTCAGCGGCACGATAAAAACACCGCTGAAACAGCCGAGCAAAAGAAAAAGCGCGAAACTTTTCGGAACGCTCTGTGCGTCAAAGCCTATCAGGACACAGACCAGGCTGATCCCGATGGCCCCCAGCGGCACGAGACCATACTCGATCTTTTTTTCAGAAAAAAAGGCGGCCAGTAAACTGCCCGCGCCGATGCCGATCGACGTTAGCACCAGAAGCAGGCTCGCGTGAGAGTCCGACAGATGGAGCATCTCTTTACCGTACAAGAGAACGTTCATCTGGAAAACAGCGCCCAAAAACCAGAAATAGCAGATCGCGATAAGGGTGAGGGCGAGCCAGCGGTCCTGACGGATCTCTCTAAGCGCGTCCATGGATCCCTTGAATGCGTTGAGTTTGAACTTCTCGGCAACGTGGCTGCGCCCATCCGTCGAGATAAAAAAACTCGCCACGACGCCGATGACCGCGAAAACGATGAGGAGGTAGGTGGCCTGATGGACATTCTCTCGGAACATATGGCTGATCTGCCCTCCAAAGGCCGATCCCAGGATAATCGCCAGAAAAGTCCACATCTGAAGATACCCGTTCCCCTTGGAGAGATTTTCCCTGTCGAGGATCTCGGGCAAGATGCCATATTTGGCGGGGCTAAAAAATGCGCTGTGAGTCGCCATTAAAAAAAGGGAAAACGCGATCACAAAAAGATTGCCGTTCCTGAACGCGAAAAAGCTGAAGACCATGATCAGAACCTCGGCCATCTTGGTGATCACGATGATGTTCCGTTTCTTGAAACGGTCCGCCAGAAATCCGGCATAGGGCGAGAACGCCAGGAAGGGGAGGATGAATAGGGCTCCGACAAGCCCGATAAAGCGCGCCGCATCGCCCGGAGGAAGGATCCGGATCGCGAAAAGAGAAACAAGGATCTTCAGGGCGTTATCGTTGAAAGCTTCGAAGAATAAGGCCACCATGAGCCCTTTAAAAGACCGGCTCTGACAATTTTGAGACTCCATAACCCCTCCTATCCTTTCCGCAAGTTCTCTCTGAGCTTTTCAAGGGACCGCCTCAGGATCTTGCACTCCGTTTGCGACAGACAAGCCATGACGCGTTCCACTTCTTGAATGTATCGGGCCTCCACCGCATCGACGACCTTCCGCCCCTTGCTTGTCAGCCCCACCATGAGAACGCGGCGGTCATTTTCAATCCGTTCCCTTGCCACCAGCCCCTTTTTCTCCATCTTGTCGAGGATCGATGTGATGTTCGCGCGGCTGGAAATCAATCGCTCCCCAATCTCGACTTGAGTCAATTTTTTGTTTTCGAGTTTCAAAACGATGAGGATGTTATACTGCGCTTCGGTGAGGCCTAGCGGGGAGAAAAAGGCGTCTGACAGCGTCCAGAGGGCATTCCCGGTACGCACGATGTTCAAAAGGGCTTCGTGCCTTTGGGTCTCGATCTCACGCTGCATTTTGATCTCTTTGAAAAGCGGCATTTCAGATCCTTTCGGCTGTTTATTTGTTATCCTATTAACAGCTTAACACCTAACAATCACTTGTCAAGCCGCCCTGCGGGCTTTTCCGCCCAAAAGACCTAGACCTGTACATTCCAGATGGGAATGCCGAGCCGGCAGCGGAATGTCTCCCCTCGCAGAAGCTGCATCTTGCGTTCCGGAAGATCGCCCCTCTTTGAAACGTGTTGTTTATGCTTCCCAAGCCACAGAGACGTCCCCACATGCAGGGCGTGCTTCCCGTAATGTTCATTCACGGCATCCATGACCTTGTCGATACGCTTCATAGATTCGATCTTGGGCACGTCATCAAAAAGCGAATACTGCATCGTGCGATCCGCTTCGAGTTTCGAAAGAATCACCCCGGTCGACCGGTAAAGCGTCCCCGGCCGGAAAAGGCTTTCAAAGAGTTCCCCCGCCAAACCCACGGCGTCCAGGATCGAGGAGGTGCTGCGATCCAGAGCCGCTTCAACGCCCGAAGACCGGAAATCCTGGCTTTTAAGAAAAACGCACATCACCTTCGCGCGGAGTTTGTGCCGCCGGATCTTGATAAAGGCGGATTCAAGGTTCCGGACAAGCTGGGCTTTCACAAAATCCTTTTCCAAGGAGGGCGGCGTGAAGGTCTTCGTCTTGCTGATAGCGGCGTAGTCGTCTTTCGTCTCTGTAACAACCGGATACACCGATTCCCCGCGTAGTTCATGCCACAGCTCCACGCCGATCTTGCCGAGAAGGCTCTGCGCCCACGCCTCGGGACGGCTCACATAATCCCAGACATGGCGAATGCCCTGCTTCTGAAGAAGCGCCACTGTGTTTGGACCGAACCCGCAGACACGCTCCAACGGTATTTTGGGAAGATAGAGATGCAGGTCGCTCGCACGAAGCACAAAGAACCCGTCCGGTTTCTTTTCTTTGCCGGCGATCTTCGCGAGCGTCTTCGAAGCGCTCAGCCCCACCGAAACAGTCAGGCCCAATTCCGTCTGGATCGCTTGCTTGATCTTCCAGGCAATCTCTTCGTATCCGGTCCGGTAAAGCCGCCGGAGCCCCGAAAGCTCCGCGAAAGCTTCATCGATGGAGTACTCTTCGACGGTGGGAGTAAATCGACGCATGATCTCAAACATGCGCGTGGAGTAAAGGCTGTAGGTCTCGTAATCACTCGGGAGGCAGATCAATTTCGGAAGGAGCTTCTGCGCCTCCCAAAGCCGCATGGGGCGCTTCACGCCGAGCGCTTTCGCTTCATAGCTCGCGCAGGCAACGATCCCGCGCTCTTTGCCGGTGACCACCGGCTTACCTTTTAACTCCGGATTAAGAGCTTGTTCGACGGAAGTAAAAAATGCGTCACAGTCGATATGGATAATCGGTTTCGGGAAGGAACGGATCGAAAGCGAACTATTTGTACTTGCGGACATTGGCCACCACCACGCCGCCGACCACAAGCTCCGCCTTAGGCTCGATGACAGGGTATTTCTTGTTCGCGGCCCGCAGCATCACCTTCGCGCCGTGCTTTTCGTAATACTTCATTGTCCATGCCCCATCCACCTCCGCGATCACGATGTCCCCACTCCGGGGCTGCCGGCCGCGCTCCACGATCACAAGATCCCCCTGCATGATCCCGGCATCAATCATGGAGTCCCCGCTTACTTTCACGAGATAACTGGCCTGGGGATTCTTGATCAGAAATTCATCAAGCGAAAGAGTGTCGACCAATTCTTCTTCGGCGGGGGACGGAAATCCGGCTTGCACGGTCCCGAGAAGCTTGATGCCGCCTTCAAGAACAGCGGTCGGTGAAAGTTTTCCCTTCGCGTCGCGCTTCAAGACCCCGCGCTTCACAAGATGTCCTACCAGCAGAGAGACTCCGCCCTTAGAACTGTATTTAAAAAGAGATTGGATCTCGGCAAAGCTGGGCAGACGCCTGCGGCTGTCGTAAAAATCTTTGAGCTTGGAGATCACCTGAGGAAAGTCAATGCGCTTTGGCATGCCTTAATTATAAGCGGACTTTCGTCCGTTTACAACTATTCCCTTTGGGAGAATGTCGGGACTCGCTAAAAACAGAAAAGGCCCAGCGAGGGTCAGTGAACCAGGACGCCCTGCATCCAAGCGCATCAACCGAAGCCAAGCCTCAGTGCGAGATCGCCGGAAGGACGCTCAACTCCTTCAGAACACCCCGAAAGTTGGGACGTTGCCAGTAAAGCGATTTTCTGGCGCCAGCAACCTCAAATGGGCCATTTGCTTTATCCAAATCGCCCGTGGCCTACGCCGGTTCTGTGGGGGATAAAGCCCCTCCCTCCGTAAGCCGTATCGTTCATGTCAAAAGAGCACGCCAAGAGCGGCTCCGTTACAGCGGGGGTTTAATCCCCGAGCCTCCAGCACCTCTTGGCCTGTTAGAACCGTAGCAGACCCGGGATCAAAAAGGAAGGCCTGGGGAAAATAAATTTGGATGCCGGAGGTCCCCCGAGCGGCCCGCCTCTGCAAGAAATCCCATCCGATCTATTCGATGGAGAAGCTGGCGTTGACGACGCTGGTAACCTTCTTATCTAGAGAGCTTGTGTCGTTCACCCCCCAATCCGCGATCTCCGTGGAATTGACCGGCGTGATCTGGAACACGCCCATCTTGGCGGAACGCATGAATCCAATCTTATTCCCCGTCGCCTTGACCATATTCTCGGCACGAAGCTTTGCGTTCTCGGTCGCCTTGGCAAGCATCTCGACTTTCAACTCATCCAGTTTCGTGTAGGAGTAGTCCGGGCTTCCGGAATTGAACTCTACTCCCGAATTGATAAGGCCCGTCGCCTCTCTGGATATCCGAGCAATCGTCTCAACATCTTTCGACCGTAGTTCCACAGTCTGCTTAAGCTTGTACCCTTCGATAGTATTCGTGTCGTTGCCTTTCTCGTTCTTTTTGTAGACCGTCTCGGTGTCGATTTGTTGAACGATCATGTTTTTCTCGGCAATCCCCTGGGCGACAAGGTATTGCTTCACCTTCGCAAGGTCTTCTCCGAGCTTCGCGTAGGCGGTGGCCATGTCGGGCTCACGCCTTGAAAAGGATCCGGTCCACACCGCGTAGTCACTCCGGATCTCTTTCTGAGCCGAGCCCGTCACCGTGATCTGCTCCCGCATAAATTTCGTCACCGATAGAAAGCCTTTGGAGAAAATAAGGCTCGCACCGATCGTGGCCCCGGCGATACAAAGCCCGAGGATAATGATCTGCGAATTTTTAAGAAAGTTTGCAGTACGGTTCGAGGGGTTCGTGTGCTCTTCCATGTCTTGCCTCCCCGGGATTGCCCCGGCGTTGAGTGGTTTTTTTAGTCGGTGTTTCCACTGCGGTCTGCTGTCTGCGGGCTGCGGATCGCTGGCCATGAGCGACATGCTTTAGTCTGCGGTCTTCAGTCTTTCGTCTTCAGTCTGAGTGGGCCAATCTTAACGACGCGCTCGATGAAAACTGAATAGAGCGCGTTATAGCATTGAATCGCAATTCGGAAGGACGCCCCTGATGCCCGAACAGAGGCTCTCTAGAGGGGGTTGTTGCGGATTTATATGTCACTGTGGCCATTTTGTGGCACGACATGGATGTTTTTAAGTCTTTGAATGGGATTGGCTTCTTTTATATTTTTTATAGAAAGATGTGAAAACAATCCCTCCAACGATAGCTGCAATGGTGATGTCGAAATAAATCCAATCAGGATATAAGGTAGGATTCAAACTTTTGAAACCGGCAACGATCGTTAAAAAAGTTAACAGGAGCGCCCAAACGATCGCCAGAAATCGGCAGCTTTGCAGAAGGGCCGGTTCGCCCCACCTCTCCGGAGGAAGCTCAGCCCTAGCGTATTGTAAAGTAAAGGGTTTCCCGATAATAATTGTCCACCAAATCACCAGAGCGAGGAATCCGTTAGAAACAATCCCCATGCTTTTCGCAACGAATATCAATTTCATACCGTCAACAGTGATTGCGCAGGCGACAAAAAAGAGCAAGGTGCCCCATTGAAGAAGGAACCCCTTGCGCAATTCCTTAAAACCAAAGATCAAGCTGGCCAAAAGCCCGAGAATGATCGATCTTTCCAGGCTGGCGAATGTTTTACCCGAAAATGAAAGGAACAATATCCACGGCATAAAGCCCGAGAGAAAATTAACCAGCTCCTTAAGATCTTTCATGCCTACCCCTTATTTATTTTTACCTTTGCTGCCACGCGGTTACCGGTTAACCGCCTTCATCGCCTGCTCGGGATACCGGTCTCCCGCGGTCGCATGAAACGGAAAAGCCTTTTCTATACGTTCGAGATCTTTCTTCGGCAATGAGATATTCAACGCTTTAATGTTTTCTTCGAGATAGGCGCGGCGTTTCGTCCCCGGGATCGGCACAATGTCTTTTCCCTGAGCCAGCAACCAAGCAAGAGCGAGTTGCCCAGGCGTGCATTTTTTTTCTTTGGCAAGCGTTTCCACTTCTTCTAAGAGATCTGTATTCTTTTTAAAATTTGCCCCCTGAAAACGCGGATGATACCTCCGGAAATCGTCACTAGAAAGATCCTCAAATGTCTTGAATCTCCCGGTCAAAAATCCACGGCCCAAAGGGCTGTAAGCGACAAAACAGATCCCCAACTCCCGGCAAGTGGAAAGAATTCCTTCTTCGGGATCGCGCGTCCAAAGCGAATACTCGGTTTGAAGCGCTGTGATCGGATGCACCTTTTGAGCTCGCCTGATCGATGTCACCGAGGCCTCGGAAAGACCCAAATATCGGACTTTTCCTTCCTTCACGAGTTTTGCCATGGCCTCGATGGTATCCTCGATCGGGGTATTGGGATCTACTCTGTGTTGATAGTAAAGATCGATAACGTCGACTTTAAGACGCTTCAGGCTTCCCTCGCACGCAGTTTTAACATACTCAGGTTTTCCATTAACTCCAAGAAAACCGCCGTCCGGACCGCGCACATTCCCGAATTTTGTCGCAAGGACCACCTTCTTTCTCCGTCCGGCAATCGCTCGGCCTACAAGTTCCTCATTCTTTCCCATTCCATACATGTCCGCCGTATCCAAAAAATTGACGCCTAAATCCAATGCCCGGTGAATCGTTGCCACAGACTCCTCATCATTGCGACCGCTATAGAATTCAGACATTCCCATACAGCCAAGACCCAAAACCGACACTTTTAAATCGCTGCTCCCTAATTGTCGCGTTTTCATTTAAAGCTCCTTTACATATCTACTTTTTGCAGTCTTGGACCAAACGAACGCCAAGATCAAAAGCTTTTCGACATTCTTGAGGGAAAACATCTCGCCTGCGCACAGCCTTTTGAGCTGGATCAAAACGCGTTGCAACATATTGGGAATAGTCTTCAAACTGGAGTGTGTCGTATACCAATAAGTGTTCAACCGGGCCAAAAATCCGTTCTAGAAAGGCGCCCGATTCTGGCAAGCTCCGATTCCAGCCCCGTTGAGCGGCCATCTCTTCTGTTGCGCCAAAGGTATAAATAAACCCGAGACGTGCTTTACCGGGAAAGAGTGATATCGGAGGATCGGTATAAGTAAAAAACGGAAAAACCAAGCGCTCGATAAAAGAGCGCATCTCACCGGTAGCGCACCCAAGATAGACTGGCGCCCCCAGGAGGATTCCATCCGCAGCCTCGATCTTTCGCAAGAACGGCGCTAGATCATCCCGCATTGCGCAGTGACCATAACTCTTGCCGTCCCTCAATTTACAGGCAAAACAACTGGTACAGCCCTTATAATTCAGCTCGTAAAGATGGACCAGTTCTGTTTCAGCCCCACTCGCGGCCGCGCCTTCGAGCGCGCTTTTGAGTAACGTCGCCGTATTCCACTCTTTGCGAGGACTCCCGTTGAACGCAATGACATTCATTCCAAATCCTTTCTCGCTTCAAAGAATTTAACCCGGCTGTATTTTCTAAAAGTTGAAACGCATTCTAACATAAACTCATATTTCGAATGATCTGTTATGACAGACATAACAGCCCTTTCATAGACAGTGCCCTGATCCGATGCGGGCGGGTGACGCCTAATCGGATGCTTGCCAGGAAGAATAGACCCGTTTCAGAGAAAAATGCGGCCGTTTTGAGGCGCATGATCGAGTTTTTTTTAGTATAATGCCTCGGCCAAGACCGGTGGCCTTGGAAAATATGATTCAAAAATTATCCCGCTAATGCATCTAGGGTGATTAATGTTATCACTGGAGGTAGGAATGCGCCGATTCGCTCGTATTTTGACGGTTTCACTTGCTCTCTGTCACGCGGCAATGTGTTTCGTCGTAATGACCCCGAACGCGCATGCCGAAGGCGCGAGGAAGCTAAAAGTAGGGGTTTATGATTCCGCGCCCTTCGCCTATAAGGACGAGTTGGGTAAATGGACGGGAATAGCTGTTGATCTCTGGCAAGCTATAGCAAAAAACAAAGGATATGATTTTGACTTCGTTGAAGTAACGCGAAAGGAGGCTGTCCCCCAACTGGCTAAAGGCGACCTCGATGTGATTGCCGCCGGTTTGTCTGTCAGTCTTGAAAGAGAGCTCTTAATAGATTTCTCTCAGCCATTTTATGCTTCAAGCTACGCCATCGCTGTCATCAGAAAACCACTAGCAAGCATAGAAAGCTCTTTACTTCACGTCTTCCTCTCGTGGAAATTTTGGGCATTTGTCCTTAGCATCGGATTTGCTTTTGTCTTGGTGGCGATATTGATGTGGTATTTTGAGGGCAACGAGAATCCCGAATATCACGGGCCGACCAAAATGCACAGTATTGCCTACGGAATCTACTGGTCGGTAGCCATGATGACCCGAGCAGGCGAAAGGGCACCCAAAACCGTGCCGGGCCGCATCATTGGCATTTTATGGCTTGGTGCGGCAGTTTTCTTGGCCGGTTCATTCACCGCATCTGTGACAACAGCGCTCAACGTGGAGCGTCTCAGCCGCAAAATATACAGCGAGCGTGATTTACCCAATGCCTATGTAGCCGTCATGCCAGGACCTTGTGAAAAATTGCTTGAACAGATGAATGTCCGGCACACCACCTGCAGCGGTAAAAAAGATTGCTATTCATTGTTGAGTCAAGGCCGAGTCGACGCGATTGTGGGTAGCGAGCCGACTCTAAAATACTATGCGGCAAGGAACCTCAAAGGAGAGTTGGACATCATCCCCATGGATTTTAGTGAAGTTCTTTATTCAATAGGGCTGAAACCCAAAAGCGCACTGGCCGAAGAAATAAATCTCGCGGTTCTACAAATCACATCCACTCCCGCCTGGACAGAAATCTTAAAGCAATATCTCCAACACTGATAAAGAGCGTCTGGCAACATCGCGTCGTCGTTTCACGCTATTGATGGAAAAGCGATGCGTGACAGTTCTGTGGCGCATGGGACTGAAAAAAGACACGAAAAGCTCTAAACAACCGCGAAGAGCTAAAAGAGGTTAACCTGGGGAGGGAAAAGAGATTACACGGAGTTAAGAGAGCGCGCCCGGCAGGAGTTGAACCTGCAACCCCCACATCCGTAGTGTGGTGCTCTATCCAATTGAGCTACGGGCGCATGAATCGTAAATCATTATATGTAAAGGACTTGCAGCTATTGCGACTTTCGCCATCTTGGTGAGTTTTTGCTAAGTGGCTGTAAACCTGGCTGTTGTGTTTCTCGGCACGATTTTAGCTCGTTCCTTCAACCGATGGAACATGCGAATTTTCTCTGCGATCGAAAAACATCTCAAAGTTTGATCTTTAATCGTTCATATCTCGAGAGCACGATCTCCGCAAACTTCTTCTTGAGATCCCCTGGCAATCTGCTGCTCTCTGCAAGTTCTTTTATGGCCGTGATCTTTCCTTCAAACTTCTCATAACGGACTCTCGGGGGAATTTCCAAATAATCAGCCAAAGAATCAAAGTCCTTCCGGGTAAGGTTGTTTTTCTTGCCGTTCAGCGTAAGGGCACAATCTTCTTCGCCCGGGATGACCAGTTTGGAGCAAACAATGTCATAAGCAGGAGAAAGTCGGGTGCCGTCTTGTTCACGATACAGCACAGAGAAGTTCTTGAAGTGAGCATCACCATTCCCTATCAGGAAGTTCAAAACCACGCGTTCAAAGAAAAACTGCCCATCAAGACCCGGGACCACGGAGATCTCTTTTAATTTCTTACCGATCTGTTCAAGAGACCCCTGATACTTCTCTCTCTTTTCCAGGATCTGGCAAAAATCCTCTTGATGGATCTTTACGCTGCCAAGCCGGTCGAAACGCTTGACCATATAAGCCAAAGTGCCGTCCGTTAGCGACAGAAGGCATTGCGGTGGAACTTCGATCCCGAGGCTTTTCGCGATGTCCATGCAGCAGTTTTCGTTCTCAGGGATATTCAGAAACTGCTGAAGCTGGGGCTTGAGGATATATTCTCCCCCCTCCCCTGTGATCACAAATTCCCCGGCTCGTCTGTCGAGCTTGACGGAAAGCTTCGGCTGAACGCCAGAGATGGACATCTTTCCGACCATCTCCTGTGCTTTAAGAGGGATATCTTTCAAAGACAAGTTGATCCGAGGAAGATGGTCCATTCCGAACATTTCTTTAATTTGTTTAGGGTCCATACTCTATCCTTAATTACTCGTCGACTTTGTGCACTGTAACAGCACCGATTGTATCCGCAGTAGTGGCCAACAAGAGACCGAAAGAGTCCTTGGAATCGACTTTGGCAGTTGCGCTGACAATATCGAGATACCACCCTTCGGGCAAAAGTCCCTGAAAAAAGCTGAAGAGTTCGTTCGAGTCATAGGGCTCTTCACGCAAAGGAAGCGATGCCGACACCGGTTGCCCCGTTTCAAGATAGTCCTTCTCATACACGAAGCGGAAACCGGTCTCTGTTTCAAACAGATGTCCAGCCAGCCGACCGTTATAACGGACTATTGCCTTCCGGAATGTTCTTTCGCTCATGATCAGAAACAACCTCTAAGTGGTGTCCCAAAAATTTAAGGACTTGATTAACCTTGTCCAGCCGCACGCTGGGCTTCCCTTGTTCCAAATCCCTCACAAAGCGCAACCCAACCCCAGCCCGCTTTGAAAATTCCGGTTGGGTGAGTCCTGCTTTCTTCCTTAATTGTTGGACCTTCTTTCCAATGTCTTCCATGAAACAAATTATATACCATAACGGGTATATTTAAAACAACTATATTAAATATTATACCCTATCAGGTATTATTACTCTTACAATACACCTTATAGGGTATAAACTATTCATTTATTACTATTTTTATACCCGAAAGGGGATTAATATATAAATATCAGGCTATCTTTGTATATTTTCAAAACGCCCCGCCCACTCTCTGATCGTCATATAAACCCGACCTGGGAACCACCCCCTTATTCAATTATCTTCCGGCAGCATGCGTACCGCGCTCAACTTCTTCCACCCAGCGCGGCGAACTTCTTCCAATTACCGCGGTGAACTTCGCAATAACCACCATACGTCCTTGACGTCTATCGTAACATCTTCATTCTGTTAGATCCCAAGGCGGGTAAAGTGCAAATCCTGAACTATTTTAAAGCTGCAAACGTATCTTTATACCGTAATAACTGCCCATGCTTCGGATCACATACCCAGATATTATTTTGATCATCTCCAGCAACACAATGAGATCTTTCCGCCGCTGGACCGGTCCCTAACAAAGAAAGTTCTCCTCGAGGCGAAACACCTAGAACTGACAGTGTCGCGCTCTTCGATCCGGTTATATACAGGTGAGAAAGACGGGCATTATAATCGATAAGATCGGCACCAGCTCCAGTAGCCTGGCTTCCGATCGCTTTCCCATTCTGATTCAGGTCCAAGACAACGGCCTTCCCTTCACCGCAACCGACAAAAAGAAAGCCTCTCTGTTCATCAACCGCGGTTCCGCGTGGCTTCTCGCACCCATTAGACCACTGTGAGATCACTGCATGAGTTTTGACATCGATCGCGGCTGCCTGTTTCCCCAAATTGGTATAGGCGCGGTTACGCAAGTGATCGATCGTCAGAGATTCTGGACCATCCGCTACGGGGATATCGAGTGCGTGCAAAAGCGCGGGCTTCTCCCCTGCGGCGAAGGAAAAGACCTCGATCTGTCTTTTGGCTCCATCCATCTCAGTAACCCATACTTCATGGTTGGCATCAACATACCTGACAAAATCAGCATCGCCCGCTAATGGGGCAGAAGCAGCGATCATGCCTCTCTTGATATTCACGGCATCGAGCTTATGTGTCCCGTGGTCCGCGGCAAACAAAAACCCTTCTCCTTCATCCGCGGAAGAGACCCCCACTTTTTGCCCCTTTATATTTTCCGTGCTGGAACTGAACCCTTCCACGGAGGTCATCGCGAAACTGGAAGGGTCGATCATATAGAGCTTCCCTGTGCGTCCTGCGGGCAGAAGGACTTTATGCAGGCTTTTTGAGAAATTCACATCATCCAGACCGACCCCGTCTTTGCAACCGGGGATCGTCACAGCCGTAGCCTTTAAAGATGTATCTTCTGGTCGCGCAAAGGCGGGGGTCCCGGCTACCGTAAGGAACAAAGCTAAAATAATTGCCCACATAACACACTCTCCATTTCTTATACTCGTCTGTCGTTGCCCCTTGAAAGTTCGCGCTGCTAGGCTACGGGAGAAACGGCAGCTCCGTCCTTAATCTCAGAGCCAAGGTCAACCGTTGCAAGCAACTTCACCATAACACCTTTCGTCTCAGATGCCACCTGCTCGTTGCTCATCGTTCCCTTCCCTCCGTGACCTTCTTTATCCATCATTTTCCATCTAAAGCATTGTCACTTTTCAGGTCCGCTAAATCGCCTCTTCACAAAAACATAGGCATTTTTGAAGCTCTGCGACCAACTTTTCTTTCTCAAATTCAACACCGCTCTCACATCCTGCATTTCTTGACCAACATTGACATCCAAAGATTGAGATTTTTTGACCAGAAGGACTTGTGAAGGATAAACACTGCGGTGCCCTGTCATGAGGAAGCTAATAACACAAGCCACTGCGGCATATGGGGCTATTTGAGGTCCAAAAACTTCGATTGCCATGACGCTTGCCGCAATCGGCGTGTTCGCAGCTCCGGCAAGGACTGCAACAAATCCGATAGCCGACAAAGTCGCGTGGTCCAATCCTGCCCAAGTCGCATAGAGAGATCCAGCCGTTGCCCCTATAAAAAATATGGGAGTTACGATCCCCCCGCTTCCTCCAAAACCCAAAGTGATCGAAGTAAAGATCATCTTCGCAAAACTGGAATACCACGGAACGATCTGCCCTTGCAGGCAGTTCTCGATCGTATTTAACCCAAGCCCGAGGTATTGTTTTGAAATCAAAAACGTCAAAGCCACCAACGCAGCTCCGCCCACGATTCCATTTAGCGGTGTCCATAGATTCAGCTTCTTGGACAAATACTCTCCCAAGCGCAAAGTTTCAATCAGGATGAGGGCACAGATTCCAAAGAAAACTCCCGCCACACATATCTGGACGAAGAAGAACTCGCTGAACTGAGGGACAAAATGGAGAGGATGATAAAAATAGCTGATCCCCAAGGCATTTGAAACGTGATAACTCGTAACGCCCGCAATGAAGGAAGGGAGAAGCACATCATAGAGGACGCTCCCCACAAAGAGAACTTCGACCCCAAATAATGCCCCGGCAATCGGAGTCCCGAAGACGGAAGCAAAGCCTGCACTAATACCGCAGATCACCAGTTTCTTCCGGTCATGATCATCGAATTTGAAAAGATCGGCGAAGAGCGACGACAACCCCGCCCCGATCTGAGCGCATGGTCCTTCTTTGCCGGCAGAACCGCCTAAAGCGATCGTAATAATCGTTGCGACCAACTTCACCGGGACAACGGCTGCTTTGATCTTTCCGGAAGAACGATGGACCGCCTCAATGACTTTCTCGGTTCCATGACCTTTCGCGTCGGGGGCAAGATATTTGATGATTAGTGCGCTTAGGAAGAACGCCAGGGGGAGAAGGAGAAAAGAATAAGGGAACTTGTCGCTAAAAGCCAAACTCCAGGCCAGAAGCTTCAAGAAGACCATCGTGGCGAAGCCAACGATGACCCCAATCAGGGTGGCTAATATGAACCACTTCAGAATGCTGATAAAGAGAACTGTTTCTTCCGCAATCCTACGTTTCATCTTCAATCCTTTTCCCTAACGCTCAAAATAACTAATGATATTAAAGATTCCTTTTCACTCAGCTATTCCCGGCCCATCGCTCTCTACAACCATTCGCTGATATTGGGTAGGGGGTTTTTGAGCAACCAGTTAAGCCTTTAACCGCCCCGCCTCTTCCTCCCTAGGAAGCTTATCCAGCCTGCTTATTTCAAGGACCATTCGACCATTAAGAAATCAGCGGCAGACATACCCACTGCCAGTGCGCTTCCAAGCCACTTCACTTGTGACGGCCTTATGCTGTCTCTGCCGCTGCGCTTGGATTCAGCGAACAGGATCTTGTTCTCTTTCCATGCGTAAACATCCCAGCACCCGCTCATAGATCCGTTCTTGTCTATGATCTTATCCAAGATCACTCGTTGGTCAGCCGGCAACGTTATGGGCGGTTCAACGTCAGGCATCCCGACCCTGAACTTTTTCCGGTAATTATCCACCCAAACTCCCGACCATCCGTCTCGACAAAGGGTTCTCAAGATGACAAGCTCCGCGAAAAGTGGCTCCCCCTCGCAATCCAGGACCGCTTTCCCACCATAAGTATTCGCGAGCGGCTTGCCCTTCCACGCATTAAAAACAACTATCGTTTTCGGCACCAGAACCGACTCATCCGTGACTAAGAGAAAGGTCTCTTCGGCAGTTGCAGGAAATAACATGTTAATGTGCATCGTCTTTTCTTCGGACACGACGCGTGGTGTTCTGAATCACGCGTCTGCGCCTGAGCTCATGGTCTGTTTCCCAGTATGCTACGAGTTTGCTCCTTTGCCTCCCGCGCATCTCAAAATCAACTGGGTCCCCGCAAGAGTGGCAATGCACTTCCATTTTTTCCAAAATCCATATCAAAATCTC
>Ga0114951_10001289_pt1 | contig 31526 bp, 24 predicted proteins | sample AM7aDNAmetaG_FD_88677 | JGI IMG/M metagenome (GOLD analysis project Ga0114951, IMG submission 88677) | Freshwater microbial communities from Finland to study Microbial Dark Matter (Phase II) - AM7a DNA metaG | ecosystem: Environmental > Aquatic > Freshwater > Lake | place: Finland: Lake Alinen... | reverse complement strand
TGCTTTTCTTGAAGAAAATAATACTACTTTCATCGCACTGTCGCATTTGAAGATCCCTGTTATAGCTGCGCTCAAAGGTATATGCATAGGGTCTGCATTTGAGCTGGCTCTATTCTGTCATTTACGTATCTGTGCAGAAAATACATACATGGGTTTACCTGAGAGCGGGTTTAACCTGATGCCGGGATGCGGAGGTATTTTCAAGCTGACGGAGATAGCAGGGAAAGCCAAAGCTATGGAATTAATTCTTTCAGGGAAGAATATTTCGGCAACAGAAGCCAAAGAGCTGAATATTGTACAGAAAATAGTACCGAAGAATGAATTGCTCAGAGAAGCTGAAACCATTGCTCTTCAACTGGCAGGAAAGACCGGATTTATGCAAATAATAGATTAAGCACATGTCACCACAATATACTGGCAAGGAAATTTTTGTTAAGATCGCTGGAAGCGGGTCATTTTTACCGGGAAAGCCGGTTTCGCCCGATGAGGTTGAGAATTACCTGGGCGAGATCACCATGGCGCCTGAAAATATCATGAAATGGCTTCGCAGGATAAAGCCCCTTATGAAAGAGATGCTGGATGTGGACCATTATCATTTCGCCATTGATCCTGTTACCCGTCAATTCACCGAAGATAATATCACTATGAGCGTTAAGGCAGCCAAAGCCGCACTGGATAAAGCAGGCCTCACACCCGGAGATATCGATCTCATTACCTATGGAAGTGCACATCAGGACCAGATGCCCACAGCATCCGTGAGGATACAGGAAGCCCTTGGCATTGAAGAATGTGCCGAGATATCCATTCACGCCAACTGCACCTCTGCTTACAAGGCTTTACTTGTTGCCCATGACATGATCAGAAACGGAAGATATAGGACTGCACTGGTTCTTTCTTCTTCCATGGCATCGTCAGAACTCCGTGCCGAGTATTACAATCAGCCGCTGCTCACCAAGGAAGAGCTGTTTCTGCGTTATTTTCTGAGCGACGGTGCAGGTGCATTGGTCCTGCGTGCAGCTGACACACCGTTGAAAGGATATATTCTTGAAAGTACGTATATGGAATCTATCGGTGGCAAGAAACCCTCCTCCATGGGTAACCGGCGTCCTGCTTACTGGATGAACCCGGCTGAAGAATATGAAAAGGGATACCACCATCTTGCACAGATGTTTAATGAGCAGCTACGCCTTCATTTTCACGATGCTGACGGCTCAGTCTTTTATAAGGGGCTGAAAAGAATGATAGAGCAATACGGGGTTGACACTAAAAAACTCCGCTACTTCCAGGTGAATTTCCCCTCAAAACACATCTCGGAACTCATCATGGATGAATGTCTTGAGCTTGGCATTGACCGAAAAACCCTGTACACCAAAATGTCGGATATGGGATATATCGGCCCGCCGATGTGCTTTGTCTGTCTGGATCAGATCATGAGCAATGAACCTGTAAATAATGGTGATATCATTCTGAGCTTCGTAACTGAAGTGAGCAAATTTATGCAGGCAGGTTTTTGCATCCGTTATTTTGAGTAAGATGCAGGAGAAGAAACAATACCGGCTTTTTCTGATCAATCCCCTTCAGAAGCACAAGCATTTTGCCACACAAATTGAAATGGGCCGGTTGCTCGGCAAGAAAAACGTGATGTCGCCGCTTGCTTTGCCACTACTGGCCGCTTTGACCCCCGAACACTATGTCATCAGGATCATTGATGAAGAAACCGAAGAAGTTCCACTGAATGAAAAGCCCGACATTGTTGGAATTACTACATTATCCATCACTATAGGCAGAGCTTATGAAATTGCAGGCAGTTACCGTCAACAGGGTGTCCCTGTCATTATGGGAGGGCCTTATGCTACCTACATGCCCGATGAAATCCTCCAGCATGCCGACAGTGTGGTTATTGGTGAAGCAGAAGAACTGTGGGAAAAATGCCTTGAAGATTTTGAAAAGGGTTCGCTTAAAAAAATATATAGTTCTGAGATTAAGCCCGCTTATAAAAAATCACTTATCCCACGCTGGGATCTGGTGAAGACGAAAGATGTCCTTACAATAGGCGTTCAGGTCTCACGGGGATGTCCCTACAATTGTGAGTTTTGCCTGGTCACGCAAATGTTCGGCAAAAAGATGCGTTATCGTGAAATTGATAATGTTGTCGAAGAGATCCGTTCGCTCCCGCTGAAAAAAATTCTTTTCGTCGACGACAACCTTACTTTTATTAAAAAATATGCTTTTGATTTGGTGAGACAGCTCAGACCTCTCGGCATCACCTGGACCTGTCAGTCAAGCATCGAGATCGGGTTTGAAGAAAATCTTCTGCAAGAGATGGCTGCATCAGGCTGCCAGAACATCATCATCGGTCTTGAATCACTGAACGAAAACAGCATCAGGGAGACCCATAAATTTCACAACCGTATTGAGGAGTACAAACAGTGTATTGAGAACATCCAGAAAGCCGGAATTCAGGTTTATCCTTCTTTTGTTGTAGGATTTGATCATGATACCCTTGGTGAATTCGATAACATTGTAAGGTTTTCCGAAGATTGCCACCTGCCTTATGTGATGATCAGCCTGCTTGGAGCATCACCGGGTTCGGAACTCTACGAGAGAGCAAACCTTGACGGCAGTTGGTACGGAAGCCCAACTGAATTCAGGGGTGGTATCTTTCCGGTGATGTATTACCGTAATTTCACCCAGGTTGAAGTATACCGTAAATATATTGATACGCTGCAGAACCTTTATTCGTTTAAAAGCCTGTCGGTAAGAGCAACAGCCTTATATGACAGTGGTTATTTCAATACACCTAACGCATCGGATGATACCGGTTTTTTCTTTAAGGTGAAAGTATCTTTTCAGATACTGAAATGGTATCTTTTTTCATCGGACAAAGACAAAAGAAAACTTTTCATTCATTTATTCCTCCTGTTCAGAAGCGGTAAGCTGGCCATAGATAAAATGATCATTTTCCTCCTGAGCATGGAAGGAATTACCAGGCATATTAAAAAAATAGCAGCCGGAAGTGAAGAATATATCAGTATGTTTGCTCATTATGATGAACTAAGAGTAAAACAATACAAAAACCGATGATATTTTCACCTCATATGCATATCGGAATTATCGGAAACGGAAAAATGGGCCATGGCATTTTTCAGTATCTCTCTGAATTTGAATTCCAACTCAGCATTGTCTGCGAAGAAGAAGAACAGGCAGATGCACTGAAAGCAACATTTCAAAAGAAGACAGCGAGGCTGCTGAAGAACGGCATCATCACTGCCGAGCAGGCTGAACACAGGCTCCGGGCCATCAGTATCAATTCTGACCTTTCCATTTTAAGTACGGCTGATCTGATCATCGAGGCTATTCCGGAAGTTATTGACCTGAAAAGAAAATTGTTTTCCCGCATTGAAAAGATCGCTAAGCCTTCCTGTATTTTCACTTCCAATACTTCGTCCATCCCTCCCTCCGAATTGTTTTCGGGCATCAGAAATAAAGAGAATTGTGCAGGACTTCATTTTTTTTATCCTGTGAGCCTGAAAGATCTGGCTGAAATTAACGCATCACCATCTACATCTGCCGAAACTATACAGTTTTTAAACAGTTTGCTGAACTATACAGGAAAGTTCCATCTGAAACTTGCCGAACCTGATACGTTTATCATCAATAAAATCTTTCTTGGCATACAATCGGAAGCATGCACTATTCTAAATGAAGGTCTGATATCGGCCGAAGAAATCGACGCCCTGGCTGATGAATATATCTTCCCCGGTGGCATTTTCCTTTTTTTCGACCATGTTGGAATTGATATTATGTACGCATCCGTAGGTAACTATACTGCAAAGCTCAGTGAAAGAGAAAATTTCCTTGACATACTCAATAGGTTAAAACTGTTAGCCGGAAATGGAATGCTGGGTGTTAAAAGCGGAAAAGGATTTTATGATCATAGTAACGGAACTATAAGTATCCGTAAAAGAGAGTTGTTATCCACCTCTGTTTATGTCTCCTGCCTCGCAAGGTTAAAAACTGCATTTTATCAGTCGCTTCATGCTATAATTCGAAAGGGAATCTGCAGTAAAGAGCAACTTGACTTTATTATAAAAGAATACACGGGAGCTGAGAAAGGACCATTCGAAAATTCAATACAGAACTGACTTTTGGCAGTAAACATATCAGGCTGTCATCGTTATATTAGCATTAAAAATCACTTTCCGTATAATGATCCGGGTAAATTAATTAATTTTACAGATCAATAAAAAAAACAAATGGGTCACAGGGTTGTTATTACCGGTATGAACATGATCACCGCTCTAGGGCTTGATCTGGATACAAACTGGGAGAACCTTGTTGCCGGAAGAAGCGGAGTTAAAAATATTACATTGTTCGATGCTTCGGGTTTACAAACACGCATTGCGGCGCAGATTCCGGATGAATTTGAGGAATATTCAAAAGATAAGATCATACGGAAGAAGGCAAAACAAATGACACGGGTTATCCGTATGTGTTATGTATGCGCCTCCGATGCCATTAAGAAAAGCAACATCTCATTCGATGACTTTGATAAAACGCGCTGCGCCGTAATTCTAGGGGTGGTCAGTACCGCCAATACAAGCATTGAGAAAGATACATCACCCCAGAACCGCATCCTGAAAAATATGAACAATGCCATGTCGGCCTGGATCTCTTTGGAATACCAGCTTGAAGGCCCGAACTTTTCAGTATCGTCGGCATGTTCTTCATCTGCCTATGCCATTACGCTGGGCTATGAAATGATCAGGAACGGTCAGGCTGACCTGGTGATTACAGGGGGTGCAGATTCCATAATCAATCCTGAAGAAATTGAAGGCTTTAATGAGTTGTATGCCTTATGCACGGAAAACGATCCGCCGGAAAAAGCGAGCCGTCCTTTCTCAAAAAACCGTGATGGTTTCGTCATTGGCGAAGGGTCAGGTATTATGATACTGGAATCTGAACAGTCTGCGCTAAAACGGAATGCTTATATTTACGGGGAAATTGCAGGTTACGGAATCACGAGCGAAGCTTACAACATCATGGCTCCCGCCAAAGACGGTGAAGGGATCGCACTGACCATCAGAAAAGCCCTTAAGCATGCAGGAATCACTGCCGCTGACATTGACTACATCAATGCCCATGGCACCTCCACCACATTAAATGATCTGTATGAGACCGCAGCCATTAAAAAGGTCTTCGGCGATAAAGCCCGTTCCATACCCGTTTCTTCTTCCAAATCGATGATTGGCCACACTGTTGGTGCTGCTGGTGTTATTGAAGGAATCATCACCGTCAGGAGCATCGAAACGGGCACCATTACTCCAACGATCAATTATGATTTCCCCGACCCTGATCTGAACCTTGACTATGTTCCTAACTTTTCACGCAAAAAAAATATGGATTATGCCCTCTCGAATTCTTTTGCTTTCGGAGGCCATAATGCCGTTCTTGTATTTAAAAAATATATAAAACCATAAATAATGACCGAAGCTGAAGAAAACATTCGCATTGAAGTAAAACAAACCGTTCTGGAATTCTTCTCCGAAGAATGTGAAGTTGAACTGGGCAGCCTCAGCGAGCAAACCAATATCATTACCGATATTGACGGAGACTCACTGATGTTCCTTGAACTTATTGAGGTATTTAAGAAAAAGTACCATCTCGACATTGAGTTGAAGACCATTGGCAAATACATCGTTAAACACCCCGTTGAAACCATCGGGCAACTGATTGACACAACGATGCTTATTATAAGACATGGGAATAAAATAACCGAGTTAAACTAAACCCGGCTTGGAAAGGCATAAAACAGCTTTTATTTTCCCTGCTTTTGTCCGCGAATATATCGGATCCGAAACAGATACAGTATATTCACTCAACGGAAACCTGGATGAATTACTTGAAAAAGCTTCCCGGGCAGTTGATCCTGAGTTGATTCATTTTAATATCCATAACAATCATTTTATTGACGATGAGCTCCGTTCTCAATATATTGCCTATATCTACAGCTGCTGTATATCTGACATTTTGCAGAAAAAAGGCATCATACCTGATTATGTGGCAGGCTACAGTATGGGTCTCTATGCTGCTTTATACCATTGCAAAAGCATTGATTTCGAGACAGGGCTGAAGCTGATTTGCAATGCTTTCCGCATCATTCATAAGTACACCAACGGGAAAGTATATGGTATGGGCGTTATCGGAGGGCTTGAAAGGGATGATATCGAAAAGCTGAGAGATAAATATGCCCCTGCTGTTGAAGTTATAAATAAAAACAGTACAAGAACTTATGTCATTTCAGGACCTGCAGGTGAAATACATCAGTTTCTCGAACAGGCTCTGAACGAAGGAGCTATGCATTCCAAGCTATTAAATGTGACCAGTCCGTATCATTCATCATTTCTCGACAAAGCTTCAGCGGCTTTTGCCGAGTATCTGGAACATATTGAAATACGTGCACCGGAAAATTTCGTTGTATCTGCTATTGACCAGCGTCCTGTCAATAGCATTGATATGGTAAAGGAAGAGCTTATTGACAATATTCACAGCAAAATACACTGGTATAAAACCTTCTGCTTTATGCTGGACAAGGATGTTAAAACGTTTATTGAGTGTGGTGCCGGAAAAACCCTGTATAAAATATCACGTTTTATAGATGGTGATTTTAAAGTTTATCCGATAACTAAATTATCCTCCATAATTGGATGATGGCATTGTTATTTTTTATTCCTGACCCATCATATTGATGGCCTCCCTCAGGAAATTATTGAGAGGATAGGTCACTTTAAATGCTTTCTCCGTAAATTCTAAAAGCCCCGGTGACAAGAGGATGTCATTACTGAAAGTACATGATACGGCATAATGCTTATATTTAAGGAGTTCTATATCGGGAAAATCTTTTGGAAAGTCTTTCGGAGGATTTTTAAGTTTCTCTTCGTTGATCAGTTCGGGAAAGTATTTCAGAAAATTTTTATCGTTCAGAATTTTTTTAAACTCCTCTGCACGGAAGTAAATTTCGTTCCTGATAGCTTTCAGCAACTCGGATTCAGGCATATATATCCCGCTTGCAAGCATCGACATACCCGGTTCGATATGGAAATAATATCCTCCCCTGCTACCTTTCTTGCCACCCGGAGTAATGTATGCACCAAAATTTGTTTTGTAAGGGGTTTTATCCGGTGAAAAACGGGTGTCTCGGTTGATCCTGAAGATGCAGTCTTTTGCTGTAACTAACCCAATTTCCGCATCAAACAAAACAATACGCGGGATAAGTTCTTCAACAAAACGCTCGAAAACAGCTTTTGCGTTAAGATATTTCTTTTTATTTGCCGAGAACCATTCGCGGTTATTATTCATTTTTAATTCGTTCAGAAAATCGAGTATCTCTTTCATGACGACATTTTATATAATTATTTTCTACCTGTGAATATTAAAGTAAAAACAAATTTAACGATTTTTTGTTGTTCAAAGCTTTCTGCCGTATGAAATTATTTTACCTCATCCAACAAATGAATTTGTAAGCTTGAGCTTAACAGAGGATGATTTTCATCTGCTTAAAATCAATCAGCTAGGCTACCATTATCTGCAGCAGGCTGTTATAATCTCCCGCCCAGCACAGTCGTTTTCTTATACTTTTTCACCTTGCCATACTGGTTAAACACCTCGAAATAAACTATGTAAATACCAATGACAGCCTTATCACCCGACTGATCAATCCCATCCCAGGTAAAATACCCTTCGGTTCCGAGCAGTTCATTGTTGGCAAGGACCCTGACCAGGTGGCCCTGATCGTTAAATATAGTCACATTGGCCACAAAACCGGGTTCTCCAAACAAATAGGATATTTTCAGCAAATCATCATAACCATCATTATCAGGTGAAAAAACATCAGGTGACAACTGCAGCGGTTCATCGTTTATAATCTGAGGCAGTGATTGTGAATTTTTATAACCCGGTGTGGCAAAACCTGAACTCTCTGAAGCTGATTGCCAGTTATGCCTGTCCTGGGTAATTTCATCCACATCCAGTCTTTCCAGTGAAACCCCATCTGTTGTTTTCAATAAAGGAAAGTGCATGTCGGCAGTATAATGCAAACGGTCGGTTTCAAGCAGCCCTTTATCCGCAATAACCACTGTTCCTTCATCATCATTAAATGAAGGAAAATCATCCATTTCCAGAAATGCATGCGGATCAGATATAAAATATTGTTTCTTAACCATACTGACATCCGTTGTCAGAACGAGGTATTCTCCAGGAAACAATAGCATTGGCTGAGTGCAAACCTGAATTACTGTAGTAATCGCATCATTTTCTTCATTGGCCAGCTTCATTGATTTTAAATCGATCACTTTTCCCGAACGGTTATAAATTTCAACAAAATCGACACCGTCATCTTTAGGATTGGAAAGGATTTCGTTAATGATGATGTCATGCGGTTTCATTGTATCAGGTAAGGCAAACATAACGGTAACATTCTGCTCCAGGGTATTCCCCGAGCAATCCGTTAATGTACCTGCTATCGACATATGATATATTATCCCCTTTAATAAAGGTGCAGGCAACACCACCCTTACACAACGGAATTCAGGAAATTGAGGATCGACAAACAATGCCTGGCCGATTCCGTTATCAGTTTGATAGGATGTGATGTGAGCTATAGATGCACTGTCCATACTTTCGCTGAAATAAACCATCACGTTCGTTGTATCGCAGACACCTGTCCTTAAAACAAACGGATACTCCGTATCCGGGTTGGAAATGTAAACAGAATTTATGCCGCCGGGAGTACCTCCTGAGGGTGAAAGAGAAGCTCTCCAATTCTCCATACCGGTACAAGGATTCCCGGGGTCCATGATTTCCAGCGACCACCCACCGACATTCCTGGCATTATCCTGATACCATTTATCAGTATAGGTGAGAGTGTTCATAACTGCGCCCTGCCTGTCCTGCAATATAATGGTCTCCCCGCTGTTTGACAGCGAAAACCCGGGAATTGAAATTGTCTGACCATAAGGGGATAACTCCGATACCGAAGAATCCGAGCATATCAGAATGTATCCATCCGCAGGTATCACCGCAGAGCTTATTGACCTGGAGGATGATCCCAAGCGCACTTTCCACCCCGAAAGGCTTACAGGAAAAGGCTTACGGTTAAAAAGCTCCAGGTATTCAGCATCAGGCAAACCGACTGAAGGAATGGGATCTGCCATGATTTCACTGATAATCACATCGTTTGGCAAAGCTTTGTAATAAATAAATGAGATGCTGTCACGGACATTGATGTTTTCGTTACAATCGCTCAGGTTAATAAAATAAATAGTATTACTCCCTCCTGACTGAAAATTAACCGGAAAAGTAAGATGAATCAGTGAAGGATTGCCTGGGTCCTGCATTACAACCGAGGGATTGACACCGGGGAATGCCAGCAGGTAATGTTTATTATCAGCACCGGAAGAGCTTTCAACGGCTTCTGAAAATAAAATATCTGCTTTATTTGCTGATATAATATCTGCCTGAATAGGTTTCGGAGGTATGGTGTCAATAATCAGCGGTCCGGCGTAAATGTCGTCAAAGTAAAATCCCGTTTTATTCGTAGAGGTGTATTTACAATAGAATCCAAACCAGAAAGACGAATTGTACGTATCATCTACAGCTTCTCCTTCCTTTCTGAAGTTTCTGTTACCAAGAGTATCGCAGTATAATTTCCATAAATCCTGTTCGTTCCGGGTTACCTTTATTCTGTAACTCCCTGCCTTCCATGTATTAGCAATAGTTCCTCCAATGATCTTTTCCTCCAGCCTGCCCGTTTGTTTCCATAAGGAAATACGATCCTCCTGATCGTCATCATCATCACCGAATAAAATATAGTATCCGTTGATCTCTTCCGGCGGGTCGTTACGATCACTGGCAATGTAAACACGAAGGTTGTTTGAGTGTGATGTATTAAAAGACAGATGCACCCAGAAGTCCCATTCGGTATTATCGAGATCCATCATAGGACTGGGTGTGAATATAGAAGAAGTATCAGCGGCGGTTCCGTTTAACTGCATTCCCGGCTTCATGGCAGAAGGGATCGCCGATGAAGTGGAAATTTTAAACTTAGAGGTGTCGCCCGACCAGGCAGGGTTTGTGGTAAAATTACCATCAGAGAAATCTTCATTCAGTTGCGCCCGCGAAATACAAAAAGAACATAGCAACAGCAGCAGTAATGTGTATCCTTTCATAAATTAATTTTTTTAAGCATGTAAATATAGTAATTTTGTAATCACATAGCAAATTATTCATTATGAAATTAGCTGTTGTAGGTTCTACAGGACTGGTTGGCAACGAAATACTCAGGGTACTGGAAGAAAGAAATTTCCCTGCCGGTGAAATTATCCCGGTCGCATCACCCCTTTCGTGCGGGAAAAAGATCATCTATAATGGAATGACTATAGAGGTTGTAAACATAGAAGCCGCCATTCAGGCAAAACCCGGGATTGCAATTTTTTCTGCCGGAGCATCGGTATCACTACGGTACGCTCCTGAATTTGTCCGGTATGGCACTAAAGTCATTGATAATTCTTCTGCCTGGAGAATGGAAAAGAATGTTCCCCTGGTTATTCCCGAAGTAAACGGAAAGGTTCTTACAATGAATAACAGTCTTATCGCCAATCCCAATTGCTCAACAATACAACTGGCGATTGTGCTCGCCCCTCTTCACCTGAAATATGGCATAAAACGCATCGTTGTTTCCACTTACCAGTCGGTAACAGGTAGCGGGATGAGGGGAGTAAATCAACTCACCAATGAACGCAATGGAGTTCCGGGTGAAAAAATTTACCCTCATCCAATCGATATGAATGTTATACCACAAGGAGGCGAATTCTGCAGCAACGGTTATACGACCGAGGAAATGAAACTCATTAATGAAACAAAAAAAATTCTGGATGATTATAACCTGCAGATTACAGCCACAGTTGTCAGGGTGCCTCTTACAGGAGGTCATTCCGAATCTGTAAACGTAGAATTATGCCATGAGTTTGAAATGACTGACATCATGGAATTGATCAGGAATTCTCCGGGGCTGGTCCTTCAGGACGATATTAACAAGAATATGTATCCCATGCCTCTGTTCGTAAGAGGAAAGGATGATGTGTTTACAGGAAGGATAAGGCGCGACGATTCACAGGCAAATACCCTCAATCTGTGGATAGTTGCCGATAACCTCCGTAAAGGGGCCGCCACAAATGCAGTACAGATCGCTGAGCTCCTCGCTGAAAAAGGCTTTGTGTAAAATTTCCTGCTTTAAATTCTAATTATCTCATCATTCACTTACTCTGAATGATTTTTTTGTAATTTTGGTTCGGTTTATGTTAATAGTTAAATATCTAATTCCGTTTTATATGAAAAACCTTGCTTGCATTGTTTTATTTCTTTTTTGCGTAAACATAATCGTAGGGCAGAATACAGAAAAGAAGCTTCCCAGGCTTCCTTCCGTTAATGTTAAAACTACTGATAACAAAACCTTTAACACCTCCCAGATCTCTAACAACGGTAAGCCGGTCATTGTGAGTTTCTGGGCATTATGGTGCAAGCCCTGTATGAAAGAGCTGACTGCCATTTCTGAAGTTTATGAAGACTGGCAAACAGAAACCGGGGTTAAACTTATTGCTGTTTCCATCGACGATTCGCGTTCCTCGTCAAATGTACTGCCGACAGTAAATGGCAAAGGCTGGACTTTCGATGTACTTCTTGATCCCAATGGTGATTTCAAAAGAGCCATGAATGTGAATATGATTCCGCATACTTTCATTATTAACGGAAATGGTGAGATTGTCTGGCAACATACCTCTTTTTCCGAAGGCAGTGAGCTGAAACTCATTGAACTCATCAGGAAACTGAATAAAGGTGAAGATATTTCAGGATTGTAATTTATTCATTAACACCATCTGATTTGAAGATAAAAAAAATTCTCTTTGTCGCGTTTGTTTTATTCCCGGCATTGACTTTTTCGCAAAGTTTTTTTAAGAATAGTGAAATCCATGGGAGTTTCCAGTTTGACGGTCAATATTATATTGCAGATTCAGCCATAGGTACCCCAAAGGTTCCCGAAAAAACGGGTATCAATGCTTATGGAAATATAATTTACACTAATAATAATTTCTCTGCCGGTATACGTTTTGAGACTTTTCTTCCGGCCCTGCAGGGTTTTGACCGCAGGATGAACGGTACGGGAATACCCTATCGTTATGCCTCGTATAAGATTAAAAATCTTGATGTTACCCTGGGAAATTTTTATGAGCAGTTTGGAAATGGGCTGATTTTCCGCGCGTATGAAGACTGGAACCTCGGCTATGACAATTCCTTAGACGGGCTGAAGGTCCGTTACAGCATTGGTAAGGGCATTTTCCTGAAAGGTGTCATCGGCAAACAACGGAAATACTGGGATAAAAGCCCGGGTATTGTCAGGGGGTTTGATGCCGAGTTTTGCATCAACGATATTTTTGAAAAGCTTTCTGAAAAGAAAACGAAAGTGATTGTAGGAGGTAGTTTTGTCAGTAAATTTCAGGCTGATGATCCCACATTCAAATACAAGCTTCCTGAAAATGTGGCTGCTTTTGCCGGCAGGCTTAACATATCCCGGGGTGGATTTGGATTAAACAGTGAGTATGCCTATAAGATTAACGATCCTGCAAAGTATAACAAATATGCGAATAACACCGAATGCAGTTACATATACCGGCCCGGACAGGCCTTATATATCAATACCTCTTACAGCAGGAAAGGATTTAGCGTACAACTTGCAGCCAAGCGAATTGATAACATGAGCTTTAAATCGGACCGTAACGTAAACGACAATGTCCTCGATATCAATTTCCTTCCTCCGCTCACCCGCCAGCACACGTATAACCTTTCAGCCATGTATCCTTACGCAACCCAGCCTAATGGTGAATTCGGCTTTGAAGGCCAGATAATTTACAGAATAAAAAAAGGTACAAAGCTGGGCGGGAAATATGGTACGGACATCACTATCAATTATTCTCAGATCAATGATATCAAGAGGGATCAGATCAATGATACTACTTCAGTTGGTGCAGAAGGTACTTTTGGCTATAACTCACCTTTCTTCGCCATTGGAAAAGAGATGTTTTTCAGAGATTTTAATATTGAGATCAGCCGGAAGTTTACAAAAAAATTCAAAATGATGTTGTCTTATGTTTATATTTCTTATAACCATGAAGTTATCGGCGGAGAACAAACCAAAGACAGTAAAAAAATGGTTAACGCTCACATAGGCATTGCTGATATGACTTACAAGATCAGTGATGTCCATGCTTTAAGACTGGAACTGCAAGCCCTGACTTCGTTTGAAGATGAAGGAAGCTGGGTGATGGGACTGCTGGAATATACCATCGCACCCAAATGGTTTTTTTCCATCGGCGATCAGTACAATTATAAGACCGAAACCTATGATAAAAGCCTTCATTACTATATTGTTAACATCGGTTACATTCATGATGCCACGCGGATTTCACTCACCTATGGCAGGCAAAGAAGCGGGGTTGTGTGCACAGGTGGTGTGTGCCGTGCCGTTCCAGCCTCCAACGGAATTTCACTAAGTATTACCAGTAGTTTCTAATAAGCATATTATGAGAGTTTTAAAGATAATAATATTCATATCGTTTACATTGATTTTAGCCTGTGACAAGATCAAAGAGCCCTATGTCCGTTTCACCGAAACAGACGATTCTGTGGATCCTTCTATATGTCCAAGGCCGGTTTTTACTGAAAGGGCTACACCTGTAAAGAAAGTACTCCTGGAAGATTTCACGGGCTTCCTTTGCCCGAATTGCCCGACAGGAGCTAAAGAAGCCAGAGCACTGATGACGCAGTACGGTGAACAGCTTATTGTTCTTGCCGTTCATACGGGTGAGTTTGCAGTACCCGACCCCTCAGAAGGTTATCCCCAGGATTTCAGAACATCAACAGGCGATGCCCTTGCTGCCTTTTTCCAGGTGCTCGCTTTTCCAAACGGACTGGTCAGCCGTACATCATTCCGCTCCAACACAGTCCTTTATTATGATACATGGGCTGCTGCTGTTGACAGCCTCACTCATATCGCCCCTGACCTAGATATCCAGATCATCAATGAGTACGATTCGGTATCACATAAGCTTTGTTCTCATATCCAGACAAGGTTCCTGAAGAAATCGCAAAAACAGCTGATGCTCGCCGTTTATCTGATGGAAGACAGCATTCATACCAAACAGAAGAACAACAACCCCACTATTGGAACACGGCCGGAAATTGCTGACTATGTTCAGATGCATGTACTCAGGAAAGCAGTTAACAGCACATGGGGTTCAGTGATCTCCACTACAAGCGACACCTTGAATGTAAATGATAAAATAAACCGTTCATATTCTCTTATCCTTGACTCTTCGTGGAAATCAGAACACTGCTCGGTAATTGCCTTTGTATATGAAGCAAATAATAAAGCTATTATACAGGCAGAAGAACATAAAGTCATGGAATAATTTTCTGCTGCTAAAAAATGCAGGTAGTTTTCCTGTAATTGATATTTCTTTCCCCCAAATAATGCATAATAAAGTCAAAACATTCTGCATGTTTGCCGATAAGCTCGGGGGGAAACATTCCTTTTTGAGTAAAAATGCCATTTAAAATTATTTCTGCAGCAGCAGTAGCTGTGAACCCTGTTGTACGTGCCATGGATGAGATCTTTTCCTGAGGATCATATTCGTCAAACAGATCGTAGATAATTTCCTTATTGATGCCATTCTCCATTCCTTTTACAATCACTCTCATTATTGTAAATTCCGGTTCACAGGGTTCAAGTTTCCATGTCGTGAACAAGACTTTCATCGTCATGTCGTATGGTGAAACAGAAAACCCGTTTACAGAAACCGGGGCCTTAGCAAAAAACCCACCAGCCTGCAATGCCTGTATCATCTTTATATGCCCCGGATAACGCAGTGTTTTTTCTTTCATGTCAGGGATGTCAGCCAGGGTGAACATCAGCGATCTGAGCCCATCAGAGTTGAATGCCTCCAGCGTGCCCACACCATCAAAGTCGATGAGTTCGGTATCACTCATGGCCGGCTTCGTAATGATTTTCCCATTTTCAACATATCGTGCAGGGCGGGTATATTCTTCCATCACATCGCAGGGTGAGAAAGGAGCTTTGTATTCGAATGGGAAAGTTCTTGTTTTAGGCAGGCCACCCACCATGTATTCAAAACTGCTTATGTCCATCAATTCATGATGATAACCGGCAATGATATTAGGCATTCCCGGCGCAACCCCACAGTCCATGATCACAGTTACACCGTTTTCTTTGGCCAGGTTGTTCAAAGGAAGCACATCTTCAGGTAAAAAAGAAATATCAATCAGATCCTTTTTGTTTTTGATCACGTGGATCATGGTCTGCAACCCCAGAAAACCGGGTACAGCGGACACAACAAGATCAGCATCTTTGATAAATGCGGAAAGTTCTCCGGCATCTGTAATATCAAAGGCCTTTGTTTTTATTTTATAATTACCCGAAAGATAATCCAGTGATTCTTCATTCATATCTGCAGAAGATACTTCATATTTTTTTGACAGGTCGATGGCTATGGCTTTACCTACCATTCCGGCTCCGAGTACCGCAATTTTTTTGTTCATCTTGTTTTGAAAATATTTTCAGCGAAATTATGAAAATATTGGTTCACATTTCCGTGAATAATTTACCTGATATTGTTCCTTTTGAGTACCGGAAATATCATTAAAAAAATATAACTTTGTTCTATAAACGACTAAAACATAAAATCATATTATATGAGTAAAGATTATACTAAGGAACAATGGATTAAGAAAGGTCAGGAGATGTCGGATGACAGGATGTCGCGCATTGCAACAGCAAAAAAGAGAAAATTTGATACCATTGCAACACATGGTATTTACGATCTGAACCAGGCCCTGGAATTTAACAACAGTTCCATTATGGAGCCTGTTTACTTAAGCCCGGCACAGGCATTTGCCAGCTCCAACGAAATGGAAGCCGCACTGGCTTATGAAATGCCTTCATGGACATATTCCCGTATTGCCAACCCCTCCACTTATTTTCTGGAAGAAACTGCTGCATTACTTGAAACTTATGGTTCCGATATCATTGCGTCCTGCCTTTCTACAGGCAGCGGGATGAGTGCCGTAAGAACTGCTACAGATCCTTTTCTTGTAATTGATCCGTGCTTTGGAAAACCCAATATTGTTACGACAGCTAAGGTTTACGGCGGCACATTTCAGCAGTTTTCTGTCAGACGCTGTAAAGAACAGGGAGTGGAAGTCCGCTGGGTATGTAATCCTGCCGATATGAACGAATGGGAATCAAAGATCGATGAAAACACACGTTTCGTTTATGGAGAGTTTCCTTCCAACCCTGCTGTTGCTATTTTTGATATATCTGCTGTAGCTGAACTGGCTCATGCCTTTGGAATACCTCTTATTGTTGATTCTACATGTGCCTCTCCTGCTCTTACCCGTCCGCTCCTGCTTGGTGCAGATATTGTGATCCACTCTGCATCAAAAGTGATGGGAGCGAGCGGAACATCTATTGTCGGACTGCTGATTGCCAAGAAAAACATCACAAGCAAGATTGGCCCTCCTGAAATGAAAGAAGATTTTGCTGTATGGGCGAAATTATGGCCTTTCCGTGACAACGGACCTGCTCTAAGTCCGATGTCTGCCATCATGACTCTGAACGATCTGCGTTCCCTGCGCTCACGTGTTGAACAAATGAGCCGTTCTGCAATGCAAATAGCCCAATGGCTCGAAAAACATCCTGCAGTTGATTGTGTGCATTACCCCGGCCTTGAATCTTACAAAGCACATGCCATGGCAAAAAAGTACATGAAGCTCGTTGACTCGGGAGAAAATATGTACGGATTTATGCTCGCTTTTGAAGTGAAAGAAGATGGGCCTGATGCTTCTAAGAATGCCAGGGCATTTTACGACGGACTGAAAATGATCTGGCGGGCTACAGATCTTGGCAGGGTCAAAACCATTGCCACACTCAATGCTATTTCGACGCATCAGCAACAGGGAGAAGAAGGCAGAAAACTTGCTGAAATAAAACCTTCAACCTGTCGTTTATCCATTGGCATTGAACATCCTGATGATATTATAGCCGACCTGGATCAGGCTTTTCAAAAAATTCAGAAGAAATAATTCATTCCTCAATGTTGTATTATTCGACCAATAAAAAGGCAAAACCGGTAAGCTTTGCTGAAGCTTTGCTTAAAGGTCTGGCTCCTGATAAAGGATTATTCATGCCGGAAAACATTCCTGTTTTATCAGGAACTGAAATAGCAGCATTCGCCGGCAAACCTTACCATGAAATTGCATATTCTGTTATCAGGCAGTTCCTGAAAAGTCAGATACCTGATCAGGAACTCTATGAAATGGTAAAGGATGCCTATAATTTTGATGTTCCACTGGAACAGGTTTACCACAGAAATTATATCATGAGGCTGGACCGTGGGCCAACGGCTTCGTTCAAGGATTTTGCAGCCCGCATGATGGGAAGGATGATGCAGTACTTCCTGAAAAAAGAAAACAGAAGCCTGCTGATCCTGACCGCCACCTCCGGTGATACGGGAAGTGCAATTGCCAATGCTTTTCATGGGCTTGATAACATAGAGGTTGTTGTTCTTTTTCCCGAAAACGAAGTCACTGAAAGACAGCGAAAACAAATGACCACTCTGAGTGAAAACGTCCGTATCATTGCACTTGAGGGAAAATTTGACGATTGTCAGTCGCTGGTGAAAGAAGCCTTCATGGACAAAGACCTTGACACACTGAATCTTTCATCGGCTAATTCCATTAATATCGGAAGACTTGTCCCTCAAATTGTGTATTATTTTTACTCATATGCACAATTATCCGAAAAAAAGGGGGAACCCGTTATTTTCAGCGTTCCTTCAGGAAATTTCGGTGATATGATGGGAGGCGTGCTGGCTATGAAGATGGGCTTACCTGTCAGGAAATTTGTTATAGCAACAAATGAAAATGACGAATTTCCAGCCTATCTGAATACCGGGAAATATACCAAGGTTGATCCTTCCAGAAACTGTATCTCCAGTGCCATGAATGTGGGACATCCGAGCAACCTCGCCCGGCTGGTCGGGCTTTATGGTGGTGTAATGGATGAAAAGGGGAATATCATAGAAGCGGCCGACATGGAAAGTATGCGCAAACAAATATGGTCTGCCGGAATAAGTGATGAAGAAACGCGTCAAACAATTTCATCTGCGTGGGTTTCTTACGGACTGTTACTCGAACCTCACGGTGCTGTGGGCTGGGCCGGATTAATGAAATATTTCGGATTACCTACAGGTGATCATACTCCGGAACAACTGGCAATCTGTCTTGAAACAGCTCATCCCGCCAAATTTCCTAAAGAGATCAACGACATCCTCAGGATTGATCCTGCTCTGCCAGATAGCCTTAAAGGTTTGGAATCCAAGCCTGAGCAGTTTACCAGGATGAAAAATGCCTATGAAACCTTTAAGCAATTTCTGAAAGATAATTATTGATGAACCCCTTATGAAATATATTATTATTCTGGGTGACGGAATGGCGGATTACCCCATTGAAAAACTGGGAGGTAAAACCCCGCTGATGTTTGCAAACACTCCCCATATTGATGCACTCTGCGCACAAGGGAGGACAGGGAAACTGATTACCGTTCCTGGTGATATGCCTCCCGGCAGCGAGATTGCTAACCTTGCCGTCCTTGGCTACGATGTGAAAAAAGTGTTCGAAGGAAGAGGAGTTCTCGAAGCAGCCAGTATGGGAGTTAAGCTGGCTGATGATGATCTTGCTATGCGGTGCAATCTCATTTGTATTGAGGATGAGAAAATTAAGAATCATTCATCAGGGCATATCTCCACTGAAGAATCGCATGAACTTATCACAAACCTACAGGAAAAGCTGGGAGATGAAACTGTTCACTTTTACCCCGGGGTAAGTTACCGGCACCTGCTGGTTATTAAGGGAGGAAATAAAGCCATTGAGTGCACTCCACCTCATGATGTACCGGGAACACCTTTCCGCAATGTTTTGGTCAGGGCCCTGTCCCGGCAAGGAAGCTCCACTGCTGATTTATTGAACAACCTGATATCAAGATCTCAGGAATTATTGATTCATCATCCTGTAAATATAGAGCGTAAAAATGCTGGCAAGGATATGGCAAATTCCATCTGGCCGTGGTCGCCGGGAAATAAACCTGAGATGAGAACCTTTAAAGAGCTCTACGGTTTAACAGGTGCTGTGATATCTGCGGTTGACCTCCTGCATGGAATTGGGGTATATGCGGGGTTTAAATCCATTTCGGTTGAAGGGGCAACGGGTTTATATGATACCAATTATGAAGGAAAAGCCAAAGCCGCACTGGAAGCTCTGAAAGAGGTTGATTTCGTTTATCTTCACATTGAAGCCAGCGATGAAGCAGGTCATGAAGGTAATGTTGACCTGAAAGTGAAGACCATCGAATATCTTGATGAGAGAGTAGTGAAGTATATACTTGAAGAAACTGCAAAATGGCAGGAACCCGTTACCATTGCCTTACTTCCCGATCATCCTACGCCATGCAACCTTAGGACACATACACGCGATGCCGTACCATTTATTATTTTCAAACCGGGTACTAAACCTGACGATGTAATAATTTATAATGAAGTCAGTGTCGAAAAAGGGTTTTACGGCACGCTTAAAGGCGATGAGTTTATTAAAGAGTTAACCGGATTCTCTACCAGATAACAACTTTATTCAGGAACTTGTTACTATTTGTTTTTACCACTAAGAAATACTCTCCTTTGGGGAGATTGCTAAGCTGCATGTCAATGGTATGAGAGCTGCTTTCCAGATTACGGTTTTCTTTATATACCTCTTTCCCAAGCATATCAAACAGGCTGATATTTGCAAAACCCGTTTTCATCTCTGTAAACTCGATAGTGAACCGGCCTTCACTGGGATTCGGATATACGGTCATACCGGCAGTGATTTCCTGTTCTGTTATCCCTTTGGGACTATCAGTATTGCCATCGTAATGAGCACATACGGGAGTTGTAAAATTATTATTGCCAAACTGAACGGTCAATATGGGAAATGCTGCATTTTCACGCCAGTACATATATTTATTTATCAATGTTGTCTTTCCCTGTGATAAACAAAAGGATTGAAGAACACTTGCAGGTGCAGGAATGCCATTGATATAAAAACTATCTTTCTGAACCGTCATTCTCTTTACCATCAGAGCATCATATGGATGACCTGTGCCTGATTGCCCGGGAACTATAACCTTTCCCCAGCCAACAACGGTATCCGTACGTTCAAAATAAGAAACACGGCGGAAGGATGCTTTTATCAGCGACATCGATTCAATTGTAAGAATATAATCAAGGGTACTCCTGTAATTATTATGCCATGCTGTTCCCATGGATAACGGGAAAACAATTACCTTTAATGGACTGCTGTAAACACAGTGTTGCTCCGGAATAATCAGATTGTCATTTTTACCTGCTGTTAAATCACCCAGATAAATCTCCTGCCTGGCAATAACCGATCCCAAAACACTGACCCCTGAACCATCCACTTTGCAATATGAATTATAGATATACGTCTTGTCGTAAATTATGCCTGAAACTCCCGGTGTGTCAACATAAGTTGCTGTAGGGAAATAGGGGCTTTTAGGTGGGAACAATCCGTAACTGCTTGCAGGCACTGCTGTAAGGTTATCATAGTTCCATTTTTGATTTTTCCCTGTTTCAGGTAATGGCACTTCTGATTTCAAATCAACCATAACACGAAATACCTGTGGATAAAAAGGCATATTTTCCTGGGTAAGGATGATCGGATTCTGAGCCTGTGAAATCATCACAGAAAATACACATAAAATAAAGAATAATTTTCTCATCGTCACAATTTGTTAAGAAGTGTAATAATGCAAAGATACGTCAAATTTCAAAAATGACGTCAAATAATAAAAAAATGTATTTTACCTGACAATAATTTTAAATACCTGTTTTTCATCCCCTGAAGAAATAACCAGTTGATAAATACCTGCACCGGCACCATTAATCTGAACAGGCATCTTAAAATTACCTGAAACATCGATAAATTCTTTAACTATTTCCTGCCCGAAAATATTGAAGACAGCAATGCTGTAATGTTTATCAGCCACATTGGCAAATTCAAGATCAAACTGCCCGTTGTTAGGATTGGGATACAAACTCACCCCCCCGGACTGACTGACATTATCCAAACCCCAGTGTGGATCAGCCTGAACGTCCATATCAAAATACATACTGGACGGTGTGGTAAAGTTATTTGATCCATAATTAAATATAATCACCGGGTATCTGCAGAATTCCCTCCAGAAAACGTGTCTGTTCATTACAGTTCTCGTACCCTGGGCAAGGCCGAAATTTGAAAGTAAAGAGGAAGGTGCAATAGTACCGTTCATATAGAAACTGTCAACGGTAACCCCCATTCTTTTTTCCAGGAGAACATCATAAGGGATGCTGTGTCCGGAACCGGCCGGTATCCTTAATTTTCCCCAGCCGACAATGGAATCAAACCTGTACAAATAAGAAATTCGAGTACAGGGAGTATGGTTCAGTGATAAAGAAGCAATGGTCAGTTCAAAATCAGCATTCATGGTATAATTGCTGACCCAGGAACTGCTCATTGTTGCCGAAAACCTGATCACGTTCATCGGGTTTGTAAAAATATCCTGTTTTTCCGGAAAAATACAGGAGTCGTTGTTGTTACCCGTCAACGCTCCAATTCCATATGGCTGCCTGTGAATAATATCGCCTAAACCATACACACCGGAGGTGTCTTTTTTATAATACATACTATAGTAAAAGTAACGTCCGGCAATAAAAACAGACGAAAGGTTTGTATCTGCATAGGTTGCTTCCGGGAAAAATGAACTGTTAGGAACTGAATAACTGAATGGATTGGTGGGACTTGTAGTTACACTTGAGTAATCCCAACTGAGGTTGGCACCTTCTGCAGGAGCATTAATACCGGTAATTGAACCGCTGACGGCATTAACAACTCCGGGTGTAAGATTAGTGTTGTAACTCCACAGAGTGATCGGCGACTGAGCTTGTGAATAAATAAAAGCTAAACACATAACAAAAAATAGTAATTTTTTCATAAAATTAATTTTTAAAAGTTATCCAAAGTTAAAGAAGTTTAATACGAAATGCAAGATGGGTTAATATTAATTTTGCTATTTATATTAATAAAAACTCAAAACAGGAGAAGTTTACAGTACACTTCATTTTCTTTCATACGTCAAAAAATTAATTATACATTTACTTCTATAATAAACAGGAGTATCTTTGTACTAAAAATATTAATAACACATTGGAAAAGAATCCACTTATTCCATTGGTAGCATTAGATGAACATTCCTTCGAACAATTGTTCCGCAGCGAATATAAAGGACTGTGTTTTTTTGCAATCCGTTACGTCAGGGATATGGAAACCGCAAAGGAAATTGTACAAGATACATTTATCAGTCTTTGGGAGAAAAGAGACAGTATTGATATGGAAAAATCGGTGAAATCATACCTTTCCACTTCCATAAAAAATAAATGTTATAACCACCTGAGAAATAATAAAAAGTTTAACAGCGATTTAATATTGGATGATGTACTTTGCGAAAAGGTTTCTTTCGAAAGTAATGATAAACTGATAGAAAATGAATTAAAGGCCAGAATAAGCACAGCAATTGATGAATTACCAGAAAAGTGCAGGGAGGTATTCCTGCTCAGCCGCTATGAAAACATGAAATACCACGAAATTGCCATCAAATTACAAATATCGGTAAAAACCGTTGATACCCAAATGTCGAAAGCACTTCAGCATATGAGGCTTAAATTGAGTGATTATATGACATTGGTTTTCATTATTGTTTGTATTTTTTCAGTCGTTAACAAAATAATGAAATGAATATCAGGGTAAAAAGGAAGTTCAGTGTATATTAAACAGGGAAACAATGGAAAATCTTAAAGAATATTATATCGATCTGATAACAAGACATCTGGCAGGAGAGCTGAGCCCGGAAGAAGTTCAGGATCTGGCTGACTGGATAAGTCTGTATCCTGAAAATCTCAAGTTATATGAAGACTACAGTAAAATTTGGGACACCATTGTTAAGGATCAGATTGAAAAAAATGTAAATTTAGATGAAGAGTGGGAAAGAATATTATTTAAAATCAGGAATCCCAAACCCGCTATGGTTAGCCGGGAAAAAATTCTTACAGGTAAGTTCGGGAGAAGTTCAGTAACGAAAATATTCATGCCCTTTTTAAAGATAGCAGCAGTATTTTTAATTCTTGTACTGGCTTCATTATCAATATACTTTCTTACAGCTACAGGCAAAGAAAAAACGCTTCTTGCTACAGATGATTGTCTGGAAAAAGGCCTCCCCGACGGCACCATCATTACTATGAATTCAGGTTCTAAACTCGTTTACCCTGAAAAATTCGGCAAGCACGAACGCAAGGTAAAACTGAGCGGCGAAGCATATTTTAACGTTCATCGTGATTCAAAAAAACCTTTTGTCATCTCAGCTGACGATATCAGGATTAAAGTTCTCGGCACCTCATTCTATGTTAACACAAAAGCTTCGGGCGAAAATGTGGAAGTAGTTCTGACGACCGGTAAACTGGCTATTTTTTGCAAGAATAGGCCCTCTGAGATAATGACGCTTCACCCCGGTGAAAAAGCGATAGTAAATAAAAAAACAGAAATCATCATTAAAAAACAGAATGATGACCTCAATTATATGTCATGGAAAAATAAAAAGATAGTATTTTACAATAATACCCTGAATGATATTATTACGACTTTAAACCGGGTATATCATTCAGATATTGTCGTCAGGAATAATGCTATCAGTAACTGCAGACTTACGGCCACATTTAATAATCAAACCCTCGAATCTGTTCTGAACGTCATTAAAACGACCCTGGATATTCAAGTTAAGCAAACAGAAACCGGCATTGAACTGTGCGGCGATGGATGCAGGTAAACCCGGAATAAAGCCGGATAAAACTTATTATCTGGTTGCAGCAATGAATTTTATTATTTTATTATTTGTTCTTGTTCCTCTTTTCACCTTTTCTCAAAACATTAACCGGATTATCACCCTACAGCTGAAAAACCAGTCGCTAAACCAGATCATTGATACCATTGGCAAATTAGCCGATATTAATTTCTCCTATAATCCTCAAACGATAGTTGTCGATAAAAGAATAACCATCAGTATTGTTAACAAACCGGTAAAAGAAATACTTGATGAACTGCTCGGAAAATACAACATTGAATATTACATAGTTGAAAACCAGGTGGTGCTTAAACCTGCTCATAGCGCCAGGAATATACAAGACGTCGAAAAAAAATCATCTGATAAACCCAGGCCCCGTCACAGTATAAGTGGTTTTATTAAAGATAAATCAACCGGTGAAGCCCTCATCGGGGCTGTCATATACAGCCAGGGCTCAACTACCGGCGCATCCACCAATGCTTATGGTTACTATTCCTTAACACTGCCTGAAGGTCATTTTATTCTTGCGATAGCTTTTTTAGGATATGTTACCTCTTTTCAAAATATTGATTTAAATAAAGACATATCTCTATCTGTAGAACTGGCGGAAAACAAGTTTTCAATAAATACAGTGGAGGTATCGGCTTTTGACAGCTCCTCAGCTGTTACAAGTAACAGGCTTAGCCAGATCAGGCTGAACACCAGAATCCTTTCCGGCCTTCCCGGTTTTATAGGTGAAGTGGATGTCATAAAATCATTACAGCTTATTCCCGGCATACAATCTTTCGGTGATGGCTCCGCCCTGTATTTCGTTCGGGGGGGCAACAGCGATCAGAACCTCTTCCTGGTTGATGAAGTTCCGGTATATAATCCCTCCCATCTCTTTGGATTCGTTTCCGCCATTTCGCCTGAAGCAATAAATGATATTCAGATCTATAAAGGTGATTTTCCTGCCCGTTTTGGCGGCAGACTATCATCTGTCATTGATATAAGTACAAAAAACGGCAATATGAAGAAACCCGGATTTTCCGGTAATATCAGTCCATATTCTTCAAGCCTTTCTGTTGAAGGTCCAATAGTTAAAGAGAAATGCTCTTTCTTTCTTTCAGGAAGACTTTCCACACTATACTGGATGAAACTCTTTAAAACTCCGTTAAAGTCTTTTAATATCAGTTACTATGACATCAATGCGAGGCTTAATCTGAAAATGAATGATAATAACAGGCTTTTTCTTACCTTTTATACCGGGAAAGATATTTTTAACCAGGTCAATACTTCCTCCATAAATACTTATGGAATAAGCTGGAACAACATTTTATCAGCACTCCGCTGGAATCATATTTTCAGTCGTAAATTATTCTCGAATACCACTGTATACTATTCTCAGTATAATTACTATCTGTATATTTCCAAAGAGCAGAATGATTACTGGAATTCATCTGTAGCGAACGTTGCATTAAAGAGTGATTTTTCCTGGTTCATCAACCCGAACAATACTATCAGAACCGGTATCGAAGCTGCCATGCAATTTTCCAACCCGGGCAATGTCAGCATTTCAGACAATGAAGTACAGCGCAATGTACCGGTTATCCCACGTTACAAATCACTGGAATATGATTTTTATTTGAGCAATGAGCAAAAAATAGGGAAACGTTTATCACTCAGCTATGGTTTCCGCTTGCCGGTATGGCAGGATATCGGTCCGACGACCGTTTATAATTTTAACGTCAGCTATCATGTTTTTGATACTGTCAGTGTACCCAAAAATTCAGTATATTCGACATTTTTCAGCATAGAACCCAGGATAAACATTCAGTATTTCCCGGGTAAAAATTCAGTCATTAAAGCATCATATTGTAATTCAACACAATTTGTCCAGGTTTTATCAAATTCAACAAGCCCTTTCACCTCGCTTGATGTCTGGGTACCTGCCGGCCCTAATATCGATCCTCAGAAAGCCGACCAGTTTACCCTGGGATATTTTGGCAAAATATTCAGGTCAAGACTCGGATTCTCCGCTGAGGGTTTTTATAAATTATATTCTAACCATATAGACTATAAAGACAATGCAAACATGCTCTATAACCCTCTTATTGAAGGCGAGTTACGTTTTGGGAAAGCCTGGTCATACGGTCTTGAACTTATGGTTCACAAAGAAGAGGGAAAATTCACCGGGTGGCTATCCTATACCTATTCGAGATCGTTCAGCCAGACAGAAGATGTTAACAACAACCTTGCTTACCCGGTTTACTATGACCGTCCACATAATATTTGCCTGAACCTTTCTTACAATACCAATAAACACTGGGCATTTTCAGCCACCTGGATTTTTTTATCAGGTAGCGCAACCACCACACCTGTTGGGTTCTATACTTATAACGGCTATAATATTCCGATATATGGTAGTAAAAATAACGGAAGACTTCCCCCCTACCACAGGCTCGATATTTCGGTTTCCTGCAGGCTTAACAAGCCGGAAAAACGCTTCAGTCATACCCTTGTACTGAATTTATATAACGTATATGCCCGTCTGAATCCGTTTTCTGTTAATTTTAATAAATTCGATAATAAAGGGAATTATGTCGTCCCTGCCAATCTGAATGGTAATTACGAGCTTGTTCCCACTATAATATCTGTTGCCGGTATCATCCCATCTGTTAATTATCAAATTCGGTTTTAATGAAAAAGAAGTTGATATTTGCATTTATCGTATCCTTGTCTTTCTCATGCGAGAAAGAAACTCAGTGGGCCATACAGGATAATGGCAACCACTATATTGTTGTCAATGGAATAATTACCGATGAATATAAATATCAGTCAATTCAGCTTTCATATCCTGTGAACAGTCTGAATACAAGTCCCAGGCCTGTTACAGGAGCCGCTGTCATCATCAGCGATGAGGATTCCTCCTATATCCTGACTGAAAGGATCGCTAATTCAGGAGTATATTTCTCTGACAGAAAATTTGCAGGCCGTCCTGAGAAGAACCATTCCCTGATCATTAACGTGTATAACAAGGTTTACTCAGCCAAGGCCTATATGGTTATGTGTAAGCCTTTTACAGAATTCAGATATTCAAAGAACGATGAAGATAATTTATATCATGTCGACTGGGTAGCCTCAGTCTTTAATTCAGATAAACCTGCCATGTGGGAATTACTCATCGACTGGTCGCATGTTACCGGTTATGAAAATACCGATACCTCAAAATGCAAAGCCAGAATGCTGTTTTATACTTTACCCACACTGGATGTAAGTGAAATTTTCGCACCTGAAATGGAAATTATCTCATTCCCTGCCGGAGCCACTGTGACAGAAAAAAAGTATTCATTAACACCTGAACATGCCGAATTTATCAGGGAAATTCTATCCATAACAAATTGGAGAGGAGGTCTTTTCGATACCGCACCTGCAAATATTACAACAAATATGAGCAGTGGCGCAGTCGGATATTTTGGTGCCTGTGCAGTACTCTCCATAACAACCACTATCAGTCCATAATTATCAATATCATTTATTATCTGACCATAAAACTATTTTCAAAAAGCAGTCAGGGTAAAACAGATTTAAAGTGTATTATTAAAAACAAAATTTAAATTGTATGAAAACAAAAAGAATGATCAAAACAGTCCTGATTCTGGTAATAGCCTTAGGAATCAGTTTTACAGGTTGCAGAAAAGATAAAAGCAATGACAACACACAATCACTGCAACAGCTTGCTAACGATGAAACGGATATTCAAACCGCTTCTGACGATTTATTAAACGATGCCAATGACGTACTGTCTGGAGGACAGGCCAAGTCGCTCAACGCTATTCCCTGCGGAGCCACCATGGATTCTCTTATTGTCAATGATACCATAACTTATACCCTGACTTTTAACGGCTTGAACTGTAATGGCAGGAAATACAGGACAGGACAGGTAAAAATCACAAAAAATATTAACGATCACTGGTCAACAGCAGGTACTACAGTCCGTGTTCAGCTGATAAATTTAAGGATTACCCGCGTTTTAAGAAACAGATCGGTTACCCTCAACGGGATTAAATATTTTACCAATATGAGCGGTGGCCTTGTAAGAAATTTGGGGAATGGCGTCACTTCCGTCATTCACAGGGTAACGGGGAATTTAGAAGCCACATTCGATAACAACACCACCAGAACATGGGCTATAGCCAGACAACGAACTTTTACCGGAACGCCAGGCCAATTGATTCTTTCTGTCGATGGGTTTGGCTCAGCCAACGGATATAACAATCTGGTTACATGGGGAATTAACAGGAACGGTGAAGAATTCTATACCCAAATCACCCAATCTGTTATTCATCGTCAGGAATGCGGCTGGGACCCTGTATCAGGTGTTAAAATCCATCAGGTTCCTGCAGACAATAAAAGAGCAGTAATTTCTTTCGGGTACGATAACAGTAACCTCCCCATTACCGGTAGCAACTGTCCCGATAAATTTAAAGTTGACTGGGAAAAAAATGGTCATTCAGGCACATTGTTCCTTGAACTATAGGATATTCAAACATAAAAAACAGGCTGTCAGCATATGGCAGCCTGTTTTCTTTATTAGCGAATGGGATTGATAGAAAAGCCGGTCACTTTTTAAATATGAACATATCATGAACAGCATCGTATTCAGCCAGATCGCTTATATTAAACTTTTCCGTAAGGGTGAAGATCATGTCTTCCTTATAGCGAATGCTTATTTTATATAACTTGCTGTTCCTGTCTCTTTCTTTATCTGCAATAATTCCTGACGCAATCGCCAGTCGGTTATAATCCGGCGAAAATTTTATCCCAAAAACTTCTGATAGACGGCTTTTATAAATCTCATAAAGTTCACTTGCAGTAATTGATTTGATGTCTTTTAAAATGAAATGAACAAGGTAATAAAGAAAATCTGCATCCAGTTTATTACCGGAAAACCCGCTTGATTCTCTCCACCTCATAAAGTTAACTTCCATTTTGCTGGAATAACCGTTTCTTTTTGATTCATGATATTCACTTTCGTTTTCAAATCCCATACGGCACGCTTCTTCAAACTCATGGGCATTCTTAAATCCGGAACCCATTGCCTTGTAAAAAGAAGAACTGTCCTTAAACCCCATATGGATAGCTCTGTCAAAATCATTTAAATTTTTAAACCCGGCATTAACAACACTCCTGAAAAAGTTTCCTTCATTAGTGACATCTAAAAAACTCCGTATCTGCTGATCATGAAAAACATAATACTGATATTTCGATTGTATTTCCTCTATTGAGTTAACAAATCCCAGTGCCCGTGCTTCAAAATACTGCCTGTCACTTTCATAACCTTTACCCATGGCTTCACTGCGGTAGAAATCTTCTGCGAGCATGCAGCCTTTATCAGCTCCCATCTTGAATTCAGGTAATGATTTATATCCTTTTGCTTCTATTTTAAATATATAGTTCCCGTGAGGATACATAAAATACTCTTTGGCATTCTCTGAAGCGATCAGAACAAAATCAGCTTCCACGTATAATTTATTGAACAGATTCAGGAAATCAGAAGGTGACAGTACCTCAATTTCAATCATGCTCTGAAAGTCGGGTTTAGCTGTCCTGATGTGAATAATATCGTTCTCCATGTTATAAATAAATGTTATTATGAGTTGACGAATTTATATATTTTTATCATACCAATCATAACTTCAAAGAATTTTAAAAAGTCAATATTTGTTAAAAATGGATTAATCGATTCCTTATCAAATTAAAATACATTATATCCGTTATTTTAAAAATAAAAAAGCAGGATTTCATTAACAAACTTTCGATATTTTTTGTCTATGTGAACAGAACCCCCTGTGCAATTATTGATTTTTAGGAGAAATATAAACAAATAAGTGATAATTTTGTATTATTAACATAGAATTCCGTTAGCTGATGAAAAAAGGATTTTTCTTATTCTTTTTGATTTTATTATTTGCTTATCAGGCTAATGCAACTCATCAGCGGGCAGCAGAAATTACCTACCGCTATATATCAGGTCTGACATATGAGATTACCCTCATCACCTATACTTACACTCCCAGCCCGGCAGACAGGCCTCAGATAGAGATCAGCTGGGGTGACGGAACTTCTACAATGGTTGACCGCCTTGACAGCATTCATATGGCCGGCGATATCACTAAAAATATCTATATTGCCCAACATACTTTTCCTTCTGCCTCCACCTTTCATATTTCCATGCTTGATCCTAACCGTAATGCAGGTGTTATTAATATTCCCAACTCGGTTAATATTCCCATGTATGTTGAAACTGAACTTGTGATTAATCCATTTTTGGGTAACAACAACTCGCCTGTTTTACTGAATCCTCCGCTCGACAGGGGCTGCGTGGGGAAACCTTTTATTCATAATGCAGGTGCTTATGATATTGACGGTGACAGTCTTTCCTATCGTTTAGCTGTTTGCCGGGGATATGATGGTCTGGACATACCGGGCTATTCTTATCCTGCAGGGAATATTTTCAGGATTGATCCTGTTACAGGAGACCTGTTGTGGGATTCTCCGTTAATGGAAGGTGAGTACAATGTCGCTTTTCTTATCGAAGAATGGAGAGAAGGCATCAGGATCGGTTATATTACCCGTGATATGCAGATAACGATAACAAGCTGCAATAATGACCCACCGGTTATAAGGACGATCAACGACACCTGCGTTGAAGCTGGAAGTCCCTTATCATTCATGGTTACTGCAACAGATCCAAATCCAAGGCAGATTGTCACTCTTACTGCAACGGGCGGACCTTTGTTCATTTCTGAAAGCCCTGCTTCTTTCAATCAACCGGTATCTGATACAGGGAGTGTTTCTTCAGAATTCAGATGGCAGACAGTATGCAATCATGTACAAAAAAATCCTTATTCCATATTTTTTAAAGCTGCCGATAACGGAGAACCCGTATCACTTGTATCTTATAAAACATGGAATGTAAAAGTAGTGGGGCCATCTCCTAAAAATCTCACAGCTGTTTCTATGGGTATCAGTATAAAATTAAACTGGAATAAAAGCAGCTGCCATAATGCTATAGGATACGAAATATTCAGACGGAACGGTTATTACGGTTTTATACCAGGCTATTGCGAAACAGGGGTGCCTGCATATACGGGCTATGTTAAAATTGCCGAAGTCAACGGTTTGACGGATACAATGTTTGTCGATAATAATAACGGCAGCGGCCTGATACATGGCATCGACTATTGCTATATGGTTGTTGCATTTTATCCTGACGGGGCTGAAAGTTATGCTTCTCTCGAAGCCTGCGCCTATCTTAAAAAAGATGTTCCCGTTATCACCAATATAAGTGTCAGAAATACTGACGTAAATCTGGGCTCTATGTATATTGCCTGGTCGAAACCTACCGAAATTGATACTGTGCTCATACCCGGAC
>Ga0114951_10001288_pt1 | contig 31596 bp, 19 predicted proteins | sample AM7aDNAmetaG_FD_88677 | JGI IMG/M metagenome (GOLD analysis project Ga0114951, IMG submission 88677) | Freshwater microbial communities from Finland to study Microbial Dark Matter (Phase II) - AM7a DNA metaG | ecosystem: Environmental > Aquatic > Freshwater > Lake | place: Finland: Lake Alinen... | reverse complement strand
TTCCTGATGCATCCCCTGTTTCATCACAGGCTTCTAACGTTCCTGATGCATCCCCTGTTTCATCACAGGCTTCTAACGTTCCTGATGCATCCCCTGTTTCATCACAGGCTTCTAACGTTCCTGATGCATCCCCTGTTTTAGACGAGGCTTCTAACGTTCCTGATGCATCCCCTGTTTTAGACGAGGCTTCTAACGTTCCTGATGCATCCCCTGTTTTAGACGAGGCTTCTAATGTTCCTGATGCATCCCCTGTTTTAGACGAGGCTTCTAATGTTCCTGATGCAGCCCCTGTTTTAGACGAGGTTTCTAATGTTCCTGATGCAGCCCAGGCTTCTAATGCCCCTGTTTTAGACGAGGCTTCTAATGTCCCTGATGCATCCCCAGTTTTATCCGAAGTCCCTGCCGAGGCCCCTATTATGTCTTCTCCCCCCGTTCGACAAGTAATGAGACGGCCTCGAATTGTCTCCTCCGATGTTCCCTCTATCGCATCCCTTCCTAGTATGAAACGACCCCACATTGTATCCTCATCCATCTATCAAACGATGCCAAATTCCGACCTTCTGGAGGCATGGAATACGACCACTCTTCTTGCCAAACGAAATCAAATCATAGAAATACTCCAAAAGAGAAACCTATTTCCCTCTCGAGCCTTTACCGAATGGGAATATGAATCAGGCGCCTATCCTGATACGATTGACCCCGAATTTTTGCAGAAATTATTGGCCAAACGTGAATTTGCCGAATCGTTGCAAACCACATGGAGACCCGACGTTGACCCATGTGATGCAGATTCCTTATTTGAAGTCACGCCCGTTCAGCGTTTTGTTACCAATTTTATGTCCCCTAAGACACCCTATATGTCAGCGCTTCTTTTTCATGGAGTAGGGGTCGGGAAAACCTGTGCGGCCGTTCAAATTACAGAGGCATGGCTCGAGCATTTTCCCAGCACGGAAGTCTATGTAGTTGCACCTCCCACGATTCAGCAAGGATTTTATCGAACCATATTTGATACGAAACGGGTTACCATCGGAACAGGTTCCGAACCAAACTCCGCCTCTCAATGTACGGGAATTACCTATATGACCCTGACCGATACATTATATGAACGTGACATGGCAAAAATAGAAAAAGCGGTTCATAAAGCGATTCGAAAACGCTATCGAGTATTTGGATATGTTTCCTTTGCAAACTATATTCGTGATGCGCTAAAGAGAATTCCTGTCCATGCTACGGAAGAAATAAAGAATGAAATGAAGAAGAAAATCATTCGAAATCACTTTACAGGAAAGCTACTCATTGTCGATGAAGCACATAATCTGCGTGATATTGCAAAGACAGAAAATACGGGAAAGGAAGACGAAAGTGACACGGCAGGTGGTAAACTACTTACTCCCTATCTGATGGATGTACTGATGTATTCCGAGGGAATGAAATTCTGTGCGTTAACCGCTACGCCCATGTACAATTCCCATGTAGAAATTATTTTCATATTGAATCTTCTCCTTATCAATGATAAAAAGGCATCCATTACTGCGCCTGATGTATTTGATGCATCAGGCGTCATTACCGAACGCGGCTCGACCCTGCTCTCCACGATTGCACAGCGATATGTAAGTTTTATGAGGGGTGAAAATCCAATCTCCTTTCCTGTGCGTCTCTTTCCTCACTCTCTTGCACCCATGGGCGCCTATCCTACTTCCAATCCGCGCGGCTCCACGATTGCAGAAGAAGATAAATCCTATTTTAAGCATTTGCCCCTTGTTCCCATTGTGCTACAAGATGATACCTTACACGCCACCATTCAATTTATGAATGCCCTCCCTCCTGGCGGTACAGGACTTAACACCATTATGCTCGAAAAACTGGTTCATGCAGGAAATTTTATTGTACCTTCTAGCGCAGAAACCGAGGGAAATACAGTGGACGCATATACACGGCGAACCGATAAGGATGCTCTCTCCACTGTATTTACCACGGAGGTTTCTGGTGCACATCGTCGATATCGTGCGAAACCCGCCGTTGGTGCAGCATGGCTTGCACGCGGTGCATTGAAACCCTATAGCCAGAAATTCGAATTCTTTCTTGAACGGGTTCAGAATGCAGAAGGATGTGTATTTGCCTATACACGATTTGTAAATGGAGGGGCCATTCCACTTGCATTGGTTCTTGAGGCAAATGGCTATACACCTTATCATCGAAAATCTCTTCTTGCAGATGGAATTCAATCCCCTGGGGGGAGACAATGTTCGCGTTGTCCGCGAAAAGAAAAGGAACATGGAAGCGCAACTCATTCGTTTTCCCCTGCCTACTATGGAATTCTGACGGGGAACACGGATATCTCTCCACATAATGAAGAGACAATTACCATCCAACGCTCCAAAGAGAATGTGAATGGAGAACTCATCAAGGTACTCATCGGTTCTCAAATTGCATCCGAGGGTGTCGATTTGCGATTTGTTCGCGAAACCCATATCATCGATTCATGGTTTCACTTAAATAAAACAGAGCAGATTATTGGGCGTGCCATTCGCTATTTATCTCATTGCATGCTTCCGAAGGAAAAACGCAACAATACGATTTATTTGTATGCGGCCGTTCTTCCTACCCCCACTCGAGAAACCGCGGATTTATACAGTTACCGTGTTGGATTCAAAAAGGCCGTTCTGATTGGAAAAGTAACTCGAATCATGAAGCAATCCTCGCTTGATTGCAATTTGAATAAGGATGCGATTATCATAACGGACCAACAGATGATAGAACAGATTGATTCGCAGCGCGTACTGAGAAAAGAAGTAGATAGTAATGATATGCCGTTTACTGCAGTATGCGATTGGATTGAAACCTGTGATTATACCTGTCAGCCGAAGATTGATGTACGCCGATTAGAAATGGATGATTCTACGTACGATGAATATTCCGCACGATGGCGCATTCATCAAATCAAAACGATGATTCAAGAGCGATTTGAAGAGCAACCCTTTTACCAATCAGAGGATTTATGGAATTTATTTTCATTAATGAATATCCCTCGCATGGCGGCAGTCGATGTATTGCACGATATTGTCAATAACAAATCATTTCAAATTAAACACGGGGACCAATCAGGTTACATTCGATATTGTAATGGGTATTATCTATTTCAACCCAATGTATATGCCGACTTAACCATTCCACTGTCGATTCGAGTCGCACGGTTTCCCATCAAGCGAGACGAATACACTCCTCTTGATTATGAGCCAACGGAATGGCTAGAAGAAAAAGAGGAGGACGTACAGGAACAGGTGTCCATAGAAACCCTGTGGACCGCCATGGAGTCATGGATAACAAGCCTCACTACGAGTCATTCGTATCGTCTTCCTCCTCCTGAAGTGAATCAACGTGTCCTATATGTATCGGAGGATGATAAGGATGTACAAACGATGTACCAACAAATACTGGAGATGGTTTCCATCTTTTATTCTTCGTTTTCCAGTTACAAGAATCCAGATGCCTTTCGAAAGGCGCTTCTTTCTTACTTTTGGGATGAATGGTTATCCATTGAAGAACAGCAAACTCTCGTGCATAAGAGCGGAATCAATGTGAGCGAATGGGTAAGAGAGAATCAATATCATTATAGTAGTAAAACGATTCATCGCTATTTGCATCCCAAGAATGGAATAATCGAATACATCTGTGAAAATGGAGAGGTCTGTCCGAAATCGGTCGCGGACCAGGTATCCCGTTCGGAAACCGATGCCATTCGAACCATCGTGGTGAATAAACAGACGACTGGCCCATTTTATGGATGCATGGTTCCTAAATATGGGTCATTTGTATTTAAAACAAATGAACCGCCTGTTTTGAATGGAAAGGTGGGCAGAGGAAAGGAATGTGGAAATGTGAGCAATAAACAACAACAACTTGCCTATCTTATCTCGATAGGTGACATTATGATGAGAGTCCATAAGACGGATTGTAATCTGAATCGCACGATTATTCTCGAATCACGTACGGTCAAGAATTCTACGCGAGCCTGTACCCTTATGAATTTATTTCTTCGTTTCTTGGATGCCGAACGAGTGGATAATAAACGGTGGTTTTTTCGCCCGGTTGCTGCATATTATACGCAGCATCGAGGCACCTTTGCGGCAGATAAAGTGTCTAGCTAATAAAATTGAGGGGAAACGAATAAGAAAAGAATCGCATACAGAAGAATGGAATCCGTTGCTTTCTTTGAGAAAAAAATCAGTTTGACTCCGAGTGATTTCAATGAATTGAAATCGACGTCCTTAGAGGAGTTGTTACTAAAACGTGCCAAAGAAATTGTAGAAAATAAATGCTCGGAACAAGGATTCGTTCTTTCCGGTTCGGTTCGCTTGCATTCCCGTTCGATGGGGTATTTTGAATCGGCACGATTTACGGGCGATGCCAACTATTATGTAAAGCTTCAGGGTACGGTTATCTATCCTGTGGATGGAATTCGTGTAATGGGCTCGGTGATTCGCAAAAATAAAATGGGGTTGTACATCAATTATCGGGACGCCATCCGAATTCAAGTTCCGCGTGACCTTCATCTTGGAAATCAAGAGTATGATAAGGTGGAAGTAGGAGACAATGTTACGATTGAATTGAAGCGCTCCAAGTTTGCAATTAATGATAGCTATATTCTTGCAAGCGGAATGTTTCTTTCTAACGAACGGAACCATGAAGAGAAGGAGGAGAAGGAGGAAGAGAAGGAGGAAGAGCCAGAGGAGGAGGAAGAGAAGGAGGAAGAGCCAGAGGAGGAAGAGGAGGAAGAGTCAGAGGAGGAAGAGGAGGAAGAGCCAGAGGAGAACTAAGGGCTCGCGGCTACCATCCGACTTGGAATATCGATACGGAGGTAGAGATGTCCTACGAGGAACGAAAAAAGATATTTGATAGCATCCAATTACTTGTCCAACCCGAACAAGAAGAAATCTTTCGAATCATTCGAAAATGGAAAGTATCCTATAGTGAAAACTCAAATGGAATATTTTTTGATTTATCCTCTGTTTCCGAGGAGGCATTTGAACCAATTAAGGAATATATCCAATTCTGTTTGCGAACACGCCAGGAGCACGAGACACGCTTACAAGAACTGGAAGTCATTCGTATCCAAAATGAGACCTATATCGATGAATAAAATTGAACATGTGTAGGTGTTCTTCATCCGGTAGCATGACGACTCCTTCCAGAATCTATCAAAATGTAAGCTATGCAGAACTTCAAACCTTTGCAGAACATAATCCCAATCGACGTCACATGCTGGAGCCGATTGAGATTCGTACATCCACACAGGAAACTACACTTGATAGTATATACCTGCCTGGGTATTCTAGTTTCAATCTGAATCCAGCAGGCATCCTCGGAGTACTGGCCTGCCTTGATGATCCAAGCTATTACCTTCTTGCTCCGATTCATGCACGCGTTCAGCAAATTATCGAACGCAGTACGGCATTGCAGCAGCAAACGGATCATCTGAAAAACACTTCGATTGCGCGAAAGAGAAAGAAGATGCACGATTTGATTGCTGCATCCTATCATGGGAGCAAAATGGAAGATAAGGACTACATCGAATTGTATCATGGAGTATCCGTCATGTGTTCCCTTCAATTCCTACTTATCAAGGAAGCCGTTCAGGACCACCTTGCCGACGGGATTCAGTATGCTAGCGCACTAAAGGGTGACATTCTGTTTTCCACCCCTCCCTCTACCTGGAGAAAGGAAACGCCTACCTATGTGGTGGATGTTCGTGGACGCTGGGTGGCAATTCCCTCCGAACTTTCCGCGGCACCTCTTTCCACCTTTCTTTCTACCTGGCTTACTTCCATGGAACAACATGGGTGGGTGATTCAATGGCCTGTCATCGATGCCACCAAAGTGAAACTGGTGGAACAGCTTTCTCTTCTCCCCAGTTGGAAGGAAACGGATAAGAAATTGTCCAAAGATACGCTATCGGCTCGGCTGAGTCGCTTACAAACCATGGATACCTTTGCTAGTTGGACCTAAACAGGGTTCTACCTATTTTTAGTAGATGAATTCATTATCTACGGGTCCATCGATTGGCAAACACCTACTCGTAAACGTATATGATGTACCTACCAGTGGCATCCTAGAATATATGACACAGGGTCTCCCCTTATTGCATCAAATGGTACATGACCTCCGTCTATCGATTATGTCACAAACGGGTCACCAATTTCCACCCGTTGGATATTCCTATTCCTATTTATTATCCGAAAGTCATATGACCATTCATACCTATCCCGAATACCAGTCCTGCTACATCGATCTATTTTGCTGTTCTCCTGATTTTGATTCCCTTCGTGCCATTCAGCTGATAAAACGTGCCTTTCAAACGGAACATGTTCGCTATCAAGTCGTGACACGTTAGAAAAGGGCTCATAAAATTGACACCATTCCTATCAGCCATCTAAGGTACTTTTGTCCATACTATAAATAGAATGGACTTGACCGTCGACCAACATAAACAACTTACGAGGGTTATCGAGGATTGGTCCAAGGACAGCACATTAGAATTGGAATCTACCTTTGGCGTAAAAGGGGTTGTGGATTCCAATACCTTTCTACAAATCGCCAAGCGGCTTCGTTCAAAATCATTTGAGGTCATGCCGCAAGATGACCATCTCAATATCATCACACCGAATCACTATCGTGTATCCATTCAAGGAATCGGAGCCATTCAATCCTATTGTCGAGACGACAACTTACAGAATCAATCCTTCAGCATTATCGAGAAAAAGAGCAATTCCCCTGACAGCACATTGGACATGCATGAGTACCATATTCGTGTAAAAATGCGACGGGAAACAGAGCTTCTCTCCACGGACCCTGCCGTTCATCCGTTGCTTGCCAATTGGAAAGCGGAGAAGAAGGCCTTCCGACTCATTCGTCGATGGAGTTTCAAAGGAAGAGGGATTCGCATTGATATGTCCATGGTACGTCAAACACGTCGTACACAGGAAGGGGAGTTTGAATGGACACAAACCTTTCTTAAAAAGAATGTATTGTTGGAACCCCCTCGATATGAAGTAGAAGTTGAATTGCTTCATCATACGGATGCAACGGCGACCCCTGCCCTGGCGCTTTCCTCCCTGATTCGCGGCATGGGGGAAGTGCAACGTGCCATTCAGAAAAATACCCTGTTGATTCGTAATTCTGTGGCCGCGCAGGTACGCTCCGAATATCAGCGTCTAACGGGAATGAACCTCTTCCGAGGAGTGAACCCGATTACACTTCAAGTTCAAAACATGTCATCCGATATAAAAGAGGACATTCCGAATGTTCGAACCGGGTACAATGTGACCGATAAGGCGGATGGACTTCGCGCCATGGGATTCGTAGATTCATCGGGGGAACTCTTCCTTCTTGACCAAAGCATGGCGGTGTATCGAACCGGTCTTCGAAATCATGCATGCGCAAACAGTCTAGTCGATGGAGAATGGGTGACACGAAAGAGTGATCATACGCCGATTCATCATTACCTTCTGTTTGATATCTATCATTTCGATGGGAAAAAGGTATCCGAACTTCCATTTGTTACATGGAAGGATGATATGGTTGATGTAGAAGGCCAGAGTCGATACAATAAGATGGTGGAATGGTATCGTTTATGGACAACGGGAATGGAAATTATCGATAAGAGTGTGACCGATGCAACACGGCTGATCGTGGCGGTGAAGCGATTCGAATTTGCCTCTTCTGGAAATACATCGGTCTTCAAGAAATGCTGTTCGGCCATTCTAGACGCCTCGCGAATCTATCACACGGATGGTCTTATTCTTACCAGTCATTCACAGCCTCTTCCCAATCATTCAGGAGGGCGATTTGATTATCAATTTAAATGGAAGCCCTCCATCGACAATACCATTGATTTCCTCGTCAAATACGAACGTCATTCTGACCTGCCGAGCGATAAGGTCTCGACTACGATTGGGCCATCTGGTGAATTGATTCAATACAAAACCTTGCATTTGTATGTCGGTGGAACCTCGCGTACCCATCCACGTGATATCATTCTGAATCAGCTCCCGATTGTTCGTGATGCACCTACCACCTACCAATCCATTCTGTTTACCCCACTCGATTTTCCTGATACCATGGCACATACCTGTTATGTTCCCATCCAGGAGGACCCTGACACACTCGAAATCTATTCTTCGACCGAAGATTCAAAGGAGCCCATTCCCAACTGCTCTACCGTGGAGATGCGATATGACCCTTCTCGAGAACCTGGGTGGCGCTGGATTCCTTCTCGTATTCGTCATGATAAAGGAGAACGTCTCCTTCGAGCCAAGGAGAAGGCGGAAGCGACTAAACGCGATATCAGTTACTCAGGCGTGATGAATGACGAAAAGATTGCGAATTCAGTATGGAATTCGATTCATGAACCCATTACCCTCTCCATGATTCGCACAGGAACGGACCAGCCTGCCGAGGAGGAATTGCGTGTCATTCTTTCTTCGCGTGATTCAAAAAGTAATGCCACCTATTATCAACGCAATGCACCGAAAGAGAACATGGCACTTGTGAAGGGATTGCAGGACTTCCACAATAAATACATTAAAAGCGAACTATTATTGAAAACTGCACTTCGAACGGGAAAGAATCTTCTGGATGTTGCCTGCGGAAAAGGGGGTGATTTGTGGAAGTGGATCAACAATGGCGCCGCGTATGTAGTCGGAATCGATTATGCAGGAGAGAATATCACCAATCCGCACGATGGCGCCTACAAACGCTATGTAGAAACCATTACGAAGTTTGGGCGTCAGCGTGTTCCCGAGATTGCCTTTCTGATTGGAAACAGCTCCAAATCCATCGTAAATGGGGAAGCAGGTGCCAATGAGCAAGAGAAGAATATGATGCGAAGCATCTTTGGGAAAGAACTTCCAACGGGACATATTCCCAAATACATTGAGGAAGTCATGGCGGGAAAGTTTCGCCAAGGAGCGGATATTGTTGCGTGTATGTTTGCACTTCATTACTTCTTTGAAACGAAAGAGACACTGGATGGATTCCTTGCCAATCTTTCGGATACGGTAAAACCAAATGGACTCTTTATTGGATGCTGTTTTGATGGAGAGCGTGTATTTCAACTTCTGAATCGCCTGGAGAAGGGAGAAAGCAGAGAAGGAACGGATGGCGCGATTACCTCATGGTCCATTACAAAACAATATGATACTGTACTCTTTCCATCCGATGATGCGTCCGTTGGACTGCCGATTGATGTCGAATTCATCAGCATTGGTTCGAAACATCGAGAATATCTCGTGTCCTTTGATTATTTGAAAAGTCGTCTTGCCGAGATGGGATTTCGTCTACTCAACGAGGTAGAATGCAAAGAGCTTGGACTCGTACACAGTACGGCCACATTTGAGGAGAGTTATGACATGGCGGCCAAACAGAAAATGAAGTTCAACATGCCTGATGCGGTGAAGGAATTCTCCTTTCTTAATCGTTGGTTTATCTTCAAACGTCAGGGAGTAATCGAGGCACCCCCTATCGAATTAGATGTTCCTGAGGAAGAAAAGGAAGAGGAAGCCACGGAACCCGTGGAAGCGGCCCCTCTTCTGGCGTATGTCCTGCCTGGTCCCAATGAACCGATTCCACAAAAAATCATTTATCCATTTGGAATCCAAATTGGAGGAAATGAGATTCTTACTGGAATGAATGGGGAAATCGACCCAAATGCCGCACGATGGCTCAGTTTGTCGGCACCCTTCCCAATTCCGGATCCTCTTCCCGACCTTACGAATCCATCGAGTAAAGCAATTCCACAGGGAAAGCATGTGATGTATCCCAGCATCGAACATTATCTAGCCTCCATGAAAATCAATCATTCAAAGGGTTCCTCTCTGGGAGAATCCCTCATCGGCCCGCATAGTGCCATGCGCACTGCATTTGAGCGTGAAATGCATAAATTGTTTGAAAGCAATCCCTCTACCGAATCGTCGCGATTCTATAAACTTCTGGCGCGCGAGGCAGAAATCATTCGAAAATTCATGTCAAGCAAGAGCAAACTGGCAGCAAGCAAAGTGAACATCGATGAAGAACAATGGATGACCGCTCGCGATGCCATTCTGGAACAGGCCCTTCTGTATCGATTTCGCTTTGATAAACGGTTTCATGAGATTGTACTGTCTGCAAAGGAGAAGGGGCTGTACCTTCTCTACACGAAAGATAAGGCGAACAATTCTGTCCGTGCCACCAGTTCTGAGTTATATGGCTCCTATGAACCAGGACTGACAAAAGGAAAAGGAACCATTCAAGGTGAAAATAAAGTGGGCGTGTTCATGATGCAGATGGCAGGATTCCAACTTGCGTTCCGTTCGTAGTCAGGAACCCGATGAGGGTTATTTTTTGTTACCGCTATCCCCCTGATTAGTAAAATTGAAGAAACGGTTCATCTTGGAGGAAGACATACCATGCCACACTATCCCTGGCAAACCCTTACTCAGTTGAATCGGCACGAACGTGACCAATATATTTCATTTGATGAGCCCACCCATAAATATACAGTAAATGGTACATGTAAGGGAAATATCTCCTGTACAGGGTTCATCCACGAATTCTTTGGGCACTTTGATGGAAAGGCCATTCTTACCAAAATGCGAAAAGGGGCCAATTGGTCGACCAGTAAATATTACGGAAAAACAGATGAAGAAATCATGAAAGAGTGGTCCGATAATGGAAAGAAGGCATCGACTGCAGGAACCGCAATGCATTTTGCGATTGAACAATTTATGCACGGTGCAGAGTCCGAGATTGACCCCGTTGTCCTTGATACGCCCGAATGGAAGTACTTTACCAAATTCTGGAAGGAACACGGGCATGACTTGGAGCCCTATCGAAGCGAGTGGGAGGTATATACCGATTCGGTGGGGGGGAAGAAAGGAGAGCGAACGATTAAACTATGTGGGTCCATTGATATGGTGTATCGTCGTAAATCAGATGGCAAGTTTGTGATTTATGATTGGAAACGCTCAAAAGACATTAAATCAGAAAATCCATTCGGCTCGGGTCTGGCTCCATTGGAGCATCTACCCGATACGAATTATTGGCATTATACCATGCAGCTGAATGTGTATAAATGGATTCTAGAAACGTACTATGGTCTCGAAGTGGCCGAATTGTATCTTGTGATTCTTCATCCTGATAATCCATCCTATCGCCGCATGCGACTGAATATCATGAAGGACGAAGTTGAAGATATGATAGAGTGCCGTCGCCGTGCGGTAGAAATGGGGAGCACACAAGCCGTTATCCTTCCCGTTCCTGAAGTCGAAGAACATCCTACTTCGCTTGCAAACTTTTCGTTCCGACTGTAGCCATACGTGGTCGTCTTATTTTTTGTTGTACCACGATGGGAATCTTGATAGGTTCTTCACTTGGTTCTCGTTTGGAGGGAAGCAGCATACTTGCCCCTTTCCATGCAGTCTGAAGCACCGCAGGCAAGGATGCAATCGATAGGGTGGGGACACCCTCTTCCTCTTTTAGGATTCCAATGGTGTCAGGTAAAAAGACCAGTATCATCACAGAGGAAAATACACCGGTGGAAGGTCGTACAAACTGTATGGTCTTTTCCCCTTCTGCCACTACACCCGTAAGATTAATCATACCAATGGGCTGTACTGTACGTTTCACATATCTACGAAGGCTTTCTTTTGTCATGATGGATGCATCAGGGGCAAGTGCTAATTCGCCCAATGTAAGTCCCAGGATACTGGTGAGCGGCAGTAAAGAGGATTCCGATGGTGCAAGAACGGCAAGACGCAAGGGGCTATCTTTTCCCAGGATGGGGACAAGTGCATCAGGAAATGTTCCCTCTAGAACCCTTTCATTCTTCTCATCTGCCATACGGGACATTTCCTCATAGAATTTTTTCTCCTCAGGGTGGTTTCGGGCCCAATCCAATCGCAACAGATTGGTCCATGTAGGAGAGGATTCGGGAATAATGTATTGGTCTCCTTCATGCACGGGTTCAATCATTGCCGTTACGGTGGAAATCTCGCCCTTCGACAAGAGCTGTTTTCGTCGACCAGGAAAACGTACCAATTCATCAATCACGCGTTTGGTATATAATTCGGGCGTACGCACCATTCGCTCCCCCTTGGTATCACTTAACTGTGTCACATCCTCTACATGCAACAAGCATTTGCCTTCCTCTTGCTTCCAGTAACAGGTACCGCTACAGGATTCTTCACTATCGATAAGACGACAATCCTTTCTCAAAAAAGAGGCGCGTTTCTCCCAATGCTCCTTATCAGGATAGAACCAGGAATGCAAGGTGCTGGATAGGTATAAATAAAGACGTTTTCTTCGTTCATATTCGGGAAGGTTCGAATCAAAAATGATGGTTTCAATTCCCTGTCGAATGGTCGCATCTTCACTCGTAATCCAATTCGAAACCATTAGTCTAAATTGTTGATAGGATTCTTCCCATGCTTTGTAGGTGGTGGTTCGATGTTCATCTGCTCCGCACCGCGTGGTGGCATCCAGTCGTTCCAGGGTGGACGCCCAACTGGTTTCTTTTATGTCTCGCTTGATGCCTGCAATGTCTCGATTGATGTCCCACTCGAATTGACGAATCGTAACGGTTCCGATGCCGAGCGTCTGTTGCATGGTTTCAAGTGATGCCGCATTTTCCGATTCCTCGACAGGAACATACAATCCGTTTTCCAATTGAATCGCAACGATTTTATTTCCTACCTGTTGACGGGCAATGTATTTCACCCGATATCCTGGGTAGAGAGAAAAGAGAGGCTCTAACTCGGTGCGATAATAGGATAGTACTTCTTCCACAGGTGCCGCTGAAAAATCCTCCCAATCAAGATACATATTCTTAATGGTAAAGGCCGAGGATATCGATACTATCCCATCATCAATCACAGGAAGGGCCACCAAACGGGTAGACCCAGGTGCAGCGCGAAAGGTAATGGCAACAATATGATTATAGCTATCTCGAACGACTCCTTCTGGCTCATAGGAGGTAGTCTTGATGGCATTCGACATGGGAATCATGGCCATGGGATGAACTCCTTGCTGTGAGGTATACATGGCACGATAATTACTTTGACACTGTGTATAGAATTCGTCCACCCGTTTCTTTACCACTTCGGGCCAATACCGACGAGAGGCATAATCCCATAACATAATCGTTTCATGTACTTCTCCTTCTGCCCCTTTGGGGGGTTTATTACTCGTGTGCAGATAGAGTTCATAATGTGAATAGGTGACATCGGTGCTTGCTATCTTCTTTTTCATTCGAGATACAAAGGCAACGTCATTCATACGATTGTGTTCCATGGATATTCCAAACGGCGGACATGCAATGGTAACTGGTTCCTGACCATTATCCTCCATGATAAGTAATTGTATCCCACGGCTATCTTGTTTCAATAGACCGGGTTCGGATAACAAGGGTTGAATATGACGCAGGTCCTTTCGTTGCTTTGGGTCATCGATGAATCGAATAAAACGACGATAGGCATTATAGATACGAAGAAGAGCATATACATTATTACTGGTCACCGTCATCCCTAATTCTCGCTGGGTCCACGTCATGAGCTCTTGGCGGGTAGACGGCATGGCAGACCCGTCCGCAGGATGGTAAAATTCCAATACTAAATTCCCAAAATGGCAACTCACAAATACTTTAGGGATAATCACCGTTTTGATGTGTTCCTTTACTTCATAGATGGAACTCTTATAGAGCAAGGGCGCAAGAATACCGAGTAATGATTCATAGATAGTGTCTTCTGTTCCGAATCGAAGAAACCCTTGTGCATTGGGACGTAGGCGAAGTTCCATCGTAACACGGCGTGTTATCTTCTCTGCTGAATTCTGTTTAAAAAAGGCATCAAAGGAGGGGGATGCAACTGCAAATCCATTCCGTTCTGGATTCTTCTTTGATTCTAAGATGTATTGTTGATGAATGGTTTGAAATAGATAGGCATAGGGTTTACTCTTACTATTTCCCTTATAAACAAGATGTTGAAACTCATCCTTTTCTTCTATCATGGGAACTTCTTTCTGAAAATAACTGCGCAGATGCGCATAGTTATCATCTGTACTACGAGGGTGCGCTTTTTTGGAAAAACTGGTAAAACAGCACGGCAACGCTAACTTATCAGGATGAGTGGTTTTACCAAGGAATCGAATGTGCTGATGATATTGTGGGCCATTTCGTGCTTTCTTACGTTCCATCACGGTATGACCCAAATGTGCCACTTTATCATCTGTAATTAACCGACCATGACAGAACGGGCATGACTGTTCGGGTTTTGGGTGACCCTCTCGGTCTTTCTTACTGTCAAAATCAGAAGGTCGAATCATGATTTCATCCACCAGACAAAAATACTGCGGACAGAAATAATAATGAAGGGTGGATGCATCGGACCCAAATCGCATCACCGTGATGGTTTCCTCATTTTCCCGTGGCTCAAGGGGTTCTGTTTTTCCATCAAGCGGATATTCAATCCACAGGAGGGCTTGGTCGTTTTCATATATTTTTCTCATACGTGTATATTGCTCCTTTGTTAGAACAGCAGGCTGACGGTCATCATTCTTTGAACAAGAGCGACTGTATCCTAATTGAGAATCGTCTTCTGTTTTGAATTGAAACAGGGCAGGATCGATTTCCTGTAGTTTTTTAATGAACCAGCTTGTGGGGTCGACCAGGCGCGGACCATCTGTCTTCGATGCGGTGCGGTCAACCATGGGAGCAGGGGCAGCCTTTGCTTCTAGTGGAACCTCCTCGCTCCCAAAGGGGTCATTAAATAGAGAGGATGCCGTGGAGGAAGGCGACATGTCGTTTACGAGGGAGCGATTCGATGCACTTTGTTCAGAAAATACATCCGCGTACAAATCCTCTTCCTCTTCTTCGCGTGTGTCTTCCTCTTCTACTTCCTTCTGAATGGAGTCTAACACATTATCTTGTTTCACGGTAAAGTATTCGTCGCTTTCAAGAAAAAGAACGGATAGAATCGTATAGATACGAACATAGGTTTCATAACTGTCAATGCGATTCACATGGATGTAATAAGAGGGATGCTTTTCATAAATGTAAATATCTACCCCTGGATGAAAACTCTCTACAAATTCTCCCTCTTCAGGAGATTGTAAGGTAAATACTCCTTTCTTGGAAATCCAACTCTTGAATGCATCCATTGCCTCTTTTCGTTCCAGCTGAAACTCATCTTGAAGCGCATCAATGAGATGATTCGCACGGCTTTCCTCCCCATCGAGTCGATGCTGGGAACTATATTGCGTAAGAAAGGTGAACAACACATCTTCTGATGTATATTGACTCACTGCAAGATAACGCAATGAAAGAATGGGATTGTCTTCGGGAAGTGGTTTGATTTCCTTGAGAAGGGTTTGGAACATGGGAAGACGCTGTAGAAGACGCGTCTTGGTAAATCGTTTTGAAGTGGGCCCCACACTCATCGTAAAATTTGCCGCCATTTCTCGGAGCTGAAATGAATCGATCGGCTGGGGAAGACCACTCCATACCTCATTGATAATCGCTTGAAAATGATGAAAATCGAGAACAGGATGTAGCTTTTTCATTTGTTTGGGTGGCTGTAAGATAAGGTTCATCGTTCCATCATTTAGTACCTGAATGGTACCATAAATAGGCTGTGTAATTCCCACGCCAGGTCGATGGACATATTTAATGGTACAGAAGTCCATATCAGGGGTAGGAGAGGGTTCCTTCCCCCACCCTTCCAGTACACGAGGATTACTCAACGTAGGCTCAGGAATAAGGTTCTTTACATGAAGTTTCGTAATCGGTGAACGTTCTGAAGGAATCAACCGCATATAGGGGCGTTTAGACGTCACAGGAATTCGATAGAACATCGACGCGGCACCTTCAAATCCATCAATCGGTTTCTTCCAGGTGAGTAACATATATCGTATTCCATTTAGTTCCATCGTATGCGATACTTTTCCATTCTGAATCATATGATTTAATCGGTCAATCGTATGCGCTCGTTTCGTGATAAAGAGGGAAATCTTTTTAGAAAACTGAATGTCTTCTTTGGTGGGAGAATAGGGTCCGCCCGAGGGAACATCGGGAAAATACGCAGCAAAGCGAAGATTCCAATCTTCCTGTGAAAGGGGAATGGCTCCTTTGAAATCACGCAGCAAGGCACGAAGGGAGAATACGTGAAACACAGGAAGCGCTCCTTTTTTCAGAAATACGTCTTCGATGGTACTGCGACCACGATACTCGACGTTCGGACTAGAATAACTTCCATCCCCTGTCACAAATCGGGAATCCCCTTCTGCAAGTGCCTTCCATGGATGAGCCAACTGATAGGTATGGGTGGGCCGATTCGAGTCAGGAAAATACCATAAATAATCAATCGGAACATATTCGGTTGCAATCGAAGGGGGGCCGTCCTGTACGGGAACTCCAACAAAGGTATAACGTGGTATCATGGAAGAATCGTCTTTAAAATGTGCACAAATCATCCTCTTAATCGTATCAATCGTGTCGAATGGATAGACCTCCAAGGCAATCGTTCGATGTTCCTCCTTTCCACTCCAAATCATACACTGAACCGGAGGAACCCCCTCCCGTAGATTGGAAAGTAATGGAGGAGCCAGTAATTGGTTTAGTTCTGCCGCCATCCCTATGGCTTTTTCATATAAAAAAGTCATGGAGAGGTTTCACACATGTATGTCCCTTACACTTTCTTGGACATGGTGCCGATTTGTGGATTGGTACCATCTTTGTTAGGGTCATACCGAGGAGAATCCGTGATATGTACTCCACAATAACTGACAGGGTGTGCCGAAAAATCAGTATAGGTGTATAGATTCAATGATTCGGCCTCTCGTAACAGCCATCCAAAATTGTTCCAGAATTCGGCATCGTGTCCAATCGACTCCGTACAAATATGAGCAAATTCATGCAATGCTACGAACATCATCACATTCTCATTGACAAGACTTTCATCGGGTCCATCTCGTTGTCTCAGGCACATATGAATGGATTCCCCCTTATTGACGGTGGAGGAGGTATACTCTGATTCGGGAGTGGCCTCCATGAATCGCTCGGGGTCATCGCGGAAGTTCTGAACCATCTGTTTCACTTGGTGCTTGTCTGGATATTTCTTTTCCAGAGCAGAACATAATTTCATAAGCTTCCTTCGAAGGGTCGCCATCATATTTGCCGCTTGTTGTTTATCGGCCATGTCACGTACCTTATATGCCTTTCCATCTACCGTGGAATTCACCATGACGGTGGGGAAATTACCCGTTCCGATAATGGATTGAAACAGTTTGTTTGCTGTTTGGAGGATGGACATTCTACTAGGATTCCATAAAGTACACTTATACTGGTTTCATCGTATTATCCTCGTGATGGATAAGATGATGAAAGGGAACACTTACTTGGGTTGTTTCTTTAGGTCGTCATTTGTGTCCTGAGGATTTCCCTGCTTGTTTGCAGGATTCACGGGCGGGCTCGCGGAGTTTTGTTCCTGTTGTTCCTTTCCTGGAGTAGCATGTACTCCAGCAGGAGCAGAACCATGCGAATTTTCATATCCACCGGTTTCACTTGCATATTGTGCATAGGGGCCACTTGTACCATTAAATCCTTCCATTGTACCAAATCCATATGGGTATTGTATCATAATGTAAAGGGCGGCTCCCACCAATAGAAGAGCAAATAGGAACATCATTTCATTCTCCATTTCTATCTGTGCACGGTATTATGTTTATGCACCAATCTCGAGTGGGCGATGGCTGATATCCGGAGAGATAGTGGACTGATTAAAGATGCTGACGGCCATCTGGGGGCACGGTGGCTCGGAGCGGACCTGGAGATTCGCGTTACGCATGCTCTGTCCTACCGTGTTGACGCCGATAAGGGCACCTGCACTTAGGAAGTTCTTTCCCTTCAAGGAGCCCGCTCCCATGGGATTCTGCTCCGCCCATACACTATTCATGTCCTTCGGGAGAAGCTCGGAGGGGGTCAATTGGTCACGAGGATAGCATCCTGCAGGGGCGTCTGCGGAGCCGAATTGAGCCGGACCCTGGTACGCGTTCAGGTCCGCAAATCCTTCCTTTGCGTGCATGTCCGTAAACTTGGCAGTCGCTGGAGTCGCTTGTTTCGCCTTCTCTGCCTTTTCCTTCTCTGCCTTTTCCTTATCTGCCTTGGCCTTCTCTGCCTTTTCCTTCTCTGCCTTGGCCTTGGCCTCTGCCGATTCCTCAAAGCCTTCGTACATTCCAAATGATGAAAAGAGATACGGATTGTATTGGTATACCAAAAATAGAGCAACAAGGAGAACAAGAGCGATTAAGATGACGTTCTGCATATCTACACCTGCCATTACCTTCTATAAAAGAGTGAGGCTTAATTTTCTTTTTGTAGAGACCCGTATGTCTATAGTTGCACCTCTTCCTCCTCGGAATCATCGGATTCCTCGATATCGGAGTCCGTCGCCTCCGTACCGTATTTTTCATAATATTTAGTCATTTGGTGTTGTGCCTTGTACATCGCAATCTTTGCTTTGAGACGTGCTTCGCGAACCTTATGTTTGTCATAACTTTTCGTGGGCGAATCCAACTCCAATGATTCCTCCGTAGCGTCCTGCGGCACGTCATCAATGTCTACCTCCTCCACATGGGAATCCGGAAGCTCGTTCATGTCCGGAATATCAATCGTCATCGGCACAATCGTATACTTCCAGTTCACCCATGCGATTCCTCCCCGTATCTGAATGCATTCGGGCAACAACAAGATGGTTGCCGGAAATGTAGAGCAAGAAGGAACAACCAAGTTTTGCTTGATAATCCGATTGAGCTGCAAAACCGTATAGGGTTTCGAAAAATGTTTGGTAGTGGATTCCAAAAAGTGTGCTACCCATTTGTCCCACCATTCCTTATTATCCTTGATGCATTGTTCAAGTGCCGAACAAGAAAGGGATGCTTCATCCTCTACCGCAAGTGAAATGGCTTGTTCCGAATCCGTATTCTGAATGGTAAAGGTATAACATGCTTCCACGGCACCGGTAGTAGGATGAAGCGACTTGGAATACTGAGGAGGGGGAAAGGTGGGCATCTTCTGACCACAGCGAGTAGAAGAGAAGAGATATTTTCACCACACTAGCAAATGCCGGTAGACACCTCACGAAACAAAGACATTCCCGATGAACGGGATAGGCTACATGACTCGCGGAGCAGGGACCGGACACATGATAATGAGCGGTTTGTCCATATGCTAAAAGGAAGAATTGACCAATTTGCCTTATCACTTGCCAATTCCGATACGAAGAATTACATACAACAATTGGTGATTGAACCCTTTCTGCAATACATTTTCCAACGTTTCTTTCCCTATTTCATCATTGCCTTCTGCATTTTTACAGGGATGCTGATTATTGTTATCTTAACCTTTATCTTGCAGATCATGAAAATGGGCTCATCTTGTCCTCATTCTAGTTAACCTGTGGGGACGCTGCGCCCTTCGGGCTTGCCTCCCCAAGCGGCTTTGCCGCGACGCCGCCGAAGGCGGCTCACACCCCTGCACCGATGTGGGGATGTGCCCTGTGTGGGGATGTGTCTTGTGGGGACGTAACGCGGACTACGTCCGCTACCTCCCCACACCCCTGCACCGATGTGGGGATGTGTCCTTAGGGGATGTGACCTGTGTATCCCCTCACTGAATTTAAAACATCCTACGGATAGCATGTCCGACCCCGGTATTGGAAACTTTGTACGCTATTGGCTACATTACAACAATCTTGCCTCCTCCTTCTTTAAACAATTTGGAGCGGCACGAAAGGTAAAAGATGATTATGAAAAGCAAATCATCGGGCTTCTTCAACAGAATGGGATGGAAAAGGCCATTATTCAAATCTATAATGGCCGCATCCAAGTATGCGACAAACGTGAGCCCAATCAACTGTCTCTTTCCAAAGTACAAGAGCTTCTTCACGGGTACTACAAACAACGAGGAGGGAAGGATGAAACGGGTGACATTATGTCCTTCATTCATTCCAATCGCGGATATCGGATTCATAAGGCATTAAAACAATCAGGGATGCCAGCGCCCAAGGACATGACCCCCATTCTATAGGAGTCCCTTACGCAGACCACCCACCCGTTTTGAATGGATTGAGCGGGATTTCTCCACGCGAGGCCTTGTATCCCTGAACTTGTTTATCATACGCAAGTGTCTCGGGAGTGAGATTGCTATCATGCTGCATGGTATGACGCGTATCCGCTTCATTCTCGGTTGGTTTGGTGCCATAACAATTCACGCCAAATTGCAGGTCAGGATTATCAAAATATCCTCCATTCACACCCGGTACACCGCAGGAGGAACGCTGGTCCTCCGGACCCGCCTGCAATTTATCATAGGTCGACTGCTGGGTCGGATAGACTGCCGCCTGACCCTTTATCCATCCATAGTTGCACCAATCTGCACCCTTGTTCCATGCCTCTTTCACCTGGTCATAGGTGGCAAGCTCTGCCCCAAATGCCTTGCAGACGGGCTCGGCATTGCTATACTTGTATTTATTCATGGCAAGGTTAAATACCTCTTTCTTTCCTGGAAGGATATTGTTAATGGCGACCTTATCAATGGGAATCGCTGGCATCACGCTGGGCAAGGGTGCTGGCATCGGAGCAGGTTCGGATGAAAAGAATGCCTTGGTCTTTCTCCATGCGATTTCTAATCCAAGCGATACCTGGTCTCGAAATACGATAATCACAATCAGTGCAATGACTAAGAGACCCAGTATGATTATCATTGGAATCGATATCAATGGAGACGTGTTACTTTCCATAGAGGCTGCATAGGATTCCTTTAGAGGGTCCGTAAAGGTAGATAAGGCATTCCCACTGTATTCTTTAAGTGAATTTGCTGCATTTGTTGCAAATTCATTCACTTTATTGGTGGCAGTAGTAAGTGCCTGATTGGCATTGGCAACCGCATTTTTGGCAGCATTCTGATTGGGTAATGCCCCCGATGGAAGAACAAAGGAACCAGTTTGATTCGGCAGATTCATGTTTGATTTTACTGAATTCATTCTATTAGGTGAAACGAATGAATTCATGAAAAGAAAAAGCAAATTACACGCCGTCTTCTACCGTACGATTTCCTCCTCGCATGTTAATGTAATTTCTCTGTTGAGGGGTGGTGCATACACATCCCGTATCCGATGAATAGGAGGATGCACAGCATTCAGGCTTCACCTGATTATTCTTAAAGACGAAGAGACTATCTGGGCCGGGCTGAAATTCAGGGCCCATCAGTGGTTCATTGGGAGACGTTCCACGCCAGGAACTTACTCCATTCTCTGGACGAAGACGGACATTGTCAAATGGACCAATGGGTTCAAACTTATTCTTTCCCATGCCCGATGCTCCCGCATTCTCCAGGAAATAATTTACAAATCCCTCGCCGGTTACGCTTCTATCCGAATAAACCATCATCAGGTTCGCAATCAATAATAGGACCAATCCCGTAAGGAGAAACGCAGTTTTCATTCTACTGAATACGCGTTAGATAATCTATTGTGCCATCCGGAGTCTTGCCTCCGTAAAAGAATAGGTCTCATGAATTCGTTGATATCCAATTTCCGTATAATCTCGAATGATTCTTTCTTTTTGCTGAATGGCATCCCATACTACGATTTCACCCGTTTCCGTAATCAGCGTATATCCTCGAACCGTCTGTGTTCCATGTGGCACCGTACTGCGGCTCTTCTTCCATCTCTTTTCTGTTTCCTCATACCATTCCGTATGCCATGTTTCTGTCCCCTGTGTAGCATGTTCTATTTCCCCTTCAATGACCGCCAGGATGGTCTGCTCCTTTCCGTCTCGGTCAAGAATGGTTCCCCACTCGGGAAAAGGGCGGAGCATGAGGTGCCCAATGGGCACAGGGCCATCCCTTGTACGAATAAGAACATTCTTCCCCATAAGGGCATCCTCACAATGAAATGGTAGATTCATTGGTAAGGTAGAATCAGGCATGTCTCGATTAAGAATGCGATCAATCAATGCATTCCACATAGAATGACCCGTTTCATCCTCATTTGCAATTTCCTCCCAATCTCTGAATAAAATAATCGAATCATCGGTTGAAACAAGGGGGATGGTATTGGTAGTGGTATTGAAACAATAGAGCACAGGGGATTCCTTTTCCGTCTTGATTGCGCGTTCATCCTCCATCACGGATTTCCATTGAGAATTTGTTCCCTGTACCAAATGAGAACCAGATACATATATCCCATTCAGGTTATATAAGGGGATGCCTTCTCCTTTCATCCGAATGACCGTCGTGACACGGCCATACTTCTTTCCTAGGTCTTGACCTACCTTCAGTTCTTCGACCGGTATGATTGTACCATTGTTACTTATTTTACTACCTTCTGCAAAACAGAATCCACCCATTTTATCCTGGGCATCACTCGAAAGAGAGGGAGAAATCAGTCCTGAAAAGGATAAGGTAGAGGCAACAATGATTCCCAGGGCTGCCAAGATAATAGGAATCACAGGAAACAGGATAAACCATAAGAGAATGATAATCACCAACATGATTCCGCAAATGATGAGAACAACACGGATGATGTATTGAATGGCATTTATCATGGCGCGAAAGAAAGAGATGCCGCTGTAAATGAGCGATAGTGCAATCGCATTCATGCGCTGCATGGCCATGCGTACATACTGAACAATCCGACTCATCTCGAATACCGTGGAATTGAATTTCTTATAGTATTGTTCCAAATAACTGGAAAATGCATTGTACATGGTTTGCGCAATGCCGCGAACGACATTCACCATATTGACGGCATTTCCCGCTGCATCGACGTGTTTTTCAAATAATGCATGGATAGGTGTCATAAAAAGAGTGAGAAAACTATCAATGGAAGATTTCATGCAAAACGAGAAGTTATCTTTGGCAAACTCTGCGGAGGTTCGCATATCATTATCAGGCTTGAAAAAGGCAGCGGCGATCATAATCGGCAATCCACATCGTCTATCCGTCCAATTGTTCATGACGGAAACCCGTTCCACCGTCGAAATGGCATAGCCTATGCCGAATAAGATGACAATGGTAAGCAATAAAAATGGCCATTTTGCTTCGAGCAGTGCATTGCCCTCCATCTCCTTTATAGGAGAGATTTGCATGGCCTATCTGACACTCGTGATTCTAACAGACTCGTGTAATGCATCTCGGAATCCGGAGAACATACCTCCATGTAATCTCGTACTCTTGTTCCATCTTCTAGCTCGATTTGTGAGTTCGGGACCACCACAAACGATACAAATTCATCCTGAATGGACTCGTAGGGTACATGCGTTCCATATCGTATCCATTGTGTGCCATCCCAATGCAACGTGGCAGGAGTCATACGAACTCCACTGGGAAGCGTACATGCCTGACTCACCTCTCGGCGGATGAGACCGACGACTTCGGAACCGGTGGTCAATCGGTCGCCGATTTGAATGTCCATTGCGGCGCAAAGACCATTCATGGTTCGAATCTTCGCATGAGGTTCGATGGCAAAACAGGAATCGGCATAGGAAAGGGTGCGCGTCGATTCGACTGCATTCACTTTCTTCTCCACCCATTTCATCGTTGCTTCATCCCCCTCAGGCGTCTCATCGTAATCCAGAAACGTCAGGCAACCGATTGGAATCGTATGGTCCGTCGTATTCACACAATAGAGATGCTGTTCCGAATCCCATGGACCATATGGAATCGCATCGGGATGGTCTCCTGCCATGACGGGGGTTCCCTTATGCATCACATAATGATTGGTGCTTACTAGAATGGGGCCGAGACGTACCATGGCCTGCCCCTTTGAATAAAACCGAAACGTGGCCGTGACCCGTGTCTTCCCAGGAACCAATACATCCCCTATGGCAATGTCCTTAATGGGAACACGTTTATTCCCATCCTCGCGTTGTACTACCAACTCGGTTTCACCAGGGAAACAAAAGGTATCCAGGAAGGAAAAGAGAAAGGTATTGGTAAACGAGCTCATGCCCGTAATGCCTGACATTCCCATGTACATGACGGAAAATAGAATGGCATACATTCGCCCCATCAACATTTTCACACGAATGGCGCTCATGCGCAATTGAAAGAAAAAATTGGAAATTCGTTCGGTAAATTCTTGAAAGATGACATTGATTCCTCCCCCTAGTGTGGCAATGGTGGCTCGTAAGGAACTGATGGAGTCAAAGATAGAGGTAAGAAGTCCCGTGAACATCCCAAACATTCCTGTGATGGACCCAAACATCCCTTGCGACTGGGAACTAAAGATTTGCCCCATACAAAACTGAAAATTATCCGCTGTATTGTATCCAAAATAACTGGCAAATGGCATAATCATCGGGTTGCATCGTTGATGGGCCCAGTCCTCTTTAATTTTTTTTGTATCCACCAGCATGCTGAATCCAAACAGAACCACGAATCCGATAATAAGTGTAAGGATGATAACAAATACTGAATTGGAAACGGACCATAATTCATGCCCCTCCATCCCCCCTACTCTTCCTGCACATCCATTATGGAGTATGATTCGCACATCGATTCCTAGCGATTCGTTTTTCTATCCAGTAGCCGCTCTATCATGCAACTTATTGATGTATTCTGGTACGAACCCATTCTCTATCCTTGGAAAAAATGGCGTGCGCCTGCGGTGCTTTCACCGATAGTTTGGAAATCGCATCCAATTTATGAAAAAGAGAAAGGGGGCCATAGGCCTTCATGGCTTTCTCCAGTGCAAGATAACGCAAGCGGTCCGAAAGACGATACTGGTATCCATATTTGATAAGGTCGCCCTTCCGGAGTTTTCCAAATAGAGACGATGATTTTGCCCGTTGTTTAATGCATGCGGCAGGAACATGGACGGGATTTCCATTTGGACGAACCGTATAGAGGGTACCCTTTCGCCGCACCGTAAATTCACTCTTCTTATATTTACGCGTATAGGCCTTTCGCAAGACATATCCTTTTTTACAGGTAGACATCTCTATTGTTCCATCCTAAAATAGTTATCGAGGAAATAAGGGTCCGTCTGTAAATGATAGGTGGCATAATGAACATATGGAATGACATCGGATGCCTCCTTCACATTCATCGAATAGGAAGATTCCATCCAGGAAAGGAGTGACTGAATGCTCGGGGTTGCAGGTTCGGGAAAGGAATGAATGCTTTTCTCATTGTTATGCTCAAAACAACGTAATAGGATGGTCAGCAAGATATGTAGTTCTTCCCGATAGCTATCAAGAAGAGACATATCTTGTGCCTCTTTGGAAGAAAGGGGCGGGCCTAACACAATGGCGTTATATAGACTCTGTTTGGCATCAAGAAGATTCTTTTCAAAATCAGAGTGTACATGGGGAGGGGGACGTTCAACGGGTTCTTCCCCCATCTGTGACATTCTATTACCCTATTCCGAAATGATTCCATAGAGAATGACTACGCAGGCCACTCCTGCTAGCCATGTAGCGGGATTCCATTGGTCAGGGGAACAAAATCCTTGTATCACCTGTTTCGTGGCGGGTTTGGGTACAGGAGGGTCATACAACGTATTTGCCGTAGCCTGAGAGGCCAATAGAGTTAATTTGGTATTGGTATCATTCATTTGATTGGCTAAGGCACTCTTCCCTCCGGGACCAATGGGGAGTGGTGTGACTTGTTTACTTTGCAATACATTGGGTTCACTCATGCTACTGCGAGGAAAGATAAATTGCATTTTCTATTTCCTCGTAGAATGTCGAAGATGCCACCGATTCATCGTCAAAGCATGGAGGAAGCCACGGCAGAAGCCGAGGCAAAACCCATTGATTACGACCCTGCTTCCCGTGCACAGTATGTTCGCACCATGCTGCCCATGATTGCAACATGGATGTCCCAGGGAGAATCCCCCGATGATATCAAAACACGCGTACCTGATTTTGTGGAACAGTATCCCGAACTGTTTAAGAAAATCGTTCATCGACAGGACCTTGCACCGATACAAGGAATGTTGAACATGCTCGATACCATGGCGACAGGCAATCTGTCTCAGCACCAAGCCTCCATCATTGTGGGGAAGAAACTGGTAGACCGTTATGTGACTCCTCAATTGAACGGCACCGCCGCTCCCACATCGGAACGTTAAAACGGACACACCATTCATAGCTGGTTCGCTCGTTGTTCATTAGATAGGATTGAATAATTTCATCATTGTCCTTTTCAATCATATCAAATACTCGCTCTAGATATTCCGTTTGTATGGTAAACGATTTCTTTCGCAATTCGGCAAGGCACGCATAAAAGGGCTCACATGATTCCTCATTCTGTTTCATAAGAGAATCCAGTGGCTGATGATTCTCTACGATGCTACACCATAATCGAAGCACATCCAATTGTTCCTCTGTACAGCCCATAAATCCCTTTCCAATATAATAGTGCTCAGGATTGCATGGTCGACTCATTCCTGGTTTATATAAGGTCCATTCCTCAAAAAAATGGGACAAGAAATACACTAAATCAATGGTAGAGGGATGATAAAAATCAAATAACTTTAGGATAAATATTCCGCCAATGTTCAAGACTTCCAATCCAATCCTTGCAGATGCCAGTAATAAAGGAAACGCCATTTGCTCTTGTTTCAAATAGTCACACGAGAAATCGAACCCGCCATCCGCTGTATACATATGAACTTTCCCCCCGTACTCGGGATGAAGGGCATAATCAATAAAGTACTGTTGATTCTCCGCTTTCATAATATCACCTGTATCATCCTCTCCAAAAATAATTCGTATATTCTTATTCTTTTGTAAAAAATAAGATGCACGTTTCCATCCAGGAATATTTGTCTTTTGTGATTTCAATGTCATCGCTACACTCGATTGAATGGTTCGATGCTGATGGGCCGCTTCCTCCACCAAGGCTTCGATAAACCCTCCTGGACCTTCGCATACATGTGCAGTTCGAATGGCTTCGCCTGGAAATAAACGATAAAATCCAATTAGGTCTACCATCTCCACCATTTTGAAATAGGAACGCGAAAGAGGCTTTAGCAAACAAATGGATTCGGGAAAGTTTTGATACTTTTTTTGTGTATACACGAGCTCAAATGGATTGACTACCTTTTTATAATACTCCCAATTTCTACCATTCAGGAGAGAATGTTCATAGCATGTAATACGATTTCGACAGGCATGCAATGCATTTTCCTCCGCCGTATTGATGTGTTCGATGACATTGGATTCCAACTGAAAGGGTCTAGTAAATGGGGTACATGTTGTAAAAAATCGAATGCTCTCCCAAGAATGTAGAGCCGATGATTCCATACCTTAGTATGCCATTCTTGCTTTAGACCAGAATGCTAATCTCAATATCAGGTTCCTCCACCATTTCTGTGCGTATTGGCAGTACCATATTCATCTGAAAGTTCGCCGCCGAGCAAGGGTCGGCCAGTTGGATGCTCGAATCCTCCAGATGGGACAAGTCTCCCTCTTCCTCTTCCTCTTGCGCCTGCAGCTCAATATCCTTTAGAAGTTCGGGCACCATTTGGTCATCCAGAAGAATCTGGGAGAAGGCCGTTCCGCCGCGAATGGCCTGTCCCATCATAATGTTTGCAGATACACCCGTTACAGGGTCAACCTCCCCAAATAGAGCGGCCTTCAACAGAATCTTTTCGGTTTCCTCAAAGGATGCCTTGGCCAGTGTGCCAATGTCATTCTTGTTGATTCCATAACGGTCAATCGACATCAGGCGACCCGAGCGCGTCATGACGTCACATAGGAGACAGAGATGACGGTAGTTCACCCCTACACTCTCGAAGAGCCCATTAATCTCATTAAATAAGATGGAGCGCGTGGCTTCCACACCGAGTACTTCGTATACATCCCATACATTGGTGGAATATACCTTTGTACCATCCACGGCAGGGTGATTCATCACCTTTACGAAGTTCGAGCCATCTGTATCGAGCACAAACTGTTCAACGGGTTCGTATTTTCCATCCACCATCTCCACATATTGTTTATCATGTCGAAAGGTAACGCCCTTGATGCCTGGAAGACCACGAATGACAATGCTATTCAGGAGTTTATTCTGAAATTTTTTAAGATTGGTAAAATCATCCATTTGCGAGGCACTGTCATTTCCTCGATCGGCCTTATTGGGAATGCGAATGCGCATGACAAGCTTGTCCGAATTATAATCGCTATAGACAACATTAATTTCGTCCTTGTCAAACTGACTATTCATCACCGATACCACCTCCTGAATGGAGATGTTGCGGTTGAACATTTCCTCACGATTCAACTCCAATCGAAGCACCCAATTGGACAATGAATCTCGATCCGCTGTCCCTTCCAGTAGGAGACCCTCTTCAAAGAGCTGGTAAAACTTCATCAGTTCTTCGTCCTCTGCCACAATGGTGGAACGCTTCTCCTTTTGTGCATTCGCGTCCCAGTAGATGGCGACTTTGTCGGTAATGTTTCGCAGAACGGTCAGCTCCAAATCCTGCACCACTTCACGGGCTTTTTCTTTGTTATTACGATACTCAGGCTTCAAATAAATCGTCAGCGAAGTGGCCTTCGGGTTCTGCGTAACCTTTAGGAGCTCACGGAGACGCGGCACACCGCGCGTGACCGCTGATTTACTGGCTACACCTGCTTGGTGAAATGTGTTGAGCGTATTATGTACCAGAACGTTACAATCGACCATGAAACTGTCGTTGCCTGGCACCGTAAAATCGTAGACGTACTCCTTCGGATCGTCATACTCATTGAGCTCCACAATCTCATCCCATAGAACGTTCGCATCGATTGCAGACGTTAAGAGCGAAAGATTCGTCTCTACTTTCATTCGTCCCTCCCATTTCGTTCCAGATGCCTCGAGCTCATGAAACTTTTCCTCGAATTCAAGAACATACCTCTCCAGTGTCTCTCTTCCAATTGATTCCTTCTTGATCCATCGGCCATAATTGCGGCTTTGTCCTGGCATATTCAGAAGCGTACCTGTTTCCGCAATTATCGCACCCAACTCGGGAATCTTGTCCACTCCATCTTTCTTCTGTGGACCACGTGCAATCAATGATGCAAGGGCCTCTGCCTTCTCTTCCAGATGAAATCCAATCTTGGTTTGATATTCTTTTGCAAACTTATAGGGAATGCACATGGTATATTGTACTTTATCCTTGATACGCACGCTTGTTTCTTGGGACATGGTCGCATACATCCCTACATATCCTAGTAGTGCAGTGAGCTGTTCAATTAGCTTCTTCGAACGAGAACTTGCACGAATTAACTGACGCTCTACACTAATGTTTCCATCCCCATCAAAGAATCCACCAATCAGGCCTGCAATAAATTGGGAATTGTAGTGGAAGACCATTCCTCCAATCTGTTTTTCATAGGAACCCGTCTGAAACGTTTTCAGTAGGAAATCCTTCCAATCCTTGGAGTAAAGATTATTGTCTTTTGATGGACCATATGGGCCCTGATAGTCTCGTTTAGAATAGTTCATTTGATAGGATTCTCCAAATGCACGCAACCGTTTCTCCACTACTGAATTAACTTTGCTGATTCGTACTGTATTTCCTGATAATGAACCATCTGCTAGATAGATGCCGCATACCCAGCCAAACTCCTTGGTAAGATGAAAGGTAGTACGACCCTGTGTGATTTCATGGAGCGCACCTGGTACTTCAGGAATCATCTTTGCAATGGGAATACGCATGCCAACCGTTAGCTCTGATCCGAGAACCGGTACAATTCCTGTAGAAGAACGTTTGAGGAAGGAGTGCGATAGTGTTGCGGTGGTTCGACGACCCGTTCGCGTGACAACCTCAATGATTCCTCCATTTGCAGGATGACGACTGATTTCACTGATACGCTTCCAGGATGTCTTCTCATCTTCACTTACACCAATGATGTAGTAGTCTTCTTTCATAGGAAGTATAACACTGTCATGAGAGAGCGTGTGAACATGTTCACGATTCTTCTCGAGCAGGGGGTCGATAAAATCTCCGATGCAGCCATAAAATCTCATCTCTTTTCCGTCGCTCACACAAATTGTTGTATTTTTAACACATGACATCTGTGTACTTGGCTCTCCAATGGACTGTGCCGCCACAATTCCTACTTGGTCCCCTGGCTGCACCCAGGACTTCATGTGCGTCAACACGATGAGTTCCAGAAGGACCTCAAAGGCATCCTTGGTAAAACGCTCTTTGACAATGAGTTTGTGGGGCGCCAAGTGAAAGCGAAGAAGGGCGCACCAAATCTTGTGATAGGAGTGCGTACGCTCCATGACCTTCTGGATGCCTTCTAGCACCATGGAAGGAGTCAGATTGGTCTTCTCGGCAGGATTCAGGCTGAACCGGTTCTTGATGTTGAGAATCCAGCGTGCCAGATTCACAGGGGCAAACACGCTGCCGCTGTCCAGTGACTTCTTCTGAAAGACCTCCTCCACCATCATGAATTGGTCCTTGATGACCTGCTCGGTAAACTCGGTAATCAGATTGGTATCATTGGAACGCACCACCCCATCCTGTAGAATGGTCGACCAATCAATGTTCTCCATGCCAAACTGGGTACGAATCTCCTCCTGAGATAACTTTCCAATGGGGAGACTCTGCGTCTCGATTTTTACGGGATTAATGCCATCTTCGCCATAATGGTACTGAATAATGTTGTTGTTTGCATCGCGCACCGTTCCGTCGTGCTGAACCGTGAGGTCCTCCATGGATTTGATGAGCTGACGCTGGATATATCCGGTATCTGCCGTATCAGCCAAGCCAAGTCCATTTGCGATGGAGAAGTTGAGCGTCGAAGGAATTGTGACGTCATACATTTTCGGATAGTGTTCCGTGCTGACTTCGGTGATCGCCGTAATTTTATCAAGAACAATGTCATTGTGATGCTTATAATTGATATGCGAAGCAGAAGAGGTCATCTTCATGAGTTTTCCCTGCTTTTCGGAATGAATCAGGTGACACGTTTGTTTCATTTTTGCCGCCCACAAGGAACGAATGGTAAGGGTGTATGTTGGAAGGATATGTTTTGTACCGATATTGTTCTTCTTCTGTTCTACCATCGATTGATACGCAAACACGCCAAGACGACTCAGTAGCATCGCCATTCCATCCATCATACGTTTCGATGTGGATCCCATCGTGATACTATTTGTACCGACAGAACCGTCGCCCGAGATGTATCCGTTCAGAAGGCCCTTCACGAACGCCAATGGAGCCGTAAACGCCACATCGGGCACGTGTTTATGCGCCGAGCCGTGTCCCACGAACGCCGTGAGAAACTGCGCGACAAGACGCGAGAATCCGCGCACCTCTGTCGATGTGCCCATAGAAACCGTATCATCGACCGTTGGAAGAGTCATGACGCGCGAACTCTCTTTGAACTTCATTCCCATCTTTGTAAACCAGTTCTTGACAAAGGCACGCACACCTTCATCATTCTTTGTAATCTGGACATATCCCGATGGAATGTCCGCGTTTCCATCGGCCAAGAACAACCCGATGAAGATACCGTTCTCTTCATTGAGTTCAAAGTGCTCGGGGATTTGCACCTCATTGCGCTCTG
>Ga0114951_10001284_pt1 | contig 31647 bp, 42 predicted proteins | sample AM7aDNAmetaG_FD_88677 | JGI IMG/M metagenome (GOLD analysis project Ga0114951, IMG submission 88677) | Freshwater microbial communities from Finland to study Microbial Dark Matter (Phase II) - AM7a DNA metaG | ecosystem: Environmental > Aquatic > Freshwater > Lake | place: Finland: Lake Alinen... | reverse complement strand
TGACCGGGGATCGTCTCGCGCTTGTCGAGAGACCACCTTTTCTTGAGCCCGAGATTAACCCCTTCTCGGCGGGAAAGACGACAACGAGGACCTGTATAGCGTGCCATGGATCAAAATTCCTTTCTACTAAACTCTACGTTTCTTCCGGGGACGGCAGCCATTGTGCGGTATGGGCGTGACGTCACGGATTGAAGTAACCTGGATGCCTGCCGCCTGGATCGCGCGAATCGACGATTCCCTTCCCGTGCCAGGCCCTTTGACAAGCACTTCAACAGTTTCGATGCCAAGTTCTTTAGCGCGTTTGGCCGCTTCACCCGCCGCAACCTGCGCGGCAAAAGGTGTTGACTTCTTGGAGCCGGTAAAACCGCTGCCACCCGGTGTGGCCCAGACAATGGTGTTCCCCTGCCTGTCCGTGATGGTGATGATGGTGTTGTTAAACGTGGCTTTGATCATCACAAGGCCGCTCGTAATTCCCTTCAGGGAACGCTTCTTCTGCTTCGACTTCCGCGTCGCTGTTTTGGACGTGGTCTGCGCTTGCTGGGAACTGGCTGCTGCTGGTTTGGTGACTTTCGACATGCGATATAACCTCTTATTCTGCTTTCTTCTTCATTCCGCCGACGGTCGCCTTGCGCCCTTTGCGCGTGCGGGAATTCGTACGAGTCCTCTGACCGCGGACTGGAAGCCCCTTGCGGTGACGCAAGCCACGGTAGGTGCCCATATCCATGTGCTGCCGGACATTCTGCTGCACTTCACGGCGAAGATCCCCCTCAACCACATAATTCTTCTGAATGAACGCCGTGATCCTGGAAACCTCGTCTTCGGTGAGGTCCTTGGAACGTTTATCGGCGCTGATAGCTGTCGCCTGGAGGATCCTCTGCGCACGGGCCGGACCGATACCATAGATGTAAACAAGCGCCGCTTCTACACGCTTGTCCCTGGGCAGGTCGATACCTAAAATTCTTGCCATGGGTCGTTATCCTTGTCTTTGTTTGTGTTTCGGATTTTCACAGATCACGCGCACGACACGTTCGCGCCTGATGACCTTGCATTTATTGCAGATCCTTTTGACCGACGATTTGACTTTCATATCATTTATTCCTGTATGTTATTCTTCCCCGGGAAAGATCATACGGGGTCAATTCAACTTTCACCTTGTCGCCGGGAATGATACGGATGAAATTCATCCTCATCTTGCCCGAAACATGCGCAAGCACCTTGTGCCCGTTATCCATCACGACACGAAACATCGCGTTGGGCAACGCTTCCTCAACAACGCCTTCAACTTCGATCAGGTCTTCTCTCGCCATATCTTCCCTGCCAGCGTTATTGCCGCTGACTACCCGGAAAAAATCCGGTCATGTTGTAAAGCCTCATTCCGTCAGGATCACAGGACCCTGCTCGGTCACGGCGACAGTGTGTTCAAAATGCGCTGAAGGTTTGCGGTCGGCCGTGATCACGGTCCAGCCGTCCTTTAATGTCTTGGTTTGAAACCCGCCCATATTCACCATCGGCTCGATCGCAAGAACCATGCCCGGTTTCAACAACGGGCCTGTACCGGGCCGTCCGTAATTGGGGATCTCGGGGTCTTCATGCAGTTGTCTGCCAATGCCGTGACCTACAAAATCGCGCACAATGGAAAACCCTTTGGCTTCGGCATAGGCCTGGATCGCATGCGACACATCACCGAGCCTTGCCCCGCTTCGGGCCTGCGCAATCCCTTTATAAAGAGCCTGCCGCGTCACATCCAGCAGTTTACGGTAACGCGGTTCCAATTCACCGATCCCGACAGTCACGGCCATGTCAGAAAAATACTGACGGTAGATGATCCCGATATCGATACTAACGATATCGCCGCTCTTGATGACACGGTCTCCGGGGATGCCGTGGACAACCTCTTCATTCACGGAAATACATAAACAGGCCGGATAACCGCGATACCCCTTGAACGCAGGCAGGACATTTTCCTGCATGATCATCTGCGCAGCAGCAGTATCGATTTCCCGTGTCGTTATCCCTATCTTCAAAGAACTTTTGATCTTTTCAAGGATCCGGGCCAGTATATGACCCGCTTCACGAAGCGTTACCAATTCTTCCGGTGTCTTGATACGGATATCAAGATTTTTTTTCATTCACTTCATTCAGGATCTTAAGTAAAGCCACGCGAACCTGTTCGGCGCCGCCATCGGCATTCACCATCTTCAATTTACCCTGGAGCCTGTAATGATCCACAATGGGCATAGTGCTTTCATTATACACCGTCATGCGCTTCTTGATCGTTTCCTCGTTGTCATCCGCGCGCTGGTAAAGCTCCCCGCCGCACGCATCGCAAACGCCGGGCTTCTTCGATGGCATATTCTTCAGATGGAACAACGCACCACACGCACGGCAAACCCGCCGTCCGGTCAAACGCTGGATAACAATGTCTACAGAGGCTTCCATAAAAAGAGCAAAATCGATCTTGAGGGTGTTCCTGGAAAGGATCTTGTCAAGCTCAACAGCCTGGGCCGATGTCCGCGGGAACCCGTCAAACATATACCCTTTGCCGTCACGTGCCGTTGCCGCGATGCGAAGCTCGATCATACGGGTAACGACCTCATCCGGGACAAGCGCGCCGCTTTCCACATAACGCTTGATCTCCAGGCCAATCGCGGTCCCGGCCTTGATCTCCGCACGAATCAGGTCACCTGTTGAAATATGATGAACACCAAGCTGTTCCTTCAACGCTCCGGCCAATGTTCCCTTGCCTGCGCCCGGAGCTCCTAAAAGAACAATGATCATCGTCTCCCCCTTAAATGACCCGATTGCATGAAACCGTCATAATTATGCATCTGTAAATGCGATTCGACCTGTTTCATGGTGTCGAGCATGACGCCGACAGTGATCAGAATACCTGTGCCGCCGAAGAAAGACGCCACAAGATACGGAACTTTAGCTGAAGCCATGATCGCATCCGGCATGACCGCAATCGTGCAAATAAACAGGGCACCGACAAGGGTAATGCGTGTCAGGACAAAATCAAGATAATCGGCAGTCTGTTTTCCGGGGCGCACACCGGGAACGAAGCCGCCGTGCTTCTTCATGTTCTCGGCCACGTCGGCAGGATTAAAAACAATCGCTGTATAGAAATAACAGAAGAAAATGATGAGCGCCGCATAAACCGAATAGTACAAAAAGTGCCCTCTGGCCATGAAGGAGGCGAAATGGTGCACGCCCTGCGCAGGAATGAAACTTGCGATAGTGGCCGGAAAAAGAATAATCGACTGCGCGAAAATGATCGCGATAATACCTGCCGTGTCCACTTTCAAAGGAATATATGTCTGCTGTCCTGCCGCTGTCTGCCCGCCTGTCATCCGGCGCGCGTACTGGACAGGGACCCGCCGCTGGGCCTGGGTGATCAGTGTTGTCGCCAGGATGACTGTGATGAGAAAGAACACCATGATCAGGATGGTCAGCGGCTGAAGCTGCGCCGCGCCCGCCGTCTTGGGCGATAAAAGAAGGATGGTCTGCTCTACAGCAGCCGGAGCGGCCGAAAGAATACCGGCAGTGATAATAAGGGACATCCCGTTGCCCACACCGCGTTCCTGGATGCGTTCGCCAAGCCACATGATGATGAGCGTGCCCGTGGTTAACGTCACCACCGTGGTGAGACGGAAACCCCAGCCCGGATTATCCACCACATGCAAGCCCTGGAATGCCTGTGGGCTTTCCAGCCACAACGCAATAAAGAACGACTGGATCAACGCCAGAACAACCGTTCCGTAACGGGTGAACTGGTTGATTTTCTGATAACCGGCCTGGCCCTCTTTCGATAACTTTTCAAGCGCCGGAATAACGGCTGTGAGAAGCTGCATGATGATCGAGCTGGAAATATAGGGCATGACCCCCAGTGAAAAAACAGTCAGCTTTTCCAAAGAACGACCGGAAAACATATTCATGATCGTAAAAACATTACCGCCGCCGGTTGTGGCTGCGATGCGGTCAAAGAACTTGGCAAGCTCCGCGCCGTTAATACCGGGTGTGGGAATAAAACATCCCAAACGATAAATGGCAATAATCCCCAGGGTGAAAAGAATCTTCCTGCGGAGGTCTTCGATCTTGAAACAGGTGGCTAATGCCTTAAAGAACTGGGAAAACATATTGGAGGTTTATGCCTTCTTCGCCTTTTTCTTGTTGTTTGCCTTCCTGGCAATTAGCGCGTTCTTTTTCTTCTCCTGCATTTCCATGATCTCCAGCTGCTTCCCAGGGATGATCACCTCGGTCGATCCGCCGGCGGCCTTGATCTTTTCAGCCGCACCTGCTGAAAAAGCAAACGCCTTAACCGTCAGCGCTTTTTTAAGCTCGCCACGGAAAAGGATCTTGTAGGGTTTACGACGGCTGCTGATCAATTGCGCAGCCTTGAGCTTGTCGGCATCAATGACCGTATTGGCATCGAACTTGTTAAGCGCATCGAGGTGGACAACCTGATAAACAATCGGATTGAGCGGATTGAACCCGACTTTGGGAATGCGGCGGATAAGCGCCATCTGACCACCCTCGGAACCAAGGATGATACCCCGTCCGGAGCGTGAGCGTTGACCATTGTCGCCGCGACCGGATGTTTTACCCAGACCTGACGCAGGCCCGCGCCCTTTTCTAAACTTACGTGTTCTTGACCCTTTCGGGGATTTAAGCAAATGCAGCATAGAAGACCTTACTTGGCGATTTCTTTGACTTCGTTGACTTCCTTGACTTCCTGAACGACTGTCTTGAGGCGTGATAACCCTTCCATCGTGGCCTTGACCACATTCAATGGATTGCTGGAACGGTGAACTTTTGTAAGGATATTTTTAATGCCGGCGCCGTCGCAAATTGCACGCACAGGACCGCAGGCAATAACGCCGGTACCTTCAGATGCGGGCTTCAGAAGAACACGTGTGGCACACCACTTCCCGATGACTTCGTGCGGAATCGTTGTTCCACGGCGCGGAATGACAGACATACGCTTCTTGGCGGCATTAAGGGCTTTCTTGATCCCCACCGAAACCTCGGCAGCCTTGCCCAGCGCATAACCCGCATGACCATTGCCGTCGCCGACAACCACCAGGGCGCTGAAAGAAAGTTTCGTACCGCCTTTAGTGACCTTGGCCACGCGGCTGATACGGATAACAGACTCCGTGAGTCCGCTGGCTTCCGCTTCAGGCTTCTGGAAACGGGATTTTTTCCCGCGGCCGCCCTTGTCTGATGGATTGCTACGGGCACGGGACGCATCATTATCGGAGGAATAGGCGAGCTTCTTCTCCGCCTTGTCCACAGATTCCATCCCCTGCGTCTTTTTCTCCCCGCCGCGATTGTTGTTTCCCGCAGGAGGAACATGTGAGCCGGTGTTTTTGATGTCCTGGTCTTTCAATTTTTTGTCTTCCATATGTCCTTAGAATTCCAATCCAGCTTTACGCGCTGCATCCGCAAAGGCCTTGACGCGCCCATGGTACATGTACCCGCCGCGGTCAAATGACACCGACTTGATGCCTTTGACCAGCACGAGTTTGGCAAACGCCTCGCCCAGAACTTCGGCAGCTTTGATGTTGCCCCCATTCTTGACCTTGCCCTTGACCTCTTTGGCCAGTGTTGACAAGCCCATCAATACTTTTCCTGTCACGTCATCAATGACACTCACCGACATATTCTTCAGACTGCGGTGCACACACATGCGCGGACGTTCGGCAGACCCTGAGATCTTCGCGCGAATACGGCGATGACGATAAATTCTTTTTACTTCAGTAATATTCAGCATAGTCCATTACTTGGTTACGGATTTACCCTGTTTACGCTTGACAACTTCGCCAGCATAACGAATACCTTTACCCTTATACGGTTCCGGCGGTTTGATCGCACGGATCTGCGCCGCCACAAGACCGACCAGAATCTTGTCAGCACCTTCAAGCTTGATTTCTGTCGGCTTGGGTGTGGCAATCTTGATGTCCTTGGGGACCATAAACTCGACCGGATGGCTGAACCCCAGCGTCATCAAAAGTTTCTGCCCTGTAACCGCGCCGCGAAACCCGAGCCCCTGGATCTCCAGGTCCCTCGTATGGCCCTTGGTCACACCGACGATCATGTTCTTTAAAAGTGCACGCAATGTGCCATGGTCCGCACGTGTCTGTTTGGACTCGCTGACACGGCTGATGATAAGCGCCCCGTCTTTCTGCTCCACCTTGACGGCGTACGGCAGGACGGCGCTCAACTTGCCCTTGGGGCCTTCAACATTCACCGCCGAGGGCGTAATGCTGATCTTAACTTCTTTCGGGAGTACTAAAGGGATCTTACCGATTCTAGACATATCACCTTACCAGACGTAACAGAGGACTTCGCCCCCGATGTTTAATTTACGCGCTTCCTTGTCATCAATGATGCCCTGCGATGTGGAAATAACAGCCACCCCCAGGCCGCTCAAAACCCGTGGGATCTCGTCATTCTTCACATAAACACGAAGACCAGACTTCGACACGCGTTTCAGCCCGGCAATGGCGTTCTTACGGCCCGCATACTTCAGATAAACCTTGAGTACACCCTGCTTGTTATCCTTGAGCAAACGAATATCCTCAATATAACCATCTTTCTTCATGATGGCAAGGATCTGCTCGTTAAGTTTTGAAGCAGGAACATCGACCGTATCCTTGCGGACATTGATCGCGTTACGGATGATCGTCAACATGTTTGCTATCGAATCTGAAACTGCCATCGTGCAGAACCTCTTTTATTTTATTACCCTCTCCGGCACCCACCGGAGATATCTTATTTCCCTGTCCCTGCATCCGGGCTCTAAGACAGGACCTTGAAACCCGGGATCATCGGGCCGAAACCCATTTCAGCCGGCTTACCAGCTCGCCTTCTTGACACCGGGGATCTCTCCCTTCCATGCCAGTTCCCTGAAACAAAGACGGCAAATACCAAATCTGCGCAAATAAGCCCTGGGACGGCCGCACAAATGACAGCGGTTATGCTGTCGAGTTGAAAACTTGGGCTTCTGCTTGGATTTGTTGATCAGCGCTTTTTTTGCCATAAATCCCTTTGACCATCCTTTATTATTTAATAAGCGAGGTAAACGGCACGCCCATGAGGCTCAACATCTCGACGTTCTTTTCAGGATTGCCGCCCTTGATCACAAAAGTGATGTCCATCCCCTGCGCACGAAAATCACGGCGCGTGGGGTCGATCTCCGGAAAAATAGCCTGTTCTTTGACGCCGAGGGAATAATTACCCTCACGATCAAACGACTTGCGTGAAATGCCGTTGAAGTCACGGATACGCGGCAGGACTACATTGACCAGGCGTTCCATGAACTCGTACATCCTTTGACGGCGCAGCGTGACCTTGCAGCCGATAGGAGCATTTTCTTTCAAACGAAAATTTGAGACCGCTTTCTTGGAACGACGGATAGAAGGCTTCTGACCGGTAATGGCCGCAAGATCTTCAGCCGCCGTCTCGAGTATCTTCAGGTCGGAAATCGCTTCCCCGACGCCCATGTTCACAACGATCTTATCCAGGCGGGGAACCGCCATGACATTCTTGATCCCGAATTTTTCCTGCATCGCCGGGACAACTTTTTTCTGATACTTATCGAACAGTTCAGATTTCACGTCAAACACCTCTTAGATTGTTTCGCCGCTCTTTTTGCTGATGCGAACTTTGGACCCGTCCTTAAGGACATTGGCCTTGAAACGCGCCGGCTTGTTGGTCTTGCCATCGGCAAGCATGACATTGGAAATATGCACGGGACGTTCCACATCGATAAACCCGCCGGTGGGATACTGGTCGCTCTTTTTGACGGCCTTCTTCACCAGGTTGACATTCTCAACAACCACCTGGTTTTTGGCTGTCACGACCTTGATGACCTTCCCGGTTTTTCCCTTGTCCTTGCCGGCGATCACAATAACCTTATCATCACGTTTGATGCGCAACATTAGACTACCTCTGGGGCTAAAGAAATGATCTTCATGTATTCCATATTACGAAGCTCGCGGGCCACAGGACCAAACACGCGGGTACCCTTGGGATTGCCGGCGTCATCGATCAACACGACCGCATTGGAATCAAAACGCACATATGTACCATCGGTACGGCGAATCGGCATTTTCGTGCGAACAATGACACCCTTCGCCTTCTGGCCCTTCTTCACAGCCGCATCCGGCGTCGATTCCTTGATATTAACCCTGACAATATCGCCGATCCTGGCTGTAAGCTTGCCTTTGGCATTTAACACGCCGATGACCGACGCCGTCCGCGCACCGGTATTATCGGCGACCTGCAGGAGTGTCTTCATCTGGATCATGCCTGCACCGCCTCTTTGTCCGTATTCCGGCTGACAACGCGCGTAATGGTCCAGCACTTGTCCTTGGATATCGGGCGCGAAGACATAAGTTCGACAACATCCCCGGTATGGGACTCATTCTTCTCGTCATGCGCCTTGTACTTGGCTTTCTGGTTCATCAGCTTGCCGTACTTGGGATGACGCACGGTGGAAACAACCTCTACCACACGCGTTTTCATCATCTTGTCACTGACAACCTTGCCGGTCATCGTCTTGCGTTTATTTGCTCTTGTTTCCATCTTGATTCTTTCTTTCGTTAAGGATCGTCTGAATACGCGCGATCTCTTTCCTGACGGTTTTGAAACGCGAAGGTTTTTCAGCCTTCCCGGAAACGCTCTTTTCCTGCCTGAGGGTGAAAATATCCTTTTTGAGATTATTTTCTCTCTGGATAAGGTCCTCGGCACTCTGATCTCTTAATTCTTTAACTTTCATATATTCTCACTTAGACCTTTTTCGAACGGGTTACGAATTTGGTCTTGACCGGAAGCTTGAAAGCAACAAGCCTCAAAAGACTCTTGGCAAAATCCTCGGGAACGCCGCTGATCTCGAAGATCACGCGTCCGCGTTTGATCACGGCCACCCAATGGTCAAGGTCACCCTTGCCTTTGCCCATGCGCGTTTCCGCCGGCTTTTTTGTTACAGGCTTATGCGGAAAAATATTGATCCACAATTTCCCGGCACCGCGCAGTTTTCGCACCATGGCCACACGGCACGCCTCGATATGATTGGAACGTACAAGCCCGTTATCCAGGGCTTTCAAACCATACTCGCCGAAAGACAACTTCGCGCCTGAGCAGGCGATCCCGCGGCATTTGCCTTTTTGGGCTTTACGATATTTTACTCTCTTTGGCATTAACGCCATGATCTGACTCCTTACGCTTCGGCCTTGCGAGCATCCTTGATGGTATCACCCTTATAAATCCAAACCTTCACACCAATGCAGCCGAACGTTGTCACAGCCTCGGCAAACCCATAATCGATATCCGCCCGAAACGTCTGCAGGGGGATCTTGCCGACATGATATTTTTCACGACGGGCGATCTCGGCGCCGTCCAGGCGTCCGGAAACAATGATCTTAACACCCTTGGCGCCGGCCTGAATGGTCTGCTCGACGGCACGTTTCATGGCGCGGCGAAAACCGATACGTTTTTCCATCTGGAAGGCAACCCCCTGCGCCACTAGCTGTGCATCGATGGCAGGGTTCTTGATCTCCTTGATGTCCACGGAAATCTCTTTGGTCGTGATCTTCGAAAGATCCTGGCGAAGGCGGTCGATATCAGCACCGCGGCGGCCGATGATCACCCCGGGTCTTGCCGAAGAAATACGGATCTTGATCTGATTGGCCAAACGCTCGATTTCCACAAGGGCTACAGCCCCCTGGACAAACTTCTTGCGGATGTACTGGCGTATCCTGTAATCCTCTTGAATGTTGCCCGCGTAATCCTTGGGATCCGCGAACCACATGCTCCGCCAATTCTTGTTGATCCCGATTCTTAATACGACTGGACTGACTTTTTGTCCCACTTTCAATACCCCTGTTTATCTGACCTTGAGATCAAGTTCCACGGTTATATGCGTGGTCTTCTTGAGGATTTCCGTCGCGCGTCCGAAGGTGGCTGCATGAAACCGCTTCCAGACAGGGCCCTGATCCGCCGTGATCCTGGAGACGAAAAGCTGGTCTTCGGAAACACCCTTCTGCCTGGCATTGGCCACCGCAGAATCAAAAACCTTCACGATTTTCTCCTTGGTGGGCTTGTTCAAATGTGCGAGGATCGTCTGCGCGACCGGCACACTTTTCCCGCGGATCAGATCGAGGATCTGCCTGACCTTTGTTGGAGAAACTCTAAGATAACGACCTTTGGCTCTGGCAATCATTTTTTACACCTTTGATTATTTCTTGACGGCAGCTTTTTTGGCCTTGATACCGCCGTGTGCCTTGAACGTTCTTGTCGGAGAAAACTCCCCGAGCTTGAACCCGACCATGTTCTCGGTCACAAAGACCGGAATATGTTTGCGCCCATTATGAACCGCGAACGTATAACCCACAAAATCAGGCAGGATCGTTGAACGGCGGGACCACGTCTTGATCGGCTGCTTGGCCCCCGAAGCGATCATCTTGTCGAACTTTCTCTTCAAAGAGTCCTCGAGATAAGGCCCCTTGGCAACGGAACGTGTCATATTTACTTGGTCCTTCTCTTAACGATGAACTGGTCAGAATATTTGCCCGGTTTGCGGGTCTTATACCCCTTCGTCGGCTTGCCCCACGGCGTAACAGGATGCGGGTTACCCTGGGGGGTCTTACCTTCACCGCCGCCATGCGGATGATCCACAGGATTCATAACAACACCGCGCGACTGACCCCGGATACCTTTCCAACGGTTGCGTCCGGCCTTACCAATGGACTGCGTCTCATGCTCGACATTGCTCAGCTGGCCGATCGTCGCACGGCAATCACTCATCACCTTGCGCATCTCACTGGAAGGCATTCTCAGGTGCGCTACCCCGCCTTCTTTGGCAATCAACTGGGCTGAAGATCCGGCCGAGCGGGCGATCTTGCCGCCGCGTCCAGGATAAAGTTCAATATTATGCACCGCCGTGCCCAGCGGGATCTTGGCCAGAGGGATCGCATTACCTGGCTTGATCTCGACATTATCCGCATTAGAGCTGACAACCACATCACCGACCTTAAGGTCGAGGGGCGCCAAGATATAACTCTTGGTGTTATCGCTTTTATACTGGACGAGCGCAATGCGCGTCGTGCGGTTAGGATCGTACTCGATCCCCAGCACCGTGGCGACATCGTCGAAACGTGAACGCTTGAAATCAACAAGACGATACATCCTCTTGTGCCCGCCGCCGCGATGACGCGACGTCACACGGCCGTAATTGTTACGTCCGCCGGACTTTTTCAGGGGCGCCAGGAGAGACTTTTCCGGCGTATGTTTTGTCAACTCGCTGAAATCACAGAGAGCTGCGTGTCTGACACCAGGTGTTGTAGGCTTGAAACGCTTGATACCCATGTTCAGGCTACCTCGATCTTGTTGCCCTCTTTTAGAGTGACAACCGCTTTTTTCCAGTCAGCCGTGTAACCATACCGTGTACGGACACGCTTCCTCTTCCCGGGAACGTTAATAATATTAACAGACCCAACCTTGACCTTATAAATCTCCTCAACCGCTTTTTTGACCTGCGGCTTTGTCGCAGCAACCGCCACACGAAAAACATACTGGCGGGCCTTTTCAATCGCCACAACCTTCTCGGTACGGAGCAAATTCTTGATGACTTCGTGACTGATCATTGTAATCTCTTCAGAAGTTTTTCCATGGCGGACTTTGTCGCCAAGACCTTGTTGTTCTTGAGGATATCCAGCGCGTTCACATCGGACGAGCGCAGCATGTTGACGCGCGCGACATTGCGTGATGCACGACCCACATCCTCGCCGCAGTCATCGAACAACGCAAGCACCTTCCCCGTCGATAGCTTAAGGTTCTTGAGGACCCCCATAAAATCTTTTGTCTTGCCGGACTCAACAGCCATCTTGTCCACGCAAACCAGGGCGTCCGTCTTGAATTTCGCATTGAGGGCTTCACGCAGTGCCGCTACGCGCACTTTCTGTGGCAGTGTATAGCTGTAATCACGCGGCTGAGGCCCGAATACAACACCACCATGGCGCATGAGCGGTGAGCGGGAAGATCCCTGACGGGCACGGCCTGTGCCCTTCTGACGAAACGGCTTCTTGTTGCCGCCGGAGATCTCGGAACGGATCTTGGTGTCCGCATTGCCCTGGCGTCTGTTCGCCTGGTACATCACCACGGCCTGATGAATGACCGCTTCGTTAACGTCTTTGCCGAAATCCTCCGGAAGATCGATCGATCCGGATTCCTGGCCTTTGATATTGTAAACTGTGAGCTTAGGCATTACTTCCTTTACCTTATCCTGTGGCAGATCTTCCCTTAATACCTGCGTGGATTTCTCCCTGAAGGAGCCTTATTTTTTCGACTTACCTTTTGCCGCGGCCTTCGCCTGCTTCATCGGGTTACGCTTGTGAACAACCACTTCTTTCTGCTCATCCAAGGGACGGTATGCCTTCTTGAAGGATCTCTCGATCGTCAGAAGCCCGTTTTTGGCACCGGGAACCGCACCTTTGACAAGGATCATGTTGTCTTCAGGATGAACCTGCATGACCCGCAGATTCTGAACCGTGACCTGTACATCACCCATATGGCCGGGCATGTTCTTCCCGCGCAGGACGCGTCCAGGATACGTGTTAGCACCGTTGGACCCGATCCGCCGATGGTGCATGGATCCATGGCCCGCATCGCCGCCATGCCAGTTCCAGCGCTTGATACCGCCCTGAAACCCCTTGCCGATGGATGTTCCCACCACGGTAACATAATCACCCGGGCGGAACACATCTGCCTTGAGCTGCTGCCCGAGCTGATAGCCTGAATTATCCGTAGACTTGAACTCCTGGACAGTCCGCAGTGCCGGAGCGAGCGCTTTCTTGAAGAACCCCAAACGCGGCTTTGTGCATTTGGATTCCTTTATTTCATCATAACCCAGGACAACCTTTACAGGCTTATCCTTGAGGCCAAGCACATAACATGGACCGACTTCGAGTGCTGTCACAGGGACAACATTGCCCTCTTTGTCAAAGATCTGGGTCATGCCGATTTTTTTTCCCAACAATCCGCTGATCATACGCACTACCAACTTTTATTGTTTGATTTCTACGTCCACGCCGGCAGGAAGGTTTAATTTCCGCAAGGCCTCGACAGTCTTGGATGTAGGCTCAACCAGATCAATGAGCCTCTTATGAGTCGCAAGACCGAACTGTTCACGAGACTTCTTATCAATGACCGGAGAACGAAGGACCGTATAAAGCTCCTTCTTGGTCGGAAGAGGAACCGGCCCGTGCACCTTGGCGCCTGTCCTTATGGCCGTATCCACAATCTCCTGGGTCGATTGATCGATCAGTCGATGATCATATGCTTTGAGTTTAATACGTATCTTCTGCATGTGCCGTTACTACCTTCGTTTGTTTATCCCGCAATCATAGGGCCGGGATTCCCTGCCTGCCTTGCAGCCGGCGCCTCACGACGTGGTCGTGACGCTTTCTTATTCGATGATCTCTGAAACAACGCCTGCACCGACCGTCTTGCCGCCTTCGCGGATGGCGAAACGGAGTTCTTTTTCGCAGGCGACCGGAACAATAAGCTCAACCGTCAACGCCACATTGTCGCCAGGCATGCACATCTCCACGCCAGCGGGAAGTTCTGCGGTACCTGTAACGTCCGTGGTACGGAAATAAAACTGGGGACGATAACCCTTGAAGAACGGGGTATGGCGCCCGCCCTCTTCCTTCGTCAGGATATACACCGAGCACTTGAACTTCTTGTGCGGTTTGATGGAACCCGGGAACGCCAGGACCATGCCGCGCTCGATGGTCTCTTTGTCAACGCCGCGCAGGAGAAGACCGACGTTATCCCCGGCCTGACCCTGATCAAGTTCCTTGCGGAACATTTCAACACCTGTAACAGTGGTCTTGCCGATCTCGGGACGGAGGCCGACGATATCGACGTCCTGTCCGACTTTCACAATACCGCGCTCGATACGTCCAGTAGCAACAGTCCCGCGGCCGGAGATCGAGAAAATATCCTCGACAGCCATCAAGAAAGGCTTGTCAAGCTCACGCACAGGCATCGGGATCCACGCGTCGACAGCTGTCATGAGCTCAAGGATGCACTTGGCTTTGCCGGTAACATCTTTGGGATTGTTCAGGGCTTCAAGAGCGGAACCACGAATTACCGGGGTGTTATCGCCATCGAACTTGTACTTCGTAAGAAGATCACGGATTTCCATTTCGACCAGGTCGAGAAGCTCGGGGTCGGCCGCGTCGCACTTGTTCAGGAAAACAACGATACGCGGGACATTCACCTGACGCGCGAGCAGGATGTGCTCACGGGTCTGGGGCATCGCGCCGTCAGTGGCGGATACGACAAGGATCGCACCATCCATCTGGGCCGCACCGGTGATCATGTTCTTGATGTAGTCCGCATGGCCGGGGCAATCGATATGCGCGTAATGACGCGCTTCGGTCTGATATTCCAGGTGAGCGATATTGATCGTAACGCCGCGCTCTTTTTCTTCAGGCGCATTATCAATGGAATCATACGCACGTGCCTGGGCCAGGCCCTTCTCGGCAAGAACAGTCGTAATGGCTGACGAAAGCGTCGTCTTACCATGGTCAACGTGACCGATGGTACCGATGTTCAAATGCGGTTTATTTCTTTCAAATTTTTCCTTAGCCATTGTGTATTCCTCCCTTTTCAGATAACAACTGAATTATTTCCTTCTGCTATTTAAATAATCCTGACGCGCACCGATAATCTTTTCAGCAACATTGTTTGGAACCTGCGCATAATATGAAGGCTCCATCGAAAAACTGGCACGTCCCTGCGTGAGCGAACGGAGTGCATTGGCATAATTGAACATTTCCGCCAGAGGAACATCAGCACGTGTCGTCTTGACATTGCCGATGTTACCGAGCTCGGTGATCTTGGCACGGCGTGTATTAAGATCGCCGATCACAGACCCCATGAACTCTTCAGGACAGGCAACCTCTACCGACATGATCGGCTCCTGAAAACTTGAACCACCTTTAAGAAGACCTTCTTTAAGCGCGATCCTGGCTGCCATCTGGAAAGCAATATCGCTTGAATCTACATCGTGATACGAACCATCATGCAGCGTCACCACGAGATCTGTCACCGGATACCCTGCCAGGATACCGCTCTTGGACTGGGACATAATCCCCGTCTCGATCGACTTGATGAATTCACGGGGAATAACACCGCCGACAACCTTATCGATAAACTTCACACCGCTCCCGCGCTCGGCAGGCTCGACATCAATGACGACGTGACCATATTGCCCGCGGCCACCTGTCTGGGAAATAAATTTACCCACCACATCTTCAACTTTCCGGGTGATCGCCTCTTTATAGGCAACCTGCGGACGTCCGATATTTGCTTCAAGGCCGTGCTCGCGCCTCATACGGTCAATGACAATCTCAAGATGAAGCTCACCCATCCCGGAAATAATGGTCTGGGACGTTTCATGATCATACTCCACACGCAGGGAAGGATCTTCGTCGAGGAACTTCCTGAGGATCATGCCCAACTTATCCTGGTCAGCCTTGGTCTTGGGTTCAAGCGCCATGGATACAACAGGCTCCGGAACCTTCATGCCTTCAAGGATCGCAGGGAAAGAATCATGACACAGTGTATCACCATTTTTGGTTTCTTTCAAGCCAACAACTGCGATGATCTCACCGGCGCCGGCCTTGGCAATGATCTCCTGCTTGTTGGCATGCATCAAGAGCAGTTTGGAAACACGCTCTTTCTTGTCACGCGTAGCATTCAGGAGGGTTTCGCCGGCTGTAAGCACGCCGGAATAAATACGGGTATAAAAGAGTTTGCCGACGTAAGGATCAGAAGCCACCTTAAAAACCAGGGCCGCAAGCGGTTCACGATCATCAGGTTTGCGGTAAAAAACATCTTCTTTGTTATTAGGATTAAAAGCCTTGACCGGAGGAACATCCAGCGGCGAAGGAAGATAATCAACGACAGCGTCAAGCACAAGCTGGACGCCGCGATTGCGCAACGCCGTACCGGATAAAACCGGGAGAAATTTGGCCTTCAGAACTCCGCGGCGAATACCCGCCATGAGATCTTCAGGGGACACCGCTTCTTCGTTCAAATATTTTTCCATGATCGCATCATCGGCCTCGCCTACTTTTTCGACAAGTGTATGGCGATAAGCTGCGGCCTTGGCCATCAGGTTTTCAGGGACATCGGAAACGATCATCTTCAGGCCGTCGGCATCTTCGTAGGTAATATATTTCATAGCTACCACATCGATGACACCCTTGAACTGGTCCTCATGGGCATCGGGGAAATTGATAGCCGCCGCATTGGCACCCAGACGTTCACGCAACTGCCCCAGCACACGGTCAAAATCGGCACCCAGCCGGTCAACCTTGTTGATAAACGCCACGCGGGGGACATGATACCGGTCAGCCTGACGCCACACGGTTTCGGTCTGTGATTGAACACCGCTCGTGGCACATAAAACGATGACAGCGCCGTCGAGGACCTTCAGCGAACGCTCAACTTCGATGGTGAAATCGACGTGGCCGGGCGTATCGATGATATTGACTTTATGATTTTTCCAGTAGGTCGTGGTGTTCGCCGCAACAATCGTGATGCCGCGTTCCTTTTCCTGTTCCATGTAATCCATCTGGGTATTGCCTTCATCGACAGAGCCCAGCTTATGGATCATGCCTGTATAATAAAGGATACGCTCAGTGGTCGTGGTCTTACCTGCATCGATATGCGCGATAATACCAATATTTCTGACTCTCTCAAGAGGAATGTGTTCGCTAACTGCCATTTTATCTATTACCTGTTATTGAATTACCATCTGAAATGACTGAAAGCCTTATTCGCCTCGGCCATCTTGTGCGTCTCATCGCGTTTCTTGATTGCCGCACCTTCCTGCTTGTAGGCTGCGATCAGTTCATCGGCGAGTTTCTGCACCATAGGCTTGCCCTTTTTCTTGCGGGCAAAGTCACGTATCCAGCGTAAAGCGAGGGACGTGCCACGGAGGGGAGCCACATCGATCGGGACCTGATAAGTCGCACCACCAACACGGCGGGCTTTAAGTTCAACGCGCGGACGTACATTGTCAACAGCCTTGCTGAAGGCCTTAAGCACCGGCTCTTCGGTCACCTTCGACGCCAGCATGTCCAGGGCCCCGTAAACAATGCCTTCGGCAACAGTCTTTTTCCCGCACTCCATGATGACGTTCATAAAACGGGAAACAAGCTCACTGCTGTACTTCGGATCAGGCATCACTTCTCTTTTATCAGCACGACGTCTTCTCATGATTATGACTTCTCTCTCTTTGTACCGTACTTGGAACGGGATTGCTTTCTCTTAGCGACACCTGCCGTATCCAATGTTCCGCGCACCATATGATACCGGACGCCGGGAAGATCTTTCACACGGCCGCCGCGGACGAGAACGATGGAATGCTCCTGGAGATTGTGCCCCTCGCCAGGAATATAGGATGTAACTTCAATCTTGTTCGAAAGACGCACACGCGCGATCTTGCGAAGCGCCGAGTTGGGCTTCTTGGGTGTCATCGTTTTGACCTGCAAGCAAACACCGCGTTTTTGCGGGCAAGAATCCAAAGCCGGCGACTTACTTTTCTTCGCCTTTTGAACCCTGCTCTTTCTGATCAACTGCTGGATTGTCGGCATACTTTACCATTTCAACATTTTTATAAGTGTGAAAACCTGTTCCCGCCGGGATCAAATGCCCGACGATAACGTTCTCTTTCAGTCCAGAAAGAAGGTCAATCTTACCAGACGACGCGGCATCTGTCAAGACCCTTGTTGTTTCCTGGAAGCTGGCCGCGGAAATAAAACTCTCCGTCGAGAGGGAAACCTTCGTGATACCCAAAAGAAGCGGTGTCGCCTGGGCAGGTTTACCCTTCTTCTTCATGACGCCCTCATTCGCCTTCTTGAAGGCACTGCGGTCGACCTGCTCGCCCACCAGGAACTCGGTGTCACCGGCGTCGTCGATACGGACCTTCTTGAGCATTTGCGAAATGATAAGCTCAATGTGCTTGTCATTGATGCGCACGCCCTGCAAACGATAAACTTCCTGGACCTCGTTGAGCAGATACTCCTGGAGGACCTTGTCGCCGCTGACGCGCAGGATGTCCTGGGGCACGATAGGCCCTTCGGTAAGCTGCTGGCCCGCAAACACCTTGTCACCCTTATACACCGTCGGATGCTTGCCGTGCGGAATGGCATATTCCTTGGCCATGCCCGTCGAGCTCTTGACTATGATCGTCCGGTTGCCCTTACGGTCTTCGCCGAACTCGACCAGCCCGTCAATTTCCGAAATAACGGCCGGATCCTTGGGACGGCGCGCTTCAAAAAGCTCGGCGACACGCGGCAGACCGCCGGTGATGTCGCGCGTCTTCTGAACGCCGCGCGGGATCTTGGCAATAAGCTCACCCGCGCCGATCGTTGCCTTGTCTCCGACGAGAATGTGAGCGCCGACCGGGATAGAATAGATACCCGCGACCTCTGCACCCGTCGTAACAATGATCTGCGGATGGAATTCCTGCTTGTGCTCGACGACAACACGCTCTGTGATGCCGGTGACCGGATTGAGTTCGCCACGGACCGTGATATCCTCGACGAGATCCTCAAAATTGACCTGACCCTTGACTTCCGTGATGATCGGGATCGTGTACGGGTCCCACTTGGCAAAAATAACGCCCTTGTCAACTTCCTGTCCGTCGGCAATGCTCAGGGATGACCCCTGGGGCAGTTGATAACGCTCGTACTCGCGCCCGTATTCGTTGTTGATCGATACGGAACCGTTGCGATTAAGGACAATGTACTCGCTGCCTTTTTGCACGACGCGCAGCTGGTGATATTTCACCGCACCCTTGTTCTTGGAGCGGATGAAGGACTGCTCGACCGTACGGCTTGCGGTACCACCGATGTGGAACGTTCTCATGGTCAACTGTGTGCCGGGCTCGCCGATCGACTGCGCGGCAATGATACCCACCGCCTCGCCCAGTTCGACCAGGCGGTGCGTGGCAAGATTGCGGCCATAGCATTTGGCACAGACACCCAGATCGGCTTCGCACGTGAGCGCACTGCGGATACGGACCTTCTCGATGCCCAGCTGCTCGATGAGATCGGCCTTTTCCTCGCTGATCTCATCACCGGCAGACACAACCCTCTGGTCGGTCACAATGTCCACAATACTGTCCAGCGCCACACGGCCGACGATACGTTCCTTAAGCGGAACAACAACCTCGTCGCCTTCAATGATCGCAGACACGGCAATGCCGTTGATGGTAGAACAATCGTCGATAGAAACGACAATCTCCTGCGCCACATCCACCAGACGCCGTGTCAGGTAACCAGCATCCGCGGTTTTAAGTGCGGTATCGGCCAACCCTTTGCGCGCACCATGCGTGGAGATAAAATATTCCAGGACCGTGAGACCTTCGCGGAAGCTCGCGGTGATAGGATTCTCAATGATCTCGCCGGAAGGCTTGGCCATGAGGCCGCGCATACCGGAAAGCTGACGGATCTGTAGCTTGGAACCGCGCGCGCCCGAGTCCGCCATAATGAAGACAGGGTTGAACGCGTCCATTTTCTTGAAAACCATGTCGGAAATAGTTTCCGTGGTGTGTGTCCAGACGTCAATGATCTTGTTGTACCGCTCACGGCCCGTGATGACGCCTTTATGGTACTGGTCCTCGACCTTGGCCACGTCCTGCTTGGCGCTGTTGAGCGTGATCTCTTTTTCCTTGGGAACCGTAAGGTCGGACATCGAGATAGATATGCCGGCATCCGTCGCTGAACGGAAACCAAGGCCTTTCACGCGGTCCAAAAGTTTGACCGTCTCATAATGCCCGAGCTTCTTGTAACAATTCGCAATGACCGCCCCGAGCTTCTTTTTGTCGAGCAGGACATTGACAAACCCCATACTCGGATGGATCTGTTCATTGAAGATCACGCGCCCGACCGTTGTTTCGATAATACGGGCCGTACGGGCAGTCTCAACCTTAACGACCTTCTCGGCGGCAGCATTCGTCTTGATGACGGTAGAGGCACTGTCGTCACCCCAAACCGGGATGTCGATGCGCACACGGACACGGGAATGAACTTCAAGAAGGCCGTCGTAGTAGGCTACCAGGACCTCACGGCGATTGGCAAAAAGTTTGTCTTCGCCCCTGGACCCCGACCTCTCTTTGGTGAGGTAATACAAACCCAGAACAATATCCTGCGTCGGAGAAACGATAGGACGTCCGTCGGCTGGCGAGAAAAGATTGTTCACCGACAACAGCTGCAGGCGGCACTCGGTCTGGGCTTCCAGGGATAAGGGGATATGCACCGCCATCTGGTCGCCGTCAAAGTCGGCGTTGAACGCCGTACAGACAAGCGGATGGAGCGTGATCGCCTTGCCCTCGATGAGCACAGGCTGAAACGCCTGAATCGAAAGCCGGTGAAGGGTCGGCGCACGGTTGAGCATGATCGGATGGTCCTTGATCACCTCGTCAAGAATGTCCCACACTTCGACATTCGCCCGCTCCACCATGCGTTTGGCGCCCTTGATCGTATGCACAAACCCGCGCTCGCGCAGCTTGCGGATGATGAAAGGCTCGAACAGCTCAAGGGCCATCTTCTTGGGAAGACCGCACTGGTGCAGGCTCAACTCCGGCCCGACAACAATGACAGAACGCCCGGAATAGTCCACGCGCTTACCCAGCAGGTTCATACGGAAACGGCCCTGTTTACCTTTGAGCATGTCGGAAAGCGACTTCAAGGGACGATTGCCCGAACCCAGGACCGGGCGGCCATGACGGCCGTTGTCCAGAAGGGCATCCACCGCTTCCTGCAACATGCGCTTTTCGTTGCGCACGATGATCTCAGGGGCGTTAAGGTCAATGAGTTTCTTCAAACGGTTATTGCGGTTGATAACACGACGGTACAGATCATTAAGATCCGACGTGGCAAACCGTCCGCCTTCCAGCGGCACAAGAGGACGGAGATCCGGAGGGATCACCGGCAGGACATCCAGGACCATCCACTCGGAAAGATTCCCGGAGACCTTGAAATCCTCGACGATCTTAAGCGTCTTGGATATCTTCTTGAAATTGGTGCCCGCGGGATTCGATTTTTCCAGGGCCTTGCGCAGGTCTTTGGAAAGCTTGGTGAGATCGGTCTCCCGCAAAAGATCGCGCACGGCTTCAGCGCCGATCCTGGCCTTGAAATTACCGCCAAACTTTGATATGGCGTCCTGATACTTGTCTTCGGAAAGGAGCTCTTTCTTTTTAAGAGGCGTGCTCCCCGGATCAAGAACAACATATTCCTCGTAATAAATGATCTTCTCAAGGTCGCGCAGCCCGATCTGCAGGAGGGCGGCAAGACGGCTGGGGACAGCCTTGTAGAACCAGATATGCGTGACAGAGCACGCCAGGTCAATGTGCCCCATGCGCTCGCGCCGGACCGAAGACCGGGTCACCAGCACGCCGCAGCGGTCGCAGGTGATCCCCTTGAACTTGATCCCTTTATACTTGCCGCAGTTACATTCCCAATCGCGGACAGGCCCGAAAATACGTTCGCAGAAAAGGCCGTCCTTCTCAGGCTTGAGTGTGCGGTAATTAAGCGTTTCCGCCTTGCGGACCGGGCCGTTAGACCACGACCTGATCACCTCGGGGGAAGCGATTTTGATGGAGATCCGATCCTGATCCTTGATATTGATTTCGGTCTTCATTCCTTCTTCTCACCCTCTTCGGTTGCGCCTTCGGCTCTCTCAAGGCGGATGTCCAAGCATAAACCCTGCAACTCCTTGACCAGAACGTTGAATGATTCCGGAGTACCAGGCGTCAACTTATGTTCACCCTTGACTATAGACTCGTAGATACGGCTGCGGCCGAGAACATCGTCCGACTTGACCGTAAGCATTTCCTGGAGCGTGAACGCAGCGCCATAAGCCTCCAGCGCCCACACTTCCATCTCGCCGAAGCGCTGGCCGCCAAAATGGGCTTTACCGCCCAAAGGCTGCTGGGTGACAAGAGAATACGGCCCAATGGAACGGGCATGGATCTTCTCGTCGACCAGATGGTTGAGCTTGATCATATAAATAAAACCGACCGTAACCTTCTGGTCAAACGGCTGGCCTGTAAAACCGTCCAGAACCACAGCCTTGCCTTCCTCAGGGAGCTTCGCCTCCCGGAGCATGCCGCGGATCTCTTCCTCGGTGGCACCGTTGAATACAGGGGTCTGGATATGCAATCCAAGCACCTGCGCGGCCCATCCCAGATGTGTTTCCAATAACTGCCCGACATTCATACGGGAAGGAACACCCAGCGGATTGAGCACAATATCCACGGCTTTTCCGTTCTCCATGAAAGGCATGTCCTCTTCCGGAAGGATGCGGGACACAATACCCTTGTTGCCGTGACGGCCAGCCATCTTGTCCCCGACAGACAGCTTGCGCTTGGTCGCGACATAAACCACAACACGCTTCAGCACACCGGCAGGAAGCTCATCACCCTTCTTGACCCGGTCAATCTCGCGCTCTTCCTCTTCATGAAGCTCGCTGATGCGGTCATTATAAAGGGAAATAACCTCGCGTCCCTCACTGTCTTCCTCGAGATCTTCAATGGCCAGCAGGCCAACCTTCTTGGCGTCAAGGCCAAGGATCTCGGCAAGCTTCTTGTTCTTCTCATCCAGAGCAAACCCGGCTTCCTGGACGTAATATTCGCGGATCTTTTCGACCTCGGACGACTCTTTGACCTTGTCGGCCTTGGACTTGCGCCCGCGCTCATTGCGCTGAAAAACTTCAACATTCACGATAACACCGGTGATCCCGGGCGACAGCGTCAGAGAGGTATCCCGCACATCCGCGGCCTTTTCACCAAAAATAGCGCGCAGAAGGCGCTCTTCAGGCGATAGCTCCTTTTCACTCTTGGGCGTAACCTTGCCCACAAGAATGTCCCCCGCCTTGACCTCGGCACCCACACGGACAATGCCGTCAGCCGTAAGGTCTTTAAGCGCATCTTCCCCGACATTGGGAATATCGCGTGTGATTTCCTCGTTACCCAAACGGGTCTCGCGGCACTCGCATTCAAATCGCTCGATATGGATCGAGGTAAACTTGTCCTCGCGCACGACCCGCTCGTTGATCAGGATCGCGTCCTCGAAGTTATAACCGCGCCAGGGCATAAACGCCACAAGCACATTGCGTCCCAGGGCGATACGGCCGGACTTTGTGGCCATACCATCCGCAATAATCTGCCCCTTTTCGACCTTTTCGCCGAGTCTGACAAGGGGTGTCTGGTGCACGCAGGTATTGGCATTCGAGCGCTGGTAGATCCGCAGCTGATAATTATGCTCGTTGTTGATGACGATCTCGTTGGCATCCACCTTGGTGACCGTGCCTGCATGCAGGGAAACAATAACAGCTCCGGAATCACGGGCGACCTTTTCTTCCATACCGGTCCCGACAAAAGGAACCTCGGTGACCATCAGGGGAACCGCCTGGCGTTGCATGTTCGATCCCATCAGGGCTCGGTTGGCGTCGTCATGCTCCAGGAACGGGATCATGGACGTAGCTACGGAAACCAGCTGTTTGGGCGAAACATCCATCAATTCGACATCTTTAGGCGCAACTTTAGGAAAGTCTGTCTTGTAACGGCAGGATACATCCTTGGAAGTGATGTTCCCGTCCTTGTCCAGCGGGGTATTCACCTGGGCAATATGCTTGTCCTGGTCCACATCCGCTGTAAAATATTCGAACTTGCGCGTAACCTTGCCGTTTTCGACCAGGTGGTACGGTGTCTCGATAAAGCCAAGGTCGTTGATCCGCGCACACGTCGTTAACGATGAAATAAGACCGATGTTCGGACCTTCCGGCGTCTCGATGGGACACACACGGCCATAATGCGTCGGATGAACGTCACGGACCTCAAAGCCGGCGCGCTCACGCGAAAGACCGCCGGGCCCCAGGGCCGAAAGACGCCTTTTATGCGTCATTTCAGCGATCGGGTTGACCTGGTCCGCGAACTGCGATAGCTGGCTGCGGGCAAAGAAGTCCTGGATCTGATTCGAAAAAAGGCGCGAGTTGATCAGATGATGCGCCGTCAGGTTCTCATAATTGCTCATCACGACCAGGCGCTCTTTAATGGAACGTTCCAGGCGTGCCAGGCCGATACGCACCTGGTTCTGGATCAGCTCGCCGACCGATTTAATACGGCGGTTGCCCAGGTGATCGATATCGTCCGTGTCTCCCTTGCCCTCGCGCAGCTCAAAAAGATACTTCATCGTCGCCACAACCGTCGTGATATCAAGCACGCGATTATCGAGCGGGACATTCAACGTGAGCTTCCGGTTAACAATATGCCGGCCGACCTTCGAAAGGTCATAGCGTTTAGGATCGAAGAAAAGACGATAAAAAAGCGCCTCGGCAACTTCCACGGTCGCGGGCTCTGTGGGACGCATCTTGCGGTAAAAATCAAGCAGGGCATCTTCCTTGGATTCGGTATGATCCTTCTCCATGGTAGGTGCCAGCTTTTCAAACTCCGGACCGAACACCTGCTGCATGTCCTCGCGCGTCGTCAGACCCATGATGCGCAGGATCTGTGTCGCGGGAAAATTACGGCGGCGGTCGATATAGGCCAGCAAGACATCGTTCAAGTCGTATTTGACCTCAAACCATGCCCCGCGGGCCGGGATCACGCGTCCGTAATAGATGGTCTTGCCCGTCGGATGAAGTTCGGCTTCGAAGGAAACACCCGGCGGACGCTGGATCTGCGATACAACGACACGTTCATCACCATTGATGATAAACGTACCGGTGGCCGTCATCAGCGGAAAATCGCCGAAATAGACCTCCTGTTCCTTGATATCAACAGGTGTGATCAGGCGCAGCTTCACCTTGAGCGGCGAAGCATAGGTCATGCCCCGGCGCTGACATTCCTGGCGGGAATACTTTTCCTTGCCGAGAGAATAGCTGATGTACTCCAGCCGGATCTGCCCGTCGTAACTCTCAAGCGGAAAAACCTCGCGGAAGACTTCTTCAAGACCCTGGTCCTGGCGCTTGTGAGAATCAGCCTCGCGCTGCAGGAAACTCTCATAAGACTTGACCTGGATATCCAGCAGCGACGGCAATTCGAATGTATCGTGAAACTTGCAGAACTCTCTGATGTTCAATTTAGCCATATCTTTACAGAATTTTCTGTTAAGTGTTAATCCCGCCCCCTAAGGGGCGGGACGAGGAACGGCTTAAGCTTTGGAGCTCAACGCGTTCATGACCACATCCTGCTATTCAGACACACCCCGTATCACGGGCCAGTATCACCCGGCACAGGAGAAGAACCTGATTACTTGAGTTCGACCTTGGCGCCGGCAGCCTCGAGCTTCTTTTTGAGATCTTCGGCCTCTTCCTTGGTCGCGTCTTCCTTGACAGTCTTAGGAGCACCTTCGACCAGGTCCTTGGCTTCTTTGAGGCCCAAGTTGGTGATGGCACGGACTTCCTTGATGACGTTGATCTTGTTCGCGCCCGCTTCCTTCAGGATAACGGTGAACGAAGTTTTTTCCTCGACGGGAGCCGTAGCCGCCGCACCGCCCATGGCCGCACCGGCCATCATCATCGGCGCTGATGCCGTGACGCCGAACTTGACCTCAAGAGCCTTGACAAGGTCAGACAGCTCAAGAGCTGTCAGCCCCTCAATAGACTTCACGAGCTCAGCGAGCTTCGGAGAAAGAGTGTTATCAGACATGATCAATTACCTCCCCTTTTTTCACTTATTTGTTTCAAGATCGAAAGCAATTCGACTGTTTTCCCGTTTAAAGTCCTGGCAAGACGCGTCATCGGAGACTGCAACGTGCCCAACAACTGCGCCAGAAGAACTTCCTTGGCCGGCAGGTCAGAAAGACGTTTGACATCTTCCTTCCTGAGAAGCTGGCTGCTCACTACACCGCCACGTATGGCGAAATTCTCGTTCTTTTCCGCGAACTTGATGAGGATTTTGGATATATCCACAGGATCCGCGTTGGTCCACACAAAAAGCGTCTGGCCTTCAATGGCTTCCGTCACAGGCGCCAGCGCCGTCCCCTTAAGAGCGACCCGGGCGAGCGAATTACGTGACAAGAAGACTTTCGCTTTTTTCTGCTGGAGCATTTTGCGCAGCGTGCAAATAGAGCTGGACGATGTATTGCTGAAATTGATCAGGAACACATTCTCCTGCTTCTCCACGCCGTCACGCAATGTCTTGGTGATCTTCTCTCTGAATATTTTGCCGACTTTCATCATATCGCCACCCTTACCCCCACACCCATGGTTGTGGACAGATAAACGCTCTTGATGAAAATACCCTTCACCGATGACGGTTTGGCGTGATCAACCGCCTCGATGAGATGCTGGGCATTCTCAGAGAGCTTCTGTTCGCTGAACGACCGCTTGCCGATACCCAGGTGAATACCGCCCTGTTTATCATTCTTGAACTCCACACGGCCGGCTTTCACTTCCCTGAGAGCCCGTTCGATATCCACGGTCACGGTACCCGCCTTGGGACTGGGCATGAGGCCCCGCGGTCCAAGGACCTTACCGAGCTTGCTCAGGTCTTTCATCATATCCGGAGTCGCGATGAGGCAATCGAAACCCAGGAATCCTTTGTCGATCTTTTCGATCAAATCTTGACTGCCGACGAAATCCGCCCCGGCATCCTTGGCCTTGTTGACATTCTCACCCTGACAGACCACAGCCACACGCAGCGTTTTACCGGTGCCGTGAGGCAAAACCACCGTCCCGCGAATATTCTGGTCGGAAGCCTTGAGATTGAGATTCAGGTTGAAATGAAGTTCGACCGTTTCATCAAACTTCACTTTCGGAGTCTGCAGCACAAGCGCCAGCGCCTCCTGGAGCGGGTATGTCCGCACGGCATCTACTTTAGTATAAGCCGCTTTGATACGTTTACTGACTTTTGTGGCCATGATGTTTAATCCTTTATCGCAATGCCCATGCTTCTGGCGGTCCCTGTGACCACGCGGATGGCCTGCTGAATATCCGCTGTATTCAGGTCCTCCATCTTTTGCTTGGCGATCTCTTCGACCTGCGCACGGGTGATCGTCGCTACGGTCTGCTTGCCGGCCTCGCCGGAAGCCTTCGCAACCTTCGCCGCCTTTTTCAAAAGCGCTGAACTTGGCGGAGTCTTGATGATAAAATCGAAAGACTTATCCTTGTACACATTAATGATGACAGGCAGGGGCATCGGATCCCGGCCCTTGGTCTGCTCATTGAACTTCTTGCAGAACTCCATGATATTGACGCCGTGCTGACCCAGCGCCGGACCGACTGGCGGAGCCGGATTCGCCTGACCTGCGGTCACATAGAGATTGACCTTTGCTATTTGTTCTTTTGCCATAATTTTACCTGATCGTAATTGTTAGATTTTCTCGACCTGCCAATACTCCAGCTCAACGAGGGTGGCACGTCCGAAAACCGGGACGCTGACCTTGAGCTTCCCGCGGTCGGGAAAGACCTCCATCACGGAACCGTTGAAATTAGCGAACGGCCCCTGGGTGATGCGGATCGGCTCGTTGATATCGAAAACGATCTTGGGCGAGGGTTTTGACTCGGTCTCGACCGTTCTCTTGAGGATGGTGTTAACTTCTTCTTCAGAAAGTTTTTGCGGCTGACGTCCGGGACCGATGAAGCTGGTCACGCCAGGCGTTGTCTTGATAAGGTACCAGCTCTCCTTGGTCATATTCATCTTGATCAGGATATAACCGGGAAAGAACTTCCGCGTCGTGATGCGCTTCTTCCCGCCGCGAACCTCTGAAACCTGCTCGGTCGGGACAACGATCTCTTCAACGTAAGTCTTGAGCGCCGTGGTCTGAATCCGGCGGTCAATGCCGGCCTTGGCGCGCTCTTCGGCGCCTGTCTGAGTGTGAATGACGTACCAGTCCATGATTCCCTATCTGATAATACTGTTCATCCCCCTGGAAAGGAGGAGGTCGGTCCCTGTGATAAATAACCCCAGACAAATGGCACTGATCAACACGATCCACGTGGAGTTGATCAGATCTTTGCGGGGGGTCCAGGAGACCTTTTTTAATTCCGCTAAAACTTCTTCTATGAATGTTTTAATCTTTATCATCATAATATTCACAGGCCAGGCAGGATTCGAACCTGCAACCTGCGGTTTTGGAGACCGTCGCTCTACCAGTTGGAGCTACTGGCCTATATTTTTCCTGCACCACCGGCAAACTTACTTCTTCATTTCCTTGTGCGGCGTGTGCTTCTTGTCAAAAGCGCAATACTTGCTCAGTTCGATACGCTCCGGCTTTTGCTTTTTGTCCTTCATGCCGGAGTAGTTGATGCGCTGACATACGGTACACTGGAAGTGGATGATCTCTCGCATAAGTCCTGTCTATGTTGCGTCAACGAAGCTTTTCGATCTTGCGCCTCACGCCCCTCACCGGTGCGGAGAACTGGAGCCCTCGACCGGGTTTGAACCGGTGACCTCGTCCTTACCAAGGACGTGCTCTACCAACTGAGCTACAAGGGCATAAAACCTTGCCTGATCAAACCGGATATCAAATCCCACCGCCCCGGGCGGATGGTGTGCTAAATAAATGAACCAAAAGTATAGCCAACACCACCACTCTTGTCAAGCAATTAAACCCGAATTAAACCAGAATGCATCCAATGAAAAAGGCTGCGGGAAGGTTTCCGACGAGAACACATCATTCCAGCTTAAGGAAACGCCGCTTGCCAACCTTGAGTATCCCGGGAACAACCCTCCAGTGCTCATCGATCACGGGTTGTCCGGCGAAAGCGACCGCGCCCTGTTTGATCAGGCGCCGCGCCTCGTTGCGGGATGGTGCAAGCCCCGCGCTCACAAGGATGTCAACCAGAGGCACTGCCTCCGGGGCGTTCCCCGGTACTCCGCCCCCTTGCGGGAGCGTGTGCACCTGGATATCGTCCGGGATCTCTTTTCGAGAAAAGACACTCTCAAAATGCGTGCGTGCATCCCGGGCGGCGTCGGTTCCGTGAAACTGCCGGACAATCTCCCCGGCCAGTCTCATCTTCGCCTCCTTCGGATGCTGCTGGCGGACCGCCTCAAGAGGCTCTTCCGTCAACAGCTCGAAGTACCTTAGCATCAACGTATCACTGACCGACATCACCTTGCCGAAAATCTCGCGCGGCGGCTCGTTGATGCCGATATAATTATCAAGCGACTTGGACATCTTCTGGACACCATCAAGCCCCTCGAGAAGCGGCGTCATGATGACCACCTGCGGCTCCTGTCCGAAGGCGGACTGGATCTGGCGCCCCATAAGAAGGTTAAACTTCTGGTCGGAACCGCCAAGCTCCACATCCGCATGAAGATGGACCGAATCATACCCCTGCAGAAGCGGGTAAATAAACTCAAGAAGGCTGATCTCGCGCCCCGCATCAAAACGCTTTTTGAAATCCGCGCGGGCCAGTGTCTGGGCCACGGTCGCGTGGGCCGTCAGTTCCATCAGCTGCCTGGCGTCGAACGCACCAAACCAGCGGCTGTTAAAGACCACTTCGGTCCGGGCGGGATCCAGGACCTTGAATACCTGATCCTTGTAGGTCACCGCGTTGCGTTCAACATCCTCACGCGACATCTTCCGGCGCAGCTCATTACGCCCCGTGGGATCGCCCACCTGGGCCGTAAAATCGCCGATGAGAAACACGACCCGGTGCCCGAGCTCCTGGAACTGGCGCATCTTCCTTAAAAGAACAACATGACCCAGGTGAATATCGGGGGCGGTCGGATCAAATCCCGCCTTGATAATCAGGGGCCGCCCCTCTTTTTCGCTGCGGACAAGTTTCTTTTCCAGCAGCTCGGCATTGATGATCTCTGTCGTGCCGCGGCCGATAAGCCTGAGGGCGTCCTTGATATCCATCGTTTCAGACGCGGGCGCTGACGCCGATCTTCATCTGTTCAACATCTACCTTGATGATCTTCACACGGACCTTGTCGCCAGGCTTGAGCTTCGCCGCCTCTTCCTTCTCGATCTCGGAAGAATAGATAAGGGCCTCGATATCATCCTCAAGCTTGACGAACACGCCAAAATTGGAATTCATGATCACGGCCGCATCCGCCACCATGTCAATGGGGAACTTCCTGGCGATCTCGCTCCACGGATTGGGCTGAAGCTGTTTGAGCCCCAGCGTGATCTTGCGGTTCTTCCCGTCGACAGCCAGGATCACCACATCCACCGGCTGGCCCTTCTGCAGGACCTCCTGGGGATGGTTGACCTTGCGGGTCCAGGACATATCGGAAACGTGGATCATGCCTTCGAGGCCGTGCTCGAGCTCCACAAACGCGCCGTAATCGGCAAAACCGCGGACCGTGCCCTTGACGCGGGTGTTGACCGGGAACTTCTCCTCGGCCTTGAGCCACGGGTTGTCCTCGAGCTGCTTCATGCTGAGAGAAATGCGCTTGGAATCCTTGTCGACATTGATGATCTGGACCTCGACCTGCTGGCCGACCGTGAACATCTCCTGGGGATTGACCATCTTCTTCTGCCAGGTGATCTCCGAGGCGTGCAAAAGGCCTTCAATCCCCTTGTCGATCTCGACAAAAACGCCGTAAGGCATGATGTTAACGACCTTGCCCTTGACGATGGTGCCCGTGGGATACTTGTCGTAAACGCTTTCCCAGGGATTGCGCGTGATCTGCTTGAGGCCAAGGGAAACCTTGGAATTTTCCTTGTCGAAATCGAGGATGATGATCTCGATCCGGTCGCCCAGACGGACGATCTCCGACGGATGGCTGATGCGCGACCAGCTCATGTCCGTGATATGCAACAGGCCGTCCACGCCGCCCAAATCGATGAACGCGCCGAAATCCGTGATCCCCTTGACCACGCCCGTACGGCGCTGGCCCTTTTCGAGCTTCGCCCAGAGGACCTCGCGGTTCTCCTCGCGCTCTTTCTGAACCACTTCGCGGCGGGAAAGGATGAGGTTACGGCGCTGCTTATTCATCTTGGCGACCATGAACTTGTAGCTGCGCGCCATGATGTCGTCGGAATGGAACCCCTTGAACGCCGAGAGAGACATCGGCAGGAACGCTTCGACGCCCTGGATATCGGCGATGTAACCGCCCTTGACGATCCGGATGACCCGGCCGTCGACCACATCGCCCTCGTTGATGACGTCGGCGATCTTCTGCCAGCCCTTCATCTTTTCGGCCTTGCCGTGGGAAAGGATCAGCTTGCCGTCCTCGTCCTCGATGTTCTCGATGAGGACATCGATCTTCTGGCCGACATCGACCGCGGCGGGGTTGCGAAACTCGACGAGCGGCACAAAGCCCTCGGACTTGAACCCGATATCGACAATGACCTCGCTATTGTTCTTGGCGACGATCGTACCCTGGACGATCTGCCCTTCGGCAAACGTCTTCAGTGTGCTGTTATAAAGCTCTTCCATGATTGATTTTTGTGTTGCACTCATGATGGTATTCCTTACTGCGGGGTTAAGATGTTAATACGTCATGCCAGCCTGACAGCCTCTCTGCCAGGGGCAAGGTCAGCAATTATCGTAAAACAAGCCTTTTTTGTCAACGGAAATTTGGCTCAATCTTGAATGTTGAACATAAAAATATAACTCTTTAATAATAAATCTGGTTTGGTGAACCCCGATACGGGGTACAATCCT
>Ga0114951_10001283_pt1 | contig 31678 bp, 25 predicted proteins | sample AM7aDNAmetaG_FD_88677 | JGI IMG/M metagenome (GOLD analysis project Ga0114951, IMG submission 88677) | Freshwater microbial communities from Finland to study Microbial Dark Matter (Phase II) - AM7a DNA metaG | ecosystem: Environmental > Aquatic > Freshwater > Lake | place: Finland: Lake Alinen... | reverse complement strand
CTTCCTGCTTCTTGCTTCCTGTTTCTGACTTCCGCCGCGCCACCCGATTCGCATCCATCCCCAGCACCGTCGCGCAGCGCCCGAACTTCCGCGAAATCTCCCCCAACAATTCCGGCCGCTTCACCGCCGCGCTGTTGATGCTCACCTTTTCCGCCCCCGCCTGAATCAGCCGCGTCGCATCCTCCAGCGTTCGTATCCCGCCTCCCACCGTGATCGGCATGAACACGCTGTCCGCCACCTTGCGCACCACTTCCGCCATGATGCCCCGACCCTCATGACTGGCCGTGATGTCGTAAAACACCAGCTCATCCGCCTCGGCCTGATCGTAAAAAATCGCCTGTTCCACCGGCTCGCCGGCATCCACGTGATCGAAAAACTTCACCCCCTTGACCACCCGACCACGATCCACATCCAGACACGGTATGATTCGCTTGGCCAACATGTTCATCTCTCTGGTCACGACGGAAATCCTCAGAACTTTATTCTACATTTTTCCCGCCCCCTCAGCTATCGTGTCTGCCGCCGCACGAAACTGCCCAACCTACGATAGGATTCTCCCATGAGCACCCCATCCACCATTCCTCCTGCCTATCACGACCACATGACCGCCGCCTACGAACAGTCTCTCAAGAGCTACAACGAAGGCGGCCTTCCCATCGGCTCCGTCCTCGTCGATTCCGCCGGCGTCATCATCTCCCGCGGCCACAACCTCCGCGTCCAGACCGGCGACCCCACCGCCCACGCCGAAGTCGTCTGCCTCCGCAACGCCGGCCGCCGCCGCGATTGGCCCACCCTCACCCTCGTCTCCACCCTCTCCCCCTGCATCATGTGCACCGGCACATCCCTCCTCTACCGCATCCCCCGCATCATCATCGGCGAACACACCAACTTCCTCGGCGCCGAAGACCTCTTCCGCCACCACGGCGTCGACCTGATCCTCCTGAACGACCCCCGCTGCATCGAACTCATGCAAAAATTCATCCGCGAAAAACCCGACCTCTGGAACGAAGACATCGGCGCGTGAGTCTGCCGAAACATCAAAATGGACAGGCTACTTGCCCGGCGCGGGGGACGGAAGATTGTGCGCCGTCGCAGTGCGCAACAAAGCCGCAAGGTCTTCCGCATTGCCCGTCTGAAGCACATACACCATGCGATCCTGAACCGGCACATACAGCGTATCTCCCACCCGGCAATCCACGGTGTTGCCCGCAGTGTCGACGACCCGCAGGGACTGCGTGTCATCTCCAACTTCAAGGTTGGCAAGAGACTGCGGATCCGATGGCGCAGTTGCAGATGGCCGGGCTTCGGTCGTCGAAGGACGCGTCTCAGAGCCTGCAGCGGCCGAACCTGCTACCGGCGCATTCCCCTGAAAACTCCCGACCGCGGCCACCGCATAATCCTCCCCCTGAAAAATCGCGATGTACGGCAGCGCTTCCGGATGCAGCCGCTGAAAAAGCACCGCCCCCCCAAAAAGATGGGCCGTGACCCCGCGATCTTCCGTCGGCGACGGCACCGGAATAATCGCAAGAGACTCAGCCAACGCAAGACTCGGAACGCTCGGATCAATACTCTGCATTCTCACTTCCGCATTCTGCTTACCCGTCGGCGGCAAAAGCCAGATGGGCGTCTTCGTATCCTCAAGCAGCTTGCGTGCCAGCGGAAGTTGCAAAGACAGATCAGTGATCGCCAGGGCGTCGACGTACGCGTGCAGGTCCGTTGTCTTGGCGGTTCGAGTAAACAGCAGCTTGTGCGTCAGCAGCGCGTCACCGCTGCCCAGGAGAAGGATCGGCTTTTCGCCGGCCGCCGGCTTCTTGGCCGCCGCATACGCTGCCAGATAGTACGCCCGATACGCAAGAATCTGATCGTCGGTAAGCTCCACCGTCGCGGGAAGATCCGGCGTGACGGCAATGGCGGTAAGCGTGTGATGACTGCGAATCATCGCATCGGCAATGTACTGATTGAACGCCGCTACCGATTTCGGATCGGGCGTATCGAGCACAGGCACGCTCACCCGCAAAATCAGCGACGACTTGGCTTTGGCGAAGTCGCCAAAGAGGGCCGCAAGCTGATCGCCAGAAGCCTCCAGCGATGCCCCGACCACCGGAACCCGCCGGGCCTCCGGATCGAACAGAAAGGCTTCATCCAGTAAAAACCGATGAATGCTGGTCCGCGCCGCAAAATCCGGAAAAAAACCCGCAATCGCCGCAGCGCACCGCGGCAGCGGCGTGACCCACGGATTCACCGGCGGCTTGGCGGAATCAGCGCCGGCCCCGCCCACACCCCGGGGCGGAAAAATGGCCAGGAGTTGCAGGCCGCTGGGATGAACGATCGCAACGTCTGAGGTGGCGTCGGGCTGAAAATGAAGCTCATACGGCCCGGCCGCACTGAACGCGACGGGCACATCGAGCTTCACCGACTTACCCGCCCCCACCGCCGTGGCCGCGATCGGCACCGTCACCTGAGACTTGAACGGCTTCTTCGGCGCCGGAACCGGGCCAAAAGCGATGTGCCCCGCCAGCGGCATGTCGCGGTCGGCAAGGTTCTCGAAAAGTAACGAAAACGTAGCCGCTTCCTTTGCCAGATAAACGCCCGATGGATGATCCGCACCAATCAGCGTGACACGCAGAGGTGAATCCGCCAGCGCGCAATTCACCGTCAAGCACGCCGCAAAAATAGCGACTACACACTGAACCACTGAAAATGGAAAAGGGAGAATCGGCAAACGAAAAGAAGCTAAAGGACGTCCGTGTCGCATGGAATGGTTGTACAGAAGCAACCCCGCGGATTCAAGCGCGGGCGAAAGAATTAACATAGGCCAATAGTGCAAGGGGAAGCCCAGCCGTATAATCGCGCGCATGCCATCGGTCTGTATTTACTTGCAGGTGCATCAACCCTTCCGGTTGCGGAAGTACAGCATTTTCGACTCCGCGCCGAACTATTTCGATGACGGCCACAATCGCGCCGTCATCGAACGCGTGGCAGCAAAATGCTACCTGCCGGTGCTGCGGATCCTCCGGGAGCAGATCGTGCGCTTAGGCGGGCGCTTTCGCTGTGCACTGTCGGTGACGGGCACGGCCCTGGAGCAGTTCGAACAGCACGCGCCGGAAGTCGTGCAGGCGATTCATGCACTCGCCCAAACCGGCGGCACAGAATTCCTCGGCGAAACCTACCACCACAGCCTCGCCGGTTTGTACTGCCCCACCGAGTTTACCGAACAAGTGACCCTCCACCGCGAAATGCTGCGGCGAGTGCTCGGAGTGGTGCCGCGGACATTTCGCAATACCGAACTCATTTATTCCAACGGCATCGCGGCACAAGTGGCAAACCTCGGGTTTGAAACACAATTGGCAGAAGGCTGGGAGGCGGTGCTGAACAAACGCAGCGCAGCGTTTGTCTATGAATCCGTCGGGGATTCCCGCCACCCGAACGCCACATCACCCGCCGCTGCGAAAGGCCCGGCGAATCTGCCATTGAACCTGCTCCTGCGAAACTACCGCATGAGCGACCTGATCGCCTTCAAGTTCAGCGATCCGCGTGCCCCGGAATTCCCCGTCACTGTCGAAAAGTTCGCCGAACAGGTAGGCCAGATCGGCGGCCACCTGTGCAACGTGTTCATGGACATGGAAACCTTCGGCGAGCATCAGGCAGCGGAAACGGGCATCCTCGATTTTCTCGCAGCCATGCCCGAAAAGCTGCTGGAAGCAAACTGTGATTTCGTGACACCCACCGAAGCGGTGGCGGAATACCAGAGCGCCGGCGTGCTGGATGTTCCGATGGCCATGTCCTGGGCGGATGAATCGCGCGATGTCTCTGCCTGGGTGGGCAACGCCATGCAGGCCAACGCGGTGCAGGAACTGTACAAGCTGGAACCGAACGTCAAACGCAAAGCCGCCGCCGGCGACCCCAAGGTGCTAGCCGATTGGCGAAAACTCACCACCAGCGATCACTCTTACTACATGAGCACCAAACGCTGGTCCGACGGTGCCGTCCACGGCTACTTCAGCCCCTACGAATCCCCCTACGATGCCTACATCAACTTCATGAATGTGCTGGAAAACCTGCGTGCGCGGGTGGCCCGCTAAGACCTCAGCGATCCCAATTCCGAAAAACATACCGGTGGATGTGCTTCAGTGCCGCGGCAATGAGCATGCCCTTGAACCATGCGAACCGCCCGATGACCGAAAATCGCGTGGTACGGGTGATACTCGTTCCCCCGCCGGAAGAAGGCGCCAGCTCAAATGTATCTTCAATTGCGGACACGCAGTTCCGGAAGTAAATGTCGGTTTCGATCATTCGAAAAGAAAGTTGCCGCGGCGGATCCCAGATCAAAATCTGCTGCTGGATCGTGCCACTGTTCGAAATGCATTCGCGGCGGGAACCTACTCCGCCCGCGCCGTCCGGAAGCCTGCAGGCCACAGGACGCGGAACACCCAGCCGAAACGGCAACGAATTCGAACCATCCATCTGTGCGTTGCACAGCAGCGGCCAAAGTGTTTCCGGTGGCTTCGATGAAAGATGCGCGGTACGAACGAGCATGGGGAACTCCGAGCGCCGACTATCACATCAATGATAGGCTGCCCCACAATACCATCGCACCTGGCACAGCACGCTGCCCCCACGCGGTGCTCAAAACTCACATGATAAATACCGCCGCCGCAATCACCGTCGTCCACAGCCCGTTCTTGTCCCCCTCAGCCGATTGAACGATGTTACGCGTACGGACAGTCGCCCCCGACATGCGGTAAATTTCCTTCCGCTGATCGTAATTCCGGGCTGGGTCAAATTCGATGCCCAGGGTCGTAGCCAGCATCGTGGCAGCCATGTCTTCGACAAAATCGCCGGTCTTCTCTTCCGTCATCCCGAAGCCGTGTTGTTCGGAAATGTACCCGTACTGGTCCTTGATCGGCCGTGCAACGCCGATCCCAGCGCACAGCAGCCGGTTGGGCTCATCCGTCGAACACTCAGACATCAGCCCGAAAACAATCTGCCCCGGCGAGAGCCGCCGTATCCCATCAGACACCGTGATGATCTTGCATTGCGACGGCAAGATGCCCGACACCTGCACCAGATTGAATTTCTCAATCCCGGCATGGCGCATCGCCAGCTCCAGCGACTGCGGCCGGTACTTGTGCCGCCCCGTGCCCTTCGTAAAGAAGACCGCCTTGGGGATGGGTGTGATCCATGCGTCGGACATTGGGAACTCCGATGAATGCGGGCATGATAAACGCGCGCCCTGAAACATCAAACGTACAACAACAGCGGCAACTGTAAGAAATTATCGGCAATTTCCGCAAATCGCGTGACGACCGATTCCCGCCCATCGAGTTTCATGTTTACCACTTCGCGTTTATCCTGATGGAACTATGGGTTTGCTGCTGGACATCTGTTATTTCGTCGCCCTGCTCTGTGCACTGCCCGTGCTGCTGGTAAAAAGCTGGCGCACCGGCAAGTACCGCACCGATTGGGCCGCCCGCTTTGGACGCTACCCCGCGAATTCAGAATTCAGAATTCAGAATTCAGATTTAAAATTAAAATTAAAACGCATCGCCATCCACTGCGTCAGCGTCGGCGAACTGCTCTCCGTGCGCGGCTTGGTCGACAAACTCCTCGCCGCCGATGAGCAACTCGACATCGTCATCACCACCACCACCGACACCGGCACCGCCCGAGCTCGCGAACTCTACCCCCCCGCCGGCCACGCCAACCACAACCCGCGCATACGCACCCTGCGCTATCCCCTGGATTTTTCCTTCGCGGTCGAATCCTTTTACGATCACGTGCGACCCGACCTCGTGGTGCTCGTCGAACTCGAAACCTGGCCCAACTTCATCCGCGTCGCCCGCGGTCGCCGAATCCCCGTGGCCATCATCAACGGTCGCCTGACCCAGCGCTCCACCAAACGCTACCTCCTCGTCCGCCCCATCGTGGCATGGATGCTCCGGAAAATCACCTGGTTCGGCATCCAAACCCAAACCATCGCCACACGCTTTGAACGCCTCGGCGCACCCCGTGACCGCATGGCCATCCTTCCGACCCTCAAATACGACACCGCAGACTTGAGCGACCGCATCCCCGGCGCCGCCGCCCTGGCCGCAGCCTGCGGCATCACGCCCGATCACCGCCTATTCGTCGGCGGATCGACCGGCCCCGGCGAAGAAGACCCGCTCCTGGCAACCTATCTGAAACTTCGCAGACCCTTCCCCGCCCTCCGCCTGGCGATCGCCCCCCGCAAACCCGAAACCGTCCCCGACGTCATCGCCGCGATCGAACTGGCCGGCCTGAAAGTCGTCCGCCGCACCCAACGGCCTGACGGCGCAACGACAACATCGCCCCTCACCCCTGACGAAGTACTGCTGCTCGACACACTGGGCGAACTGAAAAAACTCTATTCCCTCGGCTTCGGCGCGTTCGTTGGCCGATCCCTCGTTCCCCTCGGCGGCAGCGATATGATCGAAGTCGCCGCCATGGGCAAACCCTGCTGCTTTGGTCCCCACACGCACAACTTCGCCGAAGCCGTCGAGTTACTGCTGACCAACGACGCCGCCGCGACGGTGCAAAATGAAGAAGAATTAGGCCGCATCATCGAGCGCTGGCTGGCAGATCCCGCCACAGCCGCAGCCACGGGAAGCAAAGCCCGGTCAGTCATCGCCCAGCAGCGCGGCTCCACCGAAAAATACGTCGCCCAGCTCCTCGCAATCCTGCGCAATCCCCCCGCAAACACACCCTAACCGATGCCCGATCCTTTGCGGCTCGCAGGGTTTTGGTGTTCAATAGTTGCATTATGGAAACGAGCCACACAACCAGTACCGTCGATCGCAAGGCGATCTTGAAGGGCGTGCGGTCGGTGGTGGTCAAAATCGGAACCAACGCCCTCTCCGGCGCCGACGGCCACCTCGATAACCAACTCATCGGCCATTTCGCCGAGCAGGTCGCGGGCCTCGTAGCACGTGGCATTCAAGTCACCATGGTCTCCAGCGGAGCCATCGGCGCGGGCATCACCGAATTGGGATTGCCCGGCCGTCCCAAGGAACTCCCGCTGCTCCAGGCATCCGCCAGCGTCGGACAGTCCATCCTCATGCGCCTGTTTGCCGCCGCCTTCAAACCCCACGGCATGCACGTCGGCCAGATCCTCATCACCCGCGGCGATTTTGAACACCGCGGCCGCTACCTGAATCTGCGCAACTGCATCCAGGCCCTGCAAAAATGCAAGGCCATCCCCATCGTCAATGAAAATGATTCCGTCGCCGTAGCCGAAATTAAGTTCGGCGACAATGACCTCATCGCCGCCCAGGTCACCAACCTCCTCCGCGCCGATCTGCTCATCCTGCTCACCGTCGTCGACGGCCTCCTCGACGCCTCCGGACAAACCATCGCCGTCGTTCAAGACGTCGAAGACGCCTCGGGCAATGTCGATTCCAAAAAGAAAAGCTCTCACGGCACCGGCGGCATGGGCAGCAAACTTTTCGCCGCCGGAACCGTCAAAACCGCCGGCGAGCCCGTGATGATCGCCAACGGCAAACGACCCAACGTCATTCGCGATCTGCTCGATGGCGTGGAAACCGGTACGCTCATTCTGCCCGCCAGCCGCAAACTCTCCAGCCGCTCACGCTGGATCGGCCTGACCGCACGCACCCTCGGCACCCTCATCGTCGATGACGGCGCCGCCAAGGCGCTGCGGGCCAACAAAAGCCTTCTGGCCAGCGGCATCGTGGAAATCAAAGGCGAATTCGAAGCCGGTGACGCCGTCCTGATCATGGACAAGAACGGCGTGACCGTGGCCCGGGGACTGACCAATTACACACACGTGGAGATCACGAAAATCCGCGGCCACAAGAGCGGCGAATTCGCCCAATTACTCGACATGGAAACCTACTACGACGAAGTCATTCATCGTGATGACCTGGTCGTCGAAACCTGAATCTCCCCTCTTCCCAAATCAGCGGCCTACAATAATTCTGTATTTCTGGCAGTTCTCTAAGTGGGCCCCTTTTTTGGGAGGATAGGCCATGAAATTCCTCTGTACCCACACGTTGCCACCCCACGGCGTCACGCCGGAACAGCTGCGGCAGCTGGGACTCGCCGCCCAATCGGACCCGAAAATTCGCGGGTACCGATCCTTCTGCAACCTTTCCGAAGGAAAGGCCGCATGCGTGATGGAAGCACCCGACAAGAACACTCTGATCGAATGGTTCCGCCAAATGAAGATGCCGTTCGACACCATCGTTCCGGTGGAGTTCGAAGGCGACCGCGGAAACATCCACGAAGAATCACCGGCCCTCGCAGCTTCCGTCTGAATCGCCTGATCGCCCGCTGAAGCCACCTCCCCGGCATCCCCACCCGAACGACTCCCGCCAAGGAGCCGCCGGGGTTTTCCATGCGCCCGGAGGGATTCGAACCCCCAACAACCAGATTCGAAGTCTGGGACTCTATCCAATTGAGCTACGGGCGCTTCTCAAGCAGTGAATTATGAATGGAGAACAGTGAAAAGGAAAGGGGCGGGGATCTCCGAATCCGATGCGTGCATTCGCGAGGGGCTTCGTTACAATTCGCATATGCATTTCTGAAAATGACCTTGTGCGTTCGCTTGGCACCGCGCATTACGGGCCTGAAGAGTTCGGCCATTCTGTCCACGGAAAACACCCCATCACGTTGCCTCTACTGGAGACCGGATATGAGTCATCGCTTGTTCCTCTGGATCGCCCTCGCTCTTGTCGGAACGCTGACGGGGTGCGCCGAACCGCGCATCGCGCCACCTGCATTGCCCACCCACTCGATCGTCCATGACATCCCCCGCACGGATCGACCCACGATCGATGCCTCGGCATGGCCGGCACATGCGGGACTGCAGATCAACATTATGTCTCCGACCATGCAAACTCCCGTCGAAAAGTCGCCGACCGCACGGATCGCCTATGACACCCGTGGCCTGCACGTCTGGGTTTCCGTAACCGACACCACGCCGATGGACGCCGATCCCGGGCAATACATGAAAGATTCGGTCGAATTCTTCATTGGGCGGGACGACACGCCGGCACAGCGTTACCAGGTGGTGATCACGCCGGGTACGACGCAGAAAAACCCGACGCCGCGGATTGAAGTGATCGACAGTCGCGTACCAAAGACAGCCCCGGATCATCTTGCGACGCCTGATTTTGCCGTCGCAAAGCGTGTGGACGGATATGACCTGGAAGTGCTCATGCCATGGTCCAATCTGGGTATGACGCCGGCCGGAAATCTCACATTGCGGTTCCAGTTGCTGATCAATGACAAGGCGCCGGCGAACTCGATGCGTTGGGTGTGGTATCCGTCCGAGGAATCGTGGCGTGCGGTTGACGCCATGCAGACGCTGCGCCTGGCCGATCACGCCGGTCCGGCGGTCGACGCCACGGTGGCCGGCCGATACGAAAGCTTCCGCCGAACTGTGTTGCAGGTCCGAGCGGTGCCAGGTCTGGCCGGCAAGACCGCCACGGTGTACGAGGACGGCCGAATCGCAGCGTCTGCCATGGCAACTCTGGCCGCGACCGCCGATGGTCATTCCGCCGAGGCACGCCTAATGCTTCCATTCCCTGCCACGCCGTTCGGTCCGCTGAATGTCTCGGTCGACGGGCGTCCGATCGCGCGGTTCACACTGCCAAAGGCTCCCGATCCGGAAACCGCATTTGACGAAACGGATTTCCGCTTTGATCCCTTCGTGTTCACCGGCACGCAGTTCCCGAAGGGAGACTTCGAAGATCCTGTCCGCGTCGAAGATTTGATCGGGCCGTATTCCGTGAACACTGAGTTTTACGACCGCCGCTATCAGCCGGTGAAGACCGCTGAAAAACCGGGGCGTTACGGAGCGGTAGTCACAATTCGGACTACTTCCGGCAAGGCCTACAAACGTTACCTCACACTCTACCGCGCGCCGCAAAAAATCGACTGGCGAAGCAAGGAGATGCAACTTACCGTGGAGTTACCCAAGGAACTCGGCATCGATCCAGTAACCGCCCACGCGCAGATGTTCTTCATCGCCGACGAATTCAAATGGGCGCTCCGCAACACCATCGCGCAGAGCGACTATTGGGCCGCACTGTTCGCATGGCTCGCGGAAACCCCGCCGGATAGCCCCCGCGCTTTGCAACGCACGGGGCCGTGGGTTGCAGATAATCTGTGGTGGGGAAAATTCCACATGGAGGTGGAGCACACGCCCTATCGTTATCTCGCCTACACTCCGGCGGGGTATTTGGATGCTGGCTCAGATAAATTTCCACTGATGATCTTTCTGCACGGCTCCGGTGAAAAGGGCTTGGACATCAACGCCGTGCGCACTCGTGCCGCCATCCCCGCGCGCCTGGAAAACAAGATGGACTTGCCGTTCCTCGTGATCGCCCCGCAATGCCCTCCTCGACAGCACTGGAATCCCTGGATGCTCAAGGGCCTCATCGAAGAAGTCTCGCAAAAATATCGCGTTGATCCCGACCGCATCTATCTCACTGGCCTCTCCATGGGCGGCTTCGGCACTTGGGATACGGCCATCGCCTTTCCCGATCTGTTTGCCGCGATCGTGCCGATCTGCGGCTACGGCGACAAAGAGGACGTGGCCCGTATCGCAAACCTTCCCACCTGGGTCTTCCACGGCGACGCCGATGCCACTGTGCCGATCAAGCCCGATACCGAAACCGTCGAGGCCCTACGCCAAGCTCATGGACGCGTGCGCTATACGATCTTTCACGGTGTCGGCCACAATTCATGGGACGCCGCCTATGCCATGCCCGATCTGTACACCTGGATGCTCCAGCAAAAACGCGGCGTACCGGCCCAACCGCCGGCGACGGCGCCTGCTCAATGATCGGCACAAACCGATGTCATTTGCCGATCAGATAATACAACGTGCCCGGCTCCAACTTGATCTCTGCCGCGGTACCAACCGTCTTGCCGGGATAACCGTTACCATCCAGCGCGGTCACTTTCAGCCCCGCCGCATCGGCACGCTTCAGCCGCACCGTTCCCTGCATCATCCGGATCATCCAGGGATCGCGCCCGATGCTGACGATCTTCTTGATCCCATTGCCGGCATCCTGCGTGCGAAATCCATTCGCCTGCTCCTCCGACATTACCTGCAGCAACATGCAACCTGACGTCTCCAGCGGCTTGTCGTCGAGCGCCACCACCACCACATGCCCCAGGTCCAGATCCGATGTGACCGCCAGATTGGCCGTCGCCACTTTCCCGGCCGCCTTCAGATTTCCGCACACGCCCTGCGCCGCCGGCGCATTGATCGTCAGCACGCCATGCCCGTAATCCAGCACCAGCTGCCCGTTGGAACTGCTCACCTTCTGCCTCGCGCGATCGACAAACGCCTTCGCATCCTTGATCGTCGACGGCTTCATGTCGGTCACAAACTGAATATTCGTCCGCCCGACAAAATGCACAAGCGGATCGATCAGGCTCGTCGATGTCACCGGCATCCCCTTGGGCACATCTTTCAGTCGCAACTCATCGAACGCCGCCCCCGGCGCCAGCGGACTGCCCTTGAGATGCGTCAGATCTTCGACTCGCAGATTCAGATCCACCATCATCTCGCCCGGCGCGATCAGCCCCTTGCGGAAAATCAGCGCCGCCGCAGGAAATTGCCCCATCATCGCCGGCGACATCAGCGTCCACGGTTGCATGAAAAAGTTCGGCTTCACGTGCCACTGCGCCGTATCGAGCGCGAAGTGCACGATCGCGTCCGAGTCCTGCAGCGCCCCGTACGTCGCGTAAAATAGCGGCGCCTCCGAGCGGTACCGGTTTGGCCGGTCGAACGTCGTCTCGGAGATCATCGACGGCAATCCGTTGTACGACACATCCTCCGCCGGATGATCGAACTGCTTTGCCTTCCCCGGCTCCTCCGGATCAAATCGCAAGGCCGACCGATCCGCATACGTGTGCCCATCGCGCACCGACCACTCCGCGTTATCCCCTTTGTGATCGTTCCCGAAGTACCCGTGACGATCGATGAAATCGCCCGGCGCATAGCTCACCCGCTCCAGCGGGCCGAGCACCCGTGCGTCGGCCGTGATCCAGTTCGATGCCGCGATCATTCCCTTGAACCCCAGCCCGCGCAGAAACTTGATCTGTTCGCGATAGAACCGCGTCTGGCTTTCCAGCAGAAACACCGCCGTATCCTGGTCCCGCGGCGTGCGGTCGGTGAACATGTTCCACAGCGGCCGGAACCCGATGCGATTCTCCCCCGGTGCATCGCGCCCCACACGCAGGTTATTCCACGCCGCAAACGCCTTCTCCAGCGATCCGTACCGCGGCTTGAGCCACTCGGCAAATTGCGTCTCCACCATCCGCAACTGCACATCCGGAATGCCCTTCTCATTGAAGGTCCAGAAGAAATACGAATCCTCGTTGAGAATCTCCGCACTGGCGACGGCCGGATCGTCGATCAGCCGCTTGCCGCTCTTTTCACCCGGCGTCGTCAGCAGCGCCGTCCACCAACTCTGGTATAGCTTCTGGAAATCGGCGTTGAAAAAGAGCGCCGCGAACGGATGCGTCTTGCCGTCATATCCCTTGAGTACCGGATTGTCCGCCTTGGGCGAAAACCAAAGCGGAAAGTAGATCGAAAAGTGCGAATAAATCCCCGCCGCCTTCAGTTCTTCCACGGTCGCAATCGCCTGTTGTACGCGCTTGGGATCGACCGCGCCTGTCTCATCGAACATCCCCCCGTGCAGCCGCACCATGTTCACGCCATGCTTGGCCAGCATCCGTGCCGACTTCCGCATCGCCTCGCGCTCCGTGGCCCCCACGCCGTTGACCGCCCAGAACCGCACCGGCTGGCTGTTGCCGGAGAAAACGAACCTCCCATCCTTCACCGCGACAAATCCATGCTCGCCAGCTGTCTTCTCATTGAGCCCCCGCAAATCCAGCGCCGCCTCGGCCGTGAACGGATCCTCCGCCGGATTGAACGGCAACCATCCGTTCTCCCCGCTGGCCAAATCCTTCGCCGCCCGCGCCAACTCATCTGGCTTCAGCGCTCCCGACGGCAGCAGCGGCTCCGTGCTCAGCACAAAACAATCGAGATACCCGTGATTGGAATTCTTCGACTCCATTCGAAAATCAATGACATTCTTCCCCGCCTTCAAATCGATCTTGCCGATCTTCATCCACGCCAGGAATCGCAAGTCCGCCTTGCCGTCGGCCGCGACGTTGACGGTATCCACCAGGTCTTTGTCCGTCGCGATGGCCTTCCACTCGCCGCCGTTGAGCCGGTACGACAGCGCCGCTTGCACCGGGTTGGCCCGCACCCAGAATTCATACGCCCCCGCCTTCGTGGCCGTCACGTCATACGACGCCTCGCCGCGTTCCTTCTCGCTGAAATTGCTGGTGAAATCGCCGCCTGAGAATTGATCCTTCTTCACTTGGTCATACCACCACGGATGCCGATGCATCGACTGTTTCGCCGGCTTCTCGCCTTCCACCCAGATCCATTCCGCGTGCACCGGCCCCGCCCACAGCCACACCATCGCCGCGATCCATCCAACCAGGAAGAAGCGTCCGGTCTTCATGCGTCGTTCCTCCGCAAGCCGCCCCGCTGGGAAGGGGGGATTCACTCCATCATAAAGCAAAGCCCCGGATTTCCATCCGGAGCTCTGCGTGAATCACCTTTTTTTCAGGCAGCGAACTCACCGATCGAACTGCGCATCGAACACAATGCTCGACCGTGCAAAGTCCGCCTTCTTCACGAACGCCGCCGCTTCCGTCGCACCGTGTTCGCGGTCCATGTTCTGGTCTTCCCATTCCACGGAGAGCGGGCCCTTGTAGCCCACGAAGTTGAGCGTCCGGATGATCTCCTCGAAGTTCACCGACCCGTGGCCGAGCGAGCGGAATTCCCAATACCGTTCCGGATCGCCGAAGGGCAGGTGCCCGCCGAAGACGCCCGAGCGCTTGGCCGTGGGGCTGAACCACGCATCCTTCATGTGCACGTGGTAGATGCGATCGCCGAACTCACGGATGAACTGCACGTAATCCACGCCCTGGTAGACGAAGTGTGACGGATCGTAATTGAAGCCGAACGTCTTGCGTCCCCCCACCGCGTCGATGGCCCGCTTGGCCGAGACAATATCGAACGCAATTTCCGTCGGATGCACTTCCAGCCCGAACTTCACATCGTGGGCGTCGAACACGTCGAGAATCGGATTCCACCGATTGGCGAAATCCTTGTAGCCGTTCTCCAGCTGGTTCGGCAGTACCGGCGGGAAAGAATACACCAGGTGCCAGATGCTCGAGCCCGTAAATCCGTTGACCACCACCCGCGGCAACTCGTCCTTGATCTCCTGCGGTGCCGCATCAAAAAACTTGCGCGCCGCGATCGCCGTCTGCTTCATTTCCTCCGCCGCCCTCTGGCGCACCCCCTCCGGCTTCCCATCGCCGTACACGTTCTCCGGCAGAATCTGCTTGTGCCGTTCATCGATAAGATCGCAAATCCCCTGCCCGACCAGATGCGACGACACCGCAAAACACTTCAAGTCGTACTTCTGCAGCGTGGCCCACTTCTTCTCGATGTACCCCGCGCCCGACTTGCCGTCGAGCACCTTGTGAATTTCAAAATGATCCCCCCAGCAGGCCAGTTCCAGACCATCATATCCAAAGCCCTTGGCCTTTTTGCAGAGCGTCTCAAACGGCAGATCAGCCCATTGACCCGTAAATAGCGTAACCGGACGTGCCATGAAAACCTCCTCGCAAATTCGTTATGTAAACACCGCGATCAAACCGGAAATATAGACGTACCCACTCTCCACGGCAAATCCCTTGGCACGTCTTACCGATGTACAAGAATCTCACGAATCAATAACATGTGATCTAGTTGTGATCGAAGAACGGCCCTTTGGATCGAAGAACGCAATGGCACTTCCTGATATACGGCCCTGGCGCCCTGATTGTACCGCAGCAATCATCATAGAATCGGACGCCGTCTTGCTAATGCGGGCTCTTGGACACAGAGGTCGCTACTATTTATTGCCCTTTGGCTTTGTCAGAGATGACGAGAGTTTGGAATCTGCATGTTTGCGCGGCGCTACGGAAATGATCAAAGGGGCGGCGAAAGATTACTCGCGACAGCTCGGGATTGACTTGGAGCCGGATGCGGTGCATTTGACTCTTGGTGCCAAGATTGGCGAACACCCGTGGGACATACGCCGCAGCTACCATTATTTTCTTGCCTATGGCAACAAGAAATCCATATTATCCGGACCAACGTCACAACCGATCGTCCCTGCCGAAAACACTTTTTGGCCATCCTATGAATGGATAGCGATCGCCGACCTCGGGAAAATAAAAAAACTTGATCCCCCAGAAGCGATCTCAATGTGCGAACTTGCGCGTTCCTACATAGACTCAACCAAGCGTTGAGGGCCCGCTACTATCCCCGCCGCAATCCAGAAAAAGCCGTTGTAGAACTGCGTGCCGGAACCTTCACAACGCGGCGCCACCTGCGGCAAAACTCATCCCGCATACTCAAACGCCGGCAGCCCCTTAGCCGGCACCTTCACACGGAACACCTTGCCCGCATGCGGCTCGGTGCCGCCGGGCGCGTATTCCTCCGGCTTGATCCCCTGCCGCGAAGTCGTGATGAAAAGCTCATCCAGGTTCGGCCCACCCAACGCGCACGCCGAAGAGTGGCGCGAACCCGTCGTGTAGACGGTATACAGCAGTTGCTCGCTGGCGGGATCAAAGCAGCAGACCCGGCCCCCGCCCCACATGGCGATCCACAGCCGATCCTGGCTATCGATCGTCATCCCGTCCGGATGCCCCAAATCCGGCGCAATCTTCAACGCCGCCCGCCGGTGCGTGATGTTGCCCGTCGCATCGTCGTAATCAAACGCGTCGACCCGCGCCGTCGGCGTATCAATGTAATACATGATCTTGCGATCCGACGACCACACGATCCCGTTCGATGTCGACACCCCGCCGAGCATCTCATGCAGCGAACGATCCGCGTCCAGGCGATACAGCATGCCCGTCTCCCTGGCCGTGCGCGCCACCATCGTGCCCGCCCAGAAACGCCCCGCCGGATCAGCCTTGCCATCGTTAAATCGTGCGTCGCCAAGATTCATCCGCTGCAGGTATTCGATCGCGCCGTTCTGCTGATTCACCGTGGCAAAACCATCCTTCAGCGCCACGGCCACCACCTCCGGCCGCCGCGTCGGCACCACCGTCCCGCAAGCCGTGCCCGTCGAGACCGACGTATTCAGCCCCGTCACCGGATCGAACACATTGACCTTGCACCCGTCGATGTCCACCCACAGCAACCGCTGCGTGCGCACATCCCACAGCGCCCCCTCGCCGTGCTGCGAACTCGTGGAATCCACCGGCAACGCTTCGATCTCCATCATTTCACCAGTTTCGCATCAAGTTCGATCGGCGTCGCCGACAAGGCCTGCGAAACCGGACAGCCCACCTTGGCCTTGCCCGCAAACTCCAAAAATGTCTTCTCATCAATGCCCGCCACGGTCCCTTCGCACGTCAACTTGATCTTCGTGATCTTGAATCCGTCGCCCACCTTGTCCAGCGTCACCGCCGCCTTGACGGCCATGCGCGTCACCGTGTGCCCCGCACCGGAAAGCATCGCGGAAAGCGCCATCGCGTAACACCCGGAATGGGCCGCTGCGATCAGCTCCTCAGGATTTGTCCCCAGCTCACCCTCGAAACGCGTGCCGTACGAATACGGATGATTCAACACGCCGCTGGCGGTCTTCACGTGGCCCTTGCCCTTGACCAAGTCCCCTTCCCAAACGGCGTCGGCAATACGAGTCGGCATGATCACTCTCCTGTATCAAGCTTGAAACATGAAACATGAAACAACGGGCGTAACAGAGTGCCCCACTATCACACGACCATGCACCACGATGGCGCCTGGTCGATCTTACAAACCGGTTCGGAATCATAGCCCCGCTTAAGCCGACGGGCTACAGATTTTCCGCTAACTAATCCTTCATCCAAAGCGCCGTCGTAATGATCCGCGGATAATACTTCGATCCCTTCGCGACTCCCGAAAGCATCTGATCCGAGCACGCCCAGTACCCGCTCTCGCCATCCACCTGCCAGTGCGTGTGCGCAGCATCCGCCTTCTCCCAACCCGCCCCATCGCCGCGCGCCGCCCGCGCATCACCGTTCTCATCGATATTGAAAAGTTCTCGCGCCACATGCTGAAACAGGGCGATCTTGCTCGCCCACGAATTCACCGACGTCGAAGAAAGCTTCACCCCGCCATCGGAGAACTTATTGCGATTCTGCCCATCCTTGAGCAGCGAAGCCGTATGCCTCTTGAGCAGTTCCAGCAATTCCACCGGTATCGCCGCCGAAGCCACTCCCCACGCCAGCGGATAAACCAACCCCTCCACCGCCGGCAAAATGCGCGACGGATACCCCGGATTCTCCTTCTCGAAAACCGCCGGCAAACTCCCGTCGGGCAAAACTTCCTGCTTCAGCCGCGCCACGATCCGCTCCGCCATCTCATTGGCCCCGGCCAGGTTCTTCCGCGTCTCGGGCGTATCGCCCATCGCCCCATAAATCTGTACCAGCGCCTTGTAACTCGCCCACGTCTTCACCGCCATATACAGATTATTCCGCGTCTGCGCCAGCGAATGATCCAGCGAATCGTAAGTCGTGATCTCCGCCCCCCGCCCGCAGCGCGACGAGTCAAACTCAATCAACCCATGCTCCGGCCCGCGATTGACCAGGCTGCGATAGCACGCGTCGATCAGGTGGCGGTTCTCCTGGGCCCACGCCGCATCCTTCGTCACCGTTACATACGAACCCGCAATCAGCAACCAGTTGCACAGCTGCTCCGCCGTCATGTGGCTGAAACACCCGGAAATCTCCGCCAGTTCATAACTCGACCGTCCCCGCGGCGAAAACTGATTGTTCACCCCCTGGTCGTGGCAAAAACTGATGCCCCCCGGCCGCAGCGCCCCCGTCTTCGGATCCTTCACCTCGTCATGATAACTGTAATACCCTGCAAAATTATTCAGCAGGTTCCGCACCACCCACGGATTCCATTTCAATTCCCAGAACACATGATCCACCGACAGATCCAGCGTGTTAATCATGCAGTACTCCCCCTCATTGACCACCCACCACGGCTGCCCCCCGATCTCCAGCAACTGCGTGCTGCCATAGTAGGACCGCGTCGCATGCGCAATCAGGAACTGCTGATCGCGATTGAGCCCCGACAGCAGCAGCTTGTCGTTGTGCGTGTTGCAGTCCACCTTCACAAACCGAATCCCCGCCAGCGCCTCGTTCAGCACATCCTGCAGACTCGCAAAATACCGCGTATACAGATACCGCCCCTCCAGCCGCGTCGTCACATTCCCCTCGAGATAACACCCGAACGCCAGCCGCAAAATGTACGTCTTCCCCGCCGGCACCTCGAACCCAATCCCCGGCGTCGAACCCAGCAGGTGCACCGGATTATCCTTCTCGATAATCCCGTCCTGCGGCGTCCACCGCATGAACGCAAACGGATGAACCCCCGACTCATCCGAACCGACCCGCATCCCGTCCGCCTTCAACTCCACCAGCTCCGCCGCAAACCCCATGTGCGACCGCAGCGCAAATCCCACCCGCCCCCGCGGCAACCCCTCATCCAGCATCCGCACGCCCGGATCGGGAATGCTCAGCGCAAAAAATCCCGTCTTCGTCTGCGTCCCTTTGCGATTGTCGACAATCAACTCCGCCGTCACCGCCGGAATCAACGCCGAACGCATCGAAGCACTCGATGAAGCCGCCGGATCAGGAATCCCATCGAACGGCGTATAAATGCTGAACTCAAACTCCGCCGTCTTCCACGTATCCGTCGCCCACGCATAATGCCGCGTCATCTGGTCCTTGCCATACGCCACCACCCGCGGCGATTTCTTGCTCTCCCCCGCCGCCTGCTCCACCAGATACGCATCCTGTGCCGAAGACTTCGCCCCCTCATAGAACGGCAAACAGCGCAGATCGCCCGCATCATGCCGCCCGCCATCCTTCACCCCGATGAACACATCCTGGTTCCCCGGCTTGCCCAGTTGCGCCGCCAATCCGCCCTTCGTGCCAAAATGGCCGCACGTAAATGTAAAAAACGCGCCCATCGGAGAATGATGGGCATTGAACGAAATGTTCCCGTGAAACGGCGGGACTTGCATATCCTTCTCCTCTGCCAGAACCAACCGCCCGAAAGTTTAAGGGCAAACACCGCACGCGCGAAGGGGGTCGTCAAATGACGTCAAACGATGTTCTCCCTTTGCCGGCGAACACTCATCCCCGAACAACCCGCAGCGGATCAGCAAAAATCTGCGCCACCACCGGCAGCCCATCCAGATGTGCCGTATGATCGATGTCTTCCTCCAGCCCCGCATCGATCACATTGATCCCCCCGGCCCCCAAACGCAGCGCCGCCGGCAACCGCTGCCGCACGGCCGCAAACGCGTGATACGCCAACCACGCATTGTCCGTGAACGGCAGATCCGCGCGATACGTCGTCTGCAGCAAATTAAACAGTATCGCCCCCGCTCCCAGCACATCCTCAAACGCCACCTTCCCATTGGTGCCCGCACACACAAACAGCGTGTGCAACCCATCCAACTCCGGCAAAAGCGACAGCGTCGTCGCCGCCGCGTTCAGCAGACAAGCCGCAAAAACCTTCTTCGCCCCCTGCGTACGCACCGCCGCCCGCGTCCCGTTCGTCGTAGCCAGCAGCACCGTCGCCCCGCCGATGCGCTCCGTCACAAATTCCCGTGGCGAATTCCCCACATCGAAATCGACCGGCTTCAAACACTTCGTCTCCCCCGCCAGCACCATCGGTATCGGCATGTGCGGCGACGCCTTGGCCACGCGCGCCCCCTCCAGCGTATCGAACAGCCGGATCTCCTTCGCCCCGTTCGCCAGCGCCGTCACCATCGTCGTCGTCGCCCGCAACACATCCAGCACCACCACCTGCGACTGCGACAAATCCACCCCCTCCAACTCCGCCGGCGTCAGAAACACATCAATCATCACTTCTCCAAATGGGTCGCATGCGAACCACTATCGTTGCATAATGCGTGCTCATCGTCCTTGGAGGATTCTATGGCACGTCTCTGCGTTATTCTGGTCGCCGGGCTCGATCGATCGCTTCTCGCCCGCACCACCGGCCTCAAGATACTGAGCTCATTCACTCATCAGACCAATTACAGTCCCGTCCTGCCCGCGGTCACCTCCACCATGCAGGCCACGCTCACCACCGGCCAGCCGCCCGCAAAGCACGGCATCATCGCCAATGGTTTGCTCACGCACAACCGCCCCGATCTCCATCTCCATCTCGACCTCTCCAACAACGCCCCCTTCCGCAAGGAAGTCTCCTTCTGGGAACAATCCAATTCGCTCCTTCAATCCCCGCGCTTCTGGCAAGGCTCCGGCAAAAAGGTCGCCATGCTCTTCTGGCAAAACTCCATGCCCGATCCCGCCGGCAACAACCCGGCCGCCGACATCGTCCTTACCCCCAAGCCCTCCCACACGCCCGACGGCAAAGCCCTCACCGCCTGCTGGAGCCACCCCGCCGACCTCTACACCACACTCGCCGCCAAGCTCGGCCCCTTCCCCCTCCACAATTACTGGAGCCCCATGGCCGGCCTGCCCAGCTCCCAGTGGATCCTCCAATCCGCCGAATACGTTTGGTGTGAACTCCACCCCGATCTGCAATTCGTCTACGTCCCCCACCTCGATTACAACCTGCAGCGCCTCGGCCCAAGCCACCCCGCCAACATTAAAGACCTCCAAGACGTCGACGCCGCCCTCGCCCCCCTCATCGCACGCGTCCGCGCCGATGGCGGCACGCCCGTCATCCTCGGCGACTACGGCATGTACGATGTCACCACCCCCATCCTCCCCAACCTCGCCCTTCGCAACGCCGGCCTGCTCACCACCCGCCCCGACGCCGACGGCAAACTGCTCGTCGATCACGAAACCACCCAGGCCTTCGCCCTCGTCGACCATCAGATCGCCCACGTCTACACCAAACCCGAGGTCCTTCACGACACGCGCCGTCTGCTCCAGAAACTCCCCGGCGTCCACGTGGTTCTCTCCGGCAAAGACCTCGCCAATTTCCACATCGATCACCCCCGCACCGGCGACCTCCTGGTACTCGCCCACCCCCACGCCTGGTTCGCCCACGACTGGTGGCTCTCCGATGCCGAAAAACCCAAATGGCAATTCACCGTCGACATCCACGCTAAGCCCGGCTACGACCCCCGCGAACTCTTCTTCGACCCCGCCCGCAAATGCATCGCCCAGGACCCCGCCCTCGTCAAAGGCTCCCACGGCCTCATCGGCGATCCCGCCAAATGGCCCGTCCTCCTCAGCGACTCCCCCCTCCTCACTGACACAATTCAATCCACCCAGATCGCCCCGTGGCTCAAAGCCATGCTATTATGCTAACTACCACGGACCACGAACCACGAACCACGGACCACGATTCCATGCTCATCGACATGATCCATGACAATCACGGCGAGCCGCCGTTCAGAACGCGCTTCCGCGATCCCCAACTGCTCAAGCAGTACGGCTACGAAGCCATCGTCATCCCCGACGCTCTCGCCGCCGTCCCCTCCGCCTACATGGACTTGCCCCCGCAGCCCCCCGCCGGGCCCAACGTCATCAAACCCGCCGATCGCGAAGCCGCCATTCGCCGCCAGGTCGCCGATGCCTCCGCCGCCGGCATGAAAATCTTCTTCTACGGCGACGCCCTCCTCCTCCCACGCTCCATCGTCGAAAAACGCCCCGAAGCCTTCCTCTGCGACGACCGTTCCGGCCGCCTCTGCCCCGGCAAGCCCGCCGTCTTCGAGGCGCTCGCCGATCTCATCCACGAACTCTTCGACCATTGGCCCCAGGCTTCCGGTCTCGTCATGCGCACCGGCGAAGTCTACCCCGAAGCCACCCCCCACATGATCGGCTCCACCCTCCACGCAACCAGTTGTCCCACCTGCCGCCACCTCACCCTGATCGACCGTCTGGTGGGCTTCATCCAACTGATGCACGACACCGTGATCGCCGAACTCGGCCGCACCTACGTCCACCGCGCCTGGCAGCCCCACGTCGCCGGCCTTCCCAACATGCACGACGATCCCACCGTCTACCGCACCATCGCCGATCGCCTGCCCGACTCCGATCGCCTCTGCCTCTCGTTCAAATTCACCCGCGGAGATTTCCGCTCAGGACACGCCTTCAATCCCTGCCTCAATGCCGACGACCGCCCCAAGTGGATCGAATTCCAGTGCGAACGCGAGTTCGAAGGCAAAGGCGCTTTCCCCAACTACCAGGCCCCCCTCTGGCAACAATTCCTGCAACAACTCCGCGCCACCCCGACACCCCCCCCTCCCCACTTCTCCCTCTGGGGCTGGTCCCGTGGCGGCGGCTGGGGCGGCCCCTACGTCCAACGCGAAGAATGGATCGATGCCAACGTCTATGCCCTCGCACGGCTCTACCAAGACCCGTTGGCTTCCATCCAGGATATCGCCACCACTTGGACCGCCATGGCCTTCTCCGTCGCCGAGTCCTCGCCCCCCGCACCTGCCATCACGGAACTATTGATGCTCTCGTCCCAAGCCATCTGCAAATTGCTCTATTCCAGCGTGCTGGCCGAGGAGTCCATTGCGCCGTGGGTCCGCGATGACCTCCTCGACTGCAGCGCCATCTGGGCCTCCGCATTGCGCGTTGTCGAGCTGGGAAAAATCACCGAGGCCCTCGACGAAAAAAGAACCGCGCTCCAGCTCGTCGATCGCATCCGCCACGTCTGGGAACTCGCCCTGGTCGATCTGCCCAATAAGAGCCTCGCCCGCGATCTTTCCAGCTCCATCATTTCCTTTGAATCCTTCGCTGGCGCCGTGGCCAATCTCTTCTCCGGCTTCGTGCGCTACCTTCAATGGTCCCGCGCCGGCCGCACTGATGCCTCCCTCGCCGCCGAGACCGCCGGACATCTGGAAACTGCCCAAGCCGCCTGGCAACTGCTCACCCAGCGCAACGCCACCCTCCCCGGAGCCCCCAGCGTCTTCAACGAAAACACACTCTGGGACCTCTCCAACGATTGCCTCGACCAACTCCAATCATCCAAAAAATAAACCGCCGCCCCATTCATCGTTCTTCATTCATCATTTTCCCCCAACCCCTACCGCCGGACTTCCGAAAGTATCAGCACCGTGCGCACCGTATCGACATGCACAATCGGATTGATCCGCACCACGTAACGCAGCGCATTGCCGGTTTTCTCCACCCCGGAAACTTCCCCAAGCGTGGTGTACTGTGCCCCCTTCGGCCACGTATTGTCCAAGAGCAGCACGCGATCGCCCGGCTCCGGCGACCGCGGCACCTCCACCACGCTAATCGTATCGCACTCCAATTGCCCGTTCCCACGCCCGTTCACCTGGCAGTTCGCCGCAATCGTCACCGTTCCGGTGGGCGTCTTGCGGATGATCGTGGCCCGCACGTACACATGCGGATCCGTGATCAACCGCACCTGGCTCAAGAACGCGTTGACATATTCCACACGCCCCAATGTGCAGAAATTGGCGATCACCGCCATCCCCGCCTGCACGCCCGCATCGCTCCCCTTGTCCAGAATCATCACGCTGGTCGCCGCCCCTGCCTGCTGCGCCGTCTTGTTGGCCAGGATCAGCTTGTTCGGAGGCACCCCCGCCTGCTGCATCTGATGAAACTGCTGCGCATCCTGCTGCGCCTGCTCCAACTGCCCCTTTTGGAACTCCACCTCCGCCTCCAACGCCCGGATCTCCTGCTGCAGCGATTCGACCGACACGCCGCTCGTCCGCGGCATCAACACGCGCTCCGCAACCTGCGACAAAAATCCCTGAATCAGCGAAAACGGATACTCCCCCAACGTCAGCACCACCGTCATCGGCATCGCCACGGCCTGCTGGCTCTTGCCCATCAGCGTCGCGCTCATCGTCTGCTTGTCCGGCACCGATCTCGCGCCGAAAAATCCCCATGCCGCCGACGCAATCAGCAGCACCCAGAACCACCGCCGGGATGTCATCTTGGGAGAATTCATACGCAGAAGCCGCAAGCAAGAAGCAAGAAGCAAGAAGGTTCCGTCTTCCTGCTTCTTGCTTCTCGCTTCTTACTTCTATCTCCTACAGGTCCGTCATATCGGATTCCATCGTGTCCTTCCAGAGTTCCAGGTTCTCCAGGAAGACACTCGTTCCCCGGGCTACGCACGTCAGCGGGTCGTCGGCAATCCGCACCGGCAACCCCGTCGCCTGGTGCAGCACCTTGTCGATCGAACGCAGCAACGCCCCGCCTCCGGCCAGCACGATTCCCGTTTCCACCAGATCCGCCGCCAGTTCCGGTTCCGCACGTTCCAGCGTCCGTGTCACCGCATCGATGATCTGCCCGATCGGCTCCTGCAGTGCTTCGCGGATTTCCTCGCTCGTCACGATGCACTTCCGCGGCAATCCACTGATCATGTCGCGACCACGCACTTCCATCGTCTTTTCCGGCCCAAAATTCCCGGCCGATCCAATCTCAATCTTCACCTTCTCCGCAAACTGCTCGCCGATCATCAGGTTGTAGGTCTTCTTCATGTGATTGACGATCGACTCGTCGAAGTCGTCACCCGCCGTCCGGATCGACTCCGATACCGCGATGTCCGCCAAGGACATGATCGCCACTTCCGTCGTGCCCCCGCCGATGTCCACAATCATGCTCGCCGTCGGCTCCGTGATCGGCAGCCCCGCCCCGATCCCCGCCGCCATCGGCTCTTCTACGAGATACACCCGCCGCGCTCCGGCACGCTCCGCCGAATCCAGCACCGCACGCTTTTCCACCGCCGTAATGCCCGACGGTATCGCAATCACCACCCGCGGCTTGACGAACCCGCGCCGGCCGTGAACCCGCCGGATAAAGTACGCCAGCATCGCTTCGGTAATTTCAAAATCGGATATGACCCCGTCCTTCAACGGACGGATCGCCGTGATCGAACCCGGCGTCTTGCCCAGCATTTCCTTGGCCACCAGCCCTACCGCATTGCCGTCCTGCAGTACCCGATTGGTCCCCTTCTTGACGGCCACCACCGACGGCTCGTTGAGAACAATGCCTTCCCCGCGGACGCACACCAAGGTGTTGCACGTCCCCAAGTCAATGCCCATGTCGAGACTGAACCAGCCCAGGATGGAATCAAAGAACACGCTTGAGGACTCCTTTACCGCAGGGACCGGCCAGGACCATTTCTACATCGATGGATTCTGATCCGAATCGATGCACCCGCTGCTATCCACGGATAAGCCCGTTCGTTGCCGCAGGTTACACGCTGCAGCGAGAGTATAAATCATTCCTGCCAACGGGGCCAATCGCCCGTCCGCTGAAACGCCTGTTTGTACAAAGCACTCACACCGGTGCGATCATTCATATCTCGCCCGGGCACTCGAAAGGATGCACTGTGAAAGAAATGTATCGACTTTCAGCAGCCATCCGTGGCCACGGGCATCCGGTTCATTCCCCGGACATCCGATGACTCGCCGCACGGAGGCCGCTGTGACTTGCCGCCTTCAGTCCGCCGCCGCCCTCACTCTCGAGGCAGCGCCAATCGAAAGCTGGCGATCAAAACAGCCCCAGTTCCTTGAAACGGACCAAGGCATAGATCAACGCCCCCAGCGAGGCCAGAAAACCGATCAGGGCCATCGCCGTGTAGACGTTGTTCTGGGGCTTGACGATCAGTGCCCCGCCGGGTGCATTAAGACGACTCATCGGACCTCCGTCGCTGGCTTGCTTGCCTGTGCTCGGATACCCGCTACGCCGTCCGTACTGCGAGTACCCCTATTATCGGTCATTTCCCCCGCAATCATGAACCCCGTTAATTACTGACCCGCTACGCTCGTCGCCAGATCGCTCACCAGAACCGTCTGGCCCGGCTTCACCAGCGTGACCTGAATCACTGATTCATCCACCGTTGTCCGCGTCACCGACGCATCGCCGATGTATGCGTTGCCGCGGGAAACCGTGAACTGCGTTCCCACCTTCACGCCGTCACGCGTGCCCAGCGGCACCGTCACAAACGTCCGGCCATTGTTCAACTGCACGCTGGAAATCTTCGCATTCACCTGCACCGGTGCCTGCACCGCCGTGACCACGCTGCTCTTCGATTCGCTGCTGGGAACCACTGCGCCGGCCTTCTCGGAACTCGCCGCCAGGGCTTCCTGCAACTTGCGGATGGCCGCGGTCGCAAAATTCAACTGCGTCGTCAATTCATTATTCACGCGGCTCAGTTCCGCGTTCTGGGCGATCAGCCGAGTGATCTCCGGACGCACCTGCTTCAATTCGTCATCTTTCGCCGCCAACTGATCCTTGAGCGCCGTCACCGATGCCGTCAACTGACCCTGCTGCGTCGTGAACTGCACGTTACGAGCATCTAACGAATCGCGTTCTGCAGTAATCGAGGCCACCTGGCCCTGCAGACCCTCAACCTGCGCCTTGAGCGCCGTCACCTGGTCGCTCAGTTGCTTCTGGGTGTCGGCCAGCCGGGTCTCGCCCAACTGGTTCTTCGCCCGCTCCACGTCAAACGCAGCCTGCGCCGAAAGCTGACCCTTGCGGGCCAGTTCCACGTCATTCTTGTAGTTCTCGAGATTCTTAAAGCCGATGACAATCATCACGGCCAGCACGAGCGCCACGACCAACTGAAGGACGATGAAAACTTTTGTCAGGATACTCAAGGGACGCCTCCCAAAGGTTAAGACTCATCGAGCCGGTGTTCATTCACTTCGACCGCCTCCGCGAGCGGCCGCAATGAAACGACTTTCAAGATTCAATTGCGATTCGGTAAGTCCTGTCAGACCAACCGGATCGGATGAGGAGGACGATGCCCGGATCTGGATGCACTTCGCATCATCGGACACCTTCCACCACGCCAGCGTAGTCTAATCCACGGGGATAGGGTGTCAAGACCATATCCCCGAAGTTCCCCCGGATTCACTCCTTAGGCGTCCTTCGAGACTCCGCCGGCCGCCTCCCTCACTGCCCGACGTACCTCCGCCAGTACTTCTCCAGGTCATCAAAAGTCCACTTGTAGTTGGTCTGCAGAGACTCGGCGGTGGTAGCCCCCTTCTTGATGTCGTCGAAAAAATGCAGGAAGGCCTTGCGATCCTTCAGGATCAGCGTTTCCACCAGGGTTCGCATCACCGGATACATCTCCGCCTTCTGGTTACCTGCATCGTCCTTGAATAGCGCCGAAAAGGACTTCTCCTGCAGCGCCATCTTCCTGGCGTCGGCCTTGACGTCGCGCGGAAAGCACGAGGAACCCACGACTTCCGCTATGCCTTCATTAAGCCAGCTCGGCATATCCCGATCCGATATGTACCGCTGGACGAACGAATGCGTCAGTTCATGCGTCAGAACATAACCCCACATCCGCTTGGCCGTATTGACATTCCCGAGCGTGTAACGCTCGTCGAGCTTGGACATGACCATGTATCCGCGAATGCTCCTTTTGCCGGTATATTTGTAGCTGTAATATCCGGCGGCATCCGCAGAGCTTGGATCGCGATCTACCTTGTTGGCAAACGCCGCGAACGATTCATGGGTGCTGAACATGAAACATGAAAGCTTCCCCAAATACACATTTTCTTTTACTGGAATGTCGAACTGCCTGGTGACCGCTGCGTACGCCGCCTCAACGTTGGTCTTGATGAACTCATACTCCCGTGGATCCCAATCCGTGAAAACGAGATAGTGATCAGTCTCGATTTCCTTGAACTTGATACCGAGGGTCTTGGCCACTTCGGCGGCTTCTGCGCGGGCCTCGACCATCGCCTTCGCCGCCTCTGCGGGCGTAGCCTTCTTGTACTTCGCCTCGGGTTCCGCAGCGTCCTTGCTCGCGACGCCCTTGGCGGGAGTCGGCGAAGCACGCGTCGTTGCCGGCGCGGTCGTGGGTTTTTGAGCCTTTTTCGTCGTTTGGCCGAAGACTTCGGTGCCGGCCGCGCCCACCAAGACCACCAATGCCCCGACCCATAGCAAATGACGCATAATGAACCCCTGGTGCCTGAAACTCTGCCCCAAAGAGGACAGCCGACAGCTTGGTTTGGCCGTCTTCTCAGCCGCGTGACCGCCCGTCGTTACTGGCCGACATACCGCCGCCAATACTTCTCCAAATCGTCGAAAGTCCACTTGTAATTAGCCTTCAGCGACTCCTCTGCCGACGACCCCTTCTTGATGTCGTCAAAGAATTTCAAAAATACCTTGTGGTCCTTCAAAATCAGCGTTTCCGTCATGGTCCGCATCACCGGATACATCTCGGCCTTCTGAAAGCCCGCACGATTGTCGAAGAGCGGTGCGAAAGACTTCGTCTGCAGTGCCACCATTCGCGCCTCATCCCGGACATTCTTCGGAAAAACTGACGCCGCCACCACTTCCGCGATCCCCTCGTTCAGCCATGTCGGAATATGCACATTCGAGATATACCTCGCCACAAACGAATGCGTCAGCTCGTGCGTCAGCACATAGCCCCACAACTGCTTCGCATTATTCAGATTGCCCCCCGTGAAGCGGTCGTCCGGCTTAGGCATAACCATGTGCCCACGACCAGAATCCGTACCCGAGTAATAACCAAGAAGACCCGGACCCGCGTGCATGTGCTCGATCTTCGCACTGTATTCCACGAACGTGTCGTTCTTGGCGAACATATAACACGGCAACTTGCCATAGTAGATGTTCTCTTTCAACGGAATATTGAATTGCTTCGTGATCGCCCCGTACGCCCCCTCCACGTTCGTCTTTAAAAAACCGTATTCCCGCGGATCCCAGTCCGTGAACACAATATAGTGATCCGTCTCGATCTCCTTGAAGGTGATCTTCATCACCTTCGCCACTTCGTCGGCATCCGACCGGGCCTCCGTTAACTCGTCCGCCATCTCCTCAGGCGTCACCTTCTTGTACTTCGCCTCAGCCTCCGGAGCCGCCTCCGTCTTGTCGACTTTATCCGTCCTGTCTGGCCTGGCGATTCTATCGGTCTTCCTGGTAGCAGCCGACGCACGCGTCGTCGCGGGCCCGGTCGCCGGCCCGGTCGCCGGCCCAGTCGTCGGCCGCGCCGGCCTCGTGTTCGTCTGGCCGAACACCTCGGCGCCCACCATCCCAACCAATATCGCCAATGCCCCAACCATCATGATTTGACGCATAAAATTACCCCTGATGCCACAAAACGCTGCCCAATCAGCAAGACGTGTATCGAGACTATAACGGCTACCCTATAACCCACTCAAGGACCTTCCCCCCCCGCTCGCCTCATCGCGCCGCGAGCACATACACCACCGTCCCCACCGCCACCGCCGCCAAAACCGTAAACAACCCCAGCACATAAATGCGAATACGCCCGCCCTGCGGCGCCAGCACCCCGCGCCCTCCCAGCCGCGCCGCTTCCGCCAACCCATTCACCGCCCCATCCACCACGCGTGCATCCATCAACCCCGAAAGACGCGATACCCCGCGCATCGCATACCCCGCCATATTCACCACCCCATCCACTACATACCGATCCACAAATCCCAGCGTCACCGAAAACGCCTTCGTCCCATTGACCAATATCCCATCGTACAACGCATCAAAATACATCCCCTCCACCAGCCACAGATAAACCAGATTCACCCCCGGCAAACGCCGCACGCGATTGGCCAACCCAAACCCCGCAAAGTAAATCCCGATCGCCGCCACAGGCCCCGCCACAAATGCCCAGATCGCCCATTGCGAAACCATCGCCTGCACATCCTCCGACGGCATCACCGACAACGTCAGCGCCTCCCCGCCGCCCAGCGCCATCACCGCCGGCAAACTCTTCCCCAGCACCGACGGCACCCGGAAAAATTCGTACCCCGCAACCACCGACAGCCCGCCCAGAAATATCAGCGACAACGTCATCAACGACGTCTCGTGCGCATGCTCCCCCAACTCCTCATCCCGCGCCTTGCCCCCAAACGTCAGCCACCAGCAGCGCCACATGTAAAACGCCGTCAGATAACTCGTCGCCACCGGCACCCAGAACAACATCATCGCCAGATGACGATCCAACGACTGCTGATGCAACGCCATCGCATACTCATACACCCCGGCCAGCCCCAGTTCCTTCGAGTAATACCCCGAAAAATACGGTGTCCCCGAAATCGCCAGCACCGCCAGCAAAAACGTCCCCGCCGTTATCGGCATCTTTTTCCAGAGCCCCCCCATCCGCCGCATATCCTGCTCGCCACTCAACGCATGAATCACCGACCCCGCCGCCAAAAATAAACACGACTTGAAAAACGCATGCGTAAACAAATGAAACAGCCCCGCCACATACCCGCCCGACCCCAAAAACAACATCATGTACCCCAGCTGGCTGATCGTCGAATACGCCAGCACCCGCTTGATGTCCGTCTGCACCAGCGCAATCAGCGCCCCCGCCAGCAGCGTGATGCACCCGATGATCGCAATCACCAGCCGCGCATCCATCGTCAAGATCGGAAACACCCGCGCCACCAGATACACCCCCGCCGCCACCATCGTCGCCGCGTGAATCAACGCCGACACCGGCGTCGGCCCCTCCATCGCATCGGGCAACCACACGTGCAGCGGAAACTGCGCGCTCTTCGCCATCGCCCCGCCAAAGATGCACAGCCCCGCCCACGTCAGCCAGTTGTACCCCCAGAACGTCGCCCCGAAATTGTGCGTCAGATAGTTCGCGCCCTCCGGCGATAGCAACCGCGCAAACCCCTGCAACCCCTCCGCGCCACCCATCTCCTGGTGCACCGCCGTCTGCACCGCCGACGACAGCACCGCATTCCCCTGTCCATCAAAAAACGTCAGACTCGCCGGTCCCAAGTGCAGCAGCAAAATCCCGATCCCGATCAAGAACGACACGTCCCCCACCCGATTCACCAGCACCGCCTTCTTGCTCGCCAGCGCCGGCCCACGCTTCTCAAACCAGAACCCGATCAACAAGTACGAGCAAATCCCCACCAGCTCCCAGAACACAAACATCTGGATCAAACTGTTCGCCAGCACCAGCCCCAGCATCGAAAAACAAAATAACCCCAGGTACGCAAAATACCGTGAATACCGCGGATCTTCCTTCATGTACGCCATCGAAAATAAATGCACCACCGACGCCACCAGCGACACCATCACGAACATCGTCACCGTCAGCGAATCGACCAGCACCCCCATCACCAGCGCCGACCCCACCGAATTCGCCAGCACCCGCGGCGTCGCCGGATTCTCCGCCCCCACCCCCGGCAACGTAATCCACGGATACGCCAACGCCTCCACATAATGACGCTGATTAAACTCCGCCTTCGCCACCCACTCGATCGACGCCGTCACCGATAACCCCAGCGTCACCACGATCAACAACGTCCCCACCGCCCCCGCCATGTACCCCATCCGCCTGCCGAAAAAAATCAGCAGCACAAACGACAGCAACGGCATCCCCGCCGCCAGCAAAAGAATCTGCGCAACCGTCAATCCCATCCCCAAACCCCCATCACCACTAATTCATCCCATCGCGTCATATCAAAAATCCCATTGGAATCCATCCGTGTTCATCCGGCTTTGTTGAAACCCTCATAGAATACAGAAACTGACTGAGATTGGGCACTATCGAATCCGCGAAAATACGGGTATCTCAACGGAATTGGGCACCCTAAGAATCGCCCAAACACGAGGGTTT
>Ga0114951_10001282_pt1 | contig 31682 bp, 25 predicted proteins | sample AM7aDNAmetaG_FD_88677 | JGI IMG/M metagenome (GOLD analysis project Ga0114951, IMG submission 88677) | Freshwater microbial communities from Finland to study Microbial Dark Matter (Phase II) - AM7a DNA metaG | ecosystem: Environmental > Aquatic > Freshwater > Lake | place: Finland: Lake Alinen... | reverse complement strand
TTGGATTGGCTGAGCAAACAAGCCAAACCGCGCATCTGGGTCTGTGATGGCCAGGTGACGGGCGTCGGAGACCGCATGTCAGCAATCAATACGTTGGAATGCGAGGCGGTTTGCCGGCATCGAACCATCGTTCGACGAGACACTGTCGGACTGGCGGTCGAAATGTTACGCACCCTCAACCGTCACAGGCGCCACTGACACGAAAGGAGATACCAAATGCCTGATGTATGCGTAACCATGCCCAAGTTCGCGCTTGGGCAGACGGTGATCACGGCCAATGCCAAGGCCGTTCTCCCAGAGCTGGATGTGGTACTGGCCTTACAGCGGCACCACTCCGGCGACTGGGGCGATGTGGATGACCACGACCGACAGGTAAACGAAGACGCTCTCCGGAACGGAGACCGTCTGGTCTCGATCTACAAATCGGTTCGTGATCAGAAATTCTACATCATTACCGAATGGGATCGTTCCGTAACCACGGTGCTTTTGCCTGAGGATTACTGACCCCATTCGCGACCTCTCCCCTTCCGGGAGAGGTTTTTTGTTGCGACTACAAAAAAATCAATTATTTCGGAGGGGAATAATTGGCCTCATCGTTTACAAGACATTGCTTACTGCCGACCATTCCGTTACGTCAAAACCGTAGAATTGGAGGCGTGTGCCGGAATCGGCCCTCGGATCCTCAGATTTATTAGGTTTCTACCGCCTTATATACAACAACTTAGAGACAAGTCAAGCACTACCACAACCAACTCGCTCACTACACCTTCACTACACGATTACTGACAGTTTTACTGACACCATTGTAGGGAGAACTTACGGAATTGGTGTGAACAAATCGCATCAAGATTACACAATCGTCCTCTCGGTAACGCCGTCGAAGAAGTGATACTTTTCAAGTTGAACGCTAGCTCCAGCTATTGACCAATCGCGGCGCGCTGGTGGGCGTTGACGCGGGCAATGAAGGTGCGGGTAAGTCCAGGAGACAAACCGCAACTTGCCCCATTCCTCTTGTCGGTGGAATCAAGATCCCTCGTTCAATCCTCCATGATTTCTGGCAAGCGTTTGATGCGCGGATCGGTAAAGATATCCGCCTCATCACGGTTGGTGCTTGAGAATTCACTCACGATCGCCCCCTCGTCACCCGCTTGAAACCAATGCCGCGTGTTGGGCGGAATCGTGTGCTGCTGTCCGGGGTTCAGTACGACCTCGTGAAAGACCGTGTAGTATTTCTCACTGCCGGCCGGCACCCGCCCGCTGATCTTCTTTGTCGGCTCGCCTTCAACGTACAGCCACACCATACCGGAGCGGACCCGGAACGTTTCCATCTTACCGGGATCGTTGCCCACGGGCGGGTGCTTGTGCTCAGGACAGGTTTGCCGCGGGAACATCACCAGTTCCTTCGCACAATAGCGGTCGGTGTTGACATACACGACGATCTCCAGCCCTTCGCTTTCCAGATCGGGTAACCCGAAGGTGGCAACCTCAATGTGTTGTCGTTCCTCCGGCGTGAGCTGAATGCCGACCGCCGCCAGCATTTTCCCGGCGCGTTCCTGTGCCTTCCTGACTTCGCTGCGTTTAATCATAAGTCATCCCCTGCGCTTCTCGCCGGATTGAGTCCGGCGTTGTGTTTCTTCCCAAGACCGCACGCCACTGGCGACGTCGTTTGCCTCAAACCTCAACCTTCCCCACTCTTCTTGCCGGTGAAAATTGACTTGGGCGTGCGGGGAGGTCGAGGACAGGCACGGCCGCGCGTTCTCAAACCAGCTCATTGAACCCAATTTGTATCTTCTCCAGCTTGCTAACAACCTTCCATCGCCACCATCGTATGCGCTTTCACTTCCGGCACGACGAGTCGGCAATAACCGTCTGCCATCGTGAACGGCAACGCTTCGCCCGAGGGTACAAGGGTGACGCTTGTCGGCTGTTTCCCGGTCCGGACGGCTAACGAAATGTCCCGTACCGGATACAGCTCTTCAATCCATTCCACGTTGATGTGCCGCCGTTGTGGTTGAAAGTTCACCAAGTGCGCAACTAACCGCTTCGGATTTGTCTGGCGGTTGACCGAGATTTCCATCGCGGAGGGGGCGTGGGCTTTCACCAAAGGCTGTGGGAATACCTGTTCCAGCACGCGCGCCACGACGCTCTTGTACAGTGAGTAGGCGTGCTCCCGGTACGCCTTGAAAACCTCCGCCGCAATATACGCCACGCGACCCTTCACCACGGCCAACGGATAACCCGTGGTCTTGTCGTACGGAGTCTGGTTGTGCGAGCAAAAGTGGTCATAGGTACGGTTGAAGTACGAGCTGACCAGTTGGCCCAGCGCCACGGCACCGGCGGCGGGCTTGACGAAGGTGCTGGCTTCGTAGAAGACAAACTTGCTGGAAGGCCAGCCTTGGCCCAATTCCTTACCGAGGTCGAGGTAGCACGGCTTGCTCGGATTCTCGCCCACATAACGCACCGGCAATCCGGGACACCGGAACCCGCCATCCTGCAGCGAGGCTTGATGGGAAGCGATCACAGCGCCGCCTCTTGCCAAAAAGGACTTCAAGGCCTTTCCCAACCGGGCATCCACCACGCCGCGATCCGGCAGGATGACAACTTTGTAGTCCTTGAGGTCGATGTCCGGGTAGATCAGGTTAAATTGGTGTTTCAGTTCCAGCAGCATCCGCCCGGCGCCATCCACTGACTCCTGGAGACCGGCCATGTGACCCGCGCCGACGGCTTTCCCATCTTTCTCTGGCGCGCCCGGCAACATCATCACGCCGATCTCGGCCGCTGCCGTCGCTCCCACACACCACGGCTCGCAAGCCTCGACGTGCTTGAAAGCCGTGCCGATCACCTCGTACGCGCCTTGGTCCAAGACGCCGCGCGGATGACACTGGTCGCCGACGTTCATCACCGCGCCGGCCGAGAGAATCGTTCCTGCCTCGAACATCAATTGGTCGGCGGTCTTGACGCCCCCAAAGTCAGCCCAACTCTTGTGAAAGCGGGCCGTCATCCCTTGGAGAGGGCGCGGCAACACGCGCCCGTAACGGGCATGAATCGGGAAGAATGCGTAGCCCCAGCCGCCGGTTGGCAAGGCTTCGATCTCGATATGAGTGAAAACATCCAACTCCTGGCCGATACCAGGGCGCATCCGGCCGTTGAAGAAGATGGTCGCGTTTTTCTTGATCTTGCGGATGGTCTTGGCCAACCGCTGCGTGTACTCGCGCGTGATGAGGAACTCATGCCGGCGATGATCTTCGTCACTCGCGAAGTCCAGTCCGTGCCGTTTCATGCTGTCGTAGCACCGGGGACAGTAGCAGCCGGGATCCGGGCAATAGCACATGTCGAAGAACAGTCCCTCGACGTCGTACCACTTCAACACCTCGACCGCCTGCGCTTCCAACTCGTCCACATAAGCCGGGTTGTTCAGGCAGTGGTTATACCAGCCGGGGGCAAGGTTCTCGCCCCATTTCCAATACTTGTTGTCCTTGAGATGGCCAATCCATTCCGGGTGCGTCTTCGCGTGGTGTTCATCCACCCGCACGCTGATATACGCCGGCGTGACGATATCCCGCTTACGGCAGGCTTCAATCTGCTCCCCCAGCAAATCGAATTTCAGGCTGGGATGGATCGTCCCCGCGCGGGTCGGATAGTAGCTCAACCCGTGGTGGCACTTGGCAAACAAGGTGATCCAGTTCACCCGCGCCTCGTCGAGCATGTTTCCGAATCTGTCAGCGTCAAACTCCGCCCCCACATCCGGGATGTGCTCCGAGGTGTGGAAATCCAGGTGAATCTGCCGAAATCGGGAAGCCACCAAGGCGGCCGCCGAGCAAGTGATTGGACTCTTCGATACTTTCTTGATCTTCATGGTTAATCCTTATGGCCTTTGGTTAAGATGAATATCGCCCCGCTCTTACGGTCAATGTCCACTACCACCTCACCGTTGCGAACCGGTAATACTTCTTGAGTATCCAGATTCACCAATTCCCGAACTGTCTGGTCACCGAACTCCACAACGAACCGCGCCGCTTCCGGATAGTGATTCAGCACAAACAGAATCTCCTCGCCGTTTCCGCGATGGAGGACGGCGCTGCCGAGATTGCGCGGTTGCCGGTATTCCTTACTGCCGCCGCCTTCCTTCCAGTCCACCCAAGACACTTCTGTTTCGGGACGGATGCGGACATGCGGTTGGGGAACATGCCGGCGAATGAGCTTGGCCACATACGCGAGGCTGTCCAAGCGTTCCTCTTCCGGTTTCTCTTGGGCGAGGTAGTCACACTGGATTCCCAACTTCACCGGCGCAGGGCCGCTGACCACGAGCAGGCCGCCGCGTTTCACGAACGCCCGACACGCCTTGATCGTTTCCGGCGACAACACCGGCGAACCCGGTAAGAACGCCAGCCGGTAATCTTGCAGCCGTTGCGGCGCGGCGACAGTGTCCACGGCACCGGGCTGGACGCCGCATTGTTCGACCAACCGGAACAAACCTTCGTATTCCGCTGAAGCCTTGCCGGCTTCAATGCCGGCAATCTTGGGTTTGCCGATATGCAGATCGTTGTCGGCGCACGGCGCGGGATCACCGATGCCGGTGTGCTGATGCGAGAGGAGGTCATAGATGATCGCCACGTCAGTCTGCGGCACGAGTGCGTCCCAGTTCTGGATCTTGTTGAAGAGCAACTCGCGCGTCTCGCGTAGAACTTCGAGGCTCGGCCGGGCGTGACCGTGGGAGCTGACCGGCGAATCGCCCCAGCAATCCCGGTCGTGAAACATAAACCAACTGATCGCCTTGCAACCGTGCGCCAGCGCGCAACGCGCCATAAACCGCATGTGATCGTCGCTGACACGCGATGGCAGAATCTTATTCCAGATGCCACTCATGAATTCCGCTGACCAGGTGTACCGGAGACTCGCGTTCATCAACTTCAGCACCCGCGCCATCGACTGATAGCCGGAGTAGCTCATGAACGAACCCCGGTAGAAGTCGTAGCCGACGATCCCTCCATCGCCCACGGCTTGCTCGAATGCTGGCATCCGCGTCGGTACGCCTTCGGGCCGGTGCGGGTTGAAGTTGGTCATGAAGGTCACATCCTGCACGCCGTTGGCTTCGTGCATCGCGCGCAACCGGCGGATGTACTCGCTCATGCACCAGGTCTTGAACTCGAGCCAGTCCACGTACTCCGGCAAGTCGTCGCCGATCTCGTCCGGAACGCTCCGCGGCGCGGGGCGCAACTTCGACTTGCGCGCGTGGAGGAACTGCTCCCAGTAGCCACCGGGGCCGACGTTGACCGGGTTGTAATCGGAGTCGAGAAAGCTGTCTTTGACGATGTAGCTGATCTCGTTATCGAGGTTGAGCATCGTGATGCAGCCGCCGTTGACTTTGAGATGCGGGACGATTATCTTGTCCACTTCGCCAAGCCACTTCCGGCTCCAGTCGAGATAGGTCGGATGCAAGTACGACGGCTGCATGCCTTCCTTCTTCGCGATCCAGTAGCCTTGCGTGGGCCGGTTGGCGTAATCCCAGACCATGATGTTCGGGTCGCCGAGTACCAGCCACGGCGGCAGGCCGCCGTGCACCATTTCGTTGCAGCAAAACGGGCCGCACCGGAAGTTCAGATTGAAGCCGTGCTTCTCGACCAGTTCGAGAAAGCGATGGAGATTCAAGCGCGGGTCGGACTTGCCGGTGAAGTCGAGGATGCCGGCGGGATGCTTCTTGTCCGGTGGCCCGACCAGATGCGTCTTCCATTGCACGTAGGTGGTGACGCACCGCAAGCCGGTGTCCTTGAACCGTTCGAGGATGGTTTCCCAGTAGCGTGGCTCAGTGCGGAAATACTGAATCTCCGCGCCGCAGATTTCTTTCGCGTTCATTTGTACGTTCGTTCCTTTCTAAGATTGGATGCGACGGGGGCTCGCGACAGTTTTCGCTGATCCAAAACGGTTCGCGAGATCATGTGATCACTCCCAGAGCGGCCGAGATGGCGGTCAAGGAAATCGGCAATCCGCTTCAAGTTTTCCGGTGTTGTAAAGCACGGGCCACCATGCCCGGCCGCTTCCACGATTGACAACGTGCTCTCCACCCCCGCTTTCGTCAGCGCCGCATGCAGCCCTTGGCTTTGCGGGAGCGGGACAATCTCATCCTGATTCCCATGCAGGATGAGAAACGGCGCGCTGTGGCTGTCCACATGGTAGAGCGGACTTGCCAGCCGTGCGCGGTCGCGGTGTTGGGAGACCGGACCACCCAAGAGCCGGTAGACCCCGGACTCCGGCGACTCCATGGGCGGATGCTCCGGACCGCCCCAGTGCAGGAAATTCGCTGGCCCGTAGAAATCGACCACGCACTGCACACGGCTCGGTTGATCGAGGTGTTCGCCCACGTCATACTCCCGAAGCCCGCCCGTCGTGCCCAGCAAGGCGGCCAGATGTCCCCCGGCTGATTCACCCCAGACGCCGATTCGCTGCGGATCAATTCCGTAGTCAGCGCCCTGCGCGCGCAACCAGCGAATGGCGGCCTTGCAGTCTTCGAGTTGGGCGGGAAAGTGCTCCTGGTGACTTAACCGATAACCCACACTGGCGACCGCATACCCACACGCAACGAGCACTTGCGCTGGACATTCGTCCTTGCTACCGGCCCACCACGCGCCACCGTGAATCCAAACAACCAGCGGCCGTACCGGGTGGCGGTCGTCAGGGAGATAAAGATCAAGCTGTTGCCGGTCACAACCTTTCGATACGTATCCAAGATTGCGAAACGTCAGCATTTTATCATCCTGTAAATCCATCCTTGGGCCGGGATGTCATCGCGTGGTTCAGTCTCCTTTTCTCTTCAGTCGAGCTTCCTCATTTTCCCAGTCCTTCAATTGCCCAACGCAACTCGGCCACATCGCCCCACTCAGGGCAGACGCAGAACCAGTGCGGGAGAGCACGAGCCTGGATTGATTCATCGTTCGTCCTTCCGGTAATTGCCGCCAATGGGAATACGCGAGTCGCCGAAGTAGTTGTCGGCAATGACGCAGGGTTTGGAGACTTCGAGGATCAAGGCCGGACCGACGCCGCGGAACTGGTGCGGGCAACCGGTCTCGACACGCAAGACCGCGCCGGGTTGCATCTCCCATTCGCGACCCCGGTACTGCATCCGCACGATGCCGCGTTGGATGTAGAAGGTTTCCAGTTTCGTCCGATGATGGTGCAGTGGACAGGTCTGGCCGTCGAACAGGAACAGGAACTTGCCGCAGTAGCCGGCTTCGATTTCGTTGGCAACCCAGTACTCGATCAAGCCGGTCTGGTAGAAATCGCCCAGCCCGAAATCGAGCACAAGCGGGTCGACCGGCGGCATCGCCACGTCCCACGCCTGGAGTTGCCGGGCGCAGGCGGCAAGGGCTTCGTCGCGCAACTGGCCGGTCACCGATATTTTTAAGCCGACATCCAATTCATCCATGGTGATTCATCTCACAGAGTGACCGCCGTGTTGGTTTCCGCGCTCAGAAGTTGCGAGAATTTTGTGGCCGCCTGGTCGGCGCGTTCATCCACCGACATCGGAATGTGGTCGTAGATGGCAAACGTCTTGCGCCAGTACTCCCGTTTGATGGCCGCCCGGTCGGGCGCGTCACCGGCCAGCGCGAGGAATTGCCGGGCAAACCAGAGCAGGTCTTGCCGGTACCGCTCCGCATCCGGCACGAGGTCACTCGTCACCGGCGCCGCTTCGAGCCGGTCGATGATCTCCCGGTAGGCCATGCGCAAGGCGGGCTTGTCCCATTTCCGTCGCGGATAATGTCCCCAACCCGGTACGATCTCGAACGCCTCGAACAACACACCGAGCGCGGCGTGTTCCTCGCCGAACACGTCCGCGCAAAACCAGGCGGCCAACTCGTCGGGATCAGCCGTCGGGGCGCAGAACAACTGACCGGCCGTGAAGAGTGTCAGGTAGTTCAGCTTCGGTGACATCGTGTAATTCATCCCGCCGATGTAGGGCGCGGCGGCGCGTTCCTCCCGGCGCCGCGCGGCCAACCGCGGCAGCCGCCAGTGCGGATAGAGGACGAGTTCACCTTCCGACACCGAATAATCCCACGTCGTGATCGGGCGGTGTGTGGCGATCGCGCGCGCCCACGGCCGGGCATCGCCGCCCATCACCGCGTCGGCATCCGGACTAAATCCGAGATTGATGGCGACCAGCGCCGACGCGGGAAACTCCGGTAGCCGCTTCAGGAAATACTCCAGCGCCGCGGTCGCCCGATCCGGGCCGCCGTTCCAAATATGGGCAAACGCGCCGCCGGGCAGTTTTTGCTGGAGCAACTGCTTGAACCCGCCATCCCAGCCGGGCGGACTGATGAGATCATCGCCCCAACCGGTAAACGGCGTGCCCCACGTGCCGATTTCGACTTGTTGCGGGATGAAACCGCACAGTTCGAGCGCGAGTTCGATGAACGTCTCGTGCGTGCAACCGTTGCGATTGCAGCCGCCGGGATCGCCGGGGAAAGTGCCGACGATGTCGGTCTCCGGCAACTCGCGCAACCAATGCTGCCAGAGATCGAGGACGAGTTGGCGGTCGGCCGGGTCGTTCGGACAGGCGCAATACCAGCCGGGTCCGATGGTGCTGACGGCGATGATGAACTTCACTTTCAACCCGGCGGCGTGGGCGAACCCGGTCACCTCGCGCATCCGCTTGGCAAACGCCGCCGGCACCGGCGCGCCGGCCAGCGCGGGCCGGTCCATCAACGTCGGCGGAATCCAGTACTCGAAGACGTTGAAACCAAACGCACGCACCATCCGGAAGAATGCCCGCCAGTCCTCGTCGCTCCATTGGTTGGGCGCGCCCGGGTAGTAGAGGTTCGGATTCCAAGCATTCTGGAGATGCTCGGCAAAGTTGACGTAACAAGCACGATGGGTGGACGGCGTCGTCATAAGTTTGGTTGATTGGTTTTCATCAATACCGGCGATTGTTACATATTGTCGAACGCTGGGAGATGCGCCACCAGCCGCCCGCCGTCCCGCAATTCGTGGAGAGCGGCGCGGATCGCCGCTGAGTTGTCATCGCTTATTGGTTTGATTTCGATCGTCCGCATCGTCATCTGGAAATCATCCATGGTTAGTGCCTGATGATTGGTTACGCGTTGTGTTGATCATTGAAACAGTTCCTTTATCAGTCCTTTTCACAACGATGGAGGTCGCTGATCCGCAGCGTGATGATTTCAAATGGTTTGACGACGATTTCCAAGGTGCCGGTTGCGGGCTGGGTTTCCGCCAGCGGTTGCTCGAGCAGATTGCAGCGGGTCAGATACGCCGTGGATTCATAGGCTGTGACTGTGACGGTCTGGGGCGAGACCGCGTAGCTCCAGAATCGCAACACCTGGCCGTTCCCGTCTTCGCTGTCCTTGAACGCAGAGATGACCATCTTGTGCCCGTCCACGATGAAAGGAACAATGCGGCCGGGCAGCTCCCGCTTCACAAAGCGATCGGGCTCGACCCGTCGCCAACCGTCGCGTTCCGCATTATAACGTTTCCAAGACGATCGATTGGAGTCCGCCGGGATCTCGGCTTTTCCCGCTTTGACATAAAAGCCGATGGTGGCGTGGGCCTCGCCTTCCTTCGGGAAGATGACATCGCCGTGCATCTGCGCAATCGCCGGGTTGCGGAAGGCCGCAGCCAGACTGGGAATCGCCGCTCCCCGCCAGTCACGATCGTGCAGCGTCAGGGCATATTCATAGTCCATCGGTTGCAGAAGCTGCGCTGCCGGGGTTTCCCAGGTGCAACATTGCAGTACGAAGTCAACCGACCGCAGCAAGGTGATTTCCAGACTGGTCCCGGCTGATCCAGGAACGATCTCATACTCGTGCAGGCCTTTGCCAAGAAAGGCAAGCCCCTTGTCGCCCTGGTGGAGGCTGACAAAATTGCGCATGGGATGGAAACTCTGACCCGGGTCGGCTGGCCAGCGCGCCGCATCGTTTTCGTGGACCGCGAAACTGGCGTCGGCATGGACCGTTTGCGTATCGAATCCGGTCGGCAGCACCAGGCGGATGCGCTGGTTCTTGGCCCGGTTATCCACACGCGTGTGGCATTTCAGCAGGCGGCTGCCGGCTTCGAGGGTGAAGACGGTCCGGATCGGCACGGTGCATTGCCCAGTGCGCTTGCCGCGCTTGCGGTCGTAGCCTGCGGGAACGCGCAGGGCGGTGGTCACGGCGATCTGCGAACGCAGCGGCCCGTTCTGAAGAATTCTGATCTTCGCTTGTTGTGCCAGAGTATCCCGGCGCTGGTCGCCCGGGATCGGCTCGAAGTGGTAGCCGCCGCCGCGATCGCCCTCCTGCGCGAAGTAGTGTGTGTTTGGCAAGGAAACGACGGTGGCGACGTCCGTGAGGTCAAGTGTGCCGTTGGTATTGACTTGGATCCGCAGCAGGCCGTTGGTGAGCTCCCGCCCATCGGTCACCCGCACGGGGTTTCCGGGAACCTGCGCCGCCTGCCCCCGGCGGAACACGAGTTTGCGGATCTCACTGGGCCGCAGGTCGGGAATGTGAACGCAGCCACGGCATTCCCAGTAGCCGGTCATGGCGCATTGGCAATGACCGGTGTCGCTGCTCGCAATTACATTATTAACCCGCAGGGGGGTGAGCTGTGTCCACTGCAGGGCATGCAGAGCGCCGCCGTCGTCCTCAAAGCAGCAGGCGTCGTCGGGTTTCTCCGCCAGCTTGATCACAAAATCCACGAGCGGATTGCTGCCGTTGAGGCCGGCATAGACGATGAGAGTCGGCACGCCGTCACGCCGGGCCGGGTTATTGAGATAGTCGAGAGCGGAATCGGCGAGATCGATCCCGAGTTCGATCACTTCCCGGAACCGGGTGTTGACGTCGGCATGCACCCGGTCCTGGCTGCACCCGCAGATGGAATCGTGGGCGTGGTTGTGGAAGAGGAGCCGCCAGGCCTTCTTGAAGAACCAGGGAGTGCCCGGCCGGCCGAACATACCGGCGATGGCCTGCAGCGGTTCGGCCAGATTCTCGATATGCATCTGGGCCAGCTCGTTCATGAGCTTGTTGTCAATCCGGCTCGAGAGTGTTCCGTGCAACTCCGGAATGCCCAAGCGTCCGCGCAATTGCCCGCGGTGCACGCGCAAGTCGCCGGGGACGGCCTTTTTCCACTCGTCAATAGCCGCCTGCAGTGAGCCGTGGCTGACCTCGACGTCGGGCAGCAACCCGGGAATGGCCGCGAGGATTTCCGGGATGTCCCGTTGCAGCCAAGTGTGATCCACCCCGTGCGGCAGCAGCGCAATCTCCGGACGATGCGAATTGTGTTCGGCCTCCAGCGCCCCTTTCAGGCGTCGGCGCAAAGCCTCGGGTTCGCTCGACCCAGGCAGGAACATGCCGGCAACGTACGAAGTGGACAGTGGCAACGCAAAGACCCGGCTGCCGTCCGGCGCCTCCCAGATGAACTCGCGCTTCCAGCCCTTGCCGACACTGATGACCTCGGGTCGTCCGCGCGAAAAGATATAGTTGTCAATTCCGACTCCCCGCATGAGCTGGGGCATCTGCTCGATATGTCCAAAGCTGTCCGGGACATAGCCCGTGTTTGGAAACGGCGCGCCAAAAGCCGCGCAGTCCTGGGCGCCCCGCAGCAGATTGCGGATCAGCGACTCGCCGTCTGGCAGGAACAGGTCGGGCATGGTGAACCAGGGACCGATCACCAGCTTGCCGGCGACAACCAGTTGTTGGAGCGTGTCGCGGCGTTCGGGACGCAGTGCAAGATAGTCCTCGAGGACGCTAGTCTGTCCATCCAACACAAAAGTGTTGAAACCGTTGTCCGCGGTCAGCAATTCGACGATCTCATCAATCGTCCGGATCAGCCGGTACTGGAACTGGTTTTGGCTGAGATACCATTCGCGGTCCCAGTGGGTATGGCTGTAGATGAAGAGTTTCGGGCGGGGCGTTTTCATTAGTTCATCCTTGCGATAATGTCGACCGCAGCATTCTGGATCTCTTCGAGGGAACGGTTGGGCTTATACAGAGACGACCCCACCCCGACTCCGGCAGCACCATTCTGCAGGTACTCCTGGATATTGCCGGAATCAACGCCACCAACGGCGATGATCGGGGCTGGCAGAACGGCTTTCAGGTCTTTGATATAACCGGCACCGAGAGAGCCTGCCGGAAAGCATTTTAGCAAGTCCGCCCCTGCGGCCATAGCAGTAAACGCCTCGCTCGGAGTTAAAAAACCGGGAATCGAAATCAGCCCCCGTTCCCGGGTCCGCCGAATCACAGCCGGATCCATATTCGGCGAAATGATGTAGGTGCCGCCAGCGTCCACAACGCGATCCACCTCGTCTGGTACAAGCACGGTACCGGCACCGATGTGCACGCCGTGCGCGGCCAAGTGGTCCGCCGCCTGGCGAATGCTGCCAAACGGATCCGGCGAGTTGAGGGTCACCTCGATAAACCGGACGCCGCCAGCCACCAGCGCCTCGCAGACCGGCAGGACTGTGGCGGGAGTCACCCCTCGTAAAATCGCGATCACCGGCGACTTCGCGAGATCACGCTTAAAATCGGACAGTAAGTTTGAATTCATTGATTTCCCCTAACGCCTCACCCGGCCCGACGCCTGTCCACCAACCAGGGCCTTGACCTCAGCGAGGGTCACATAATTAAAATCGCCTTTGATGGAATGCTTGAGGCAACTCGCCGCCACGGCAAAACGAATTGCCAAGTCCGGACTGGCGAACTCCGGACTGTTGAGGGCGTGGATCAGACCGGCGCCAAACGAATCGCCTCCGCCAACGCGGTCAACGATGTCCCTGATTTCATACGGCTGATACCGGCCATCGGGAGCCAGCGGCGCAAAAAACGCCTGATCCAGCCCACGATCAAACAGCATGGCACCCCAGTTGTTATGGGTGGCCGAAATACTCTCGCGCAAGGTAATCGCCACCCGTCCAACACTCGGGAACTGGGCCAATACCTTGCGTGCCACCTGCTCATAGGCCGCCGCGTTGATTTGTCCGGTCTCGACCGCGGTGCCCTCGGCATGAATGTCGAGGACATCCGCCGTGTCTTCCTCATTGGCGATCAGCACATCGACATACGGGAGAATTTGCGTCATGCAGTCACGGGCCAGTTGCCTGGGTGTTTGAGCCGCACGCCAACGCCAAAGTTTATTGCGAAAGTTCAAGTCACAGGAGACGGTGGCTTGGCGCTGTTTGGCCAGACTCACCAACTCCATGGTCGACAAGAACGCATTTTCGCTGAGGGCCGGGGTGATACCGGTGATATGCACCCAGTGGACATCCTTCAAGGCGGCGTCAAAATCGTACTCCGCCGGCGCCGCCAGCGAAATCGCACTGGCGTCCCGGTCATAAATCACATTTGAGCTGCGCTGGTTGGCTCCGGTTTCCAGAAAGTATATTCCCAACCGGCCTTCCTGACGCAGGAGTACTGTGGACGTGTCAACCACCAACCCCTTGAGCACCGTCAACAGGCTCTGCGTAATAGCGTTGTCGGGCAAGGCGGTCAAATAGCGCGCTGGATTGCCGAACATCGCCAGCGAAGCCGCGACGTTGGCCTCACCTCCGGCAAAGGTCACATCCAGCCTGCCCGGCATGGCCTGCCGAAAACGCAAGAACCCCTCCGGCGCAAGGCGCATCATAATTTCACCAAAAGCTAAATACATATTGATTCTCCCCTCATAAATGAATGTTGAAGATATCCCACAGAATCATCTTGGTATGACTGACAGGTTACGCATAGCTGGAACGAAGATGCTGGAGGGTGAGCGATTTCCGGAAGGCCGCTAGCAAGAGGTCCTGCTTCGGCGTGAAGCGCAACGTCTGCGGCCGGCCCGAAAGCAGCGTGATGCCGTTGTCATCGAATTCCCCGGGGATACCCTCGGCGGTCAGCGAAACGAAGAAAGCAGGCTTGTTCGTCTGCAGTTTCACCCGGTACCCATCCAGCACGTCCATGCGGATCTTCGGCCTGGCGGGCTCGCACCGCTTGTACTCGGTGAAGAAATGCGTATTCGTCGCACCCTTGAAGGAGAGTTCCAGGAAGACTTCCGTCGGCTCAGGCGCCAGGTCGTCAACCTTCAGCGTCTTGACCAATTTCGCACTCCCCGCCGCGACGCGCGCCGGAAGACGCAGCCTACGACGGATCTTACCGTCAAAGGTGCGGACCTCCGCCACGACGGTCCCCTTGACGGGGCTCATCTGGTCGTTGGTCACCCAGAGTTCAAGCGTTCCTTCCTTGCGCTGGAAAGCCGATACCAGAACGGGGGCGTAGAATTTCCTCGCGGCGTGGTGGAGGAGTTTCCACTTCCCGCCGTATTCGAGAGACGACCACGAGCAGACCGGCCAGTTGTCGTTAAGCTGCCAGTAGAGCGTGCCCATGCAGGTCGGACGGAGGTGCCGCCAGTGTTCCACGGCCGTCTTGATCGCGAGGGCCTGCTGCACCTGGCTGAGATAGACGAAATTGGCGAACCCTTCCGGCATGCGGAAGTACCGGCTGAACATCTCCGTGATGCGGGAATTGCCACCGGGGTTGCGCTGATGCCATTCCATGACCGGCGCGGTGACGTTGAACTGGTCCTCCGACGCATACTGCCGGATCGTGTCCATCGAGGGGAACGACTGGTAGCCGAACTCCGAGCAGAAACGGGGCGTGACGGCGTAGTACGCGTCGAACGATTTACCCTCGTGCCAGACACTCCAATAGTGCATGTCACCACGATTGTCAGCGTGCCAGCAATCGGAGTAGTCGCCGCGGCCGCCGCAGGGCGAACTCGGCCAGAACGTGTGCGTCGGATCGCACTCGTCCACGGCCGCGCCGAGGACGCCCTCGTTGAGGCGGTCATAGTCCACGAGATAGCGGTCGCGATTCTTCCGGGCTTCCTCGAACCAGTTGAGCGCACCGACGTCCTCGTTGTTGCCGCACCACAGGGCGAGACACGCATGGTCGCGAAGACGCTTGACCTGGTGCCTGGCCTCGCGCGCGACAGTCTCCAGGAACTTGGGCGTGGCCGGGTAGAGCGCACAGGAGAACATGAAGTCCTGCCATACGAGCAGCCCCTTCTCGTCGCAGAGGTCATAGAAGGCGTCGCACTCGTACTGACCGCCCCCCCAGACGCGCAACATGTTCATGTGCGCCGCCCGGGCGCTGGAAAGCAGATCGTCCAATATGGCTGGCGTCACCCGCTGAGGCAGCGCGTCGGCCGGGATCCAGTTCGCGCCCTTCGCGAAGAGATCCACGCCGTTCACCCGGAACGTCATCGAGAGGCCCTTCGCGTCCTCCTTGTTGACGACCTCGATCGTGCGCAGGCCGATGCGTTTACGGAGTTCGTCCCCGGCAATCCGGACGACCAGTGGATAGAGGGGTTGAGCCCCATACCCGTTGGGCCACCAGAGCCGAGGGTTGCGGAGGGTGACCGAGGCGCGAACCACGTTGGAGCCCGGCTTGAGCGTGACGGTCTTGCTGACGTGCTGGTCGTCAAGAAGCACCTCAAGGGGGGTGCGGCCTCCCGCCGGGGACACCACCTCCACCTCGACGGTGACCGTCACCCGGTCGCGCCCATGTTTCTGGGTAGTCGTGACATACTCGATGCGTCCCGCCGAGGTTGCCCCCAGGTAAATGCCGCCGTTGATGCCCGACACCATCAGGCAGGGACCCCAGTCCCATCCCCCATGACACTGGGTCTTCCGGATGAGATTGCGGTGCTTCGACTGTACGGGAAAGCTGGCATAAGGAACCGGATAGGGCAGTTCGCGGGCCATGTTGGCAGCGGCCTTCTCGGGAGAAGTGAATTCAATTCGGATGGTATTGGAGCCTATCTTCAAGACATCCTTAACCTCAACCCGTAAGCGCGCAAACATGTTCTCGGATCTGGCCACCCGCCGGTTATTGATGAAGATCGCCGCCAGCGTGTCGAGTCCATCGCAGTTCAAGAAGACCGATTGTTCCGCGAGGAATTCCCCCGTCACGGTAAACTCCCGTTCGTAGGCCCAGTCCGTCCGTCCGATCCATTGCAAATGGCGTTCGTTGTCGGCGTCGTAGGGATCCTTAATTCGGCGGGCCGTGAGCAGTGCGCTGACAGTGTCGCCCGGAACCTGGGCTGGAAGGGCGTGCTGGCCATCCCTGGATGTGAGTTTCCACTTACCTGTGAGATTCGAAGTTATCATGAGTCAACTCCTTAGGGTTCTTGTTTCAGTATGCAATTAGACTTTTTAAAGACATTCATGCCTGATCTCTTCCACCATTACGGCGAAGCGCCAGGCGGGGCAGGTCATTTTCAATTCGGTCGCGCCGGCCGGTCCCGGAATGAGTTGATGCTCGGCGCCGGAGATCAGATCGCGCAGTGCGGGGTTCTTGAAGAAGCCCGGGCGGAAGCGCAGGTGGGCGGCGCTGTGCTGCTCCTGGAAGAACACGAAAACCACACGCCGCCCCAGGCTCATCCCGTGCTTGACGTACAGGAAAGACACCGGATCCGGATGAGGAAGCACCACCTCGATGTCCCCCTCCACGCCGGCCTTGCGAACCACCCACGCCACGAAATTCTCAAAGCCGGTGTCCGGCTTGGTTCGATAGGCTTCCCCGGGATAGCCACCGCAGTAAACCACCCTCCCCTTGCCGGCTGGCAGACATGACAGGAGGGCACCCTCCGGATGCGCCGCCAACATCTCTCCCCGACCGCCTTCCAGCGGGGTCAGCCATTGGGCCAGTCCAAGTTCGCATTTCAGGCCGTCCAGATCCACCGATACCGACGGGGTGCCCAACTGCCGGCGGCCGATTTCCGCAACACCGGTCAGCCGCGCCAGAAGCCGGTCGGACGGGTAACTGTAAATGCCCTGGGGATTGAACGCGCCGCATTCCGATTCGCAGACCACCGTGCCGCCCCGTTCCAGGAAGCGGCAAAGCGCGGTTTCCACGGCCGGGGTGAACACCAACGTGCGCGGCAGGAACAACACCTGCAAGCCGTCCAAGACCGCGAGGTGTTCCTCTTCGACGGCCACGAATGGAATGGAGTTGCGCACCAGCGCTCGGCAGTAACCATGGAAAGCCTGCGCCACAGCACCGCCGTTCCCCGCTTGGGCATACTGCAGGTAATAACTTTGCGGGCTAAATAAGACGCCAACCCGGGCATCCGCAGGCGCATAGTTGTCGATCAGCGCTTGGTGTTTTTCCAGCACGCCGCCGGTAACGCGCATGGCCGCGAGCCTTTCCTCCGCCAACCCGTCGAGACCGGTAAGTCCATAGCCGCCGGATTCGGGGCCAAAGACCTCGTCGCGCCAGCACCAGAACAGGATTGTGTCGGCGCCACACGCCAGGCCGTTCCAGATCCACCGCTGCTGGGAAAGCGCATCCACCGGTTTGTGAACCTCAAATCCCTGCGAGGAGCGGCCCCCTTGCAGTTCACTGAGCCAGACTTTCTTCTTACCGGCCGCGCTCTTGACCAGATCGATCCGCATCCCGAAATCGGCATCGTCGATGCCGTTCCATTTGGGAAAGCTCGAACAGCCGACGCCATCCAAGTGGTCGGCAAAGGCCCAGTCATTGCCGCGGTTCAAGGGGCTGGTATGCTCCCAGCCGCACATTTCCGAACAGGGAACCGCGCCATGCAGCGTCACGAGGCGACCGTGATCGAGCGCCTTGATCAGGTCGTACCGCTGCTTGCCGTGAAGGTTGCACTTGACGGTCAGGAAATGGTTGAAGGCCATCATTTCCGTGTAGGGGTGCGCCGGTGACTTGCCCGGCAGCACTTCGCTCCACTGGCCGTAGCGGCGTTTCCAGGCGCGGTTCAGGTTGTCCAGCCCGCCATACGTGCGGTCAAGCCAATCCCGGAAGGCGGCCAGGGTGTGCGGGCAGTAACACACCGCGCCATCGGCATCAATGTTCCAGCGGGTCTCGTTCCAGCAATCCCAGCCCCGGAGATTGGGCAGGTCGCGATAGCGGGTGACCGTTGCAGAGAGAAAGGCGGCCATGCGCTCCCAAACCCTGGGATGATCCGTGCAGCCTCCGGGAGTCAGACCAAAGTGGCATTCGCCGCGATTCTGACTGACGATCCGGTGCCCGAGATGGTTGACCATCTCGCTGTCGGGCACTTCGCGATGGATCCAGTAGGGTTGGATCTCGGCAATGGTGCTGAGGACCACGCCCAGTCCATGGTTGCCGGCCAGTTCGACCAGCCGGTCGTAATCGTCGAACACGTAGTGGCCCGGCTTGGCCTCGATCCAGGACCACAGCAGCCAGAGTTGCACCGTATTGAGTCCGGCATCGCGCATGCGGCGCATGTCGTCCTCCCAAAAACGGCTTTCGGGAAACGGGGCACGATAGTATTGAACGCCTAGATTCATGATTGTGTTTTGCTGTTCTTTCTCGGGCGGACGATGATCCTCTGCAGTTCAGACCCCGGTGAGACCACCCGCGTGGCCAGCACATCGTCCTCGGTGAATCGGGCGAGCATGATGTGGGCGTGGCCGCTGCGGTCGTAGTCGTAGCTTACGAAGATGCGTCCGTCGGGACCCTGGCAGCCGTCAGGATAGGACACCCCGGCCCGGTCGTCGAGGATCAGGCCGCCGCACCAAGTGCGGCCTTCGTCCTCCGACAGCCAAGCGCTCAACTGCGTCCGGGCTGCGGGATGGTCCAGGCTGGCCTGGTCGATCTTGGGGCCGTTCTTAATCAGCAGGATGCGTCCCGAAGCGAGCCGTCGCAGGTAACAGCGGGACGGCGTCTGGCGGATCGTGGTGTGCGGCTTTGGGGGCGTCCAGGTTCGCCCGCCGTCCGTCGAGACCGTCTCCACCACGCCCATTCCCGTACGGATCAACATCCACAGGGATGCGTCGCGACGCTCCACCAGCGTGGGCTCGTCCCAGTCGGCATGGACGACCGTGGCAACCCGTCCTCGCACTCGCCAGTTGGCGCCTTGGTCCGTCGAGACGAGGAGGTTGACGCCGCGCAGCGGATCGAGTTCAGGGAAGAGCGGCTGGGCAAAGGGGCCGAATCCATTACCTTGCAGCAGTTGCGCGGCCAGCAGCCACTCGCCGGTGGAGAGCACGATCGGTTTATTCAGCACCGATCCGTGCCAGATCCGGCGCGGGGTGGTCCAGACCAGTTCGTCGGCCTCGGGCCGATCGCAACGGGTGGCCCAGAGACCACCCCTGCCGTCATAGTGATGCATGGTCTGGTCAAAGAAGAACCACAACCTGCCCAGCGGATCGCACCACAGGTTGCCGACGATGACGCTGCGTGGGCAGGGTAGTCCGGACGATCGACCATGGATGACCAGACGCGGATCCGACCAGTTCTCGCCGCCGTCGTCACTGGTGGCCAGCAGCATAAAGGCTTGCGGTCCGTCCTCCCCACCCACCCAGGCGGCGAACAGGCGGCCGCCGGGGGTACGTTCGAGGCTGAGGTTCATGGCGTAGTCGAGACGGTCGTAGCCGAACTCGGGTAGCGGGTTGGTGACGAAGTGCGGCGGCAGGAGGGCCAGATCGGCCACCCGGCGCAGGGTTTCGAGTTCGAAGGCCCTGGCCTGGTCAGGATCCAGGGTGGTCAACCGATCCGCCTCCGGCGTTGTGATCGCGGTGTTCATGGTTTCCATCCGATGGCATGTGGGCTATTGTTCACTGGGTGATCTCCTTGTTGATTGGATTAGAAAGGGATCTCGTCCACGACTCACGCAGCCGGGCGAAGTCACTTTGCAGGCAGCCGAGGTCGCTGCCCAAGGCGATGACATCGAAGCCAGCGGCATGCGCTTCGGCGACTCTGCGTCCGGCCTTGAGCAACAGGCCGGCGCGCTTGCCGTGGCGACGGCAGGCGGCGACCACCTGCACATCGGCCCGCGCGAGCGCGGCGGCGTCATCGCCAAGATCGGCGCCGAGATCGGAGTGACCGATGAACAGCACGTCAACGCCGGGGGTGGCGGCAATGGCATCGGCGGCGGCGACCGCGGCGGCGGATTCGATCTGCACCATGCCGCAGACCCGGGCATCGGCCTCGGGGCGGTAGGCCGACCAGTGCGCGCCGTAGTCGGCAGCACGGCACGACGGGGCGACGCCGCGGATGCCGTGCGGCGGATAGCGCAGCTTGGCGGCGAAGGCGGTGGCGGTGGCAGCGTCATCGACACGCGGCGCCATCAGCCCGGCCGCGCCAGCATCGAGCAGGCGGTAGACCAGGGGGCTGTGCGCATCGGACAGGCGCACGATCGGTGCGGTGGCGGTGGGCGACAGCGCCTGAACCAGGCGCAGAGCGTCGCCGTCGTCGATCTGGCCGTGCTCCAGGTCAATCAGCGCCCAGGCGAAGCCGGCGGCGGCGGCCATCTCGGCGGCAGCGGTGGAGCCGGAGAGCAGCCAGAGGCCGTCGACCGGCCCTGTGGTCGGCAGCCAGCTCATAGCGCCCCCTTTCCGACCGTGTCGGTCGGACCGGTGAAGCCGGGACCGCCCGCAGCAATATAGCCGTCGCTGCGGCCGCTGCCATCGCGGCTGACCCAGAACGCATACAGCTCGCCGTCGGTCAGCTCGAAGCGGAAGCGCACCGGCCGGCCACGCAACGCCGAGAGCTCCTGCCCCCCCTGCCAGCGCACCGCCGCCAGGGTGTGGTCGCCGCCGACCGGGATGCAAGCGTCGAGGGTGAAGGGCGCGATTTCGCGGCCATGTTCGTCGAGCACGGCGACGCGCAGCCGCCCCCGCGGGGCGCGCAGGTTGACGAACAGGCGGGTGCCGGTGAAGGACAACGCTCTGGTAGTCAAGGTTCCCGCCGCGCGGCCGGCGTCGAGCGAGGCGAAGCCGTCGCGGCGCAAGGTGGCAAGGCCGATGCTGGCGCCGTGGTAATCGCCGCGCGAGCCATCGGGCCCCACCCCGGAGAAGCCGGTATAGGGGAAGACGAGATGGTCGCCCAGCACCACGCAGACGCCGGTGGCGCTGTGCAGATAGCCGCGATCCCACGTGCCCTCCTGGCGGGAGCAACGGATGAAACCGCCGCGGTCCGGACGGTCCCAGTGGAAGCCGTCGCGGCTGAAGCCCAATTCCAGGTCGGTGAGCTTGGGGATCTGACGGTCCGCGCAGAACTGGTTATGCGGCCCACGGTGGATGGCGTGCATGCCGATCAGGATGCTCTCGTAGGCGACCGCGTTGAGGGTGTAGAGCTGGCACGGTTCGCCCCCGCCGGGATAGCTCTCGGCTGGCTCGGGCAGATCCAGGCGGTCGGCGCGCGTCCAGTGCACCTTGGCGGACCAGTCGATGCCCTGATCGAAGCTGGCACTCTCCAGGTAGGCGCGCATGCGGCCCTCCTCGTAGCCAGTGCGGATGCTGAAGACCCAGCGCTGGCGGAAGGGGTTGTAGAAGAACGAGCAGTAGTCGCCGGCGGTGCATGGCGGCCCGGCCGGGGTCTGGGTCGACCAGGAGAGGCCGTCGCTCGAGGTGGCGAGGCAGTGGACGTCGCCGGCCTTGCCATCGAGTTTCCACTCGGGCCGGCCACTCCCCGCCTCGATGCCCTCGGCGGGCCAACGGCGATGCAGCTCCAGCAGCTTGAAGCGCGCGCCGTCAGGCGGGGCCTCCTGGTCAAACCAGAGCGCATGGTCGTCGATCGAACGGGCGACCAAGGCGTTGCCCCGGCCCGGGGCGAGTTCCGGCCGCTCCCAGGTGAGCAGGTCGCGACTGGTCGCCAGCGCCAGCGGTCCGCGCCAACCGGCGGCATAGGCGAGGTGGAAGCGCCCGGTCGCGCTGTCGTACCACAGGCCGCCGTGGCCCAGGTAGAGTGAGCCACGGAGCGCGACCTCATCAGGCGTCTGTGCGGTCAGCACTGGATTGGCGGCATGCTTCTCGGCGCGGTGAAAGGTCCGGGTCAGCGTGCTGTCGCCGATCAGGAAGTCGTCGACGAACAACTGCCGCCCGACATCGATCGGGATCACGGCCGGCGGGGCCTGCAGATACGGCACCGGCATCGGCGTGTCGGAGGTTCGATCCAGGTGGCGCGGCGGCCACTCGCCTGGCAGTTCAATTCCGTTATACAGTTTTTCGCTCATCATCGGTTCTTCCTTGGTTGCTAGTGATTCACCTGGTGGCATGCGGTTGGCAGTTGAACGCCGTAATAGACCGCCCGGTGGCGGCTGTCATCGTAGGCGAAGTGTAGATACCTCCGGTCGGCACTGACGAAGCCGTCGGGATAGTTCAGCCAGCCCTGAGGCCCGTCGGAGGATTCGTGAACGAGCACGCGCCGGTAGGGCCAACTCTTCATCCCGTCGTAGCTGATCCAGAGGGCCAGGGGACTGCGATGCTTCGGGTTCGGGTTGTGGAGCAGCGCGACGGTATCGCCGCCGAGGCCGTAGAGCGTCGCCTTGGAGCCGGGGTTGGGGATGTCGGACTTGCGGGCGAACTCGGGCCAGGTCCGGCCGCCGTCAGAGGATTCCGCATAGTAGAGCACCCCGCCCAGGCCATCGGCGCGGATGATCATCGCGATGCGGCCGTCGGCCAGCTCGACGATGTTGTTCTCGGCCCAGCCATGGTAGTCGTCGCGGTCGGTGATCCGGATGTTGCCATGCTCGGTCCAACTCTTGCCGCCGTCCTCGCTCATGAGGATGCCGTTGCGCGGATCAATGGGTGCGGAAACCTGCACCTGGCCAAACCCGTTGAAGACTGGCTTGGGCGGGAGCATTCGCAGATAGTGCTGGAACGGCAGGAGGATGCGGCCGTCGCGGGTAACAATGTGATTGCGGATGAAGGTGCGCTCGTGCAGGCGGCCGGGGGCGGGGACCGGCTTGCCCCAGGTCCGCCCGGAATCCTCACTGACCACCAGCCACTGCTTCCACGCTGCCACGGTGCCGTCGTGGGTCGACACGAACAGGGTGCAGGTGCTGCCGTGGATCATCAGTTCGCTTGGACACAAAGCGGAACTGTTCCCCTGCCGGGAAAAACCCAGGTCAAGCGGCTGCAGGGGACCCCAGGTTTTGCCTTCGTCGTGGCTGCGGGTCAGGAAGATCTGGTTGGCGGGCAACGGCTCGAAGTCGCCACCGCCCAGCATGACCATCACCCACGAGCCGTCCGGCATCTGGCGCAGTGTGGTGTCGCACGCCAGTTTGTCGGGCGACTTGCCGTCAAAGACAAGGATCCGCCGATCCAGTTTCGCATCGGCGTCGGTACTAATCGTTTGTGCATGTGCAGTCATGACGAAGATCCTCAAAATGATGAAAGTGGCGGCAACAAACCGCGCGTGTTCAGCTTCATTGTTGGCCTCCGAACACATTCCGCACGGCGCGCAGGTAGCCGTAACCCCAGCGCATGTCCGGCAGCAGGTAGCTGCCTTCGGTCCACTCGTTCCAACTGTTGATCGTGACCAGCGGCGCCTGCTGCGGGCGGGCGTCGAGCCAGGCCCTGGCCTTCCACAGGCAGGCCTCGAAGGCATCCGGCGTGGCGTTGACAACCACGCTCTCCTGCGCGAACGAGGGGTTGCGGTGGGTGTTGTCCCAGCCGATCGAGGCGTGCGGGTAGTAGGTGCCGTGAATAGCCTCGTAACTCGGCCAGTTGGTGATCGCCTGGTTGGCCCACACTACATAATCGCCGGTCTGGCCGCCTTCCATGCAGTACTGATAGGCCGTGGCACTGTCAAAGCCCAGCTTCCGGGCGGCATCGGCTTCACTGCCGGGCGCCAGCTTGGCGCCGGCCTCGACCCCGGCCCGCATTCGGCCGATGGCCTGGATGTCGAGCCCGGGCAGGCCGCGCTCCACGCAACGCTTGCGCATCCAGGCAAAGGCGTCCGCTGTCGGCTCGACGCCGCCGAGCCCGCCGATCAGGTTGGGATAGTCAAAGATCGAGAAGACCGGCTTGTCAGCAATGCGGTAGTAGCTGTCGAGCTTGAAGTACTTCTCGATGATCCGGTCGAACATGGGCTCGAGCCCGGGACGCGAGACCTGGCCGCTCCACAAAACGGGGCGCGGCTTGGACCAGTCGGTGTCCTCGTGCATGTTCCAGAGCGTATCCACGTCGTGGTTCGCCCACATCAGGAAGAACTTGGCGTCCGTCCCTTCGAGCGCGGGGATCAACCCCTCGTTAAGCTGGCGCTCAAAACACGGCGCGTTCTCGTACCAGTACCAGTCCATGATAAAGACATTGATGCCGTGCGCCAGCGCCAGCTCGACATGCTGGCGCATGACCGCCGGGTCGGCCTCGTCCTGCCAGCCGAGCAGCGGAATGCGCGGCATGTCGTGGCCCGGAAAGCGCGGCGTGCCGCGCCGCACCGTGTACCATTCGCCGTCCTTCTCCGGCCAGAAATGCTCTACCCGCGGTTCATGGTGATAGGAGGGCCAGATGTAGGCCGCCACATCGTACTTTCTGTTCATGTTTGTCTCCTTAAGAGTTTTGGAAAGCGCAAACGTTGTGCATGACTCATGATGCCCACTCATTGATCCGTTCTGCAATAAAATGACGCTCCGAGCAGCCGCGTCGTCAGGTCGTCGGCGAAGGCGCCGTAATCATCCCAGGCCAACGCCACATTGAAGGGACGGGCCGCGGCGTCTTCCCGCGTGTACCCCTCGTCGTCCACGCGCACGCCCATGCGGCGCATTTTAAGCCAGCGTGTGGTGTGCGCCAGATGCACGGCCTCGCAGTCGAAGAGCACGGAAGACTGCGCCTCGGGGTGACAATGATCGCCATGCGTCACGGCCCAGAGCCGGTAGTTCTCCAGCAAGGCGCGCAGGAGCGGATCCGTTCCGGCCAGCAGCCGCCGGTAGCGCTCGCCATCAACCACGATGCGGGCGCAGGTATCCACCGGCGAGAGTGTCGCCTCTAGCCAGGGCGCCCCAAAGACGGCTTGGGAGGCGGGGATGTCACTCACCACATTCCATTCGGCGCAGGCCCCCTCGCCCATCGCCACGGTCAGGTTGGACTTCATGTGCTCGCGGATACTCCCCTGCATCCCCACAAAGCGGGTCCGCGCGGCGATGCGGGGTTCGCGGCGCAGGGCCGCGGCGATATTGGTCAACGGGCAGATGCTGATGAGCGTCACCGGTTCGGGGCTGCCCATGATGACGTCGATTATGGCCTGCACGCCGTCGGCATGCACCGCGCCCGGGTATTGCTCCAGCGAATACCCCTCGATCCAGGCGGCCTGCCGCGGCGGGGTCCGGACCGGGCTGGCCGGGCCAATGCCCACCGGCACATCGGTGCGACCAGCCGCCTCCAGCAGCCGGGCGGTGAGCCTGGCGCGATAGGTCGTGTCGCCGGTGGCCGTCGTCACCAGTTTCACATCCAGTTCCGGGGAGCGCAGCAGCAGCGCCAGCGCCCAGGTGTCGTCGATGTCGTCGCCGATATCCGTGTCGAGGATCACGGGAATCCGTCGCACGGGCAATGTTGTGTCGCGATTCATCAGCTCTCCAGATTCTCGAGTTTGCCGAACATGATCCGCTCCTTGCGGCTGGCGGAATGATCACCCTGCGTGACGGTCAGGTAAATGGCCCCCTCGTATTCACGCAATGTCGCGTATTGAAACGACTTGCCGGTCTCGAAGCGGTACTTGCGTTCCCAGTGGATGCCGTCGCGGGAGATGTCGAGGTTGAAGACCGAGCGGTAGGCGCCGTTGACCTGCGTGGCCTCATTCCAGCCCAGGTAGTAAACGCCGCCGAAACACTCGAAGACCGGCTTCGAGTTGGTGCCGTTGACGACGTGCGGGCGGTATTCGTGCGGGGTCCAGGTTCGCCCGTCGGGGCTGGCGGCGAACATGTAGTTCAGGTCGCGGTTCTCCTGACGGGAGATGGCCAGCCACGAGCCATCAGGCAGGCGGTTGACCGCCGCTTCCGTGAGTTTCGCTTCGTGCGGCAGAAAGAAGTCCCCGAGCACGGTGAAACGGTCCAGCGCGGGGTTGAGCTCGGCCCAGGCAAGCTGGCCGCCGGGGAAGTTGTTCAGCACGGCATGGACCCGGCTGTCAAAGCGCTTGAAGCCGTCAACCAGATACAGCCCGTGCTGCGTCGGCTCGCCGCGGAATCCCTTGGCCAGCGCGTGTTGGTGAAAAGCCCGCGGTTGCATCGGGAAGATGCCCTGGTCGGTCTCAATCTCGGCCCGGTGGATGCAGCCGTCGAAGGCGCCGCGGGGCAGATCGTAGTCGCGATACCAGGTCTGCGACTCGGAGCCGACTCGGAAATCCTCACTGGCGAAGAAGCAACGGATCGTCCGCTCGTCCTTCTGCAACAGATGCGGGACAAAGCAGGCGCCGACCGGCAGCGTCTCGTTGTCATACCGCGTCTCCGCGGCGGCGAAGGTGAGCGTCTGTTCCACCCGACCGGAGGCGACATCGACCACCGAAAGCGCACAGTAGACAAACGGCCAGTCGGGTTGTTCGCCGGGCTGGACATCATTGGCCTCGTAGACAATGTAGGCCTTGCCGTCGACGATGACACAATCGCTGTCGTGCGCCCCTTTGACTTGCGGGGCGCAGACATTGAAAAGTCCCGCCAGCACGCGGTCGCCGGCGTGCTTGGGGTTCCAAGTGGTAGTTAGCAGAGAGCTGTTCATCCTATGATCTCCTCTTTCCGGAATACCGAGAGCAAAATCTCACCGGGACCGCTCCGGCCATAAGCCCCCCGTTCCCGGTCGTGCACGGCGTAGATGGTCCCGTCAGCGGCGAAAGCGGCATCGGGATAGCTGACAAAATCGCGGTCGTCCAACATCAACTGCCCATGCCAGGTCGCACCCTCATCGGAGGAGAGCCGGGCGAGGAGGCCGGTGCGCTTGGTTGGATCCGGGCTGTTGATGAGCAGCCAGTCGCCGTCGGGCAACGCGCGGATGAAGAAACGCGAGCCGGCGTCGGCGATGGTCGTCGCCTCCCCGGCCGACCAGGTCAGGCCGCGGTCGGCCGAGACGCTCTGCCAGATCACCCCGGCGCCGGTGCGGATATACATCACCAGCGAGCCGTCGCGCCGCTCCATGATCATGTTCTCCAAGGCCCAGTGGGGCGCCTCGACCGCGCCATGCAGCGACCAGCTCTTTCCCTGGTCACGCGAAATCCCCACCCCTTGCAATTGCGCCGGTCCGGCGAACCAGCCGTGAACCGGCTGGGCCGCGTGCGTGACCGGCATCAGCCACTCGCCGGTCGTGAGCACCGTCGGCTTGTTCATCCGGAAGCTGAAGGGCGCCGCGTAGCCGACCCGGAACTCCTCGCCCCACGCGGGCACGGCGGCATCCGGCTCTGCGCAGATCCGGGCGAACACACCATGCTCGGCGGTTTCCTGGTTGCCCCGGTTGACGATCAGCCAGAGCCGGCCGAGCGGATCGAGCCAGAGCGTCGGATCAAAGACCCGGGTGCCGGACCCCGGCAACACGATCGCGGTCGGCGCGGCGAAGGTCCGCCCCCCGTCGTCGCTGGTCGTCAGATAGGCAGTGTTCTCCGGGTGCGGCTCCGTGTCGCCGCCGGAGAAGCAGGAGAGGAAGAGGCGGCCGCCCGGGGTCAATTCAATGCCGGGAATCCCGGCCCAGGTCTGGCCGAGTTGCGCGGCGGTGAGGATCACTTGCGGTGTGTTCATGGTGTTCTTATCTCCTGCTTGTTCAGCCAACCGTTGATGGTGAAATCGGGTGTACCACGTTCATCAGGCGTGAGGACGGCGAGTTGTTCCTTCGGGATGGGGTCAAACCCGAAATCGGGCAGGATGGCGCCTCGGTAATGCAGTTCGACTCCATAGAGTGGTTCCAACTCCACCCCATGTCGATCGCACCAGGTGCCGTAATGCAGTTCGGGCAAGGTGGCGATTTCCTCTGCCGTCATGCTTGGCGTGCCGAGCTGTGCATGGATGAATTGCAGGGCGCGCTTGGTGCCCTGATAAGGACGGTGCCCGCCCTGGGGACACCACCAGAGTTGCAGGCGACAAGCGGTCGGGTCAACCGCCTGGAGATGCGCGACGAGGTCGCGCCAGACCGTACGGCTGCCATCGCGGTCAATGATCACGTCCGCGTCGCCGTTCATAACCAGCAAGGTGCCATGCTCCGCGCCCAGTCGTAAGAAAGCCGGCCAGTCGCAGACCGAACGCAGTTGTTGATTGGGCCAATTCGTGCAGTATTTCCCGCTCTGGCACATGTAATCCCCAAACGCCCAGCCGGAGACAATCGCCATCCGCAGGCGTGGTTCGAGGGCAAAGAGCCACCCGGCCACCGCCCCACCGAGGGAATTGCCGGCCACGCCAAGGCGATTGGGATCAACCCAGTCACGGGTTTCGAGAAAATCGAGACCGCGCATGGCGTCGAAGACCAGTTTGCCCATCACCGGCCGGCCGCACTTCGCGCACCGGTCAATGACCGTCTGCTCGTCATGCTCGCGCGTGCCCAGCTTTCCTTCAAAATGGCGTTCCTCCTCGCCCAGGGGATCGGCCATCAAGCAGGCGACACCAGCGCGCGCATAGGTCCGCGCCACGTATTGCATGTGCCCGAGGCTCTTGCTGTCGCCATGGCCGCTGGTCATGACCAGAGCCGGGATGCGGCCGGTCACCTGTTTCGGACGGTAAAGGTTGGCCGGGATTCGCGAGCCTGGCTCGGCGGTATAGATCCATTTCTCGACCACAGCCCCGTCGCCCAGGTCGAGTTCACCCCGCTGTTCCGGAACCAGAGCGGCGCGTGTTTCGGGGATGCCTAGCCGGCGCCTGAGTTGTTCTCGTAGAGTTGTCTGGGGCATCGTGTTGCTTTCTTACCTCGCGGTGTAATCCGCACCAAGCGGACAGTTCAAACGATTTTCCGCCAGCAAGGCGGTGCGGGCCAGGGCGTGCAAGAGGAAGCCCGGCCCCATCTGCGACTCATACCAAGCGATGCCGGCGGCGCCTCGGGGTAGCGGCGCATCGAGATAGGCAGCGACAAGTGTCTCCGCCAAGGTCAGCGCACCATCACGCCATATTGCTTCTCCGGTAAGGTCATAAAGATCTGCCAGCAACCCAAGGCCAAGTCCGGCGTCCATGGCGGGCACGGCGAGACCCGTCGGAAACGGCTGTGCCAGGTAGCCGTGCCCTACCGCCTGCGCCCAGGCCAGCAGCCGTGCATCGCCAGTCAATCGGTTCGCGCAGAGGCAAGTCAGGGCCACATAGGACGCCGGCCACACGCCGTAGGCGCTGCCCCAGACCGGCATGGCTTCTGTCAGCGTATTGTCGTCACGGCGCGCCATCAGGGCAAAGACTCCCCGTTTCAAATCATGGGGCGCGGCAAAAAAGCCGTCGAGATAGACGGTGGCGCGCTCCCTCATCGTTACGGCAAGTTGCGAATCCTTGCCCTCCACCAGCACGGCACTTTCCAGCAAGCTGGTGGCCAGCGAGAGGGTCTGGCCGGGGGTGTTCATGTTATGGAAGTCCGGATCATTGCCCGGCGGACAACGGCTCTCGATCAGAAGCAGCCCGTGCGCATCGCGCTTGTCCCACCAGTAATCCAGCATCGTGTGAACTTGCTGAAGGAAGTCGGCGCGGCCGGTCTTGAGCCAAGCGTAGGCCCAGTCGAGAATGTAGAAGCCGCCATGGCGAGGGAAATCACAAGCGCGTTCGCCCCGGCCGGGATAGGTGCGGGTCTCGATGGTGGCGTGCCGAATGTATTCCTCGTGTTTACCTTCCTGCCAGTGGAAGTCGAGGCCCTCGGCGAAGCGCTCGACACAGCGGGGGTTGAATTGCCAGAGTTTCTCCCAGAGCCAGAGTGGCGCCTGACGGAGATGGTCGTGAGTCGCCGGCAGGTGTTGCCCCAGGGTCGCATACCGCTCGTCATAGACGTAACTGTTGCCGACGCGGTCTTCGGTCAGATGCCAGAAGCTGTGCTCGCCCCAGGGAAAGAGCCCCGTGGCGGTCTCCGTGCAGTGGGTGGCGAACTGCTGAAGATACTGGTCAACGGCTTCCGCATAGTCCGGCCGCCCGAGCGCGGTTGCCAGGGCGTAGAGCGTCTTCAGCGTCGCCTCGTCATGGATTAGGTTGCTGCCAGGGTGTGCCCGGTCCCCGTTGCGCTGACCGGGAATCGGCGGAGGCAACTCGGCGAGCATGGCGCCGCTGTGCCGGTCCAGTAGCGACGGAATAAGCCCATGATACGGTCGCCCGGCGGCAACCAGACTGTCCAGCGAGGAACAGACCTTGGTGAGAAGGTGTTGTTGCCTTGTGCTCACGGTGTACCCACCCCTGCCGCACTCCACGGCCCGATCAATTGCAGATCTTGGGTTGCCAGTTCACGGTAGACATCGGGTAGACGGTTGACCAAATCACTATCGTGCGCCCCCTTCACCTGCGGGGCGCAGACATTGACAAGTCCCGCCAGCACGCGATCGCCGGCGTGTGTGGCAATCGGCATTGTCATCGTCTTGGCCGCATTCATGTCCTTGTCTCCGCCGCCTCCAGCCATCCCAGGTCGAAGCGGGCCAGACGCAGGTAGCGGTCGTCGCACATGTGGTTGACGATGTCGCACTCGTAGAGACAGAGTATGGTGCCATCGGCCAACCGGGCCAGCGCGCTGTAACCGGCCGGGCCAGGCTCGAGCACCTTCGACACTGGCCACGTTCGGCCATCGTCGCGACTGAGCTTGATCGCCAACCGTTTGCGGTCCAGCGCCCAGGTCGCCATGGTCTGCTCCACATTGTTAGGATTGGAGAAGAGGATGTGGCCTGGCTGATCGCCCGCCGGCCAGTCATACCGCAACAGGCTGGCCATGCAGACCGGCTCCAGCAGGGCTTGGTCGAAGCCAACGATCTTCCAGTTCACCGCGCCGTCCGGGCTGATCGCCACCAGTCGCCGATGGTTCGTCGTTTCATGGCGGATGTTGAACATCACCCGTCCGTCGCTCAGTTCCACGGCGCTGGTCTCGCTGGGATTCACGACCGTAATACCATCCACCACATCGCCGTGGCGGCAGACAATGGCTCCCCGCTGCCACGTCTGGCCACGGTCGTCGCTATAAATCGAGGTCATGACTGATGGCCGGTGGCCGCGATGTTTGGGTCCAAACTCCGAACCACTGCCGTCTGAGAGCCAGATTGGGACGATCATCCGCCCGTTGCGCAATTGCAGGCCATGCGCGCAGCCATCGGAGCAGACGCGCCATGCATAGTCCCGGTGGAATTGCTTGAAGAGCGCCGTGATCTCCACCGGTGTGCTCCAGGTCGCGCCATCATCGTCGCTGTAGATGGTGAAGGTGCGGGCGTAGTCGTGGAAGAATACGGCCACCACCCGGCCGCTTTCGCGATCCGGGATCATGACAAAGTTGCTCGCGGGTCCGTCGCCGTAGAGGCCGTGGTCGACGATCTTCACGACCAACCCGAACGTCCGCCCGCCGTCCGTGCTGCGACGCATCAGGACGTCGTTGAAGTCGTAGTCGCCGCCGACACCGGGCCTTGCCTCGGTGGTGATCAGAACCACGTTGTTCCTGGTCACCGCGATCCCCGGGATGCGGTAGGTGTGATAGCCGCCGATGCGGGCTTCGAACAGGTCTTGTTTTTCGATCATCGGTTCATCTCCTTCGTGTCGTGTTCACTCGCAGCACCCAGTCCCCGGCCGGCTTTTCCGGAACGGTCCATGAGCCTTCGGAGGCATGGAAAGACGTGCAGATGACCGTCGACTGGCCCGTGCGGGGGTCGAACCATTGCGCGGAATAGGTTGCCTGTGGATCAAGGCCTTTCAGCTTGCCGGCGGAGGTCTCACCATAGCAATAGGCGAGGTAGAGGCGATTACCGTCAGTCGCCAGGACGCAGCGCTCGGGGTCAACCCACTCGGCCCACGCCGGATCGCCGAAGCGGGGCGTAAGTGCCGGCCACGGCAAG
>Ga0114951_10001279_pt1 | contig 31770 bp, 25 predicted proteins | sample AM7aDNAmetaG_FD_88677 | JGI IMG/M metagenome (GOLD analysis project Ga0114951, IMG submission 88677) | Freshwater microbial communities from Finland to study Microbial Dark Matter (Phase II) - AM7a DNA metaG | ecosystem: Environmental > Aquatic > Freshwater > Lake | place: Finland: Lake Alinen... | reverse complement strand
TTTTAAACCGCGACACCTGCTGCTGCAGGCCCTGCACGGCGCCGTTGAGCTGGTCGGTCACGAGCTTGAACTCGTGCAGCGACTCGCGGGTCTTGTCGACGGCTACAGAGAGCTGGCTCATGGCCTCGGTGATCTGGCCCGCGCTTTCGGCCTGAGCGTGCATGCCGTTTTTGACCGTGTCGAAGCGCGGCCCCAGCTCATGCACCTGGTTTATAATCTGCTCAAGGTGCCCGCCCACCGACTCGACTTCAGCGACGCCGCTTCTGACCTCATCGGCAAACTTGTCCATCTCCATGACGCCCGAGGATACCGATGACTGCATCTCGCGCACCATATGCTCGATATCCTGCGTGGCAATGGCTGTCTGATCGGCAAGGCGGCTGATCTCGCGGGCAACAACGGAGAAGCCCCTGCCGTACTCGCCGGCCTTTTCAGCCTCGATGGCGGCGTTGAGCGACAGCAGATTGGTCTGATCGGAAATTTTATTGATGGTGGTGATGACCGAGGAAATCTTGTTTGCTTTGTCATTGATGATCGACAGGCGCGAGGATATCGTGCCGGTGGCGGCCATGAGCTGGCGCATGGCCTTTTCCATGCTGGCAAGGCTTGCCCGTCCGCTTTCGGCCATGTCCGCTGTTTCGCCCACGGTTTCGCTGACCCCGTCCATGGTGCCGACCAGCTCATCTGATGTGGCTGCGATGCTTCTGGTAGTGGCTGTCACTTCCCGCGTTGATGCCGCCTGCTCGGCAACCGTTGCTTCAAGCTGCCGGGCCGATGCAGCTATTTCGGTGGCCGAGGTCATCACCTGAATGCCCGAGCGCTGCATCTGGGAGATGAGCGCATCGATGCTGGTGGTCATGGACTGAAATGCCGTGAGCAGCTGACCTGTTTCATCGCGTTCCGTGCCCGCGGGAGACATGCCGCCGGATTTTTTAGCAAACGGGGCAAGGCGCTGGTTTGCCTCGTGCACATTGCCCGAGGCGATGCTGCCCGCAACATCGATGACAAGCCCCAGCGGGCGGGTCATCCTGCCGGCAAGGTAGATGGCGGCAATGATGATGCATATTTCGATAACTCCAGCGCCGATGAGCAGATAGAGCATGAGCTTCTGCATGGCCATGCGCGCCTCGTATTTTGCGCCATAGTAGTCTTCTTCATACATGCTGGCGGCAATCACCCAGTCCCAGGGTTCGAAATAGGTGAAGGCAGCGACCTTGCTGCGGGGCTGTTCTGCAGGGGTATTGCTCCACATGTAGCGCTCGAAGCACACCGCACCCTGCGGTTTGCCCAGGGCTGTGGTGATGATGTTCTGAATAAAGAGTGTGCCTGCAGCGCTGCGGTCATCCCATATATCTTCGCCGTCTCGCTTGCCGTCTTTGGAAATGACATACTGGCCCCGCTTTGCACCCTTGGCAGCCAGCACGGCAACATAGCCCGACTTGCCGATTTTGGTGTTCATGATGTTCTGACGCACTGCCTTCATGCCCTCAAGCTCTGCGCCGACAGCTATCATGCCGATGACGCTGCGGCCGGCGTCAAACAGGGGGAAATACTGGACCAGGTAATTTATGCCTACGGCAAACGAGAAGCGCGTAAAGTTTTTGCCCTGCAGCACCTCGGCCACAACCGGATCAGGGCTGCCGTCCTGATGCACGGCAGGAATGAAGGTGTCAAATCCCGCGTGCGATCCATCGGGCAAAACCTTGGAGCTTGCTATGCAGAGCATGTCGCCGCGCTGATTCATGCGCTGGGCAATAGAGCATTCCATGCCCGTAAACTGCTTGACATCATCTGTGAGCATACCCGCCGAGCCTTTGTCTTGAGGGCTGAAAGCCGCTCCTGCAAAAAGCATCTCGGGAAGGCTGAGGGGCTCAATGCTGCGCGTATCCTGATTGCGGGCGCTCCAGTTTACCTGCTTCCGGCCTGTGGAAATGCCGCCCTTTTTGTCAATATACATCTGCGTGGTCTTGACGTTTTGGCTGATTTGACTGCTCAAAAGCTCATGGCTGGTCTTGCACAGGCTGAACATGTCGCCCGCGACCTGGGCGATGTTTTCGCTTGTGATCTTGTCGAGCTCCGCGCTGATGCGCTCACCAGCCGGGCCTTTGAGAATGGATATGAGCAGAAACACCAGCGCCACCGGCAGCAGCGCCGCAAGCGCCGCAAGCATTATGATTCTTTTCTTCAGGGTAAGCTTCATGAAAGCCCTCGCTGTTGTAGATTTGCAATAAGCATGTACTATAATTTAGTTGCCTGTGTTGTGAAAGCGTTTTTTGCATCCGTAGCGCCTGCCACTTTACGGCAGGGATAGATTGTAATCAGCTTATATAGTATCGGACAAAACGAGGCTTAAGTTAGGCCTTTTCTGCGGCCACATTCACCTTGACACACAATCGCTCCCATTTTATATTCAACCCATCCAGAATGAGTTTCCTACGCGCCAGGCAAAGTCTGCAGAATCCAGTTGCCTGAGACGTCAATCCGACAAATCCGGCGGACCGTCAAAATCAAATTTTGCATAGATACTGTCGCGAAACCGGGAGGTGAACGGATACAAATAATTTCAATCTGCAGCATCGGGAGAAACCGATGTGCTTGACCCAAAGCCAACTCGAATCATAGAAACATCTGTACGCCCTCGGCAGGTCTGCCAGGGCCGGCAATGAAAAGCAAAAAGAACTGCAAGAGACGGTCGCGAAATGTGAAATGATGCACAGTTGCTGCATTGGGAGAAATAATGGCGGGGTTTTTTAAAAATATTTGGTCGTATCGCGGTTTTATTTTAAGCAGCGTTAAACGCGAATTTCAATCGAAGTACCGGAACTCCATGTTGGGCGCTGCCTGGACGGTTATCAATCCGTTGGCCATGATTTTTGTTTATACCGTTATTTTTTCTCAGGTTATGAAGACAAAGCTGCCTGGTACAAACAGCAGCTTTGCCTATAGTGTGTATCTGTGTTCGGGACTGCTGACATGGGGTTTTTTTGCAGAAATCGTGAACGGGCTGCAAACCGTATTTCTTGGAAATTCAAACCTGCTGAAAAAGCTCAGTTTCCCCCGGCTTTGTCTGCCGATTATTACCGTGCTGAATGCGGTTCTGAATTTCAGCATTGTGTTCGGCTTGTTTACCATTTTTTTGATTATTTCCGGCGATTTTCCGGGCTGGAGCTATTGCGGGCTGCTGCCGGTCTTTATAATTCTGATTGCCTTCTCTGCCGGGCTTGGCATCACGCTTGGTGTGCTGAATGTGTTTTTCAGAGATGTAGGGCAGTTGTTCGGCGTTATCCTGCAGTTCTGGTTCTGGTTTACGCCAATTGTCTACCCCGTATCGATTCTACCGGATTTTGTCCGTCGTTGCCTGATTTTTAATCCCATGGTGGGCATTATTGCGGCATGCCAGAAAATTTTTCTTTTTCGGCAATGGCCGGACTGGGCTTCGCTTGCGCCCGTTGCGCTTCTGGCGGTTGCGCTGTGTTTTTTTAGCTGGCGTCTTTTCAGGAAACGCTCCGGCGAAATGGTGGATGAGCTTTGATGAGCACGATAACCGTCACCAATCTTGGCAAGGCCTACAAGCTCTACCCCGCCCGCTGGTCGCGGCTGGCGGAATGGCTGCTGCCCGGCCACAAGCCCCGCCACCAGCTCAAATGGGCGCTGCATGATATTACCTTCACCGTCAACCCCGGTGAGGCCGTGGGCATCATCGGGGTTAACGGCGCGGGCAAGAGCACCTTGCTCAAAATCATCACCGGCACCACCCAGCCCACCACCGGCAGTATGCACATTACCGGCCGCGTCGCCGCGCTGCTGGAACTGGGTATGGGCTTCCATCCCGATTTCACCGGCCGCCAGAACGTGCTTATGGCCGGGCAACTCCAGAATTTGACGCCTCATCAGATTCGGGATGTCATGCCTGCCGTTGAAAATTTTGCCGCAATCGGTGATTACATTGACCAGCCTGTGCGGGTTTATTCAAGTGGCATGCAGATGCGGCTCGCATTTGCAGTGGCCACGGCAGTCAGGCCCGATATCCTGATAGTGGATGAAGCACTGGCGGTTGGCGACGCGGCTTTTCAAAGAAAGTGCTTTCAGCGGATTGAAACCTTTCGTGCGGAAGGCACGACACTGCTTTTTGTCAGTCATGATGTGGATACGGTGAAGCGCCTCTGCGGGAAAGCAGTGTTTCTTGATAAGGGGTTCATGAAAATGGAGGGTAAGGCCAAGGATGTTTGTGATGCCTATGAGAAGCACCTCTTTGGAGGACAGGCGAAAAGGCCTGTTTCTGTGGATAGTGAAGCGCCTAAAGGCCATATGGATTCATCTTTAAGCGCAGCATCCATCGAGAAGCAGTATGGCGACGGGGGAGCATGTATTGCTTCTGTGCAGATTGAAATCGACTCTGGAGATATCGTGAATGTTATTCCTGAAGGAGTTAAATTTTATATCGCGTATACGGTTGCCTTTTCACGGAAGTGCCGCGGGGTATGCTTCGGCATGATGATTAAAACGGTGGAAGGCGTTCCCGTATATGGAACGAACACCACAGGCTGGGCCAATCAACAAGACTTTGATTGCGGGCAGATGACATCGGTGCGCTTCGCGCTTGAGGGCAATCTGGCGCCAGGCACGTACTATCTTAATGTTGGCGTTTACTGCGCCTCCAGCGAGGGACAGCTGTGCCTTCACCGGCGGATCGACTGCCTGATTTTTTGCGTAAACGCGGTTCATAACCGGATCACGCTCGGTTCGGCAAATCTGTTTGCGACTCCTGATATCCAAACCGCCTTGCCGCAGCGATGATCATGCGATGAGATACCGATGAAACAGCCCGAACATAACGCTGCTCCCGTCTTCCTGCACATGCTGTTCCGCTCGGGCAGCACATATCTATTTAAGGTGTTTCGCCGATCAGACCATGGCTACTGGTGTTATCATGAGCCGGAGAATGAATTCCTGAAGCACTTAAACGGCGACTGCGAAAAGCTTCTTGAAATGGGCAGCGATACCGGTCGTCATCTTCGGCACCCAATCCTCGACATACCTTATTTCTGGGAGTTTTACCAGATACGGGATATTCTTAAAGGATTGTTCCGAGAATCTTTCAGCTATGATGATTTTTTCGCCGATGTCGCTTCCGGGCTACCCGAAGACCAGCGCCGTTATTTCAGCGCGCTGATTTCCAGTGCGCGAGGCCGTCCGGTACTCCAGTTCTGCCGGAGCGCAGGGAGAATCGGAGCGCTCAAGCAGGCTTTTGGCGGCATGCATATCCACCTCTGGAGGGAACCCCGCAATCAGTGGTGGTCGTTCAAGATTAATTATTATTTCGATCCGGCAGTGCAACTGATTTACAATGCCCGGGGTTTGCCGCCGGTTCTGGCGGAAGCCCGTCGCCGGTGCGGCATGATGGCGTTCCAAGCCGATGATTTTGAAAAGGAGTTCGAATATGCCCGGACGCATCCGTTGCAAACAATCTCCAACTATTTTGCATTTTACGCACTCTGGCTTTATGCTTATTTGGAAGGTGAAAAGTATGCCGATATTACGATCAGTATTGACAGTCTGAGCGCTAATGAGCCGTACCGTGACACAACCCTCAAAATTTTTGCGCAATCCGGAATTGAAGGTCTCGATTTTTCCGATTGCTCCATACCGCGAGCGGTATTTACGAAAGACGAATGCGAATTTTTCGCCAAAATCGAACATCAGGTTCGAGACCTTTTCCTTATGTATGGCTGCAACGTACATAATCAGGAGGAGGCTGTCGCCGCTCATGAAGGTGTTTTAAAACTGCATGATGTTTTGCAGGCTGATCCGCTTCGCGAAGCGGCGCGCGCCAGGCAAATGACACTTCGCTATCTTGATCTTTATGGGCAGGCCGAAGCCCGCTCCCAGTGGTTGGAAAACGAATGGAATGTCGCTTGTGCCCGTAATGAAGCTCTGTCTGAACAGTTGCGGGCTGCCGAAGCTGGAAGCACCTGCATCAAGGGAGATCTGCAGGCGCAGCGGCAATTGATGACAGAGGCCGAAGCCCGGTCCCTGTGGCTGGAAAGCGAGTGGAATGCCGCCAGTGCACGCAATGAAGCCATGGCTGAACAGTTAAGGGCTGTTGAAGGCGAAAGCAGCCGCATCAAGGGAGAGCTGCAGGCGCAGCGGCTATCCCTGACAGAGGCCGAAGCAAAAGCCCACGAGATTTTTTTAACGCTGCACAGCCTCTGCATCAGCCGCTCCTGGCGCATTACAGCACCACTGCGCTGGTGTGGACATCAGGCGCGCCTGATGCGCCGGCAGGGATTGGCGATGCGTTTAAAAGCTCTCGTAAAAAAAATCGACCGGCTCGAGGTAATATGCGGCGCTGCTTTAATGTCCGGGTGCAGCGCGGAGGATTCTTCGCAATCATTGTCTGGCCGCTGCCCCACCCCTGCGGTAGCCCAATTGTCTCCACGGGCTCGCCGGATCTACGCCGATCTGAAAGCGGCAATTGAACACCGCAGAAAGGAAGTTCTCTGATGCGCCTGGTTATAGACATGCAGGGCGCGCAATCCATTGAAAGCCGCAATCGTGGAATTGGCCGTTACAGTTTGGCTTTGAGCAGGGAAATGGCGCGTTTGCGTTGTGAGCACAATGTTGTTTTTGCCCTTAACGGTTTGTTTTCTGAGACTATCGAGCCCATTCGTGCAGCTTTTGCAGGGCTGGTGCCGGAAGAAAACATTTGTGTCTGGGAAGCAGCCGCCCCGGTCAATGCTCTTGATCCATCCAACGATGCCCGCCGCCAGGTGGCGGAAATATCTCGTGAGGCTTTTCTCGCAAGCCTGCGGCCGGATGTGGTTTTAAATACTTCCATTTTTGAAGGGCTTGAAGGTGGCGCGGTAACGAGCATCGGGTGTTTTACAACTCAACTGCCAACGGTGGTTGTTCTCTATGATCTTATTCCCCTGATTTACCGCAGCCTTTATTTGCAAAATCCGGTGGTCGAGCGCTGGTACTTGAATAAGCTCGACCATTTGAGGCGAGCCGATTTGCTGCTTTCGATCTCCTCATCATCAAGACAGGAGGCTGTTGATTATCTGAATTTTCCGGCGGAGAAAGTGGTCAACATATCTACAGCCTGTGACAGCCGTTTTCAGCCGGCTGTGGTGGATAAATCCGGACATGCGCAGTTGCAAATGAATTATGGTCTTGTTCGGCCGTTCGTAATGTATACGGGAGGCATTGATCATCGCAAGAATATCGAGGGGCTCATCCGCGCCTACGCCGGCATGCCCCGGCACATACGGGTAGCGCATCAGCTGGCGGTGGTGTGCTCGATAAAGGAGCCCGACCGGAAGCTATTGCTGCGATTGGCTCACAAAGAGGGGCTTGGAGACGATGAACTGGTTATCACCGGCTTTGTTTCCGATAATGATTTGCTTATGCTTTGTAACGCCTGCAAATTGTTTGTTTTCCCTTCGTGGCACGAAGGCTTTGGTTTGCCGGCCCTGGAGGCGATGGCTTGTGGCCGCGCTGTGATTGGTTCGAACAAATCAAGCATTCCCGAGGTGATCGGGCGTGAGGACGCATTGTTCGACCCATTGGATGACCGGGCTATTACACGCAAGATGGTTGACGTGCTGACAAATGAAGATTTTCGCGCCGAACTGGCTCAATATGGATTAGAACGGGCAAAAAGTTTTTCCTGGGAGCGCACTGCGCGCCGCGCCTGGCAGGCGCTGGAAGCGTTCGTCGCTCAGCGGTCGCAGTCCTTACCTGTACTGTCCGTGATGACGCAGCGTCCCCGCCTCGCCTATATTTCTCCGCTGCCGCCGGAACAAAGCGGCATTGCCGACTACAGCGCTGCATTATTGCCGGAACTCGCGCGGCACTACGAAGTTGAGGTTATTGTTTCCCAAAGCAAGGTGTCGGACCCCTGGGTGCGTGCCAATTGTCCGATGCGCGATGTCAACTGGTTTCGCGCCAATGCGCGCCGCTTTGATCGGGTGCTGTATCACTTCGGGAATTCGCCCTTTCACAGCCACATGTTTGACCTTCTGGGCGAATTGCCTGGCGTTGTGGTGCTGCATGATTTTTTTCTTGCGCACGCTGTCGGGCATGTGCCTTTTCCTGGAGCCATACCGACCAGAGGGGATCTCGCGTTTGTTCACTCCCACGGCTGGTCTGCGTTGCACGCGCGCTATGCGGCAAAGGATGTCGACGAGGCGGTTTGGGCCTATCCCTGCAATCTTGAGGTTTTACAGAATGCTCTGGGGGTTATCGTCCACTCGGACTATTCCTGCAGCCTGGCAAGACAGTGGTATGGCTCTCATGCTGCAGATGCCTGGTCACAAATCCCCCTCGTGCGAGCGACTGCTGTTGATGCCGGTCGACCTGCGCTGCGGCAGGCCCTTGGAATCGGAGAAAAAGATTTTATCGTTTGCAGTTTTGGGCTTTTGGGGGCGACAAAGCTCAATCACCGCCTGCTGGCTGCATGGCTAGCCTCACCGCTGGCGGGTGATCCCCGGTGCCGCCTGATTTTTGTTGGCCGCAATCCTGGCGGCGATTATGCCGATCAGCTGGCCGGCAGCATGCATGGCAGCGCCTCTCGCAGCCTCATAGAGATTACCGGCTGGGCGGATGCGGCAGCCTACCGTGCATGGCTTGCCGCTGCCGATATCGGCGTGCAGCTGCGCACCAGGTCTCGCGGCGAGACTTCGGCCGCAGTTTTGGACTGCATGAATCACGGCCTGGCGACCATCGTCAATGCTCACGGCTCGACAGCTGATGTGCCGACTGATGCTGTATGGATGCTGCCTGACGAGTTTTCCGAAGATCAACTAATTGAAGCGCTGACGGCCTTGTGGCGTGATGATGGGCAACGGCAAACACTTGGCCGCCGCGCCAGAGAGGTGATTTACATGCATCACCAGCCGCGACAGTGCGCCGACCAATATGCCCAAGCAATCGAAAACCATTACCAAAAGGCGATGTTCGGCTTACCTGCCGTTATCGATGCCATTGCAAACGTCGAGCCACCATTGCAGCCGGACGATTGGCCGCGCGTTTCATCGGCACTGGCTAACAACTTTCCGCCGCGTCCTCGTCGCAAGCAGTTGTTTCTGGATGTTTCCATCCTCGCCCAGAATGATGCAAAAAGCGGCATCCAGCGAGTCGTTCGCGCGCTTCTGCGCGAATTGCTGCTTAACCCGCCCGACGGATGGGCGGTTGAGCCGGTGTATGCCGCCGCCGATACTCCGGGTTACCGCTATGCCCACCTCTTTACCAGCCGTTTTTTGGATATTAATAACGTCTGCGCCGAAGACAAGCCCGTAGACACCTGGCCGGGTGATGTTTTCGTAGGTTTGGATTTACAGCATGTTGTTGTGCCTTTGCAGAAAGACTATCTGCTTGCCTGGCATCGTCGTGGCACCAAGATTTTTTTTATTGTTTACGACCTCTTGCCCATTTTGTTCCCGCATTTTTTTCAGGAAGCTACCCGGATGATGCATGAACGCTGGCTTGAGACCATTAGCCATTTCGATGGGGCGGTTTGCATTTCACGCGCCGTGGCAGACGAACTGCATGCGTGGATAAAAAACTTCGGCACCAAACGCGAGCGACGATTGGGGCTCAGCTGGTTTCATCTCGGGGCAAATGTCGAAAACACCGTACCCACAACGGGAATGCCCAATGGCGCAAATCAAACGCTCAATGCAATAAAGGAACTGCCTTCATTCCTGGCAGTCGGAACCGTCGAGCCACGTAAAGGCTATACTCAAATACTTGCGGCATTCGAACAGCTTTGGAGTGAAGGTGTTGACGCCAACCTGATCATAGTCGGAAACCAGGGCTGGAAGATGGAGGCACTGGCTGAAAAGCTCAGCGCTCATCGTGAGCGTGGCAAGCATCTGTTCTGGCTCGAAGGCATCAGCGACGAGTATCTTGAAAAAATCTACGCAGCCAGTACGTGCCTGATTGCCGCCTCGGAAGGCGAAGGCTTTGGTTTGCCGCTGATTGAAGCCGCTCATCATCGGCTGCCAATTATTGCGCGAGATATTCCCGTATTCCGCGAGGTCGCAGGCGACCATGCGTTTTACTTTAAGGGTCTTGAGCCGCAAGCGCTCAGGGATGCTGTTCGCCAATGGCTTGAGCTTGATAAGCAGGGCAAAGCCCCCCAGTCCGACAACATGCCCCGGCAAACCTGGAAGCAGAGCGCCGAACAATTGTTGAAAATAGTTTTGGGTGGTCAGGGGCAGTCCGCCGCGGGTGGTGCATGCACATAATTAAGGCGCCTGAAATGACATCATGCAAGCGGCTGGCGGTATGGGCCATTGACTTTGCGCTTTTTATTTCCCTGGCGCTGCTGACTGCCAATCGCTTTTCTCCTGAGTTTTTGAACGCGGATGTTATTTTAAATTCAGTGATATCGCTGCAGCATGTTACGCCGTTTTGCTGGGGTCAAAATCGCATGGCAAACATACTGCCCCTGGCGGCTTCTCCGATTAGAGATCCATCGCTCAATCTCTACGCCTGTCTTGTGATTGTGACCATTGTTTTTTACGGGTTGATATGGTTCTGGGCTGATCGTTTGTCCAAAACAGGTTTTACGGATAAACAACACCGCCTGGTCAGAAGAGAGATTTTTCTTGTTCTGGCCAGCATTTTTTTCTTTATTGCACAACCCAGCACTGTCTTTGAAATTGCAATCTTTCATATCGAATATACCCTGTCGTACCTCCTGCTGGGCGTTGCGTTTTTTTGCTTCTTCGACCAAAAAAAACCGCTTTTCATGCGGTTTGCAGTAACAGGGGCCTGCTTTGCCGTCGCCACTGGAATAAACTACAGCATAGTAATCCCTGCACTGTGCCTTACAGGGGGGCGCGCGCTCTTCAGGAGAAAGCTGGATAACGATTCCCTTGCCTTCGGTGTTTGCGCGGTGGTTTTATTGATTGCATGGGGATTGATAGCCCGCTTTTATCCAGACCCCGGCATATCGTATGTGCGCTTCGACTTTGAGCGACTGAATGATTCTGTTCAGATTGTCGCTAAGAATCTAATTGATGCTTTCTGTGTTGGCAATTTTATTGCATTAGCGCTTGCAGCTTGTTTGTTGAAAATCCTCGCCTTTAGAATGCCACAGCAGATTGCGTTGTCAGATTATAATCGTACAGGCTTATTTACGATACTATTGCTTGTATTCGCAGGAGCGTGGACACTCATTTTTTCAGTCAACTCGTGGGTGACTGCAAATTTATTCAACTTTAGATACTTTATTCCGGTGATATTTGTTGCAATGATACTCCTGTCTCTTGAAGTCAGAAATCTCGCAGTTTTATTCAATTGGTGGCAGCACGCTGCTGTATCGATTGTGCTGGCTTTCGGGTTGATTATTTATTTGGCGCAACCGTTTGTACCTTTGCGTGACTACAGGGTGTTCAAAAGCGTTAACAGCGTCTTTCCGGACGATGTTGCAGGCTACGCAGGCAACTACTGGTATGTTTGGCCTGCGGTAATGAAAAATTTACTTGAGGGGAAGGATGGTTTCGGTTTTACCTGTCGTGGGGAAGGCAACCGGGGTAATCTGACGCGATATTTTTCGAAAGTTGCACAACGACGTGGAAACCTGACCTTTGGGTGTCTAGAGGAGCCGATTGATGAGTGCCATTTTCAAATAAAAAGTTTCTTTGGGAATGCCAGTCCGGGTGATGCTGAGTTGGTTCAGGATGGTATTTGGCTGTTGCCAGTCTATTTTATGAACGGGCCTTTAGGAAAGTCCGACTTTGCTTTAGCGTTATCGGCGGAGGAGATCCCAAACCAGTGGCAAAAAAACGAATTGAGAAAATGTTCCCTGCGGGTCAAAAATAATGGAAATATTATCCTGTCCAGCGCAGGCAGTGATTTGAACTGTCCTGCTAAATATGCTATCCACTTGTCTTACCGGTGGGTAGAGGCTGACAGCTCAGCGCCGCTGTCCGGGTTTGATACGCGAACCGCTCTGCCTGTGGCGGTTAAACCAAAAGCTGAAATAATAATGAACATGGAGATTAAAGCTCCATCAAGGCCTGGAAAATACCGGCTGGAGATTGAGGCAGTGCAGGAACTGGTCGCCTGGTTTAAAGACAAAGGATGCCCGGGGCTGCGCATTGCGGTGGAGGTGCGGTGAATTGAATCAGCATTATCACGACCATCCACAGCAGGGCTCTGTCCGAAAAGAGTCTGGAAAATATTCTGATGGGGCTGGGAGCATCAGGTTAAGTTTCATGTCCGGTTGCCATTGTATTTTTTAAGGAGAAGGGAATTATGAAGAAGTTTTTAATTACCGGGGTTTCCGGTTTTGTCGGACAGTATTTTATTGATTATCTGGAAACAAACAGGATAAAGGCCCATGTTCTGGGCGTTGATTTGGCTGAACATAAATCCAGCCGGGCTTGCAGCTGTGTGACTCAGAGTTTTAAGCGGATCGATTTGCTGTGCGGGCATGAAATTGAGCGCATGCTGTTTGAGTTTCAGCCGGATTATGTGCTGCATCTGGCTTCTTACAGCAGTGTTGCTTTTAGCTGGAAGGAGCCGGTGCTGAGCTTCCAGAACAATATGAATGTTTTTTTGAATCTTGTTGAGACGATCCGCAGACTGGGGCTTAAACCCCGGATGCTTTCCGTGGGCTCTTCCGAAGCCTACGGAAACATCAATCAAGAGCATCTTCCTCTGGTCGAAGAGGCTCCACTTGACCCGGTAAGTCCGTATGCGGTGGCGCGGGTTTCCCAGGAGCTTTTATCCAAAGTGTATGCTGAGGCCTACGGCGTTGATTTGATTATAACCCGTTCTTTTAACCATATCGGGCCAGGGCAGAAGGATATTTTTGTAATTTCATCTTTTGCAAAACAGATCGCCGAAATCAAAAAGCTTGGATATGGGAAGGGCGTGCTGTCGACGGGAGATTTACGGATTGTGCGGGATTTTCTGGATGTGAGGGATGTTGTGCGGGCTTATTATCTGCTGCTGACGCAGGGGAAGAAGGGCCGGATTTACAATGTCTGTTCCGGCAAAGGGCATGCCTTGCAGGAGGTGGTTGATGAGCTGGCTTGCATTGCCGGAGTTGAAATCACAACAAAGCTGAATCCGGCGTTTGTCCGCCCGTCTGATAACCGGGGGATCATCGGATCGTACCAGAGGATGTATGATGAGTTGGGATGGAGGCCGGGAATTTCTTTTCAGCAAAGTTTAAAGGAAATTTTGCAATATTGGGAGGATCTGGTCTAGCCCTGGTTCAATGGTTAAGAGGAAAAAATCAAACAAAGCATTGTGCGAAGCTCGTTCCTGACTTGTCCTGAAAAATTCTTAACTTGCCAGCCCACGTATTGGATCGTTTTATGAAAAAAGAGAAGAGCGAAAACAAGTGCAGGCTGGTCGTTAATGCGACCCCGCTGCTGGAAAATTTAACCGGTGTAGGGCAGCTTGCTCGAGAGGTATCAAGATGCCTGGTTTGCATGCCCGGCTTTGAGGTCGATTTTTTTACGACGCTGAAAACCTTTTCAACCCTACAGGCTTTGGAAAACAGCCGCTTTCATGCCCGCATCTTGAAGCTTGCCAAGGGGGCTTTTCAGCAAATCCCTTATAAGGCCGCACTTCGAAAGCAGTACTTAAAAACAGACAAAGCAGGCCCCTCTTACAATCTTTACTGGGAGCCAAATTTCATTCCTGCCGATTCAATTTGTGCGCAGCGGATTGTAACGACCGTGTGTGATATGTCCGTGTTTGAGCATCCGGAGTGGCACCCTGCCGACCGTGTTTCTTTTTTTAAAAAGAATTTTTTTAAAAAAATCAGTTGCTCCGATATCGTAACAACTATTTCCCGCTTCAGCAAAGAGCGGTTTCTGGAATTGCAGCATGAAGTACGGGAGGATCGCGTCAAGGTAATACATTGCGGAGTTAATCATGAGGTTTTTCGGGTTTTGAATTCCGAAGATGTTGCGGCCTTTAGAAAGAGATATCGGCTACCGGAAAATTTTGCTCTATTTGTAGGAACCTTAGAGCCCCGCAAGAATCTTCTTTATCTGCTGACTGCCTATGAGAGGTTGCCGGCGGATTATCGGAAAACCTGCCCACTGGTGCTGGCAGGCGATGAAGGTTGGGGGAATAAGGAAATTCTGAAACGGATAGATAAATTGGGGCGGCATGTTAAACGTTTTGGATATATTAAAAGTCAGACTGACTTGGCCCTGATGTATAATGCCGCCTCTGTGTTTGTTTTCCCTTCTCTCTATGAGGGTTTCGGCATTCCTCCGTTGGAAGCAATGGCATGCGGTACTCCTGTTTGTCTAAGCTCGATTCCTGTTTTCCATGAGGTCTACGGCGATAATGCTGCTTTTTACATTGATCCGTTTGATCCCGACTCGCTATCCAGTGCTTTGTTGCGCATTTTGGAAGACTCAGAATATCGCGAGAGCCTTGTGCAGCGAGGGTTCGATCTTTCCCGAAAATATACATGGGAGGCAACCTCTGAGGGATATGCCTCTGTCTTCAAACAGATCATTGCAGGATAGCATGAAAGCCGTCATTATTAATTACCGGCCGGTCAATTATGATATTGACTGCCTGTTCCGTGAGGGGTTGCTGCCAGCGGATATATGTTGAAATAGTGTGGCGTCTTCGGCGCAGCGCTGCTGTAAAAGCAGAAAACAACCAATAACCGCACGTATCGATAAAAACCGGTTTGTTGAACTCGAAATCCGATGGGGATTGTATAAATGTTATTTGATTCGCCTTTGTTTCTTTTTATTTTTTTACCCGTATGTTTTTTGCTTTATTTTGTTGTCGGCAAAAACTACAAGAATCCAACTTTGCTGGTTATGAGCTTATTGTTTTATGCTTGGGGAGAGCCCCGGTTTATTTTTATTGTTTGTGTATCCTGCCTGCTTGATTTGATTTTAGGGAAAATGATTTATGTATCGGAGAATAGTTTTAAAAAACGGGTTGCGCTTACACTGGGTGTTTTATCAAACATAGGGGGGCTCGTATACTTTAAGTATGCAAATTTTATTCTAAGCAACGTCAATCATTTATTATCGGATATGCATCTTAATCCCATTATATTTACATCCATTGTCTTGCCCCTTGGAGTATCCTTTATTGTGTTTGGGAAAATCAGTTATCTCGTTGATATCTATCGGGGCGTTAGCTCTCCGGCGCAAAAAGCCACTTCGTATTTTACCTATGTTTTTTTGTTTCCCAAATTACTTGCTGGACCGATCATAAAATACCATGAAATAGAAGGACAAATACGGGAAAGAACTTGCAGCCTCGACGATATTTCGCTTGGCGTATGCCGTTTCTCCTGGGGCTTGGCAAAAAAGGTGTTTATCGCCGATACCTTGGGGCCCTTCGTGGAGCTTATTTTTAAACTTCCCGCAAACGAACTCGATTTTTTTAATTCCTGGTTCGGCGTAATCTGTTTTTCCGTGCAAATCTACTTCGACTTTTCCGCTTATTCCGATATGGCAATCGGACTTGCAAGAATCATGGGATTCCGTATCGCTGAAAATTTTAATATGCCCTATATTTCTTCAAATTTTACGGAGCTTTGGGGGAGATGGCACATCTCCCTATCCTCGTGGATAAGGGACTATCTCTATATTCCTTTAGGGGGAAGCCGCTGTTCAAAGCCGAGGATGTATTTAAATTTATGGATTTGTTTTCTCTTGTGTGGTTTATGGCATGGTGCGAACTGGAATTTTATGCTTTGGGGAGCTTATAACGGCATTTTTCTTGTAGCTGAAAAAATGTTTATTTTACGGATCCAGAAAAAGCTCCCGCGGATATGTAATGTCGCAACAACCTTCCTTCTGATTACGATAGGTTTGGTAATATTCCGTTCCGGCAGTATTGAGACCATGAGTTGCTACCTTACGGCAATGTTCAATCCGGACGTATTGTACGGGAAATTTATATTTGTAACCAATGACGCCAGATTTTTTCTGGCATTAGGATTATTCCTTATCTTCTTTCCGCTTACCAATATCTGCTGGAAACTTCAGGGTTTGTATCTTATGGTTTCTGCTAATCGAAAACTGGAAATTATCGCAGCTGCTATTGTATTACTCCTGTCGGTATTCAGAATTTCGACGTCCACATTTAACCCTTTTCTGTATTTCAGGTTCTGATGTTCCATTGCGGGAGCGCATTTAATGATTAAGCGAATACAAAAAACGATGCTCGGCCTAATTATCGCTTTAATTATCGCCCCTTGTTTTTTTTACTTCCTGCATAAGATAGCGCCTGTTAAAATGTTTACCTATTCCGATCTTGCGGGTATCACCATTTCGGAAAAGAGGCCGCAGCTTACAATCGATTCCTGGATGAGCGGACAATATCAGATACAATTCACCCGTTGGTTTAGTCAGCGTTTTGGTCTAAGAGAGATATTTGTACGTTTAAATAATCAAATCTTTTACAGTCTATTTGATAAATCGTACATGTACGATCAAAAAATTATTGTTGGAAAAAAAAAGCAGCTTTACGAACGGGCATATATCGATGATTATACAAAACATATCTTTCCCATGACGCCTGCTCAGATGAACAGTTTGGTTGAACAAATAGCCGAGATCCAAAATTTATTTAAAAAACACGGGGTTGCTTTTCTGGTTTTAATTACTCCGAGCAAAGCATACACGTATCCTGAATATATACCTGATTCTTTTTTTTATAACCCGATCAGCCAGCAAAGAAATTATGATCTCATCCTTCCTTTATTGGAGCACTATAAGGTCAATTATATCGACGGCCAGAAAATAACCCTGCAGGCAAAAAGTACAGAGATATATCCTTTGTTCTGCCAAGGAGGTATACATTGGAATTATTTATGCGCCTATTACACAATAGCTAAATTAATAACTACCATAGAGGCCCTTACTGAAAAAGATCTTCCCCATATTCAATGCAGCAAAGTGCAGGTTGACACTAATCCAACAGGCAGTGATAAAGATCTAGCGACGCTGCTTAATTTAGCGATTCCTCCCACTTGCTATATCTCGCCGCATCCAGTTTTCACAGCCATGGAAAGCAGGGGGGGCAATAAAAATAATCTCGTTTTTGTTGGCGGCAGCTTTATATTTGTTATGGCCGATATTTTATGGGTGAATAAAATATTTAATCAAATTGACTTCTACTGTTATTACAAAACAAATCATTTTGTTTATCCTGAAAATAAAGAAGCCAGCCTTTATGATGCAAACAACATTAATTGGAATACGGAGTTTTTAAACAAAGATGCCGTTGTTTTGGAAATAAATGTAGTAAACTTTAATGGAAACCACATCAAAGGATTTGTTAAAGACGCCTTAAGCAGTTTGCGGTAACTAATTAACAAAATATTATTTATGATGTGTACTTAGCCTTACAGTCCTTTATCTGCAAAAACAGCCATCCCTTGCACAAGCGTCAGCAGCACACGTGCTGTGTGGATTTCCTGCACCGGCACCTCGAAAAGATTGCGGTCAAGCACGATGAGATCGGCGAATTTCCCTGGCTCGATTGAACCGGTCTGCTGCTCCTGCAAGCAGGCCATGGCTGCCTGATCGGTATAAAAATCAAGCATGGACCAGAGGTCGACGCTCTCGGCAGGAGCATATTCATCACCCGCCGCTTTCTGCAGCGCAAGCCGCGACATGCCTATCTGAATTGAATCCAGCGGATTGAGACTGATGAGCTCGCCCCCCACGGGCCAGTCGCTGCCGCAGGTGATGATTGCCCCGCTGTCCAGCAGACTGTTCATGCGGTAGAGCCGGTATGCCCGGTCATGGCCCAGGAAGGGCAGAGTGCTGGCGTCGAAATTTTTATCTTTATAGAACCACGCGGGCTGCATATTGGCGATAACACCGAGGGCTGCAAAGCGCGGCAGATCATCATCAGCAATCAGATCGCAGTGGGAGATCTGATGCCTGCTGCCACGGCGGTCATTTCTCTGCGCAGCATAGCCGATGGCATCAAGAGCCATGCGTACGGCCCCGTCGCCCACGGCGTGAAAATTGAGCTGCATCCCGCAGCGGTCAAGCTCAGTCGCAGTCTCGTGCAGCACCTTTTCATTCCAGATGGCTTCACCCTTATAATGAGGCCTATCGGCATATGGTTCAAGCAGCAGGGCCGTGTGCCCCTCGACAACGCCGTCGAGAAAAAATTTTATCGCAGGCACATGGAGCCTCGTTCCTGAAAACTTTTTTTGCATCTCGATAAGGCGCGGCGCCTGCCCAATGCCTGACGCAGGATCGCACAGAAGCGCGCAGTGCGTGTGCAGGGTAAGAGCAGCGTCATTATCAAGAGTCTTATAAGCCTCAAGATATTCAGGAAGGGCCATGGCATCATAGACCGAGGTTATGCCCAGCCTTGCTGCCTGGTGCAGAAAGACGCGTGCGGCGTTTACAAAGTCTTGCGGGGTATAGGGCGGCAGGCGGTCTTCCACAATATGTATGGCTGAGAGTTCACGAAGCGTTCCGGTTGGTTCTCCTGTTGCCGGGTCGCGCTCAATGCGGCCGCCAGCAGGATCGGGTGTGTCGAGTGTGATGCCCGCCAGCTCAAGTGCCCGGGAGTTTACCCAGGCTGTGTGGCCGTCGATTGCCTTGAGATAGACTGGCCGGTCTGCTACGGCTGCATCAAGCAGCACCTTATCCGGCCCGCATGGTGGAAAGCAGGTATAGAGCCAGCCGCTGCCGCGAATGCAGGCACTATCGCCTTGCCTGTGGGCATACTCACCTACTGCATGCACGTATGCATCAGCAGATGATAGACCGAGCAGGCTGCACTCGGCCATATCAAGACCGCCCATGACCGGATGGGCGTGGCAGTCGTAAAAACCAGGCAGCACCATACGACCGCGCAGGTTGATGACCTCGGTGCCTTTGGTGATGAAAGGGGCAAGGCCTGAATCGGGCCCGGCATAAAGAATTCTGCCGCCGCCGACTGCAATGCCATAGCCCTGCTGTGTCGGGCCTGAGATAAACAGCACGCCGCCGTGCAGCACTAGATCTGCGTGGTTAGTGTCGGGCATAGGCAGGCCTACAGTGCGGCATTGGGATCATGGGCTTTGATATAGGCAAGGATCTCGTGCGCCATATCGGTATGAATCACGAGCTTTTCATAGCTCAGTGGTACATTGTTCAGGTACTGCAGGATAAGCGTATCGCCGATATCTCCACAGGGAAGAATGCCTGCAAAGAAGAAACCGAGCTTCTCAAATTCCGCGGTCATGGAGAATGTTGCAGGGTCTTCAAGGCTTATGAACAGGTTGAGCGTTGCGATCTGCTTCAGGCACAAATCCCGGACCAGCGCACGCAGCTCCTGCGGGGCCTGGCTGCCGTAGCGCCGTATGGTGATGTCGGCGCAGCTCTCGGACATGTTGACCGAGGTCTCCATGACCGATGCGACGGGCTGCGGAGCGGCCTGCCCCGGGCCGGGCTCGGCAAAGCGATGCTGAGCCCCGATATGTACATACAGCCGCTCAATCATATGGCGGTGCTGCCCGGGGGCATAGATCGTCAGGGGCTCGGGCGTATCCGGATACTTGAAGCTCAGCACGACGCTCATGCGCTGGGAGGTGTCGCTCTCAATGCCCTTGAACTCCCAGGTGGCAGGGCTTGTGGCAAGCAGTATGCCGCAGTCATTAATGCCGAATTTAGCAACGGTCTTCTGAGAGATAACATGATTGGTCACGCAGTAAGAATAGAGGCCGGCAAGCGGGCGGCGCTTGGGCATAGCAATGAGAAAATCGTAGGATCGTTTCAGAAAGCCCTGGCTGCGGAATTCGGGGTTCACGAAGCCGAAGGTCCATTCGGCGATCCGGGCGCCGGGCGTCGGATAGACCAGCGCAGCATGGCCCATGAAGACATTTTCTTTGGTAACGCCTACGGCAGAAATCATTTCGCCGGTATCATTTAACTCAACAATGCGCTCGGGATAATAGATGTGGTCGTCGAAAAATGTATAGCCGTGTGATTTATACGCGCATTTTGAAACCTCTATGGCCTCTTCGGGCCGCAGCAGCCGCACGTCGTAGTCGATTTTTTGAACACGTGCGGTTTGTTGCGGCGTGGCCTCATCATGGGGCTTCAGCTCTTCAGGGGAGAAATACTGCTGGATGTTTTTAGCGCCCAGATATTTGATCAGGCGCGTCTCCTTGCCCTCGGGCCCGAGATTGTGGAATGATACCTCGTCCATGGCCTTTTTCATAAGGAATAGCCCCAGGCCGGTTGCGGATTCATCCTGCGCAAGCGCCGCCGGGTCATACTGGGGCAGCGCAGCGGGATCAAACGGAATGCCCTTTTCCTTTATGGCGATCATGAGCCCCAGGGGGATGCGGCGGCAGATAATGTCGAAGGTTTCTGCTTCCTGTGGATCAAAGGCATGCTCGATTACATTGCTCACGGCCTCTTCCACCGACAGCTCGATGTCGGAGAGCTCCCTGCCGTCAAAGCCGACCTTTTTTGCAAATGCGCGCACGCAGCTCTGGCATACGGGCAGATAGGACATATCGCCGGGCACGGTCATCTTGATGCAATCGGCTGAAGCATTTGCTGGCATGTGATACCTTCCTGTATGTATTTATTGCATTTTTCCGTAGGGGCAGACCTGCATGTCTGCCCTGCCTTTGCTGTTATGATGCTTCTTTTTAACGCATCACAGGCTTTAGAGTAAAGCTATTTATGTTGCCCTCGATCATTGCCAAACCGGTTCGCGCTTGACACTCAGGCTTTCTCTTTCTATACTCCCTTCATGACAGAACAGAATAAACAAAACCTGCATCTTGATATTTCTCTGCCCGATGAGCTGCTTCAGCAGCTCCGGCAGGAGGCTCTGCGCACAGGTTCTTCAGAAGCCGATATTGTGCAGCGGGCACTTCGCCAGCTGCTTTCCGCCCCGAAAAAGAGCAATGCCGTTTATCTTTCAGCTCCCATCAATGCGCTGGTTGAGGGATTCTACGTCGAAAACACCACGGTTGCCCAGATAAAAAAACATGGTGATTTCGGCCTTGGTACTTTCAATTATCTTGATGGCGAGATGGTTGTACTCGACGGGGTTGTCTATCAGGTGCGCTCCGATGGCACCGCAACTATTGCCGAAGATGGCGAGCAGTCGCCCTTTGCCTGCGCAACCTTCTTCCGGCCTGATACCTTTGACGATATCGCGGGAACTGAGGAGTATAAAAATATCGAGATGCTGCTTGATACGCTGATCCCTTCAGCCAATATGCTCTATGCCATTCGTATCGATGGAACCTTCAGGCGTGTAAAAACCCGCGCCGTTGCCAAAACCGAAAATTATACGCCTCTTGTTGAAGCCACAAAAAACCAGCCTGTTTTTGATTTCCATGATGTAGAGGGCTCTATGGCCGGTTTTTTTACGCCGCTATTCATCGAGACAATCACCGCGCCGGGCTATCATCTGCACTTTCTTACTGCCGACCGCCAGCATGGCGGTCATGTGATAGGATGTGCTTTGCACAAGGTCAGGATAGGCATTCAGCATGTTCCGATGCTTGAAATGGGCCTGCCGATCACGCTTGACTTTCTCACCGCCGATCTAACCCGGGATACAACCAGGGATCTGGAGAAGGCGGAGAAGTAAGGCCTGGAGATAAAAATTAAAGATTCCGGATTCAAAATCCAAGATAGTGAAATAATTATGAAGGGGCAGGCCCCCGTGCTCACCAAAGCACTGAACACCGCCGGCCCGGTGCTCGTGGATATCCAGATCGACTACAGCGACAACCAGGATCTTTGCGCCATAGTCAGTGAAAACGCCGGGCTTGAAGTTGGATTGACAGACCCGGGTGGGAATCAACGGGGCTCTTTATCTTGACAGGAGGTTTTTCAGTAACCATGAAATGTCAGGATGAGGATGTGCCCCCATTTTTTGAGGTAAAAAATGACTAGTGCTATAACAATGCAGCAAGCGCCAAAAATATGGGGCATTTCGCTTTGGATACTGCTTGCGCTCGGGTTCCTGGCGGGTGTCGGCTACCTGGACTATGTGGCTTCCACTGAGCTTATCTTTGCATGCTTCTATTTGGTTCCGGTGGCAATTGTAGCCTGGTATGCCGGGAGAAAGCCGGGCTTTGTTATGGCTGCGGTCGGCGCCGCCGTCTGTCTGGCCGCAGATATTGCTCCGGGCGGACACTCAGCTCATATGGCTATTGCCTGCTGGAACAGCAGCCTGCTGCTTGGCTTTCTTCTGGCCTTCGTCGTGCTGCTGTCATCACTGAGGCTGCTGCAGGAAAATCAAAAAAAATTTTCAAGAAATGATACGGTGACCACGGCAATCAATTCCCGATACTTTTATGAGCTGCTGCAGGCCGAAATCGAAAGAGCAAAAAGATATAACAGCCATTTTACACTTATCTATATTGATCTGGACGATTTCAAAAAGGTAAATGAAGCCTTTGGGCACAAGGAGGGTGACTCTGCCCTCTGGCACTGCGTGGTGACAATTACCGGCGTTCTGAGAAAAACCGATACCACCGGCAGGCTTGGCGGGGACGAGTTCGGCTGTCTGCTGCCGGAAACGGGCTATGCTGCTGCGGAGTCCGTTATTGCAAGGCTTCGTACTGCTCTTGAAAATGAGATGCTGGCGCATACGTGGTCGACAACTTTCAGCATGGGCGCCGTTACTTTTTCCAAGCCGCCCGATACCTCCGACGATGCCATTAGAATGGCCGATTCGCTGATGGATGCAGTTAAAAAAGCGGGAAAAAACGGCGTGGAGCACAAGGTGTTTGTCTGATGCTGCTCAGGCTGAAATAACGGCGATAAAGATTTGGGGCTATTTTAAATAGATGCCCGGGAGCAGCTTTGCCTTACAAAAGGCGGCGGGCAATTTCTTCCTGAGGGCAGGGGGCTGCCTGCATGACTGTTTTTGTTCCGTCGGCCATAGTGACGGCAACAGGGGCTGAAGACTCAAGTTTTGCAGAGCTGTAGCGCACGCAGGCAGAGGCTGCAAATTCGATGGCTGCAGCATCGCCGCCGCCCGAGTACCCATATGTCAAGAAGATCGCCGAGCTACCAGATGAGCTTTACGTCATACTTCTGAAAGGCTGTATCACTGCTGACAATGGCGATATTTTCGGTTTGTGCTTGGGCTATTATTAAGCGGTCAAACGGGTCACGGTGATGAAACGGCAGGGTGATTAATCGGGACAGGTGGGGTGGTTCAATCGGTAGAAGGTCAATTGCATTGACTGCGAGCTGTTCGGGGATGAGCTGGTCAAAGGACCGTAATAGTTCAAGCTTGCCGATACTGACTTTAATGGAGATTTCCCACAGACTGGCAGCGCTTAAGCAAAGCGAGTTATCCAGGTCTGCCATAAACGAGCGTGCCGCTGCACTCAGCTTATCATTGTCGGTAATTGCACCACAGAAAACAGTTCGTGTCCAGAAGGGCCCGCATTACATGTAGTCCTTGAAGTCTTTAAGCGGTAGGTCGAAGTCATCAGGGATTTTGATGAGGCCCTTGGCGGTTCCGAATTGGCGCTGTTTTTTATGCTTTGAGACATCTACGAGTTTTACAATTGGTGTGCCGCCCTTGGTTATGATGACTTCATCGCCGTTGAGCGTCTGGTCAATCAAATCGGACAAATGTTGTTGAGCCTGGGCAACATCGATAGCATGCATGGTGGTACTCCTAATACTGTTTTTACTTTTACAATAGCATGAAAATCGTTTTGAGGCCGCTATTTTTTTGAACTGTTCTTTTTAGATTAAGTAAGAATAGTATGAAATCCTGAGATTATATAAAGTATTACATTGTATTATCGGGATGGTCTGGGGGATGGGAGGCTCCTATTGTTCACTGATTTTCGAGCAGCAAAACCGGTAATAAAAAAATGTTCTAGGCAGGTTTGTCTTATAAAAGGCGGCGGACGATTTCTTCCTGAGGGCAGGCGGCTGCCTGCATGACTGTTTTTGTTCCGTCGGCCATAGTGACGGAAACAGGGGCTGACGATTCAAGTTTTGCAGAGCTGTAGCGCACGCAGGCAGAGGCTGCAAATGCGATGGCTGGAGCATCGCCGCCGCCAGGTATGAGGATAGTGGTGCCGGGCATATCATTATTCATAACGATTATGACATCGCCGGGCTGTTGCAGCCGATCGATTCTATCATTCTCCCCCTCATTGCGGCCGATGATGATTTTCGTCCCATCATCCAGCAGCAGGTGCCGCCCCACTTTTAATAATTCAAGATTGCGCCGTGAGAGCTCCACCCCCCGCTGCATAAGGTCGCGCAGTCGCCTGCTGTAACCCGGATCGGTGAGCAGGCAGCCGCCCGCAGGCTCGGGAAATTCCGTGATGCCGTATGTTGCGACCAGTTCAAGCTGGGGCTTGCGGGACCGGCCTTCAATGCTGAGCAGCCGCGAGCGATCCACCAGGCCTTCTTTTTCCGGTATGGTTTCGGGCAGCAGCTGCGCACTGAGCGGCCGCAGGATGTAGCCCAGCAGGCCGGAGAGCTTCTCCACGCTTCGGAGCGAATTTTTATTCTGCGACATGGGACGCTCGCCGAGCACCTCGCCGGTAAAGACAAACTGCGCGCAAAGCTTTTTCATGAGGCTGCCCGCTTCACGCAGCATCAGGCCGTGGCAGTCGATGCAGGGATTCATGTTTTTCCCGTAGCCATAGCGCGGGTTTTTAAGCATCTCAAGATGTATGTCTGTGATATCGACAATGTGCAGTGGGATGCAGAGCTGCCGGTTTGCAAGATGGGCCTTTTCCGGGCCGAAGAACGGGGTCACGAAGCACACGCATTCAACCTGAATGCCCTGGGCCTGCAGCACCTTGACTGCTAGAATGCTGTCAAGCCCGCCTGAAAGTAGTCCTATGCCTGTAGTCATAATCTCTGCTCAGCTCAAGTACTGTTCTAATTTGATGGTTTTGTTTCATTCAAGCGTAGAATGAATGCTTTATTGCCCGCAGCAAAAACGCTTTCCTCCGGGCCGCCCCAGATGGCATTGATAGTTGCCGTCGTGCCGGTGTTCATTGCAATCCATTTGTCACCCTGCAGATACAGAATGGCTCCACCTTCGCCGACGGCAAAGGTACCGGCATCTGCGCTGCTCCATATTGCGGAAAGGTTTGTCACCGGGCCAACGAACATGGAAGACCATGTTTTTCCCTGCAGCCGCAGAATCGTGCCGCCGTTGCCAACGGCAAAAATACCTGTGTCTGCTGTGCCCCAGATTCCTTTGAGATTTGCCTTTGTGCCGCTCTGCATGGCGGTCCATCTCCCGGACCTCATGCGCAGTATGGTGCCGCTGTTGCCAACGGCATAGAGCCCTGTGCAGCCACAGCCCCACACAGCGCTAAGATTGGCCGAGGTGCCGCTTTGCATGGGTGTCCAGTTGTCTGTCTGGAGCCGTAGTATGGTGCCCCCGTTGCCCACTATAAATGTGCCGCTGTCCGGACTGCCGTAAATACCAATGAGATTTACTGTTGTGCCGCTTGGCATGGCTGCCCAGATACCGGCCTGCAGCCGCAGTATGGTGCCGCCGTTTCCAACGGCATATACTGTCCCCTCGGGGCTGCACCAGACGCCATTTAGGTTTACCGTCGTGCCGCTTGGCATCTGTGCCCAGCTGTTATTTTGCAGGCTCCATATGATGCCGCCGCTGCCGACGGCATACAGGTTGCCCTCGACAGTGCCGCTGATAGCATTAAAAGAATATTCTTGCGCTCCGCCGGGGTTTAGAGCACGCCAGTCCTGCGAAAATGCAACGGACGTGAAGCCTGTTGCCAGAATAAATGCACCGGCTATGATGGCATAAACAGCGCCTGGAATTTTCATATGCACTCTCCTGCAAACGTTGGACAAGAAGACAGTAGTCAAAATTGACACTCTCGAAAAAAGTCGAAAATTCAACAAAATCGTCATACGAAAGCCGGTATCCAGGAATTTCAGATACTTAAAAAGCACTGGACCCCGGTTTTCACCGGGGTGACGACTTGTGCGAAACCATCAGAATTCAGAATAAAAAATTCAAAACCAAAAAGTAAATTTTTTTCTACTGACTACCGGCTTCTGAATTCTGCTTTATTATCTGGCGATGATATATATCAGTGCAGACATGGTGGCTGCACACGGTATGGTAAGAATCCAGGCCCACACAATCTGTCCCGCCACGCCCCAGCGAACGGCCGTAAAACGCCGCAGCGATCCAACGCCCATGATGGAGCCGGTGATAGTGTGGGTAGTACTGACGGGAATGCCGAAAGCCGATGCGATAAAGAGGCTTATGGCAGCGCTGGTTTCAGCGGAGAAGCCGTCCACGGGCTTAAGTTTTGCAATCTTCTGGCCCATGGTCTTCACGATGCGCCAGCCACCGAACATGGTGCCCAAGGCTATGGCTGCCTGGCAGGATAGGACTACCCAGAAGGGTATATAAAAAGTGTTGCCCAAAAGTCCCGCACTGAAAAGAAGGCCTGCGATGACACCCATGGTTTTTTGCGCATCATTGCCTCCGTGACCAAGGCTGTAAAGCGCCGCCGACACAAGCTGGCCACGCCTGAAGAGGTTATCAACCTGCCGGGGCGACTTGCGTCGGAATATCCAGCTTACCGCCGTGCCCAGCATGAGCCCGAGCACCAGCCCCATTACGGGTGATATAAAAATGAAGGCGACGGTTTTGATAATGCCAGGCCAGATAAGCGAGCCTGTGCCGGCCTTGACCACAGCTGCGCCTATGAGGCCTCCCATGAGCGCGTGCGACGAGCTTGTGGGAAGTCCGAGATACCAGGTCAGCACATCCCACAGGCAGGCCCCTATCAGGGTAGCAAAGATTATGTCGGCATCAATGACCGAGAGTTCTACAATACCCTTACCGATAGTGCCTGCAACATGGAGCCCGAAAAAGAGAAAAGCGATAAAATTGAAAAAAGCGGCCCAGATAACCGCCTGCCGCGGGGTTAGGACGCGCGTAGAAACAACGGTGGCGATTGAGTTGGCCGAATCATGGAAGCCGTTCAGGAAGTCAAACAGCAGCGCCAGAAAGATCAGAAAAATGAGCCAGAGTGTCATGGCGGCTATGCCTGTTTAACCATAATTGATTCAATAACATTGGCAACATCTTCGCACTGATCAAGGGCCCTTTCCGCATCTTGGAAAATATCCTTCCATTTGATGATATATAGAGGATCGAAGCTGTTGTCAAAAAGTTTGCCGATAGTTTCGTCCCGGAGCTGATCGCCCAGATTTTCAAGCCGGTTTATTTCAATGCAGGCTTCTGAAATGATTTTTACGTTTTTGAGATTGCGCAGCCCGCGAACGGCAGCGGCGAGGGACTTTACCGACTGCTCGATAAGCTCGGAGAATCGGATAAGGTCTTTACTTACGCTGTTATGCAGATTGTAGAGAAGCAGGCGCTTGGTTATGGCGTGAATGATGTCAACGACGCTATCGAACCGGTGCGCAAGCGCATAAATATCTTCCCGATCGAAAGGGGTAATGAAGGTTCGGTTCAGCTTATCGATGATTTCATGGGTTATGTCATCACAGAGATGCTCGATGGCCCGCATTTTCTCATTTGCTGCTTCATCAAAGGTGCCCTCCGCGGCAAACTGCTTGAATAATCGTGCAGCATCCACTGATGCATCGGCCATTTTATCAAACAGGTCAAAAAATTGGTGCTCTCTGGGAAGCAGGCTGAATCCCATGTCTTTCTCCTCCAGCGTGTGGTTGTTCGAGCGAGGGCTACAAAGCAAGCTGCATGGCAGCGTGTCTCTCGGGCAAGATAAGCGCCTTTCGGCGTTGAATATGTATAGCAGAGCAGGGTTTGTTTGACAAGTTTCTTGAGAAAATTCATGCGGGCCTTTATGTGTACTGCCCTTATGGGCGAAGGCCGGCTGCAGGCATGGCATTGAACCGGCCCCTGGCATCAGCCGAAGCGGCCGGTAATATAGCCGTCAGTCCGATTATCTGAGGGCGCGGTAAATATTTTGGAAGTATCGCCGAACTCGATAAGGTCCCCCAGCAGCATGAATCCCGTATGATCCGATACGCGGGCAGCCTGCTGCATATTGTGGGTAACGATCAGGATGGTATAGTCTTTTTTCAGCTCGATCATCAGCTCTTCGATTCTCAGGGTGGCAATAGGGTCAAGGGCTGAACAGGGCTCGTCCAGAAGAATGATCTGCGGCTCCACGGTGAGCAGCCGAGCGATACACAGGCGCTGCTTCATCTCTTCTGAAAGATTCATGGCAGATGTATGGCGCTTGTCCTTAAGATCGTCCCACAGGTCAACAGACTTGAGGCACCGCTCCACAATTTCGGCGTGCTGCCGTTTCGGGATGCCGTGCACCCTGAGCCCGTAGAGGAGATTGTCCTGCACGGAAAACGGAAAGGGATTGGGCCGCTGAAACACCATGCCAATGTTTTTTCGCAGCTCGATAATGTCGATGCTGTCAATTGGCCGGTCGTTAACAAAAATAGAGCCGGTCACCTTCACATCGTCGATGAGATCGTTCATGCGGTTAAAGCAGCGCAGCAGCGTTGATTTGCCGCAGCCCGACGGCCCGATAAGCGCGGTTATGGCATTGCGGTAGACGCAGAAGTCAACATCCTTAAGCCCGTGAAAGGCGCCGTAATAAAGATTCAGTTTTTCTGTTTTAAGGGCGCAGTCGAGCATCATCCGAATTTTCCCTGGATATAATCTTCAGTTCTTTTGATGGACGGGTTGGTGAAAATTTTATCCGTAGCCCCGAACTCAACCAGTTCGCCCATGTAGAAGAATGCGGAAAAGTCCGTGGCGCGGGCGATCTGCTTGGTGTTGTTGGATACCAGGATGATGGTAAAGTCCTTTTTGAGCTCGTTTAAGGCCTCTTCGATTTTGGCCGTTGATATGGGGTCAAGGCCCGAGCAGGGCTCATCCAGCAGAATAATTTCAGGCTGCAGCGCAAGGGTTCGGGCCAGGCAGAGCCGCTGCTGCTGGCCGCCCGAGAGTTTTAATGCCGAGGTCTGCTGACGGTCATACACCTCTTCCCAGAGCACCGCTTTTTTTAGGCTCGCTTCAACAATATCCTGCAAGTCGGTTTTTTTTGTTATGCCCTTCAGGCGCGGGCCATAGGCGATATTTTCAAAAATGGAGCGCGGCAGCGGCAGCGGTACGGCAAACACAGTGCCCACCCGGCGTCGCAGACCCACCACATCAACAGATTTTCCCAGAATATCTTCCCCGTCTATGGACAGGCTGCCTTGAATTTTTACCTTGTCTTCAAAATCGATCATTCGGTTTATAAGCGATATAAGCGTCGACTTGCCGCTGCCGGCTGGCCCCATGAGGCCCGTGATCATATTTTTATATATCTCAAGGTCGATGCCTTTAAGCACCGGTGCATCACCGAACCATAGGCTGAGATTTTCTGCGCGAATTTTTGATTCCATTTCAACCGATCAAGCTAATGAAACTAATTAAACCAGCTAAATATGTTTTTTATGAATACTTCGATGTGACTTTATTCATTGTGTAATAGGCAAGAATATTTATTGCCAGAATGCTCACCACGAGCACAAGAGCCGTTGCATAGGCCTTTTCCATGGAGATACCTTCACGTGCAAGAATATAGAAATGTACAGCCATGGTACGGCCCGAATCCATAAGCGATGTGGGCAGGCGCAGCGAGCTGCCCATGGTGAAAATAACTGCTGCTGTTTCCCCTACTGCCCGACCGATGCTCAGCATGATACCCGTCAGGATGCCGGGTGCAGCTGACGGCAGCACCACTTTAACCGTTGTTTCCCATTTGGTGGCCCCGAGCGAGTGGCTCACGATGCGCAGATTTTTGGGCACCGCCTTGATGGCCTCCTCGCTGGTGCGGATGATGGTCGGTAGAATCATAATGGTCATGGTAAAGGCGCCCGCCAGCAGCGACCAGCCCATGCCCAGCTTGATGACGAAAAAAATGAACCCGAACAGGCCGTAAATGATCGAGGGTATGCCTGCCAGCGACTCGACGCCGAATCGGATGATACTGGTGAAGCGCGACTCTTTCGTGTATTCGGTCAGGTAGATGGCGGTACCAATGCCCAGAGGTGTTGCAAAAAGAATGGAAAGCGCCACGAGGAAAAGCGTACCGATGATGGCGGGGAAAATGCCGCCATGGCGGCCCATGTCTTCCGGGTAGGTAAGCATGAATGACAGGCCGCAGTTGGAAATGCCTTTGACAAATATTATGAACACGATGATAACGAGTATGCCGACAGTGAAGTATGCCTGCATGCTGAGCGTACGGCTGACCAGCTTGTCGATAAGGCGCGGATTGATTCTCATTTAATCACCGTCCTTCTGATGACGAAGTTGGCCAGGTAATTCAGCACCATGATAATGCTCAGCAGCACCACGCCGGTTGAAAAGAGTCCCATCCTGTGGTCGCCGCTGGCGTAGGAAAGCTCAAGGGCTATGTTGCTGGTAAGCGTGCGCAGGGGATCGAGCATGTCTGTGGGGATTTTCAGGGCATTGCCCGCCACCATGATCACGGCCATGGTTTCCCCTACGGCGCGTCCCATGCCGAGAATGCAGCTTGCAAGTATGCCTGATTTTGCCGCAGGGATAACCACGCGGCTGGTGCTCTGCCACTGGGTTGAGCCCATGGCAAGTGCGCCTTCCCGGTAGCTGCGGGGCACGCTCGTAAGGGCATCATAGGAAATGCTGATGATCGTGGGCAGAATCATAATCCCCAGCACGATTGACGTGGCAAGCAGCGAAAAACCCGAGCCGCCGATAAATTGTCTGATGAAGGGAACAATATAGATAACGCCCAGAAAGCCGTAGACGACTGACGGAATACCTGCAAGCAGTTCAAGTGCGGGCTTTAGGAACAATTTTTGCTGCCTGCCTGCGTATTCTGCAAGGTAGATCGCGCATCCGAGGCCCAGCGGCGCCCCGATGAACAAGGCGCCGAAGGTCACCAGAAACGATGAAACGATCATGGGGAAGATGCCGAAAAGGCCCTTGGTGGGTGCCCACTTCATGCCGAAAACAATGTTTTTGACTCCCACCTTGTAAAACAGCGGCAGGCCTTCTACCAGTATGAAGGCAAAAATAAGAAACAGGAACAGCAGCGATGAGAAGGCACACGCCGTAAGTATCTGCTTGATGATGCGCTCTTTGAGCACTGCTTTACTTGGACTCATTGACCGGAATCAGCCCTTCCTTTTTCAAAATAAGCTGGCCGTCTTTAGACAGCACATAGTTAATAAACGTGGTTGCATCGCCGGTGGGAGTTCCCATTGTGAGATAGAGAAACGGCCTGACGATTTTATACTGCTTTTTTTTAATGGCGTCGGCTGTGGGCTTGACATCATCGATGTTGACCGCTGACACGCGCGTATCGACCATCCCGAGCGATAGATACCCGACGGCATACGGGTCTGTGGCAACCACTTCTTTCACCGATCCGTTTGAATCCTGCACCATGATGCCGTCGTCGATGAAATCTTTGTGCATCACCAGTTCTTCAAAAGCACCGCGCGTGCCCGAGCCTTCCTCGCGCGTCACCGCATCGATTCTGCGGTCGAGCCAGCCAAGCTCCTTCCAGTTTTTTATTTTTCCGCTAAAAATATCGCGGACCTGGGAAAGCTTCAGGCTGGTCACGGGATTATCGGGATGCACCACGATGGCAATGCCGTCCAGGCAGATCGTTATTTCCTGGAGCGTTTTTTCGTCTGGTTTTAACTCGCGTGAGCTCATGCCAATATCGACGGTTTTATTCATGCAGGCCTGTATGCCCGCTGTCGAGCCGCCGGACTGCACATTCACCCTGAAGGTCGGCTGCTC
>Ga0114951_10001278_pt1 | contig 31772 bp, 45 predicted proteins | sample AM7aDNAmetaG_FD_88677 | JGI IMG/M metagenome (GOLD analysis project Ga0114951, IMG submission 88677) | Freshwater microbial communities from Finland to study Microbial Dark Matter (Phase II) - AM7a DNA metaG | ecosystem: Environmental > Aquatic > Freshwater > Lake | place: Finland: Lake Alinen... | reverse complement strand
TGTCCTGCTCAGGGAGCAGACAGGGCTACCCAGCATTGCATGGGCCTCCACACTTGCCCCTTACAGAGGAACAAAATTAGAAAAGTACTGTCAAAAACATGGATATTACACAGGAAATAATAGTGATATTCCTAAAGACAGCTACAGAATCAGATCTGTTCTCGATTTTCCCAGAAAATGGGTAGGGGAGTCTTTAACCAAAAATAATCCCGATGCCTGGATGTCGAAAGAAGAACAAGAGACCTACAAGGATAAATTAGAGGCATTGATGCATATGTTCAGCACCTTCGCCCTTATTCCTAAAGGTCATTTACTGGCGAAAAAATTTCTGGAAAACAGTGATCTTACATCTTCCAGTATAAGAAGCTTTTTATTCGAGTACAGTCAAAAAGTCAGATACCATATGTATGATAACGATCTGTATAGCCTCTAACCCTCAAGGAGTTTTTTCATGAGATTTTTAATCACGGGCATTACCGGTTTTGCAGGGCCCCATCTAGCCAACCTCCTGGATAAGGAAGGGCACGAAGTCTTCGGAGCAATAAGATGCTCTAACGGGCGGGAGACGGATATTTTAGACACCGTAAACGTCAATGTCTTCAACAAAATCACTTTCTTAAACTGCGACATCACCAACAATCACAATGTTGTTAATGTCTTCAAAAACTATAAATTTGACGGGGTCTTTCATCTTGGCGCCCAGTCTCACCCACCCACATCTTTCAAAGACCCTGAATTAACCTTTACCACAAATATTGAGGGATCGGCGAACCTCATAAACGCTATTACTGAAACTCAGAAAGACACCTGTAAGTTCATGTTCTGCTCAACTTCTGAGGTCTATGGAAACATCGGCATGGACGGCAGAAAAATAACCGAAGAGGATTTCATACAGCCCGCAAACCCTTACGGTGTTTCAAAGGCAGCAATTGACCTCTATATGCAGGAAAGAATGAGAAACGGGTATCTTAACGGATTCATCACCAGGTCTTTTTCGCACACGGGCCCGAGAAGAGGAAAAAACTTCTCCATATCATCAGATGCATACCGTCTGGCTTTAATAAAATCTGGAGCCAAAAGTGACAATATCCTTGATATTGGCAACCTGGACACAACCAGAGTGGTGCTTGATGTCCGAGACGTTGTTAAAGCATATTATCTGTTGATGCTGAGTAAAGACAGTAACGGGAAGGCTTTTAACATCTGCGGAGAAGTCCCAAGAAAAATGGCCTTTTTCACGGATAAGTTAATTGAAATCGCCAAGGTTAAAGCAGAGAAGAAAATTCACCCGGACCTCTACAGAAAACATGATATTTTCTATCAGCACGGAGATACGACGCTTCTTCAGTCTATAACTGGATGGAAGCCCGAAATAGAAATAGAACAGACCTTAATAGACCTCTTCAACTACTGGGAGTACAAAATAAAAAATGGGTGAACTAAATCAGCATGACCTGAAAAGGTTCAATTGTAACGTTTTTATCGAAACGGGTACCGGACAGGGAACGGGTCTCGAGCACGCCTGTCAGTCCACTTTTGAAAAAATTCATACCATTGAAATAATTCCCGAACTCAGGAATTATTCAATGGACAAAATCAAAGATCTGCGGGTTACATTTCATCTCGGTAACTCCGTAGAGGTCCTTGATACCATTCTCCCTACAATTGGCGAAACCGACCGTATTTTATTCTGGATGGATGCCCATTTCCCGGGCATAGATTTCGGATTTGGTAAAGGTTACGGTAATTATGTGTACGATGAGGAAAACATGCCCTTAGACAGGGAATTAAAAATCATCGAAAAGTACCGTAAAGGATGCAAAGACAGTCTGATTATTGATGACCTGAGATTCTATGAAAATGGAAATTACCAGCTAGGGGACATCGATATTGGAAAGCCTAAGTCAGGGACAGGTTTCATAGAGCAGTACTTTAAAGGCACGCACAATATTACCAGGGATTTCAGACATCAGGGTTTCCTAATAATAACACCCATGTAAAAGGAGCACCAATGAACGACAGGTTCAATTATGGACTACTTTTATACCCATAAATAAAACTGAAAAACCCATACACATGTATTATGACTATTTAAAGAATATGGGCACTAATCAGCATTATTTTGAAAACACCTTATTTTTTTAGTCAGGCTTACGTGAAACAACTATCACCAGAGGAATGGACTCGGATATCTCTAGGGGATCTGAAAAATTTCTCAGACGACAAAGAGTTATCCGCTTTCATAGCAAGTAGAAAAGCTCATATAACCAATATAGACCTTTTTAAAGAACTCTATCTATGGCAGAAGCCCCTTAAACTTGAGTTCCCTCCTGAATACCATAACGGCTTTAATCTGGATCCTAGATTAGAAGCTGTTTTACAACTAATGAAAAAATACAACGTCAAAGACCTACTTGATATAGGATCACGGGCGGGCTATTTACTGTTCGCCGGCAAACTCAAAGGGGTAATAACTAAAGGAACTGGCGTAGAACTGGCTACCTGTTATTACGACCTCTGCCAAAGAGCCGTAAGTCATTTCAATATATCAGGGATAGACTTCATAAACAGCATGATTGAAGATTTCACTACAGATAGAAAATATGACTGTGCTGTTATTGCAGAAGTTCTAGAGCACGTTATCGATCCTTTGACCGTCTTAAAAAAGGCTAAATCACTGCTAAAAGATTCTGGATATTTAATAATAACTGTTCCGACAGGAAGATTCACTGCATCTTCAGAAGAAATAGAAATTATCAAATCAGAAAAAATTCAGGAACACGTACATTATTTCAGTCGTGACTATCTAACAGAAGTGGCTCAATCTGCGGGATTTAAATATATAGAGGCCTTCTCAATAGGTCATGGATGGACCAGCGACATATCTATATATTCGGCTTAAGAGAACTCGGGGGCTCATAAGTCAGAGAGTTTACGGGACTGTAAATAAAAGGTGCCCCATAGCCCGCTTTTCTAGGATCGTGAGCAATTTCTTCTGGTTTATATCCCCAATTAGCGCACTGCCCGGCATGCCAACAGAAGATGTCCTTGCAAAAGGCCGTCTTCCAGCCTCTTTCGGCCGTCAGCTGACAAACTTGACCATCATCCCCAAAGGTATTAAGATGCTGCTGTACTGGAGGAAAAAGGGCCCTACGAACCATTTTAAACGTGTTCCCTACTGCCTTGCAGTACACAACGTCCTCTAAGGACTTATAGGGCTCCTGAAGCCACGTAGGAGGTAATTGAGGGGCAAGGAATGCTATCTCCATGTGCCTATCCATTATTCCAGTCATTTGAGTCAACCAGGACGGGGTAAGCGCAGGCGGAAAGACGTCATTGTCAGTAACCACGTAATACTTACTTGAGGTCTCTACCATAGAATGAAACACAAGCTTGTTATAAAGACAGCCCGTATTTCTGGAATCTAAATGAAGAGACACAATCTTTTTATTGGCCAATAACTCGAAAAGACTTTTTTGGGTATTAAGGTCACTACCGTTATCAAATACGTGAATCTGAAAAGACCCGGGCTCTGTCCGCTCATTAATTTTATTGATAGATTCAAGGGTAAAGTCATATCTGAAGAAACTCGTCATGAAAATATCAATCATTTTCCCACCAGTTTGATGTAACAGCTTCTCCTGCCCATGAAACGCTCTTTAAAAAACAAATCGGATCTTTGGCTCAAAGAGGCGTATATAGTAGGTCGACTGTAATCCCCTAATTTATCTATCAGGTCAGTCAACAGCATTCTACCCTCATTGTTTTTAATGATACTTATTGCAGTATCAACAATGTCGTCCTTTTTCATCTGATGCTTATACTCATGTACCCTTTTAATCTTCTCCGGCCTCTTTAATTTCCAATCCTTCATTCCGTAAGAACCGTCAGAATACTGAATGAATTTATCCCTGTATGTAGAAAGGCTGCTGGACACAGCACCTGGAGTAATATCACGGATCTTATTAAGCATAGCAACTAACTGCTGAAGCCTCAAAGGTCTGTTTACAGACATAAAAGTCTGCTCCAGCAGCTCCGGAATAGTCGCGGTATTCATTTTCCATTTAGTCAAAACCCAACGACCAGTCCTACCTATGGACTCAATACCAAGCCCTTTATAATTACATAAAATGTGCAGGCTATCCTCACTATACGAAACACCCGCCTTGGATAAAGCAGCCCCCAGCTCCGTAAGATGCATGGGGTATCCTGTTTCATCTAAAATGCGATATACACAATGAGCAAGACTGTAAAGATCTTTCAAAGGAAAACGATACCATACCCCGTTAGAGTCCTTTTTACTCTCCATATCAGGCATAAAGCTAAAATAAAATGCCAGGTCTTCAGGAAGCGCACCCAATTCTTTTTTAATGTCCTCTTCAAGAGTATACTGGGTTTTTTTAGACAGACAAGCCCTGAGAGACTTAATCTTCTTCTTTATCTCAAAAATATTGGATGCTTTATAAAAAAAGAAAGACCCCCCAATTTCACCATATTGATACCCATAAACATCCATAAGAAAAACCACGAGGCTCTCCTTATTAGTTGTCGCATAACTCTTCAAAATATGAAGGGTATCTTCTTTAGTTATGAAATTCCTGTTTTCCATATTCTTCTCAAATAATTCGAACAGAGTCTTATTAGTCTTACAGACAATCCGAGGAGTTTTTAAAGATTTCCCTTCCATTAACTTTTTTAGCTGATGTATGATGACAAAAACAATTTGTCGAACTCGTTCCCTGGTTATTTTATATTTCTCACCAACTTCAGACAAGGTTCGGGGCTCAGAGCCATCTAACCCGTATCGGACTTTAAGAATATCCAGCCAAAAAGGCTTCTCCAAGTGGGTGAAATAAACCTCTATTAGCAATATGAAGGCTTTAAAAATATCGGATGTAGGCTCTGCCAATACCTCAATTGGGCTCTGAGCTCTGGTAGCCATGCAGCCTTTAGGGATATGTTTAAGCACTTTTTTCTGCTTTGAAATATTCATCGCATATATCCACACATAAAGCGTCTATTTTTTCAATCTGAGGGGCCTTCTGAAGAGTCGAAGTTGCATAAAGGCTATCCAACTCCTTACCCGAGTCGCTGGCATACTGTTCAATCTCATCATAAGACATCGAACCGTTTCTGATAGCCTTTAACTCTTCCGCATCAATAGCCGTTCGATCCACATTAACCTTGCCGGTCATTAAAATTTCTTTTCCCATACGCAAGAGGCGGATAAGGTGCGCGGCATGCTTTGAGTTGCCATGAAAAGATATCTGCCCATTTCTTCTTGTTATTAGGGTCCTGTTTGGTACAGAAAAACAGACTATTCTTAAGTCTTTAACATCTACCTTATTAATATTTTTACTTCTACACAATCTATGAAATTGAGTCACGTTTTTATTCACATGTATCTGATACATGTCTATTTCCTTCTTTTTATTACCTATCTCTTTTATCTGTTTATAGGGGCCATACAAAGAGGTCTCCCAACCACAAGATAACGCTAATTCTTGAACATCATCCGCTAAACCTTTTAAGGTTGTATAATAGATTAACGATTTTAAGGAGGTATTACGAACAGTCCCATCACCTAAAATCAGGGCGTCGAATAAAAATTCTTTTAATCTTTTTGACAATGTAAAAACCCATCGGGGAATTCTTTTATTTTTTAAATCCCCACATTCTCGGTATATTTTTTCTCTGATTATCTTATCGGTTATATTTAAAACAACTTCTTCTATATCTTTGGGGCTAAGGTCATTAGGCTTTCTATTATAAATGTATAACCCACATGTCATTCTATTTTTTACGGAACTATAAAAACGAGACATGTGCCAATGAAGTCTTCCACCTTTTTTCTGACTGATACGAATACTCTTTACTTTTGCGCCATTTTTTAAAATGCACCCGTCAGAAAGATACCACCCCATTAAAGCCATAAATTGCGTATCTTTAATAGGTAAGTCCTTCAATTGAATAGGGTTTTCATATAATTTATTTTTAGATTTTATTACCTTTAAAAAATCAAATGAATTAGGCAACAAAGAAGCCTCTTCCAAAACCCAAGGGCCCTCAACTGCTGTATTCTTTTCGACTGACCTAAAAAGCAGTCTATGGTTAGGTGTAACTAAAGAATCTATATGATTACCTATTAAATTATACATGACTCCAGAATAAAGCCCTTCAAATCTCTCTAAAAAATTCTGATACTCCATCTCAAAAGGCTTTATATAACAATTTCTTTTCGTTGCGTTAAACCTGTAGGGTAAATTATCAACCTTAATTGTGGCTAGTTTATCATTTCGAAATATAAAATCATACTTTTTCCAGCCACTATCAGTTAAAAACTCTGTGTCATCTGAATAGCAATCATACCCGAATTTTTCTTCCAAGGGAGCCCGTTTTTTATTCCGGTGTTTTTTCCACTCCTCATATCTCTGCCAGTTCCTAAGGGCATTGATATATTTGAGCTCCCGCTCGGCCTGGTCAACATATTCATCCTTGATGTAATGATTCTGACCCATGGAAATAAGGGTCTTTAACTGAGACTGTAAGGCCCCCTGGAGGAATTCAAGAGCAATCGTCCGACGATCCTCTCTCAAATATTTTGCAAAGAGAGGAACAATCTGATCCCCGTAAATGGAGTCCAGCTGATTAAGGAAAGGCTCCTTATTCTCTTCCTGAATGAAGTCATACAAAGACTCGATATGAACAAGAGACTTCAACTGGGCCGTCTCAAACAGACAGGTTTCTCCCAGTCCATAATCAGACCTCTCAGGCTTACCTTTAGGAGGGTTTTTCAAATACTCCCTATGAGTTTTTATTCTGTTGAGCTGGGAAATGGCATAGCCGCTGAAAGTGAACTTACATTTCTTTGAGATAAATAAATGTGCGTTATCCAAAACACGCTGCCAGTACGGGGTGATCTTTAGTATACACCGTTCCGGTATGAAGATAAGGTCAAGCATGTTAGGATTGTTTTCGGCAATAAGGGCAATAGCCTTCTTTATGTTGTAGACGGTCTTGTCCTCACCGGCATAGCCCTGAAACTGCTCAAAGCGCTTGAGGCCGTAAAAGTACTCTTTACCAGGAATCATCACCCCTGATTTATCCACGTCACTCTCAGGGGTGCTGATCCCATAAGCCTGACTGCCAATGACACACTCAAAAATGGTGTGCTTTTCTACGTATGAAAGTTCCATTTTATCCTTACTTATTTATCGGAAGTTGAAGAAGCAGGCCGCTGCTTGACCCCTCAACCATAGGCCTCTTCCCATCCCATTTTTCAATAGCCTTCTGTGTGATATCTAGCTGCTTCCACTGCACCAGATTAGGCGTAACCGATTTAGCCAAAAGATCATTAGCCTCAGCCTGGCCCTTTGCTGCCGCCACAACTTTTCTTGCATCTGCTTCAGCCATCTTCAGCTGATTTTCTGAGGTGAGGGCGTCCTGTATGGCCTGCAACTTTTTATTCAAAGAAGCCATGATTCCCGGATCCATACGAAGTGACCCGACAAAACCGAACTGAATGAGGTCCACGCCATACATGCTTACCTGTTTATTAATCCGTTCTTTAACATCCTTAAGCATGGTCTCTTTCTTCAAGCCATAAACTTCTTCAAGAGTGTATCCTGAAGCAACTTCATTAAAAGCATCCCGAGCAATATTTCTCAAAAAGCCGTGTGTAAATAAATCGAGATTATCCGATCTGAATTTTACATAAAAATCAGGAACGGAGTCAGACTTAAGTTGGTAGGACAATGAAATATCACCACTTACGGAAGTACCTTCTTTAGTGTTGAAGGTGATCTCTTCATTGACAGAGCTGCCTTCATCCTTACTCTGTGTCCATATGGCCGTCTGAACGTATGTAGGGTATTCGAAAACCGTACTCATCCCAGGCATGAACATGACAACACCAGTACATATGGAATACTTCTGTACGCCTCTCTCACTCCCGAGATTATTCACTTTAATGCCCACATGGCCCGGGCCGATGACAGTGCAACTGGTGAAAAGCGAGGCAACAACAGCAGCAAGAATAACCTTCTTCATGACTTACTCTCCTTGTTCAATTTTTTGATGATGAATGTAAAGATCATGCTGATAACGACAATGAGCACCAGAAAAAGCAGAATGCCCGCGATAACCGCAAAGTCACTGGGCATGCTTACGAAGCTGAAGGCCTTCGCTGCAATATACAGCAACATCAGAACTACCGCAATTGCTCCGGAAATCTTCAAGCCTGTTTTCATTCTTCTTCTCCTTTATTAAAAAGCTCCTTCAATTTCCCTACACGGATCAGCCACACCAACCCGACAACCACAGCCACAACAATAGCGATTCCGATTCCTTTTTTCATTTCTTCTCCCTCTTTATCTTCCCCTTACCTTTGCATCTCACACATATTATACGCTCCAGAGACCTCATCGGCGGGTCATTTTTGAACCTAATAATCTTTATTCTCTTACCAGGGACTTTCTTCATACCATCACATGTAGGGCACAAAACATGTGTTGAGAAAGGATAATCCCTCTCACGTAAATCAAAGCAATTTGACCTGTCAAAACCCTCTTTAGTCCTTAAATAGGCCATACGTTCAAGGACATGCATAAACTCCTGACCTATATTCGGAAGTTCCAGGGAATAGGGACATTTCGACCACTTATCAAAACAGCCCTCATGATCAAAGGCTACACGGCCGTCCAGATACCAGTAGGATTCGCCGCCACTGGGCTCACAAAAACCCCCTCTAATAGATTTGCCGGTAACATTAGCAAACCAGTACCCAGGGAGCTTTTTATCACTCCACGGGGGGCAGAATCTTGTCTTGACGGTATAACCATCTCCCCTTAAAATGTGAACTAACTTTTTAAACTGCAGGCTTTGAGGTCTCATCTATACCATCCATATTAAAAATTTTTCGCAACTTGAATACTGCAATTTCTTTCTCAAGCTGGCTTTTAGAGTACCGTATTAATTTCTGTGCAAAATGTTGAAACAGATCTTTCCTGTGGGCGTACTTTTTTGACTCGTCAAGAACTATCTGAACAAGATCCATTATCAAACCTGTTTTTTAAATAGCTCGTAAGGGCTTTTAGATCCATACCAGATTTCTAAGGTCCGAGTATAGATTGGAAACATTACCAGACTCCCATGCCCTTACAAGCCATATGAGACACCCTTTTCCGGTAGGGATTTTCGGTGAATTCGAAGCCACCGTCATGACAATGGCCCCTAGTTTGGCGTATTCCGTGCTCACCCTCTACACTACGTGGTGCGGGTCTCCGCTCTTCCACCGCGTCTCAATTCGTTAGGGATAATAAGAGATCTTATCCCCAGATAATCTTTGACAAAATTTTTTGCAGCGTCCTCTGAAATAAAAGGGCTCCTTTTATTCCACATTTTAAGAGCGTGGGCCTCTGTCGTTCCATGCATTATTGCCCAGCAATTTTCATTCAAACACTCTACAAAACCGTTCGATAAAACCTGGACAAATCAATTTCTGATTCATTCAGACCTTCCTATGGACGACAAATAAGAAGGATTAAACCTTGACGTTAGTTTGTCCTCAAAGGTAGCGTAACTGCCTCCGGGATCCTCTATATTTTTATTAAAAATAGAGGAACATCTCTCAAGGTTTTTCTTCAGATAAGCCCAATGCGCCCAATGGTGCCTGTGCCTGTAAACGTGAGACCATGAACTCTTCAACGAAGTTTTCTTAGTCTTACATTTACTCTCTTCTCCACTTTGGAGGACACTTGCAATAAACGCAGGAAGCCTATCCTTAAGTCCTAAACCTCGACGGGCTATGCACATAGCTGCAGCGTTGTGCTGCGAAAGCCCGTACATTTTTTCATATTTAAAATGGCCTATAAAAGATGTATAAGCCGGATTTACTCCTATAAGTTGAACACTTGCCTTGAAACATTTAGAAACTAATAATTTCCATATTTTATCGTAGGCAATCATATGAATTTTACGGTTAGTAACTGGGTCATATTTAGTAAGTTTTTTCTTAGACAGATCTAAATTCTCGGCAGAAATACAATAGCCTTTAAGTTTAGCATTACTGACGATCTCGTCCAACTGGATAGATATAAGATCTTCCATCTGCTCAGAGGTCAAAGACTCGGGATCACAGGGGTAGTTCTGCATCCCTTTAAAATTCCCAGACCTGTCTACTTCAGTAGTAGCTATAAGACCGAAGTTTATATCTATCCCTAAGCATCCTGTACCTATTTTCTGTATCTCTTTTTCCATGGTAAAACTAATATGAGCATACCAGGAACCGTTTTCCTTCTTCAAAAATTTATAAGATAGGGCAGTACCTTTTGACACGGCTGAATGGAAGTCATTGTAATAGGGCTTATCTGTAGTCACAGGAATGGTCACATATTTACCACACTCCTCTACCACAGCATCAGGGAGCCTGACCTGTAAGGACTCTTTTTCGCCTTCCCTATAATACTGACATAGTTGGTTCCCATTAGATTCATCTTTCGAACCTATAAAACTAAAATGGTAGTCTCTTCTCCTATTCCATTCTTTCAACCATTTTTCATGATCAGTTTTATACTCCTCAAGAGTCCACTGCTTTTTATAGAAATCCTTGGTACCAAACAGAATCTTAGTAGGCTTATGAAAATTTATGTACTGCCCTAAGCAGTCTATTTTCTGCTTCCACTGAAAAATAGAGAGCCATAATTTATTTTTGACTTCTTTAGTCAGCTTATTATCAGTCTTGATCTTTCTCTCACGCTTCTTTATTTTATCCTTAAGCCCTTTTATTCGTTCATCAGCGTCTTTTAAAGCCTGCTGATGAAGTTCTTTAGCTCCGTCTATCTTACCTTTTACTTCATTATAGATTGCATTGAAGAGCCTTCCAGGTATCTCGTATTCAGCAATATATTGAGACTTAAGGTTTTTCCAGAGGTCATTGGTGATCTCTTTATCAAATAGGCAATTATATAAAACTTTTTCTATATGGCTATAGTAGTTCCCCATATTATCCAGGACTGGGTAGATATAGGTATCCTCTATTTTTAATTCTACTGTTTTAGTTAAGGATTCCATCAGCCATTTCCTTCTTCTTACGCCTGTTTTCAGCACTTCTCTTTCCATATATCTTAGAGGAGAATGAAGATATTAAAGATAGCATGTCCTCTACCAGCTCGTTTTCATAAGATTTAGGTAATGTCTCTTCTACTACCTCTAAGGCTACTCCGTGACTATCAAAAAACTTCCTGAGATAGTTTAAATTAAACCTAGCTAAACGATCTTTATGTTCAACTATCACTTTGAATATTTTACCTTCAATACAAAGATCCATAAGTCTAAGTAGTTTAGTACGCTTGTCGGACATCCCTGATCCTACCTCATCAAAGGAGTACTCGACGTTATATTTTTTAGATATACAGTAGTCAAGCATTCTCCCTTTTTGTCTATCCAGGTCGCCCTTTTGTTTCTGCTCATTAGAAGACACTCGGCAGTAGATAGCTACTGATTTGAGCACTTCTTCAGGTTTATCTATACCTTGGAGAGCTTGAACTTCTGATAAAAGATACCTACGATGCCCTCCTTTAGTCTTAGCCGAAATAATCTGATTCTCGGATTCCCATCGTCTAAGAGTTTTTTGATCCACACCAAGCATTTCGGATGCCTCTTTTATATTTATCAGCCTATCCATTTTTGGGGGCATCCTGCTTGGAAACAGACTGCATTTTTTTCAAACGGAGTCCTTGAAAACCTGCATGCTCATAGCACGGGTTACAAGACTGTCTTTTACCTTTATGAACGCAATAATCACAGGGATCACTGGAGCATACATCATTGGGGTCTTTACTCTTCATTGTGTTCCCTTTTCTTCACGACACTATTATGGAAGGCCAATCCTATTTTGTTTCCCTGAAGGCAAAGGACGACCCCTCCGTCCCAATAATCATTAGTAGCAGCGTTACGTATAAAGAAAGCACTTATTTGAATAAAAGTTTTATTTGTCATTGGATAAAGAGGGACTGTGTACCTTCTTTTGTCATTTCTCTTTCTCCCCGCAACCAAATTACCGTACATATTACCCGGTTTGAAAACTAACGGCTTTGCGTCCACGTTGCAATCATAGACGGGGCTTGCGTTTAAGGGCATGTTGTCAATTACGAAATTGGCTGTTTTCATGCTGACTCCTTGATTTTAAGGTATCCTTCAAAATGACCCCCACAGAATGAGCATTGCTCACAACAACAATCTTCTTTATTCTGAAATCCATGAAAACCACATAGACACAAATATCTTTCTTTACACCAACGAAAGAATTTGATCACGGTACGGCTCCTTTGTTTTTTTGATATCTACAGTTATGACGGGAGAATTAACCATATTATACTTACGTCCACATTTTTTACAGGCCCATTTACTATTGAGAAGTTCCATATCATATGGGCACATCAAATTTATTTTCTTACGAATTTTAGGCGTGTTTTCTCCTGTTTTGGTTTTAGCGACGGTTATAAGTGTTTTAATTTTAGTCATTACAACTTTTTTCTTTGTTCAGGAAAAAATCAATAGGTTTCTTTAGATTTAGTCACTGTTTCAAACCTCATTATTATTCAGCATATCCTTAAATAGATCTCTCACCTTATCATAAGTTTTCTGGAATTCTTCCACAGTAGGAGCCTCTTCGAGTTCTACCATATGTGGATAGACCCTACCATCATCCAGTTCGAACTCTTCTTTAGTTACCCTGACTACCATATGTTTCTTCTCCATGCCTGTATACTCCTTATAGAAATATTTAAAGATTATTACGAATGTCCAGATTTAGGTAAATATGTTCAGAATTTCAGTCAACTACTTGCAACCCCACTTCTTCCCGCGAATAACTTCTGTATCATGCAGAATATCATCATTTCCACAAAAAGGGCAGGACTTTGCCTTATTCTTTTTCATCTTCCCCCGCCATTTTTAGCAGATTATCTAAAATCTCATTCGTATAGCACACACACTCATCATTAGGATAACCACACGCCTGACATGTACAACACGGGCCGTGAGTAGGTGCCTTGGTCGGCACCTTAATCTTGGACCTGATAACCCCATACTCGAATAAATAGTCAACAACAGCCTGTAGTCTCAATTCATGAAAAGTAAGGCATTCACTATCTCCTGGGGGCAGAGCTCGAGAACAGACGGGTCTCGCCATGCATGCTTGGCATTCCTTAGAGTCGTTCATGAGTCCTCCTGCTCCGTAGCCTTCATATTCAAAACCGGCTTGATCCTATTGACCTTCTCTTATCCTTTTATCACAGCCAATGGAGTCAATTCTATTTCAATATTAACAAGATCTGCCTGATTAGCCATAACTATTTTTATATCTTTATAAGCTGAGGTAGCCTCATCCAAATTTTTTTGACTCCTTATAGAATGTATAATGCCTTGATCTTCAAGTATCTTAATTTCATTTTCTAAATTAAGAGTTCTCTCAGCCTCTTTTCGTCCCATGGCACGACCAGCCCCATGTGAACATGAATTAAAAGAATCAGAATCACCTTTTCCTTTAACGATATAACTCTTTGTTCCTTGTGAACCAGGAATAATTCCCAACTGACCTTCTCGAGCAGAAGTTGCCCCTTTACGATGAACTATGACATTCTGACCATAATGATTTTCCCATGATGCATAATTATGGTGGACATCTAATATGGTACCAAAAATAGCCTCAGGGGCAATAAACAACACGGCCTTCTTCATGGCCTCCATCATCTGAAATCTATTTTGCTTCGCAAATTCTAAAGCGTATTTCATAGCTTCAAAATATTCTTTAGCTTCAACAGTCTCCATAGGTAAAAAAGCTAAATCCTTATCCGGAATGTCTGAAAACCAGCGTTCACATAACTGCTGGGCTTTTTTATGATAAACATCAGCTATTTTATAACCAAAATTTCTTGAGCCAGAATGCAACATAAGATACACAAACCCATCAGAACCCTGTTCCATGGACAGGAAATGATTTCCGCCCCCGAGGGATTGTAACTGTTTCCGAGCTGAATTTAATTCCTGTTGAATAATCTTTATATCAGGAGCTCGATTAAAGCCTTCCCAATCCTGATTCTCCTTATGATGATCAAACCCCAAAGGTATATATTCTCTAATTTTACTCATGATATTTTTACGGGCATCAATAGGAAGTTCTGTTAAACCTGTTTTTACAATAGAGACTCCGCATCCAATATCCACCCCGACGGCATTGGGTACTATTACCCCTTCTGTGGCCATAACACCACCTATAGGCATACCGTAACCTTGGTGGCTATCTGGCATTAAAGCAATATGCTTGAAAGCGAAAGGCAAATTAGCAAGATTCTGAGCCTGTTTAAGAGCACCCTCTTCGATGTCTTCCAACCACATTTTAATAGGAATCTTTTCAGATGTTATTACTTTTTTCATTTTTTCCTCTAAAAAGAACAAGTATCCCAATTTAAATATCCATCTAAACTATTTAATACTCTGTCTTTATACCTTTCATCACCAGAACGACTTCTCAAGACTTAGTTGATTGTTTTAAACTACCAGTTAATTCAAACATTTTTCGATCCTTCATCTATAAAAGATTCATCTTCCTGTTTTACCGTCATACCCACACAATCCATTTTTCCACGCTCCGTCAAGTAATACTTACGGATAAATTCCTCAGGAGTCAGAGGCGAGGCAATCCAATTATCGAATGAGATTTTTACGTTAAGCATGTTTTACCACCCAAATGCATGAAGTACTTACTGAAAAGATTAAGGCCAACATCAATCTCCTTATACTCCTTTTTAGTCAGGCCATCACTTCGGTCCTCAGCCTTTATCAACTCGAAGGCCTTTATCATCTTATCCAAAAGAGCATACCACTCTTCGGGCTTTTCAAATTGGCTGGGGTAACCGCAGGTAATCTTCCGAAACCTTTTTAATCTTGGCAAAAATGAAATCAGCGATGGTGTCTCTCAAGCTCCAGGTCTCAGAGTCATCAAAACCTCGAGTAATTCTCTGCTTAGAGTACGCCTTTGCCCTCTCATCATTCTTATTAATTAAGGAAAAGCATACGTTAGGAATCCCTAAATCCTTGATGTCCGGAGGTAATTTCTTAGTCATTTTTTCTTCCATCTCCCTGCTATGACGGATATATGCTCCGACAAAAGGATAAGAACGACTATGTAGACTAAATCAGCCTCTCCTTTTACAGACATCTTATGAATAACCTGCACAAAGAGGCATACAAAAACTAAGAGGCAGGTCAACATTTCAACCCATTTATACATCATCTGCAAGGCACACCCTTCCCATCGGCATCCATTATCTGGCGGGCCTGGCCACCCTCACCCACAATAAACTTGTAGCCCTCTATGCAGCGGGTTTCGGTAAGCCCATTCAACCCGTAAGATACCCCACCGTAGGACTGCCCAGATAGGCCTCCAACGGCTCCCCCGCTTTTAACCAGCCCAAAAATAAAAACCCCGAGAGCGAGCACGATCACTACCACAACAATGATTTCAATTAGTGTAAACCCTTTTTTATCCATATCTTTTTCCTTCTCCTTCTTTATTTTTTTACTGTAACTACATGAGCTGAAAGTCTTTGGGATTTTTCCCGTGATATCAAGAATAGTGCAATCCTCATTAGCCGCACAGTCTTTATGCGGACATTCCATTTTATCTCCTAGCCCTATTATACAAGGTTTATGTCTTCTTTTTTCGTCTATCTGAACGATAGACACTGTTCCACATAGCTATAGCTGTTTCCATCTTTTCCGTTCGAATTATATAAGGGCAGTTTTTTAGACTCAAACAATAAACTACCGCCACTTCCCGGCCACCAAAATCCTGATAGTCAGCCACAACATCCTTACAACCGCACACACAAGGCCCCAGATGTTTTTCATGATGCCTTCTCTCCTTGACCTTCTTCATTCTTAGAAATCCTTTCTAAAAGAAAAACAACAGCGACCTGGCAGCTCACCAGGGCACCAGGCACAAATGGGTGATCGTGTCGTTTCATTTGTGGAATCAAGCCGCTAAGCCTATAATTCTCGCCGTTTTTTGATTTTATCAATGCAACAGGATACTCTATTATCAAGGTCTTTATCACCAAGCACAATAAATTGCACGGGTTTAAAAATCTCCATAGTAGCACGGATCATTAAGTCGGCCTTAGACCTCCAGGATTCCTCAAAATGCTGCAACGGCCGCACGCCGTCATCAACAGGCTTTAAAGTAGGGCATAAATGAAAAATCAAGTCGTAACGCGGTATAGGGCAATTCAGCTTAACCATCTTCTTGAAAACGTCATTAAAAAACATTATCTCTTTAGAATCCCTTTTCGGAAATTCACAGCAATAAATAAAACCGAGAAATATAGGCGAATCAGTAATCATTATATCTAATTTATCGTTGCAGACTGAGTCTTCCCATTCCGTCTGTTTTTCGAGTATGCGGTACTGCTCAAAAATACTGGTAATGTCACCATGTTTTGAGATGTACCGTCGTGCATACTCCTGAACAAGCTCAACCTGTCTGAGCCCTTCATGATTACGACATGAAGCGGCCAAGGCTCTCGAGAGAGTCGTTTTTCCAGCGCCGGGAACCCCCGTAATGCCTACTTTAATCATACCTTTTATTCCATTTGGCTAAAACCACAGGCCATTTATCATAATTCGTTCCGATATAACATATGGAGCAGTCTATAGAAAACTGATCCCCGGCATAGTAATCCCCCACATAATCCTGATGATACACATCAGGCTTACCCCCACAATGAGCGCAAGGCTCACACAATAACGATAAGGCACTCAATTTACCATGATAATCAATCTTAGAAGACATTATTTCGTCATAATTCGGCATTTTTTTAACCCATTGCTTTATGTAAAAAAAGTCTCCCATAAACAAGGCCCTTCAGAAATAGGATTAATTCGGCGCCACACTCGTCTGAGGCACTTAATACTTCCATATTCCAGCCTAGAAAATCTGTCATCTTATCGTTTCAATGAAAATAGGAGTAAATTCCCCCACGTAGGCACCTTCAGTATTAAATGAAAAGAATTCCTCTGCAGAGTCATTATCCATATCCTGCTCCAGAATTTCAATACATCTGCCACGGTCGTAAACAGCACAAGGTTCTTTAGTATAAGAATTACCTATACCAATAAAAGCGGCATCAAAGCCATCGGCCAATAAGATCTTATCGATGTAATCCGGGTAGAAATTTTCGATAAAAGAAGTAATAGCCTTCCTATCCATAGGCTTTTCCTCTTCTTTTTTCAACAAGGACTTACGCATCTTAGACCTTTCTGGTGGCCATTTCTTAAGCCTCTCACCACACCGCAGGCATATGAAATTAGTGCCGTCCCGTTTGAAATCTCTTAATCTGCCAGGAAAATACTCATGCTCTATATAACACAAGAACTTATCTAACACGATCAGTCGTCATCCTTTATGGCATTAAAGTCACATCTGATTTTATCACCATTATTATTATATTCCAGAGAAATTATTTCCTTGAAATCAGATATATACTCAAAACATTTCTTAACGTGATCACTAATCTCACCATCTTCTTCCATTAAAAGCCAGAACAGCCTCTTTTTAAAGCCCTCTGCCCCGCCATGGGGACTATAGAATAACCTCTTAAAAAGATCAAAAAAGCCGTCAAGATCAAGGGCCTCATTCTCTTTAAGGGCTTTTAATAAAGCAGGCCTGTATTCTGTATCAAACCAATCATAGGCATCATAACCCATCAGTACTTCACTCTTTTCCGAGCCTTTTCCGCTCTTATTAATATCTTTTTAGCCAATTTCAAAGCCTCTTTCCTTGAAATTGGCTTACCTAACAATGACTTATCAGAATTATCAGAGCACCTATTGCAAGCCATAGGAAAATATATAAATCCTCTTTACGAGTAAATTTCATGGAAGATATATATATGATAATACTGAAGATTATGGCAGGAATAAAGTTAAGGGTTAAATTTCTTATAACATGTTGATTTAATTACATACCATAGTTTTTGTCTGCACTGACGGTATTTTCTGCAGATGACCCATAAGTTTACATAAAAAGTCTTCCCATGAAGTCTCATCAAGAGATACTTCTTTATACTCCAGGCGCATAAATAATACAATGGCTTTTATTAAAAGATACTCACTAAAGTGAATGGTTAATTTATTAGGATCGTACTATTCGAATATTTAATTACAACTAAAGGGCATGGTAGGCTTTTTAGGATCATAAGAAAAACCAATAAAAAAGGCTCCTGGATTTCTCCAGGAGCCCTTTTTAATCACTTTTCAGCGATTATTTACCGGGTGATCTGAACCCTCACCAAACCCAGGGGGTTATGGCAACCAATACCCAAATTCTCAAACACCGAGAATCCAATGGTACGGTTACGGGGGTCATCGGCAGAAAGAACTGTTAATTCTGTGCGGACAGGAATCCGCCCAAAAAATTCAGGTTCTGCACAGACATAGATGTATCCAACCGGGACCCTACGAGAGACGATTATCTGAGCACCCCAAAGGGTGGCCATCAAACCAGTCTTAAGAAGGGTTGCCTGAGTCTCGATGTCAAGAACATCGCGTCCCCATTTACGGATATCGGTATAGTCAGTCGCGTTCACAAAAACTCTTGCAACGCGAAGGTCATGACGTTCGATTTCCGCAAAGGCATCTGCGAGATCTGACGGAGTTACCGGGGCACCAGCAAGGACGTCTGCATTCGTCGCACCGATGTTGTCAAAACCATTTGCAGCAACTGCATCCAGAACTGCGAAGACGCGATTGTCTTCTTCAGCCTGAATTTCAGCTTTTGCAAGGTCCTGGCTACGTTCGATGAGGTCGAACCGGCGTTCCTTGACCTGTGTCAACGGAATCTCAGGGTTGCTTGAAATCTCGAAAAGCGGGAAAATGACACGGCGAGGCTTCTGAATGGCCAGAATATTCTGACCCTCTTCGCCAACGACGTACGCTGTCACATTCGCGTCTTTATCGTAGATCGGAAGTGCGCCGTCCGGGAGCTGTTCCACCAAGAAGGTCTTGCGACCGACAGAGGTGTAGTCTCTCCTGAGACGTAGAGGCTGGGTCATCGACGCAGCCAACTTAGCACGACCGCCAGCGGTCTTCATGAACTCAGCGATAATCTGCTGTTTTACTTCATTGCTAATTACATCGGGCATTGAGACTCACCTCCTCACACTCTAAGTTGAACAACCATAAACGGATCGGTTGTTGTTGGTTTCTGTAGGACAATTCCTACGATGGTCATGTTCGCAGCTGTACCTGCAGCAGCGGCTGCCTGGTTGGCTGTGGTCAGACCTGTACTGTTTGTGAGAAGACCGTTACGCGACGCATACAGCTTATCGCCGTAAGCATACGTAAGTGCTCCTCCTCCATACGTGATGGTCTCATAAATGTCGGTTTTGAACACAGTGCCTGAACCGTGTGCATAGACGACCTTATTCGACGCAACCGCAGAGCTTGACTCATACGGATTACCCACTGCATCGTTGACAGCAATACCGACGACCTTATCGGACGTAACAGTACTGTCGCTTCCCAATGCTGCGATTGCAGGACCGATAAGACCTTCACCGGCCGCACAAACCACACTGCCCGCCAGAATACCTTTATTGGTACTAGCGTTCAGACGTGTGTTACCAGTCCTTTGAGCGTTGCCCACGCGATTGTCCTGTGTCAGCGAGTACGTTGTTTCAATAGACCCGTAGGTATTGAACGTCTGGCGATACAGTACTTCACAGTGGTTGTTTGGAACTGGAAGATTGGAATCCATAGTGTTTTCACCTCCTCTTTCGGATATTAAGGGAATAACTATCAGGGATCCCCCATACAGGAGATCCCTGAATTTTTATCTTACTTAAAAGCTTCAGAAACGTCCGGAGGACAATTCCACAGACCGTCAAGGGAATTTGAACCCGTTGAAGCCTGCTTCACAATCCCGCTAAGTTTCTTCGCACCCATTTTCGGGGTGGTCTGTGCGAAAATCTGGTCAAGAAGATCGGTGCTGGCGGTGCAACAATCGTCGTCATCGTCATCATCGTCGTCTTTCTTCTTCTTCGCTGTCTTCGGTGCTTCAGGAGCGACAGGGGCAGATGCTGCCTCTTCTTCCGTCTTTTCCTCTTTCTTCTCTTCCGCAGCGGTCACTTCATCCTCGTCCTCATCGTCTTCGTCGTCCTCTTTTGCAGGAGCAGGGGCGGCCTGAGGGTTCGGGGCGTTCTGATCCGCTGCAGTTGCAGTGGCTTCATCTTCGTCCTCATCCTCGTCCTCGTCTTTGCATGCAGAAGCTGTGGCAGTTGCCTCATCTTCATCCTCGTCTTCATCGTCCTTCTTCGCAAGTTCCTCAGCAAGTTCAGCCTGACGCTGAAGAGTTGCAAGGATGCAGCGCTCCGGGAGATACATAAGATCGGTAGCCTGGGCTTCGACGAGATGATCGGTTGCACCAGGAAGCATTCTCTGTGCGACAGTGATACACTGAAGAGCTTTTGCTTCGAGCTTGCGAGCGGCCATAACAGCCTGCTGCTCAGGAGCTTCTTCGCCTTCAGGTGCAGGAGCAGGTGCCGCTGCAGGTGCAGGAGCAGCCATCGGAGCCGGTCCAGCGGACTCAGAAGGAAGACCAACTTCATTACGGCCTTCACCTTCCCACGGCTTACGTGTGTCCTGGTCTTCGGCCCATGTTGAAGGATCACCAGTGTGATACTTTTCAACGGGGTTGTTTGTATGTTCCTGATTCATGGTGTACGGATCAGCTTTCTTGCTGATCTCAGCAACCTTCTTCGCATCCCAACTTAGTCTCTGACGCATGTGAAGCCTCCTATTAAGGAAATTTGTTCGGATTTTACAGATCTTATTTTTATTGCAAATTATTCATGTATTAAGAGATTATTACAAATACTTCAAATGACTATGTTTAGGCTTCCCCGTAGCTATCCATAAGCTTCAACCAAACTACTGATTTATTGATCTCTTCATTGGATAATTTTCTCCCTGACAATTTCTGAATTGCAAAGGAGAGTTTATCAAGAGTCATACCCTTAGTGCCACTCAGAGAAGCCACAGCTTTTTTAACATCTAGCGGAAGAGGGTTTTTAAAGCATCCGTCAAGGCTAGATAAAACCGCTAGAAAATCTCTACGGTTATAACCGTAGTCTTTAAGAGCACTCATATCATTACCGGTCAGAATCATGTAAGTCCCAAACTTCAACTTAGAATAACTCTTCTCATCTAAATGACCAGCAGTCTTTTTAAGGTATTTATCCCAGCTGTTTTTCATCGACCACATCTGCTTAAGAGCCGTGGAAGCTGTCGGTTGAATCAAACTCTCATCAAGACTATCCGGACCAATAGGCCCCTCTTCATCTTCACCAGATAACTCCGAAGAAATCTCGTCGCCAATCTGTTTTAGAAGTTTCTGCTTAATTTTTATCTTCCACTGCTTTAAGTCGTCCCTACCAGGCTCTTCAGGAAGGGCTTCTTCAGGAGCGGCTTCCTCAGGAGTACTTGCAGGATCTGCAGGAGTCGCTTCATCCGCAGGCGCTTCTGCAGGAACCTCACCTTCAGGAGTCCCACCTTCAGCAGGAGCTTCCGCAGCAGCAGGGGCATCTTCTTTAGGAACATCACCAGCCCACGGATTCTCAGGAGTTTCTTCTTTAGGATCTGCGGCTAATTTTGCTGCCTTAAGAAAATCAGAGGCATTATATGTGTAGGCTTCTTTCTTTTCCGCTTTCTTTATCTTTGCCAGAACATCTTCAGGAGGAGTAATCACATTCCGAACAACCGCCCCAGTAAAAGCGGGATTTGCAACCCAGGAAGCGTCCATAAACGTGACGCTCTCTTTATCATTTATATGACCGCATAATTCAGCAACTTTTCTCTGAACGCCGTTATCATCATAAAAAGTATTATTCTTCTCATAACGGACATGCTCACAGGACTGTGTTTCATCAACAGCCTTATTGCCACATTTAGAGCAAATACTGAAAGCAATTTTGCAACCCATACTCAAGGACTGCATCTGTTTACTTTCAATCTTTGCTACAAGGTCTTTATGCTTACGATCAGTAGCTACCAGGATATCAACATAAAATGTAGTAAGATCCTTACCTTCTTTTGTCTTACCTACAGGGACTTCCCTCAAAGCGGCATCAATAACTTTACCTTTGGATAATTCTTTGATCTGAACATGTTCTAAGAAATTATCGGCGCCGATAAAGGTTCTGTATGCATTGGCCAAAAGAGTTTTAGTCCAAGCATCCCCATTATTATTAACGAACTTGGAGTATTCAGGCTTAATTAAGTAATCTTTGTAAGCACTCTTAGATGTTGGGGCTTCATCAACATCCACAGCGGCAATAATACTGCAATGACTAAGAAGATATTTCTCAGGGGAATACTTAGCAATAACGGTACGAGCAACTTTTGTTCTGCAGCTATTTGTACCACAGGCACATTTACCTTTATGCCCGCAGCAGACGGATTTCTGCCATTGCTCTGAAGTAACATGTGGCTCAACTACTGTAGCGGAGCCGTAGCGCATCATCGCCATGATTATGCCTTGATAAAATTATGGATTACCGAATAGGCCATTTTCTTCTTGGCTTCCTTCTCTTCTTCTTTTTTTACTTCAGGAAGATTCTGGCCTTCCTCAACTTCTTTCTCTTCTTTTTCTTCCTTCTGATGCAGGGCCTTCTCAATCATGGCTAAGGCGTTATTGATTCTCTTTGTCTGAACAACGGCAAGAGGGCCCTCAAAGGCGACACTTTTCACAGAAGGCTGTTTCGTATTGGTAATACGGTAAAAGACGTCATCGCCAATTTTGTATTTGAGAAGAAACATACTTATTCCTTTTCAGAAGGGTTGTAAACCTTTTGGACAGAAGACCTGATTATATGATCAGAACAATAATTTCCGTATTTATGAAAAATCTTATCGTAAGCCCTAAGATCCGATAAACCCTCTTTTTTGCATGCACAGATATCCTTAACCAGTTTACCAACGACATTCGTAGCAAAGGTATGTGCTATGCGAATGCCCATTTTATCCTTTGCGGTAATAACAAAAGGCATAGGCTTGGTCAAATCACGGCTCGGGGTAATCCTGTGCGGGAATTTACCATTTGTCTTTTCAGACTTGGTCTTCTCATAGGAGCTGTAACCTGAGTCACAGCAGACGGAAGGCATGCCAAAAATAGCCGGATTCACCTTTACCAGAGTCTCAGGATCTTCAGGGGTAGCATTACCTACAGGCCACTGAACCCACACCTTATAAGTCGTGGGTGTAACCTGTGTCACAATTCCTGTGTAAGGAGTGACATTTATGTCAGTAACGAATTTGCGGACACAGCAGCCTACAGGAAAGTTTTCCGGGGCCACTGCTGAAGGGTACAGAGCGGGCATTTAAAAGCTCCTTTCTTAGAAAAAAAGGAACCCAGGTAGAGTTCCCGGGTTCCTTACCTTAATAAAGGAACTCTTAGAGCTTCTGATAAGCAAGCTTAACGGGCGTCGGGTTACGACGAACCGTAATAACCTGCTCAAAATTGCTCTTGTTGTAATCGTCCATATAAGGTTCATCGGCTTCACGATTACGGACGTTGTTATTGAAACGGCCAGCCATGTATTTCGCTTCATCCGCATCAAACTTGAGGGTTGATGCATCGCGCTTTCCTTCAATGACATCTGAAACCATGTCAAGCTGAAGAGCGAGCTCGGGAGAAGAAGCTTCAACCTCAGCCGCCACTTTGTCCAGTCTTTCTGTGTACTGCTTTGCATTCTGAAGAGCCATTAAAAACCTCCTTAATGAAGTTTGAAAATTTCGTATTAGATTACTGTATAACGACCTTTTTGTTTTACTACTCTTGTGCCGCCTGGAGCACTTCTTGTTTCCATACGATGCCGTCTGACACTTGTATCCATCGGTACGGCCTTAGGATCAACCTTGATTCTAATGGTCTTTAAAGGGGCTTTTTTAGGAGCTTCCTTTTCCTTCTTAGCGGCCATCTTTTGAGGCTGCTTTAAGGTATCCAATAAAACCTGAAACTTGCTTGCGTTGATCTTACCGTCATAAATGCCACGGTCAAACGACTTTATAGCCATGTGAAGAGCATCCTCACAGGCCACATTCGGGCTGTATTTTGCCAGGATAGGATTAACAAGTGTCCTGGCATACGTCACAACGGTATCATAGTCGCTATTTATGAGATCTTCCGGCCCCCTGTAAGGAGCTTTGTTATCAAATCTTTTATCAGCCCGCTCATCTACGACCCTGTTATCATAATTGAAATACTTATAGGCGTTCTGAGTAGTCTCAGGGAAGCTATTTACATAGTTTCTTACTACATTTGGAACTAAAACTATGACTTTCATATAAGTACCTTCAATTGCTGATGTTGCAATTTTACGATGTATTAAGAGATTATTATCGAATCTGTCCTTCAAGGAAGTTTTTTACAACCTGATTAGCAAAGCGAGTATTAACTTTATCCGGCTTTGCATTATCAATTTTAATTCTTAAATCCTTAATCTTCTGCATAAGGGCAAAGGCGTCACTGCTCGCTTCCGTCACGTCCTTATGCAGCTTCTCATCAGAAATTTTATTAGCCACAAGGCCATCTTTCAGCTTACTGTGAGCAAACTCCTTTAAACCCTCAACAAGAGTATCCATTACTCCAAGAGCTTTCTCAACAGATACCCCAAGGCCTTTTTTCTTCGGCATAATAAATCTCCTTCGATTAAGAAGGCGGATTAAGAGATTATTATGAATCCTTTAATTTAAGCGTCTTCTTCAAACTCTCTTTTTGTTTCCGCCTTAATTCTTTAATAGCATCCGGAGTCTTCTGATAGTCCTTACCTTTTTCGCCCCGATAATCCTGCATGTAATTTTTCATGTAATCATCCCGCTCACTCTTATTTTTAAGCGAGGGTTTACGCCTTGGGGGCTTTATAAGAGGCGCCGCCTTAAACTTCTTTACGACTTCTCCTGTAGAAGCCTCTACCATCTCTCTAATAATATCGGGGATTGATGTACGCATTACTTAGCCCCACTGATCATTTTATCCATAGCCTGAGGATTATCCTGGAAATACTTAAGAATCTTGGCCAACTTCACCCTTTGTTCCGCTGTCATCTTATTCTCCGAACTAAATCTGGAAGCACCTTCCGCAGGAGGCGTCTCCTCAGCTGTCATCTCTAACTTCAGATATTCAGCCATCTTCTGCACAAGATCGGTCTTCTCAACCAGGGGCGCCGCCACATTGGTATAAATATTCCGCATGACTTCATTGAAAAGGCTATCATTAACCGTGAACAGATCTTTCTCAATCTTAAGCTTGGTCGACTCAGGGTCAATGTTAAGAATATCAAGAATAAGGTCAATGGAAATAGACCCCTTCTGATACAACTGAAAGGCTGCATCAAAAAACTGTTCATTATCCCTAATAGCCAGCCGTGTGAAGCTCAACCTGGGGTAAAGAAGTACTTCATTTCCATACTCATCGTATTCTATGAAGCCCTTTTTCTTGGCCACAGGCTTAAACAAATAGTTTTCTACGTAATCCTGCATGATTTCCCTGAATAACAGGTACTCGGTATTCATGATTTCCAGAGAGATCTTACTCCCAGAATATGTGCCTTCACCAGTCAGAATCTCTCGAGTAACACCTAACCCGGCAAAGAGCTTATTCATGGAATCTTCACTCTCGCCAGTTATGTCCAGAAGGCGGCCGCTGGAACCCATTTCTTCCCAATGAATTTCATAGTTGGCTATGATGGAAAAATCGGGGTCCACAAGCGCCATGTCAACCTGTTCTCTGAGATTATCCACGTCTGTAGGATTCAACCCGTCTGACCACACGACACGCATAGGGGTCATATGGCGAGAAGCAATAGATGTCTGAGCCTGTCTCAATTTATCCATGAGGACGAGGGTATTGATACATCTCTCAATAACAGATACACCAAGAGGCTCATACTGAGACTTTTTACGGGCAAGATGATGGACATGAGACCCTGTATAAGGGTCGGTATCCAAGGGGATAACCCCACTCATCCTTATTTTCTCTTGAAGCTCTTTTGAAACGTAATTTTTAACCTTTTTTGTCGGGCTTGTAGGGTCAATAGGGATGTCGGAAGTAAGAAACTTACGAGTTTCGGGGTCAGGAAGATATTCAATGGCCACATCATCTGTGAGAGGCAGTTTTCTCACTCTAACCTGGTCTGGCGGTAGAATAAGTAGCTTTTTCCACCCTTTGTATAAAGGATCATTATCCGTTATATCAAATTTCTGCTTTAAATACTCTTTCTTTTGTTCTGCCTCACTCTGCTTTTTTGCGTATTCCTGAGGGTCATACTCTTCCTGCCACTCACTCTCTTCTGCAAAAATGAAGCAGTTATGCGTACTGAAACCAGCAACCTGATAGGTATGGTCCTCTTCTACTTCAAAATTATACACCATATCTTCATAGGTCTCTGTATCAATACTCCTAACTTTAAAAGCCAGTCCCTTATCATCTTTTATATAATAGCGCTGCATAGAGGCAAAATGGGCGCCCTCAGGAATCTTTTTTATAGAGTATTCTGCAAATGAGTAACAAGATTCTTCATCAGAAGCTGTTATAGAATAAATTTTCTCAGATCTGTCTGACCCACCTTGAGGAAGAATAACATCTCTTTCTGCTCCCTCAGTGTAATTAACTACTATGCCGCACTTAAGGCAGATATCTCTAATAGGGTCCATTATTTTACGGGAACACATAGCCACAACAACTACTGTATGCTTCTTTTCTCCCGACACGGAAATACAGCCATCAGAGTCTATTAAACCTGCTAAAAAATGCTGCAGTTTCTCTTGTGGCAGATCTATAAACCATTCCGGTACTGTTTTATTATTCTTACCGAAAGTTGTTTCACCAAAATTCTTAGACCACCATTCAATAAAACCTGGATTGGAGATGACTTTCAAATACGTCATGCCCTCTGATGTCCACTCTGTTATAGCATCCTCACCAAAGAACTTGATGAGAATATTTCTTATTTTATCTAAATTTTCATGGCAGGTCTCCTTAGCACCTATCTGCCACAGGCCTCTTCCCCATGTAACTCTGCTAGCATCACGGGACAAGGTACCATCCCCTACCCAAAATCCGGCAAGATAAGCAAAATCATTATCTATATTGATGCCATCAACTGCCTTAAGAAAGCGCCTCATTTTAATATCGTAGGAGGTATCTACCTTAATATCCTTAATAGGATACCACTTAACCTGCGAGCCCTTCTGAAAGCCTGAAGCTCCAAGTCTCTCATGGATTTTCATGTCGGACTCTTGATCCAGCGTAGATATAATGCCATGAAAAGTCGATAATGGTACGTTTAAATCCTGAGCAATCTGTTTCCTAGTCTTTATAACAGGCTCTTGAAGAGATACAAGCCAGTCTATCACTCTCTTCTTTGCCTCATAACTGCTCTCTTTTTTATGATGAACTATATCAAAGAAATACTCATATCCACCCTCGACTTTTTTATAGTGCTCTGGGTATTGAAAAGCAATATAATCCCGGTCTAAGACTTCCGTCGGATAGGTAACTCTAATATAGTCGCTCAGACTAAGGTTGCCGGCCTTCTCAAAAATAAACTTGCCGTCTCTCACAATCTCGATAGGATGCTCGTCCGTTACTGGAAGTTCTCGAAAATCTTTCCAACATTTTATTCTAAGAATATCCTCAGAAGGGCGATAAAAGGCTTTTAAGACTCTCCTAAAACGGCCCTTATCAGTAAGGACTAAATCGCCCTCAATAATATCCTGTGCTTTTTTATAGCCTTTTATAGTTCTTACTTCAGCATCCTTGCTTAAGCAGTTTCCTATTAAATGAAATTCGTGGGCCGTTTCAAGAAGAACCTTGAACAGCTTCATTTCATCACACATATCCTGGAAAAACTTAAAAACATACTCATTTTGATGCTTGTTTTTACCCTTAGGAGGAACAAGCCTAAGTTTTGATAAAGGCAGAGTTGAATGAATGTCTACGGCTCTTCCAACAATTTCATTTGAATTATAGAAAAAGCGATAGAAAGCCCTACGCTCTCTTACATTCTGCGGTTTTTCAAGAAAGTCCGTGCTTAATTGCGGCGAATAGAACTGAGCAGACTGACTGTCGACTGTATCGGCCATACGAGAACTGAAATTGCTGAAATTATTATTAAAACTCATGCCACCCATAGTCGTAGTTGTGGCATACCGACGCGCCTTTATTTCATTTTCGGTTAGCTTCGGCATCTTCGAATTGCCGGTACTTGGGATCACAGGAATATTTGACGTGACAACTCTGGTTCTCTTAGCCATTTATTTCTCCTACTTCGACCGTTTCCGGTACGGGAACTCGCACGGTTTGAGTCTTTGCTTTTTTCTTGGGCTTAATCTCAGGCACGTCTTCCATAATTACCTTATAACCTGATAGTGGCCTCAAATTATTTAAGCCCCTCACAAGAGACCCCACGACGTCCCTATTTCTTCTTATAAGCTGAATAAACCGATAAAAATCATCAAGACCGTTCATGGTTCCTGATGCAGCTCTCTCCTGTATTAATTCCCTATTACCGTTATTAAAAAGATCCTCATATTTTACCAGAAGGCCTTTAAGTCGCTTATCTAACTCTTTACCCTCTTTCTGTACTTCATCAACCATTTTATTTAGATCTGACATGCTCTTACAATCCTTCCAGCCATTTTAAGGCTTTTTAGATATTTTAAAGTCTCCTCCCGAATGACAGGATCCCCTAAATTCCTATGGAGATACCCTTTTTTCTCCAACTGAACCTTTAAATCCCCAAACTTTTCAGGGCTCAGTCTCTTACCGATGATCTCTAAACAGATACTCTGTAAATAGTCATCTACGTCTGGAAGAGACCCAGGTTCAAAAGGGTTTAGGGCCTGATCATATCGCGGGTCGTAATAGTGCGGGAAAAGGCCCTCTGAGTCATTAAGGCATTCAGGCATAAGAAGTTACTTCTGTTGTTGGTGCTGTTTAAGGCTGGATACGAAAGCCTCGAGCATGAAACGAGCTTTCTGATATTCCAGTTCCTTTGTTCTTTCCGCAGCCTTAGATTCCTCAAGTTTGGCTAAAGCAATTTTTTCGTCGAAAGCAAACAGTTCTCTCTGCAAATCGGGATTCATAGGAAAAATCTCCTTCTTGGATATGGTATGTGGATATGGCACTACTATTAAGTAGAAACGATTAATAGATAATTACAGGCAGGTTAAACCAATTCTTTAAAGCTTATAAAGCCAATATCTGTAACAATATTAACTCCCTCTGAAAAGCCATTGAATACCAGTGGATTAGGCGACATGGAATCAAAAGGCTGTAAGACGTCATCTATGTAAAACATCAATGTCGTGACACCATCAAAAGTCATCTTCCAGTTATAAAGGCTGTCCCAGGTATTAGGGGCAATAATAGACCACAAAAGCCAATTATTGTCTTTATCACACATTTTTACCCATTTATCTTCAAAGCACATAAAAATGGTAATGGCATAAGATTCTTCAGAATAACCAGCACTATCTATTTTAGGGTATGTACCCTGTTTAAAAATCTGAGATTGCCCTTCCACAATCAAGGAGGCAGAAGAAAGAGTAGGCAGCGCAGGCACAGACACAGAATACTGATAAGAAGGCGTCCTGGAAGAAATAGCAAAAGGGTGCATTAGGGCCTCAAAAAAATTGAAAAAAGTTTCCTGAAGTTATTGCAGATGTTGGTGATTTTAAAGCTATCATAATATGCCCTAAAGCACGGGCAGAAATATTTAACGCCCATGTTGTCGGACCGGTGGTTCCTATATTAATTGGATTAGAGGTAATAATGGCTAAACAGTCTCCGTTATTATTAAGGCCACTTGCTGAGTCTAATTGGACAGTTACGTTTGTACATGCTGAGTTAGTAACGGCATTTGTCCCAATAAGTGGCGTGGTATCATTCACTGGATGGGATGCTATAGTCTGTGTGACAAGAAGAAGGTCACTAAGCGTAGTTGATATAGAATTAATTGATGCCGAAGAAGTAGACGTCTGGTTGGCTGTGTTATAAAGATCCCAAGGCACCCCAGACCCGACACACCCCCTGAAAGTTATAATACAGCCGGCATTCCCGTCACCAGAGTCCGCAACAGCTGGAGCAGACATTGAGCCGGATGTTGCTCTACACCACCATGCGGCACCCGTTGATTGCCCCGCAGTCGACGTCAGTGTTATAAGAGAGAAACCGTTTGCTGTTGTTAATATCCCGGGGCTTACCGTACCCTGGCACACGAGCAACAAACCAATATCACCTGTTTGATGAGCTGGCCAATTAGGTGCTATACCTCCAGAGGCGGCAGCCACAGCTCCAGTAGCTTGCCATGTAGGAGCAGCCATAACTAAATTTCATTTCATTTTAAATGTAAAAACTGGTGAATCATTTCCTAAGTAATCGTTGTTATCTACATCTGTGTAGCTCCAGTTTGTTGCATCAATTACTGGATTGCTTGAATTTATATTCCAAGCTGACCAAGCGCCACTCCACCCATAACCCCCATTCTGGCTATTTAATTTCGGCCCAGGCGAGGGATATTCAAAAGTTTCTTCTACGAGGAGACTCATATAATTCCTATCCGTATTTTAGGGCTGAACTATACTAGCCACACAGAAATACGTCGAATCATTGGCTGAGTATATAAACCCTGTATGTGTTACATGACTTGCCGGAACTGATGTGGGCATACTTACACCGCCCGACGTATACATACTTTCCCAGCTTAAATTACGCGTAGTAGTGTCTGCATCTATCCTTATAATAAACTGCTGAAAATCGTAAGGCGATCCAGTAGGATTTGCTATTGTACAATCCGACGCCTGTAATGTCAAGGCATAGCGGTCGTAACTATTCATGTCTGGTGTAAGAGTCGTCGTAGACGTGGTTGAATAAACTCTATACCCTAAAACACCTGTGGCACCCTGAACACCCGTCACACCCTGAGGGCCATTTGCCGGGCCAGTAGCGCCAGGAACTCCTGTAGAACCCTGCCCTGTTTGGCCCTGAACTCCCGTAATTCCCTGAAAGCCGGTCACACCTCTTAAACCAGTGACTCCCTGAGGACCTGCCGAAGGACCTGTGGCGCCTGCAAGACCTGTACGGCCTGTCAAACCTGTAGCTCCCTGTGGGCCTGCCCCAGTCAAACCTATCAAGCCAGTTACACCCTGAAGACCTGTTCGACCCTGTAAACCCGTGACTCCTTGAGGGCCCGCTGATGGCCCCGTAGAACCAGCAAGTCCTGTGCGACCCTGTAAACCCGTGACTCCTTGAGGGCCTTGACCTGTAGCTCCCTGCAGTCCTGTAGCTCCAATATCTCCTTGAGCCCCTAGGCCTGTCTGCCCTTGAGAACCTGTTTGCCCCTGAGATCCCTGTAGACCCGTTGCACCTTGAGCCCCTAGGCCTGTCTGCCCTTGAGAACCTGTTTGCCCCTGAGATCCCTGTAGACCCGTTGCACCTTGAGCTCCAACACCTGTCTGCCCTTGAGATCCAGTATTTCCAAGGGCGCCTGTATTTCCAAGGGCGCCTGTGTTACCGATAATACCTGTTTGACCTTGGACTCCCGTCTGACCCTGAACTCCTGTAGCCCCTTGTGAACCTGTATTTCCGAGGGCACCAGTGTTTCCAAGAGCACCAGTGTTTCCGACAATGCCGGTCTGACCCTGAAAGCCTGTAG